>Ga0190270_10000250_pt1 | contig 23494 bp, 20 predicted proteins | sample Popmic320T_FD_133748 | JGI IMG/M metagenome (GOLD analysis project Ga0190270, IMG submission 133748) | Populus adjacent soil microbial communities from riparian zone of Weber River, Utah, USA - 320 T | ecosystem: Environmental > Terrestrial > Soil > Riparian zone | place: USA: Utah | collected...
GCGGGCGGGACGCCGGCGGTCCCAGTAAACACGTTGTTCCAATCAACACGTTGCACTAGCTTTCGAAACTTTTTAGTATGCGTTGCGCAACCACCTGCCGGTGCACTTCATCCGGCCCATCGTAGATTCGCGCCGCGCGCGCATCGCGATAAAACATTTCCAACGGCGTGTCCTTGGAATATCCGAGCGCACCATGAACCTGTATGGCCCTGTCGATCACGTCATTCAAGACCCGCGCGCCGTAAAACTTAATGAGCGATATCTCCACACGAGCATCGTCACCACGATCCATCTTCCATGCTGCATTCAACGTCATCAATCGAGCAGCGTTAATCTCGGCGGCGGAATCCGCAATCCAGTTCTGTATCGTCTGTTTTTTGGCGAGCGGCTCGCCAAATGACTGCCGCTTGAGCGAGTAGCGGCACATCATTTCAAAGCTTCGTTGCGCGGCTCCAACCCAACGCATGCAGTGCTGAATTCTGCCTGGGCCAAGTCTAGCCTGGGCCAACTTGAAGCCTTTTGCTTCTTCACCCAGAAGATTTCCCGCCGGCACGCGGCAATTCTCAAATCGAATCTCGCAGTGACCGCCAACCCCACCCGAACCCATTACTCCGACGGCGCGAATGATATTGAACCCGCGAGTATCGGTGGGAACGAGGATCATGCTGGCCCGGCTATATGGATCAGCGGCGCTGTCAGTTACGGCCATCACAATTGCAAACGCAGAACCAATTGCGCCACTGATGAACCACTTGTGTCCGTTGATTACCCATTCATCGCCTTCCCGTACCGCGGTTGTGCGTAGTCCCGTGGGATCGGAACCGGAAACTTCCGGTTCAGTCATGGCGAAACACGAGCGCACTTCGCCGGAAGCTAAAGGCCGAAGGTATTTTTCTTTCTGTTCCGGCGTGGCTGCGATCAGCAGTAGTTCAGCGTTACCCGCATCCGGGGCGGCGTTGCCAAATATTCGTGGACCGATGACGGATCGTCCGATGATCTCGTTTACCAGAGCCTGCCCGATGAAGCCGATTCCCATTCCGCCCCACTCCTTCGGCAGATGCGGCGCCCAGAGGCCCTGAGCTTTCACCTGGTTCTGAAGCTCACGTTCCAGTTGAACGGGAATACCTTCATCCTCAACAATTTGATTTTCGTTTGGATAGACATGCTGGTCCATGAAAGCAGCCACAGCCTGACGCGCGGTTTCGAGTTCTGGGGGAACAGTGAAATCGATCATTTATTGGTCCTTCAGCGCGAGTGTGCAAATAATAAGATGGCGCGGGGATTGTAGCTTAAGATGATGCGTTAACCAGACTCTGCCAGAACCGAGCTCGTTGATGGCAGAAGGGCCGTTGCTAGCTCTCAGGTAAGGAAGGAGCTCTTCTTATGTGCTGGTTTATCCTTCTTCGAGCAATGCGCTCTGCGCTAACATACCCGCGTTAACCATCCAACAGGATCGATAAACCCGAAGGAGTATTCGCGATGAAGCTATCACGACTTCTGCTATCTCTGGTTCTGGTCGCTTACGCTGGTGTGATCATGGGCCACGCCCAAGGGCGGACCGCAGCTATACCCGCGGGTGTGATCGTTGACCTCTCCTACCCTTTTGACGCCAACACAGTCTATTGGCCCACTGCCGAAACCTTTCACCTCGAAAAAGATTTCGAAGGGACCACCGATAAAGGTTTTTACTATTCCGCTTATCGATACGCCGGCGCGGAGCACGGGGGCACGCACATCGATTCGCCCGTGCATTTCGCGAAAGGGCGTAATACGGTTGATGAAATTCCACTCGAGCAGCTCGTGGGCCAGGCAGTCGTAGTTGACGTCAGCAAACAGTGCGCGAGGGACCGCGACTATCTCGTCACTGAAGCCGACCTTATAAACTGGGAACGACAGAACGGTCATATTCCCTCTGGAGCAATCCTGTTTTTGCGAACAGGTTTTGGCAGGTTCTATCCGGACCGGAAACGATATCTGGGCACAGCGGAGCGCGGCGCTGCGGCGGTAGCAAATCTTCACTTCCCTGGCCTGCATCCAAACGCGGCGCGATGGTTAGTCCGTAATAGATCAATCAAAGCCATTGGTCTCGATACCGCCAGCATCGACTATGGACAGTCGACGCTGTTTGAAAGCCACCGCATCCTGTTTGAAAAAAACATTCCTGCCTTCGAAAACGTTGCGAATTTGCACCGGCTTCCAGTCAAAGGGTTTTCAGTGATTGCCCTGCCCATGAAAATCAAAGGCGGGAGCGGTGGTCCACTCCGCATCGTGGCTGTTCTTCCGCGTTTAAGATAATCAGATGGACTTCGCAAGCATTGACTGGTTCCCTATCCGGCTTTCATTTGCTGTCGCAACAGCAGCCACAGTGATCGCTCTCGTTGCCGGTTCGGCGCTGGCCTGGCTCCTGGCGCGAAAGAAGTTTCCCGGACGTAATCTAATTGACTCGCTAATCACGCTGCCTTTGGTTTTGCCGCCCACTGTTCTCGGTTACTACCTGCTAACCTTGCTGGGCACGCGTTCATGGCTCGGCGGTTTTCTCTACAACCGTTTTGGCATCCGGCTGACTTTCACCGTTTACGCTGCAGTCATCGCTGCGACGATCCATGCACTTCCGCTGGTGACGAAGAGTTTGCGAGCTGCGTTTGAAGGAGTAGACACGGAACTGGAAGCGGCCGCGAAAACGTTGGGATTGGGTAGCTGGCCCATCTTCTTTCGCATCACCTTGCCGTTGGCTTCTCGTGGGGTTTTGGCCGCCACCGCACTGGCCTTCGCGCGCGCTCTGGGAGACTTCGGCGTGACGATTATGATTGCCGGAAACATTCCCGGCCGCACTCAAACGGCTTCGGTGGCTATCTACGATGCGATTCAGGCGGGACGCGATAACGAAGCGTTCACGCTGTCTGTGATCGTTTCGCTGATTGCGATGGTCATGCTTTACTTCATAAATCGCTTTGGAAGATTGAGGTGGTGAGGAACTGATTCGGATGAGTGTTTGTCCGGCCTCACGTTTAGATAGGGCACTTGTGCCCGCGCGGGGGCGGACAAGTCCGTCCCCTAAACGATACTGGAAAAACAACCTCAGCCGAGGAAGCCGCGGAACCTTGCATCGCTGATCGCATAACCCGGAAACACTGCTTGCAGATTGGGCGTTCTCAGGTGCTTCTTCGCAACTTCACCAAATATGTCGCGGAAGTCCGTGGTTAGCGCCAGGTCACGACCCTCGTGGAGCTGATCCGCCTTGAGTCCAGGCCACTGACCGTAAACTTTGCCACCGGTAACATTGTTGCCGAGAACAAACATCGCGTTAGCGTGACCATGGTCCGTGCCGCGATTTCCGTTTTCTCTCACCGTACGACCGAATTCAGACATCGTCAGAATCACAACGTCGTCCATACGCTGGCCCAGGTCGGTATACAATGCAGCGATGCCGTTGCTGAACTGTTGCAGCAAATTACCGAGCTGACCGCGGGAGTTGCCTTCGTTTACGTGAGTGTCCCAATTCAAACCCGGAGTGTCGGTAAAGGCGATTTCCAAACCAACGCCTGCTTTGATCAATTGCGCAATCTGTAGCAGCGAATTGCCGAAAGGTGAGCGCGGATATTGCGCGCCATTCTCCGGCTTGTACTGGGCCGGATTAACCTTCTTCAGATAGTTGACTGCTTCAAATGTTTCTTTGCCGGTCCCGCCCAAAACGTCGTTTACAGTCTGATCATAAATCGCTTCGAACCCGCCCTGAACGCTGGCCGAACTTCTGCCTGCTCGAATAGTGAAGTCCGCAAGGTTTGAGATCGCAAGCGTCGGGGCCTTTCCCTGCATCGCCCGCGGCAGGTTTTGAGTCATTGAGACGGCGCGAAAAATTCGCCGTTCGGGATCGGCTTTGCTTTGAAGGTAGCGATTGAGCCATCCGTCAGTCGTGCCCTTGCGGCCCGGCGTCGCCGATTCCATATAATCCTGGGCGTCGAAGTGTGAACGCGTACTATCAGGCGAACCGGCCGCATGAACTACTGCCAACCGTTTCGAATCCCAGAAGGGCTTGAACGAAGACATCGAGGGATGTAAGCCAAAGAACCCATCGAGGTTTATCGCTGTCTCCGCATTGCCTGCTTCGGGCTTCGGAATGGCAATCGCGGGTCGCAGATCGTAGTAGTTGCGTTCACCGAATGGCACGACCATGTTCAAACCATCAACAGCGCCACGCTGAAAAATGGCAATCAACGTCTTGCGGCGGCCACTGGTGATTCGGTCTTGTGCCTGGGCCAGAGCGGCGCGCTGCAGAAACGATGGCGTTACGTTCATTAAGCCAAAACTGGCCAACGCGACACCGCTTGATCTAATAAAAAATCTTCGATTCATGATCAAAACTCCGTGAATCGTAAATCGTGAACCGTGAATCGTACGACGACCTTGTCGACTCTATTTACGATTCACGTTCACGATTTACTCGCTACTGTCTTTGAAATTCCGGCGATCCCAGTATCAACCCAACTATCTTTGTCACCGGATCGTTGATGTTGGCCTCGGCCCGTGCCAGCTGCTGCCGGCGCGGTCTCTCATTCATCATCTCGCCACCTGCGACGCCAACATTGTCGCTCGGCATTTGCGCTGCAGGTTTCGACGCAGGTGCCATAACAATCTGCTCATCAAGTTGCTTCAGAAGCGTCGCCCTGGTCTTCGGTGAAATCTCCCCAGCCACGATCAAACTCAGGAACCGATCCATGGTCTGCGCTTTACTCAAAGATTCACGCTGCTCGGTGTTTGCCAGAAACCGATCCAGATTTACGCGTGTGCCGGGAATTCGATTACTCGCCAGCGCAAGGCCAAAATTCATTCGCTCGAGAAGCCCGCCCGTGTTGACCCAACTCTCAGCCAGATCGGAATAGCCGTTTGGTGTCTGATATCCATAGAGCGGCTCGCCCATACGAGCGATCCACTGATGTAACTGTGGACCACCGTTCGTTTCCGCACCCAACGTTCTCAGAGCGCTGACAGTAAGCTCAAAGGGCCGCTTAATCTTCGCGCGGTAGGCTTCGGGCGAATTAAACTCATGTGACGTCACAATTGCTCGCACGGTTTCCCGAATATCACCTTTACTCCTGGTAAAAGCAGCGGCCACGCGATCCACCAGCGCCGGCGATGGATTATCCGTCACGAAGTATCTCGCAAGTTTTGTGGAAATGTACTTGGCCGTCGATTGATGGTTCGCCAGTATCTCAAGCACCGTCAGGCCGTCTTTGATTCCGCCCCCTGCGGGAATCTTCTGACCCAGGACTACTTTTTCTCCTTCATCATGGACCCGCGGATTGAAAAAGAATGTTCCCGGTTCCCTTCGAGCGGCCCGGCCCGCCAGAGCAGCCGCAGCAGCGCCGCCGCCACGAGGCGCGTAGATGGTCCATCCGGTGAAACATCGCGCTACTTCCTGCACGTCTTTCTGGGTGTAACCCCCCTCTACGCCAAGCGTGTGCAACTCCATAAGTTCGCGAGCGTAGTTCTCATTGATTCCGCGACGTTGTCTTTGAGGATTGGGTGGCGGGTCGTTCCGCGCCATCTCACGGTCCTGCGGGTTGGCTTGTCGGTCCATCGCGCCCAACATCCGATCCCGCTGCCGGCGCTGGCCTGGACCGAAAGCTGTCTGAGCGTTTGGACTGACACTTTGAAAATTATCCAGGTAGAAAAGCATCGCCGGACTCTGCGCGGTCGCGGCTAGCAGATCGGAAAACTTGCCCATCGCGTTGGGCCGAATCGTGTCGCGATCATAAGAGACCAACAACCAGCGATCGGCGCCCTTGCCCGCAAAGACGTTGAAATGGTTGGTCCAGAAATCAACCATCACTTCCTGCAACTGCCGCTCACTGTAAACAGCGCGTAGGATTCGCGAAGCGTGTAACTCCGCCATGATACGTTGCGGTTGTTGCAAACCGTTTTGCCGGTAATACTCGCGCAACGCCTGGCGATACTCTTGATTGTCGCGCGGGTTTGGATCATCGCCTGGTCTATTGTTCTGGACCGGTCTACCGTCAGGAGTCTTTGCCGGACTTCCGCTTCCCATCTCGCCCGGCATTTCATTGGTCTGGTTCGGCATCTGACCTGGGCCGGGGTTATTGCGATTTGCCCGTGCAGACGCGAGACCCTCGGGCAACTGGCCACGTCGTTCCAACTGCCGAAGCAGCTGACCCGGTTGCGGAAACTTTTCGTAGAGCTCCGCCGTCGTCATGTTGAGTACCTCGAGATTTTTGACCTTATCCTGCGCCACCGTATCGTTAATCTTCTCGGGACTGAGCTGCTGGTTGATGTAATTTTCGAGTCCCATCGCTTTTACGCGTTCCACATCGCCGGGACGCGCCCCGAAACCCAATCGGTTGAGCACGTGCAAGATACGCTGGTCTTCGCTTAAACGTGTCATTGACGCCGTCGACTTTTGCGTCTCGCTCAAACCCACCGATAAAGAGCTGGTGAGAAGGATGATGACTGATACGAGTGCTGTCGCCCGGCGTGCAATTGCGTTTCGGCGAAAAATCAAAGTGTATTCTGTGTTGTTCATATCGGGACGTTTCCAATTCATCGAATCGATCACTTCTTAGTCTGTTGGGCTGTGACTCCCCTAGTTTGCAATAATCCTTCTGGCTGGGTATTAGACGCTGCTTTGGCTTATAAGGTTGAAAAAAGAACCCCTAGCGTTACCTGCACGATACTGCAAGGGCTTTTGCATGTCGACCGATCGCGGCCACCCTCGCCGACTATTGCAGGATTAGTGACTTCCTACTAACCTTCTCCTATGGATTTGAATAGACGGGACTTTGAGCTATGAACGAAGCGAATTTGAAGGCGTCATCACGGACGGACTGGGATCGCATTGACCACCGGATGACGAACGACGAAATCGACACGTCTGACAGTCCCCCATTGGACGACGCGTTTTTCGCAGCGGCTCAGTGGCGGCTGCCCGAGAAAAAAACCATTAACGAATGTACTGATCGCTGGACGGTGCTCCGAACGCCCAAACGCAGGAGTCACACAACATGACCACCTCCGCCCTTCCTGCGATAAGCGCTAATACTCTGTTTCATTTCACCAGTAGCATGGAGAATCTGCTTGGCATCTTAACCAATGAGTTTCAGCCCCGTTACTGTCTAGAGGATTTTAACGTCTTAATGGCGGGAAGAACTCCTAATCTTGAAACACATGAATTCGCAATTCCGCTCGTCTCATTTTGCGACCTCCCTCTATCACAAATTGGATTCCATCTATCTGTTTACGGCGACTATGGTATTGGGATGACCAATGTGAAGCTCCTTTCATCGCGAGTCATCTCCGCCGAGCAAATCAGGAATGATTTTTAACTATCGAGATTCTCGATGAGGCCGCAAGGCTTGGAGATGAACAACGGTAACGTTTTGGGACTCTAAGGAGTGTCTAACTTGCAAATACTGGAGACAAAACGCCGCTGGATTATCGTAAATAACTCAGTCGTCACAGAGGAGGTGAAGGATGTCCGCTCCGGTAGAGATCAAACCAGAGACCGCTGAATTACTCGCCGCTCAAGCGGAGGCCCGTGGCTTGTCAGTCGATGATTATCTTAGGACCCTACTTCCGCCGACGAATGGTGAAGCCGTCGAAAGGCCCCTTTACGAATCAGCCACGCCGGAAGAGTGGGTGGACGCTTTCCGAAAGTGGGCCGCGGGTCATCCTCTCCAACTAGTAATCGCTGACGACAGCCGCGAGGGCATCTATCAGGAGCGTGGTGAATGAGCCTGCTGCTGGACACCAATATCTCACCCGTTCTGCCCAGCCAAGTCACCCGATGCATACGATTGCCATCAATGCGATCAGCTCACTCAGAATCCGCGGGGAAGATATTTGTATTGTCCCGCAGAACTTGACCGAGTTCTGGGCAGTGGCAACACGCCCCCAGAGCGCAAACGGCTTGGCCATGACGACCGCCCAAACCGAGGCTGAACTTGCACGTCTAAAGAGCTTCTTTCGGTTCCTGAAAAGACAACGCCATGATTCACGACGAATGGGAGAAGCTCGTTGCGCGCAACGAAGTCTCCGGAAAAAACACTTATGATGCCCGACTAGTTGCTGCGATGAGCGTTCACGGTATCACCACTCTCTTGACCTTTAACGGAGCAGACTTCAAACGCTTTCAGGGGATAAGTGTCATTTCACCAGCAGATGTCAGGTGAAAGCATCGAAGGGTTACCGCACCGGACGCGGAAAACTGACTTGGCTCCGATTACCTTCCTTGTCCACCGATCTCACGCCAAAGAAAAAATTGTCTTTAGACATGCCCTTCGACGTGTAACTGGTGACATTACCGACCATCTTCGAGTTAGTCCAAACGGGTGATGTTGTATCGCGCCAAACAATTTCGTAGCCTGCCAGGTCCGGCTCCTTATTCGCTTCCCACTTCAGATCGGTATCGTTCGTCAGCCTCGCGGTAACTATGCCGACATTGTTTGGACGTGCCGGCGCGAGCGCCAGCGTGGCTAAAGCGGCCGCGTTCACTCGACTAACGTTTGCGATGTAATTGAAGTCTACAAACTCCGGCAAGTCGCCATACTGCACGCCGTTTTCAATGCGCACGTTCTGATGCTGATGACGGTAGTCTTCGTTAGTTTCGGTAAATCGTACGGCCGCGTAGCCGCGTTCGAGAAATGGGCGGTGATCGCCTCCCCGAAGATAACGATCGCGGCGATAGACCATCATGACTTTCATTGCCGGAACATGCCTTGATGCCGTTTCCACAATGAACCGGGCCAGTTGCCTGGACGGCGAATCATTCTCACCGCCGACACCGCGACGCGTGTTCGCCTGTTCAGGAGTCTCGTTCGAGGGCACACCTTCCGAAAAAACACGCACCGTTCGAGTGTCGCGAACTCCATTGCCGCCAAGAGAGTTGCCGACGATGTCGTTGGTTAACATGCCTTCAATGTTCATCGATTTCTGTTTCGCTTGCTCAGCGAAATAGGTCGAGCCGTATAGCCCTTGTTCTTCTCCCGCAACTGCCATGAAGACGATGGTCGCGTCAAATTCATGTTTCGCCATGACGCGTGCCATTTCCAGAACGGCCACTGTGCCTGAGGCGTCATCATTAGCGCCGGGCGCGTCACAGGTCGCATTGGTCGCACTGCCACACATGGAATCATAGTGGCCGCTAACAACATAGATCCGTTCCTGCGATTCTGGTTGCGTTCCCTTGAGGGTCGCCACGACGTTCGTAATGGTTACCGGAGACGCAATGCGATCCGCCTTCGGCTGTTCATAAGATTGTTTTGCAACCGTCATCCGACCGCCCGATTGTGCTGCTGCTTTTGTGAACTCGCTGAATAACCAGTCGCGCGCGGCGCCAATACCACGGTTTGGATTGTTTTGTTCGGAAAGCGTGTTACGGGTTCCGAATGAAACCAGCTTCCGAATCGACTCCTCAATTCTGCGCGCGTCTATATCCCGAATGATTTGTGCAATCTTTGGATTGCGGGTTCCCGACGCGGTCACTCGTGAAGACCGAGGGGGTTTTTGCTGTGCAAATCCGGCGATCGGACTTACAAACAAACAACCGAGCAGGGCAAAAAGGAAGGATTTCCTCGTCATTACAAGGACCATTCGCATAGAGATTGTTTCCTTTAGCATGAAGTGGCAGCCAATTTACCACTACGAGCCGTCGATGAGAATGTTAGCAACGGGAATAATGAGGGACCGGGAAAACCGGAGGACCTGAGTGCAGCTCAACGAATGCGGTAGGTTTTGCCTTTCCAGACCACAATGACTTCGCCGGCAAGTTGATTTGCTATAGCGCGTATTTCTGGTTCATCTGCAACCAGCGCACGAAACTGTTCACTGCCGCGGCTAACGTTAATTGTGGCGCGCGATGATGCGTAGCTGGAGTCAACCCAAACATTACCCTCCCGGCGAAACCGTTTGCCTGAAACACTTCGCACCTCGTCGGAGTCGGAGTCTTTCTTACCCTTCGCAGCACGGGCGCGGCTCTCAGTCATCGGCGCCTCGGCCCGTCGAGGACCGGAAGCAGCACCCACTTTCGGGGCAGCGACCTGGTATTCATTCTCGTTGCCACGCTTTAAGGCTGATTCGTCTCGTTCGCGCTGCACGACCAGGCGGTCGACAGGTTGCTCTTCCTTGCTCGCTTCAGTTTTCTTAAGGTCGCTAAAAACAGTTCGCCCCGGTTCGGAAGCGCTCGCCTTCGGCTCTGGAGAAAAGAACGGCTTCGTACCAGACGCGCTCGGCTCAAGCACCACTGGCGGAGGCGCTGCAACATCGTCCCTTGCCGCCGGTGCAGCAGCCAACATGCCAGTGTCAGTTTGTGTCCTGGCAACCTCACCTTGAACAGGCCTGGGATTGTTACTGGCTGTCGCGGAATCCGTGCGCGATATTGGGCCAGTCGTTGTTTGCGGAGCGAGCGACGTTTCGTTGCCTGTCGTATTTGCTGGTTCCGCGATTGTCGGTGGTTGAGCTGAATAGGTTTCACGCGTAGAAGCCTGCTGCTGGGCGACAAAATCCTGATTGCGCTGTTGACGCCAAGCCAACAAACCAATTGCGAGCAGCGCAGTAAGAACCAATACAGGCGCCGCGTAACGAAGAACCTGAGGCGAGAACATAGCGGTCATTCTTCGCCAAAAACCCGGACCGCTTTGTTTGTCGGCAATAGGAATCGCGCTCAAAATGCCCGATGACTGGGTCAAACTCACTACTAATTGGCGGCAATTCAAACAATCCGCAAGATGCTCCACATACCTTACGCGAGCAGCATCGGGAACCAGGCCCTCCGCAAAAGAGTTCAACTCATCTGCATCGAGGTGTGTTTCGCTCTCTCCATTGTTATCACGAGACGACGAGCCGATATTCAAAGAGGAATCATCACGCCGGCTCTTTGCGAGCCCGCGCAAAACTAGATCCATCTCGTTGTTATTGGCCTTTTTCATTTCACTCAGTGCCTCGCCTGCTTAAGAACGCTTTGGCTGCCCATTGCTTGCAGAAACTTATGGTGCATTTCTACGAACTCTTCAGCGGCGATCCCCTCTCCTTATTCATCAGTACACCTTCCGAGGTCACTAGGGGTTCGATATCCGCTTCAAGATGAAGTGCGAAGGAGGAAAAAGCGTCCTCGGTATCCGTCCTGGTCCAGCCTCTTTCTTCGGTCAGGGTCTTCTCCACCTCACTTCTCAAGTCGCCGTGAATCCTCGTCAATCTGCGGCTGGCAGTCGCTTCATGTACGCCCAGCACCGCCCCTGCCTCTTTCAAACGAAGTCCGTCAAAGTAATAGAGCTTTACAAGGAGTCGATCCTCAGCAGAGAGTTTTCCTATCGAGTCGGCGAGGGCCTTCTGCATATCAGCTGCGGCGAACTTCCTTGAAACCTCAACCTCCGGACTGGCAACAACACCGTGCGCCGTCCAGCTGTTTTCGTCGTGACGCTGACTGAGGATTCGATCAAAATCTGCGTCTTCCTCGGTCTGAACCAGACGGGATGATTTGCGATGCTGATCAACTGCGAGCTGGGCGACCACCGCTCTAAGCCAACCCGCAAGAGAGCCGCGACCGGAGTAATAAGCGAGCTTTCCGGCGGGCTTGCCATCCTCTCGAATTCGTAATCCATGTAACTCGGCCCAAATCGACTGCGCCAAATCTTCGGCTCCATCCTCGTTGAAACTCGCTGCTCTAGCTGCGGAGCGCACGGTAACCGAAAAACGCTCCACGAGATCACCCCAGGCTTTCTGATTGCCCTGTTCGCAGGCCACGATCAAACAAAGATCGTCAGCTTGCAAGCTGTCAATAAAGTCGTTCAGAGTTTTGGTTTGGGCGTTCTCGTCGTACTTTAAAATGTATTTTTCAACCGCCGCCTTTATTCGCGGTTCCAGGACTGCGCGGGCGACTCCGTAATGCTCAGTTGCACGGGCAACTAATCGCGCGGCGCCCTGCGAATACAACTTTTGGTTTTGCTCTTTGCTTTGGCTCACGGGGGGTTTTCTCAAATCGATCTACAGGCTCCGTATGCTATCACGCCGCGCGGCTCGTTTGGCTCCGCTTCATTCTCACGCACGCAGGAGTTTGATGTCATTCTCCGCTATCCGTTGCCGCGCTTTATGCAGTCTGGAGGTAACTTAAAGACAACTGCTCCCTGGCCGGATTCGCGATTAGTGCATCCGGAGTTAGAATTGTGACTGATTAGTAATTCACTTGCGGCTAAGCGAAATGTTAAGAGTTACGGAGATTTTCCGATCGATCCAGGGCGAGTCGACCCACGCGGGACGACCGTGCACCTTTGTACGTCTGACGGGGTGCCCCATGCGCTGTGTATGGTGTGACAGCGAATACACGTTCAGCGGGGGAGAGAATGTCTCGCTCGACAAGGTGTTGGACCAGGTGCGTGATTTTGGCTGCAACCTCGTGGAAATCACAGGTGGAGAGCCATTGGCCCAAAAGGAGGCGTTTACGTTAATCGCCCGTTTGTGTGCGGAAGGATATGAAGTACTGGTAGAGACGGGCGGGTTCTTTCCTACGGATGAGGTTGATCCTAGAGCAAAGATCATCCTTGATATTAAGTGCCCAAATTCTGGTGAAGAGCCTCGAAACCATTGGCCAAATCTTGAACGCTTGCGGGCGGACAAAGATGAAGTCAAATTCGTCATCGCAAGTTTTGAGGACTGGAAGTATGCGCAAGATGTAATCGAGCGCTACGACTTGACCAAGCGCGCGAAAATTCTCGTCTCACCTGCCTGGAACTCTATTGATCTTAAACACCTCGCCGACTGGGTATCCGGCAGTGGTTTGGATGTGCGCATGCAACTGCAATTACATAAGTATGTATGGGGACCGGAGGCGCGTGGAGTGTGATGGGTGGTTCGAACGACGCAACTATTGATTCTGAATTGGCAAATGAGCACGAGACCGTAACTGATCTGGCTGTGTGTCTGGTTTCTGGAGGGATGGACTCGTGTGTCACAGCGGCGATAGCGGCGCGAGAAGTCCCTGAATTAGCCTTTCTTCACGTTTCATACGGGCAGCGAACTGAGGCGCGTGAACGCCGCGCGTTTGAAGATGTTGCTAACCATTACGGTGTGGGGCGCCGACTGGTAGTTTCATTGGAGCATCTCGCGAAAATTGGCGGTTCCTCACTAACCGATAACAGTGTTGCCGTTACGTCCCCGGATCTCGCTTCCGAAGGAATTCCGACGAGTTATGTGCCGTTCCGGAATGCGCATCTTTTATCGATAGCGACGAGTTGGGCGGAGGTTATCGGCGCGGAAGCGATTTACATCGGCGCAGTCGCCGAAGACTCCTCCGGCTATCCCGATTGTCGCCCGGAGTTTTACGAGGCCTTTCAACGTGCAATCACGATGGGCACGAAACCCATGACAAAAATCAAGATCAGAACACCAGTGATAGCAATGAAAAAATCAGAGATCGTAAAACTAGGCCAACAACTCGATGCGCCCTTGGAACACACATGGTCGTGCTACAAAATGTCGGAGCAGGCTTTCGGAGACTGTGATTCCTGTGCGCTTCGGCTCAGGGCCTTTCGGACTGCGGGACTTATTGATCCCGTTCCATATGTGCTTGACAGCAAGAGGTTTGCTTATTAACGTTACGTCGTTCCAAGCTAAGTCATTTGCAACCGGGAGTTTCGCCAGTGCATCAAATGGTCTCTCCCGAAACTGAATCCATCGGTAGCCCTTCTGGAGGAATTTAGGATGTTTCGTCGATACTTTTTTTCCGTCATAGCTTCGTTCGCCGTTATTTTTTCGACGGCGGTCTTTGTATCAGCCCAGACCGGTGCGTTGCGCGGTCACGTGGTTTTGAAACAGGCTGACGGGACAAAGGTCCCAGCTGCCGACGTTATCATTGATGTTTTCAGAACGGACATATCAGCGAAATACAATACTAAGACTGACAAAAATGGAGGGTTTGTTTTTGCCGGTTTGCCCTTCATAGGAACTTACATCGTGGCCGCCAGCAAACAAGGCGCTGCGCCGACCTGGATCCAGGACGTAAAAGTAGGCAGAGAGGTTGACTACGAACTCGAGATGTCACCCGGAGATGGCCGGCGCCTAACCCACGAAGAGATCAAAGCCGCTGCTGGTCAGGGCAAAGGACCAGCGTCTTCTGGGTCGGGCGGAGCGAAAGAGACTGCTGAAGAGAAGGCAAAACGCGAGGAATTGCTAAAGCAAAATGAAGCGATTATGGCCAGCAACAAGAAGGCCGAAGAGTCCAATGTGGTTATTCAACGTACCTTCAAGGCAGGAAACGAAGCGATCAAAGCAAAGAACTACGATGAGGCGATTAATCAATTCAACGAGGGACTAGCAGCCGATCCGGAACATCCCGGCGCTCCGTCTCTGCTAACAAACAAAGCGACCGCATTGAATTCGCGTGCGGTCGCCACCTTCAACGCCGCTATCCAATCCAAAGACGATGCGGCGAAGACCGCCGGACTCGAAGCCGCGAAGAAAGATTGGCGACAAGCGTTTGAAGCAAGTAGCAAAGCCGTGGAAATGCTCAAGGCAAGTTCGCCGGCTCCAACTGATGCCGCAGCAGCTAGTAACGCCAAGACAAATTTGTATTTTGCTTTGCTCGTCAAAGCCGAGGCTTCTCGCTTTTTCGTCACAAAAGTCGATCTTGAGAAAGTGGATGCGGGCGTAGCATCGTTTCAAGAGTATATAGCTGCCGAAAGCGATCCTGCGAAAAAGCTCAAGGCCGAACACGATATGGCTCAGATGCTTTTTGACGCTAACTCCTTTGATAGAGCGCTTGCTCAATACCAAAAGATTCTAGAAGCTAACCCTGACGACTTGGACGCTCTTCTCAGGTCTGGACAGGCACTTTTTAATATTGGGGCACTAAATAGCGACAAAGCCAAGTATCAGCAAGCCGCCGACTTTTTGGCACGATTCGTGGAAAAGGCGCCGGACACCAACGCTTTCAAATCCGACGCGAAAGCCATTTTGGATACATTAAAGGAACAAGAAAACGTCAAGCCGGCAGCGGCACCATCTCGTCGCCGGCGCCCGTAGTTTCCTGTCACGGGATAAACAGGCCGTCCCAAGCGGAATGCCTGGACGGCTTTTCGCCTTAAAACCTACAAATTCTAAGATTAAGAGCTTCTCCGCCTCCCGAATTTTGCCTTGACAGCCCTCTTGTTGAACTTGTACTATGCTTGCCCAACGGTGTTAACCAACACCGCCTACTAAATCCAAACCCCCAACATGCACAAGTTCTTCTCGCGGCATGCTGGGCCCATCTCGTGAACAACCATCTTTTAGCTCTCTCAACACCGGGGTACAAATGTCGGCAAAACTAGGCGAAATTCTCGTTCGGGAGAATCTCATCAGCCCACAACACCTTCGTGAGGCGCTTGACTACCAGCGCGAACACGGCGGTCGTTTGGGATACAACCTCGTAAAACTGGGGCTGGTATCGGACGACATGATTACCGCCGTCCTCTCTCGGCAGTACGGTATCCCATCGGTTAATCTCGATCTCTTCCAGATTGATGAACACGTCCTCCAACTTATTCCTCAGGAAGTTGCGCAGAAATACTCTGTCCTTCCCCTGTCCCGCGTCGGCGCCAGCCTAACGTTGGCAATGGTCGATCCCACCAATGTCTTTGCGATGGACGACATTAAGTTCATGACAGGTTTGAACGTTGAGCCTGTTGTTGTCGCCGAAGCTAGCATTCAACTCGCGATTGCCAAATACTACGGAACCTCACGAGAAATCGAACTCGCTGCGATAGCTGTGGACGACGCAGTCTTTGAAGGAGTCTCCGCCAAGAGCTCTAACGGCGGAGGAATTACTCACGCCGATCTGGTTTCCCTGGACACCTTAGACTTCGATACTGACCGCACTGAGGACGTCGAAGTATTGGAAGACAACGAAGAGATTGACCTTACAACTCTCTCGAAATTGAGCGAAGATGCGCCGGTTGTCAGACTGGTAAACGTACTTCTCGTGGACGCGCTTCGCCGTGGTGCCTCAGACATACACATCGAACCATATGAGAAAGAACTTCGCATTCGCTTCCGCATAGACGGCGTACTTTACGATGTGATGCGGCCGCCACTCAAAATGCGCGATGCCCTGATTTCACGTGTGAAGATCATGGCCAAGCTTGACATCTCCGAGAAACGGCTCCCCCAAGACGGGCGAATTAAAGTCAAGGTCAAAGTTGATGCGCGCTCCCGCGAACTGGATTTCCGCGTTTCAACACTTCCTACTCTGTTTGGCGAGAAGGTTGTATTGCGTTTGCTTGATAAAGAGAACCTCATGCTAGACATGACCAAGCTCGGTTTTGAACCCGAGTCGCTGGTTAAGTTTCAGCGCAACATCTCGAAGCCATATGGGATGGTGCTGGTAACAGGCCCAACGGGAAGCGGAAAAACCAATACGCTTTATTCTGCGCTGCAATCACTCAACACGGTGCAAACCAACATCATGACTGCGGAAGATCCTGTGGAATTCAACTTGATGGGAATCAACCAGGTCCAGATGAAAGAACAAATCGGGTTGAATTTCGCTGCGGCACTGCGCTCATTCCTCCGACAGGATCCCAACATTATCCTGGTCGGTGAAATCCGCGATTTTGAAACGGCCGAGATCGCAATCAAGGCTGCTTTAACCGGACACTTGGTTCTGTCGACCCTCCATACAAATGATGCCCCCTCCACGATTTCCAGGCTTATGAATATGGGAATTGAGCCCTTCCTGGTTGCCACGAGTGTCAACTTAATTCAAGCACAGAGACTAATTCGCCGCGTATGCAAAGATTGCAGACGTGAGCACCCCACCCCTCCTGAAGCCCTGATGGAAGTCGGGTTCACCGCCGCCGAGGTTCAAACACTCAAGACGTTCAAAGGCAAGGGTTGTTCGACTTGCAACAATACAGGTTACAAGGGGCGAATTGGCCTCTATGAGGTGATGGAAGTCAACGATGAAATCCGAGAACTGATTCTTATTGGAGCCTCGGCTCTGGAATTAAGGAAAAAAGCAATTGAAGACGGCATGATTACATTGCGCGAATCCGGACTACATAAGATCCGCGCTGGACTGACTACCCTCGAGGAAGTGGTCCGCGAGACGGTGGCCTAACCGAAAGAAGGAAAACTATGTTGCGAAAAGTCACGTTGTCATTCTTAATGTTGATCTCAGTCGTTGTGTTACTCCCGTTTGCTAACTCTGCCGCGCATGGTCTTCGACAGACGTCTGCAGCTCAAAAACAGCGACGCCTTCGACGTCATTCACGCGCCTGGTGGCGACGGTATCGCGCTCGAGTGCGAATGCGACGCGCAGGCGCAGTCGCTGCCTTAGCACACCGTAAAGCGCAGCTCGGTCCAGTCCTCTCTGTTGCAAATAGGGACGAGGTAACAAAGGGCGTACTGCCTGCATTGCCAGTCGGATGGAACAGTCCAACTGTGGCTGGCAACGGCGAACTCAGGTTTCGATCAGAGAGCAGCGCGGGGCCACCCAGCCAGGCTACTCTGGCAGTAATTGCCAAAAGTCGCCCCACACCGTCATACCTCACTCAACGGGAACAGACTCGCTTGCTCGCGGGCGTCGCCTTCTCCGATTTGCGCCGCATCGTGATCGATAAAATGATCAATGCAGGCGGTTGGGTGGTTAACGATTACGAGCGACAGGTAAACGGCGCTCGCGTGTTCGTTGTGGTAGCTCAAACTCCGAGCGACGGCAGGTCGGAGGACAAGTCATGGCAGTTTTATTTTGCTGAGGTCGATGGAAAGATCTACAGCCTGACGCTCAACACGCCGTTGCAGTTTTCAGACCGTTTAGCCGCAGAGGGTGAAAAGTTCCTGACCTCATTTGGGACCAAGACTTCGGTGGTCCAGACGCCAAAACGATAACTGACTCTGAATAACCCTCCGTTCAAAATCAAAGACACGAATTCATCACTCAGGAGCACGCCCTCGATGCCACTCAACGAAACAACTCCGCAAGTCTCACTATCCGAACTGCTGCGGCGGCTCTCCGAGCTGGGCGGCTCGGATTTACACATCACCACCGGTACAGCACCGCAAGTTCGCGTCGACGGTCATCTGCGTCCGCTTGAAGGGTATCGTCAAATGACTGCTGCGGACACGAAGCAACTAGCTTACTCCGTACTTACCGATGCACAAAAACACCGGTTCGAAGAAAATCTGGAGCTGGATTTTTCCTTTGGTGTCAAAGGTCTCTCCCGCTTTCGTGCTAACCTCTTCAACCAACGCGGTGCGGTAGGGGCAGTTTTTCGCGCCATCCCTTACGAAATTAAGCCCTTCGAAGACCTCGGCCTGCCAACTGTTGTCCAAACACTCTGCGATAAACCACGCGGCTTAATCCTAGTTACAGGTCCAACCGGCTCGGGTAAGTCAACAACTCTGGCCGCGATGGTCGACAAAATTAACCGCGACCGCCACGAACATATTCTTACCATCGAGGATCCCATCGAGTTTCTGCACAATCACAAAGGCTGCCTGGTAAATCAAAGAGAAGTGAACGCAGACACGCACGGATTTGCGAACGCGCTAAGAACAGCCCTTCGTCAGGATCCGGATGTCGTTCTGGTTGGCGAAATGCGCGACCTCGAGACAATCGAATCGGCTTTGCGCATCGCTGAAACTGGCCATTTAACGTTAGCGACTTTGCACACCAATTCGGCGGCCTCTACGATCAACCGAATCATCGATGTCTTCCCATCCGACCAGCAATCACAGATTCGGGCGCAACTTTCGTTGGTGCTCGAAGGAATCCTTTGCCAGGCGCTCCTGCCTCGTGCGGAAAAGACCGGTCGCGCGATGGCTCTAGAGATCCTAGTACCAAACTCAGCCATCAGAAACTTAATCCGCGAAGACAAAGTCCATCAAATCTATTCGATGATGCAGACTGGCCAGGACAAGTACGGAATGCAGACCTTCAACCAGTCACTCGCGACCTTATATCACAGACGACAGATCACACTGGATACGGCCTTGCAACGATCCTCGAACGTTGACGAATTAAAAGAGTTGATTGAGCGCGGTGCGGGTCTCAACACTGCCAACGCCGCCAAACACCCAAGTCCGTATGCACAGGCGCGACCCATCGGCACGCGTCCGACAGTGAACGGTTAACAACAGACTTCGGAGCATTATATGCCTACATACGTATTCAAAGGTCGCAACAAATTAAATGAAATCGTCGTCGGTGAACGCGTCGCCGATAACCGTGACGCCTTACGTCAGATTCTTCGTCGTGAGCAGGTGACCTTGACGTCAGTAAAGGAAAAAGGGCGCGAGATCGGGATCCCAAAGATCGGTGGCAGGAAGAAAGTTAAATCGAAAGATCTTTCTATATTTACTCGTCAGTTTTCGGTAATGATTGACGCAGGTCTGCCATTGGTCCAATGCCTGGAGATTCTAGCTCAGCAACAGGACAATAAGTATTTTCAACAGGTCTTATTGCAAGTCCGGCAGGACGTAGAGGAAGGTTCAACCCTAGCAGCGGCAATGGGCCGGCATTCGCGCGTCTTCGATCAACTTTACTCGAACATGGTCGAAGCCGGAGAGACAGGCGGTATTCTCGATCTGATTCTTCAGCGCCTTTCGACCTTTATCGAGAAGCTCGTGAAGCTGAAACGGGATGTGGTCTCCGCGATGATCTATCCGGCAGCAGTAATTGTGATGGCCATTGGCGCCGTCGCTGTAATCATGGTTGTTGTCATTCCGCAATTTGAACAGATATTTCTCGGCTTGCTTGGACCAGGCGAACAGCTTCCCTTGCCTACGCGAATCGTCGTAGGAATCAGTAACTTCCTGGCCGGTTGGGGCGGACTCATCATCCTGGTTGGGTTAATTGCGTCGGTTATAGGACTTCGGTTCTACTACAGAACGCCTGGCGGACGCCGAATGATCGATCGGCTACTGCTGAAGACTCCAGTGATCGGTCCAATTCTTCGCAAGGTCGCCGTGGCGAGATTCGCCCGCACTCTGTCAACGCTCCTTTCATCAGGTGTGCCAATTCTACAGTCGTTGGATATCACCGCCCGCACGGCTGGCAATGTGATTGTTGAGGAAGCAATCACTAGCGTGCGCGCTGGAGTTGAACGCGGTGAAAACTTCGTCGACCCTTTAAAAGCCACTGAAGTCTTTCCGCATATGGTGGCGCAAATGGTTGGCATCGGGGAACAAACGGGCGCACTTGATGCAATGTTAGGCAAGATCGCTGACTTTTATGAACAGGAAGTCGATGCCGCCATTGCCAACCTACTTACACTAATGGAACCTATTCTCATCGGTTTCCTGGGCGTAACCATCGGTTCGATTGTGATCGCAATGTATATGCCGCTATTCACCCTTATTGGAAAACTCTCAAGCGGGGGGTAGGGCACGGGAGGCTTTTTAGTCCATTGTCATAGGGAGGCTCGGTAACGGGCCTCCCTTTTATTTTTGGAACACGTTGTGAATAGAGAACTCATGACTTAAGAAAGGGAAATGGGTTAGAGCGCTTACCGACTAGCCTGCCTACCCTTCTTTGGATCATGAAAAACGATGTGACCCTCCCTGTCTGCTCTGTGATAGGCTTGCCGTGAATGGGCCTTGACGACGGAATAGATAGAAGATCACTTAGTCAGAAGCTTTGGTGGCTTATTCTGGGCCGTGTCGTCGCGGCTGTTTTGCTCTTTCTTGGCCGTGTGCTCTGGATTCGTGGCAGTGCGGGACTAACCAGAGCCGAAAACTGGCGCCCACTGCTCATCATCGGCTGTCTTAGTGCTGCGTATGCACTTGCTCATCGCTATTCAAGAGCGCTGCTGCTTCAGGCCAGGTTCCAATTCGTCATAGACATCCTCCTGGTAACCTGGCTGCTCCAGACGAGTGACGTCATCCATTCTCCATACGTCGCGCTGTATATCGTCATCATCGCAGCTTCGAGTCTCTTCCTTGGACCACGCGATTCGATAGCAATCTCAGTCGCCTCCGCTTTTGCATTTACGGTTAGCGCGCTTGCAGCCCTCGGCGGTCTTGGCCCGAGCGTCAACCAGGATCTGCTCGATAACAGCCGGTTGCAAACCATTCAATCGATCGGCCTTTTTGACATAGCGTTCCTGGTGGTCGGGCTCTTATCCGCGAGGTTGGCCGCCCGCCAATCTCGTTCTGATGTAAGGCTTCGAGATGCGACCCGGTCGTTAGCCACGTTGCGAGCACTACATGAACGGATCGTGGAGTCGATACGCTCGGGAGTGGTCACGACAGATTTACTGGGGCGAATCTATTCGTTCAACGCTGCGGCAAAAGAAATCACAGGTTACAACGAGAGCGACGTACGCGGCCAAGACGCCTCGATTTTCTTCGGGGAAATCAAGGAAATCATAGCCGATTCGGTGAACACTGCTACCGCAGGAGACGCGAGTCCGAGGTTTGAAGCCGACTGTCTAACTGCCGATGGGCTTCGCTTGCGTCTTGGGTTTAGCATCTCTCCTTTGTTTTCCGAAGCAGGCGAAACAACAGGCACTGTGATTACCTTCCAGGACTTGACGCAAATTCGCGCTCTTGAAGAAACCTCACGCCGCCAGGACCGCCTCGCCGCGATCGGCCGAATGGCCGCATCGATTGCCCATGAAATTCGCAACCCATTGGCGGCGATGCGCGGGTCAATTCAAATGCTTCGGGCGGACATGGCCGGCGACTCTTCTGAAACGCAATTGATGGAGATCATTCTTCGGGAGTCTGATCGTCTCAACCGAATCATCAGCGATTTCTTGAGCTATGCGCGTCCGCGCTCTATCGTGCAATCAAAGGTAGACGTTGGCGAGTTATTGAAGCGGACGTTCACGCTGCTAAGACATAGCGCGGAAATAAGCGAAAAGCACCTATTAGAAGAAGACGTGCCAAGCCAACCGGCGTTGCTTAACGCGGATTCCGAGCAGCTTCAACAAGTATTTTGGAACCTTGCGAGAAATGCTTTGCAGGCAATGCCCGAGGGCGGGACTCTCCGGGCAAAGGTGGAAGCCAATACCAACGGCCGCTTGCGCATTACCTTTTCCGACACCGGTCGTGGTATGGCGCCGGAGCAAGTTGAGCATCTGTTTGAACCTTTTTCTTCGACCACTGGTGGCACGGGACTCGGGCTTTCAATTGTCTATCAAATCATTCGCGACCATGGTGGTACAATTAATGTCCGCAGCCGAGAGGGGCGAGGAACCACAATCGCGATAGAACTTGCGGGGCAAGTCGGAACTGAAGAACGGGATCAAACAATCGGAGATGGTTAAGCTGCCGGCCGTTAACTCCAGATCGCTATTCATAGCATGGCTAATTTACTTATCGTTGATGACGAACTCGGGATGCGTCAGTTTTTAACGCATCTTTTCCAACGCGAAGGCCACACTGTCCGAGCCGCAGAGAATGGCCGTGAGGCCTTGGAACTAATGCGCGCTACGCCGGCCGATCTGGTTGTCTCCGATGTGAGAATGCCAGACATGAACGGTATCGAGCTGCTGCGTTCAGCACGAGAACTGTTTCCCGCGGTGGAAGTGGTCCTTATGACAGCATTCGCGAATGTGGATACGGCGCGCGAAGCATTTCTGCTAGGCGCTTATGATTTCGTCCAAAAGCCATTCGACAACGATTTATTGAAAGAGACGGTCACCCGCGCGTTACAAAAGATTTCGCTGGTAAAAGAGAAAGACGCGCTCCTTGAAGAGAACAAGGTCTTAATCCAAGGGCAGCGTTCGCGCGGCAAACTCAACAACATTATCGGCAGGTCGGCAAAAATGCAGGCCCTTTACCAGATGATTGAGACGGTCGCCCAAGTCCAGTCGACGGTGCTGGTGACCGGAGAATCAGGAACGGGAAAGGAATTAGTTGCTCGAGCGATCCACGATTTAGGACCACGGGCAGAAAAGGCCTTTGTTTCCATCAACTGCGGCGCCTTCACTGAAACTCTTCTCGAATCGGAGCTCTTTGGTTACGTCAAAGGCTCCTTCACCGGAGCGAACACCAATCGCAAGGGTCTTTTTGAGGCTGCCAACACGGGCACGATCTTCCTCGATGAAATCGGAGAGATGTCTCCCGCCATGCAGGTGAAACTGCTTCGTGTACTGCAGGAGCGAAAGCTGCGGCCCGTAGGAGCAACCGAAGAGACCACTGTGGACACGCGTGTTATCGCCGCGACCAACCGCGATCTGGGAAGCATGGTCAAAGATGGCACGTTCCGCGAAGATCTCTTCTATCGAATCTCCGTGATTCCCATCGAGCTTCCGTCTTTGCGGGAAAGAACCGACGACATCCCGGACCTGGCTAACCACTTCGCCGAAAAGTTCTGCGCCAGCAGCGCTCGCACATTGTCGATCAGTGAAAGCGCAATCCGTTTGCTCGAAAACTATATCTGGCCAGGGAACGTTCGTGAGCTTGAGCATACTATCGAACGCGCCGTGGCGCTTGAGACAACCAACGAAATCCAACCCGAGCGCTTGCCGGAAAAAATCACTAACTACAACCCCTACAAAATCGCCGA
>Ga0190270_10000251_pt1 | contig 23475 bp, 16 predicted proteins | sample Popmic320T_FD_133748 | JGI IMG/M metagenome (GOLD analysis project Ga0190270, IMG submission 133748) | Populus adjacent soil microbial communities from riparian zone of Weber River, Utah, USA - 320 T | ecosystem: Environmental > Terrestrial > Soil > Riparian zone | place: USA: Utah | collected...
GCCTGGAAACGGGCGAACCCGTGGCCGGGCCGCTGTCGCCGGCGCTGAGTCGCACCGGGCAGCGGATCGTTGACACCGCCGTAATCAGCGCGCGCGAAAAACGCACGGCGCCGTTGGTCGGCTAGGCGGAGGAACGCTTAACCTCTTCGCCGCTTTAGCAGCGCCTGAGTTTAGCCGTGGGTTTATGATCTTTGAGAATTAATGGCGCCCAGCGGCGCGCCCGCGTCCTCGCGGGCAAGTGTGTGGCCATGAGCCTGCCCGCGAGGACGCGGGCGCACCGGTTAGGCGCCGCTGGGCGCCATTAATTCTCAAAGACCATAAACCCGCGGCAGGTATGACGTTTTTTCCACGTCGCGTCAGCGACGATTGAATCCTGCCCAGGCGCCGAATGTCGTGGAGGGTTCAGCCGTCGCTGACGCGACGCGGGAATATTTGCCAACCGTCCCGTGGGTTGAAACCCACGGCTAAAGTCAAACCGCCGCTAACGCGGCGAAGAAACTGAGTCCTTACAAAGAGGATGCAAATATGCCCGCTCCCCTGGCGGACGATTACGGCTTGAGCAAACCGCAGACGGGCGCGCTGATCGAAGCGCCCGTCCTGCCGTATCAGCCGCGAAATCCGAAGGCCTATAATCCTGCGATCGGCGTCATCGGCTGCGGCGGAATAGCAGTACAGCACCTGAACGCATACCGCCACGCGGGTTTCCGCGTCACCGCGCTGTGCGACCACACGGAAAGCAAAGCTTACGCTTATCAGGAGAGGTTTTATCCGGACGCGATGGTCACGACCGATTACCGCGAGTTGCTACGGCGCGACGAGATCGAGGTCATTGACGTCACGACCCATCCTGAGGATCGAGTCGAAATCATCGAAGAAGCGATTCGAGCAGGCAAACACGTTTTGAGCCAAAAGCCCTTCGTCATCGATCTGGATGTCGGCGAACGGCTCACCCGTCTGGCTGACGAGCGCGGAGTCAGGCTGGCGGTTAATCAGAACGGACGATGGGCGCCACATTTCAGCTTTATTCGGGAGGCGCTGAGGGCCGGATTGATCGGGCGGCTGATGAGCGCGCATTTCAGCGCGCATTGGGATCACAACTGGATCATCGGGACGAAGTTCGAAGAAATCGAAAGTCTCGTCCTTTACGATTTCGGCGTTCACTGGTTCGATCTGGCGGCGCACTTCTTCGAAGGCAGAGAGGCGCTGCGGGTCAGCGCGTTCGCCACGCGCGCCTCAGGGCAGCGCGCCAAGCCGCCGATGCTGGCGCAGGCTATCATCGAATTCGAGGACGGGCAGGCGTCAATTGTCTTCAACGCAAATGTCGAACACGGTCAGGAAGACCGCACAGTCATCGCCGGAACCGAAGGCACAATCATCAGCGCGGGGCCTAGTCTGTCGGAGCAATCCGTTACGATTCACACCGCCGAAGGCCACGCGAGGCCGGCGCTCGAAGGCGCGTGGTTTCGCGAAGGTTTTCACGGGGCGATGGGCGAACTGCTCTGCGCGATTGAAGAGGGCCGCGAGCCGGTCAACAATGCGCGCGGCAATCTGCGCGGCCTGGGGTTGTGCTTCGCGGCAATCGCCTGCGTGGTTGAGGGCGTGGTGAAGGCGCCGGGCAGTGTGCGGAAATTACATTAGTGTTCAATGTTAACCGCCGGAGGCGCGGAAAACGCAGAGGTCTCGCAGAGAGGAGGGAGGAATCCTCTTTCTTCCTCCCTCCGCGAAGCCTCCGCGATCTCCGCGCCTGCGGCGGTGAATACCAAACTGTTACTCGGAGCATCAGATACTTTTCAATGACCGCATCCCAAGCTTATTTCGACAAAACGCTGCAATTGCTCAATCACATGCGCGAAACGCAGACGCCCGCGATCGAACGCGCGGCTGAAATCTGCGCCGATTCCATTGCCGACGGCGGGCTGGTCTTTCTCTTCGGCAATGGCCACTCGCGGATGATGTGCGAAGAGATGACGCCGCGGCAGGGATGCTTCCCTGGCTTCGTGGCGCTGGTCGAACTGGCGCTCTCGAACCACGCGGCGATTGTCGGCGCGAACGGGTTGCGCGCCCCGCTCCACCTGGAAAAATACGAGGGCTACGCCGAAGAGATTCTGAAGGGCTTCAAGTTCGGCCCGCGAGACGCGTTCGTCGTGATCTCGACCAGCGGCATTCGCCCGGTAATCGTCGAAATGGCGATGGGGGCGCGGCGTCGCGGGATGCCCGTGATCGCGATATGTTCGCGCAGGCACTGCGAGCAATCGACTCCCGCGCATTCGTCCGGCAAGAAGCTGATCGACGTGGCCGACGTGGTGATTGACAACGGCTGCCCGCCGGGCGATTGCGTCGTCGAATTGGAAGGGCTGGAATGGCGCACCGGGCCGGCTTCGACCGTGACCGGCGCGATGATCATTAATATGCTGCGATGCTCGGTGGCCGAGCGATTGCTCGAACGCGGCGTGAAGCCCGAGCTTTTGCCCTCACATCAATTCATTGGCGACGCCGACGCGGCTGAACAGCTCGAACGCTTTTACGAGGCCTACCGCCGCAGCCTCGCGCATCTGTACCAATGAGTGGAAGGCTTCAAAACAGAGTCTGCCTGATCACAGGTTCGACCGGCATCGGCGCGGCCACCGCGAGGCTGGCTGCGAGCGAAGGCGCGACGGTCTTCGTCGTCAGCCGCGACGAGGAGAGTTGCCGCGCGTTGGCAGGGGAGATCGGCTGCGGCTACCATGTCGCCGACCTGACGCGATCCGGCGAAGTCTCCGAAGCCGTTGAAAGCTGCCTGGCGCGGCGCGATCGTATTGACGCGCTCTTCAACGTGGCGGGCGTCAGCGGGCGAAAATTCGGCGACGGCCCCGTTCACGAATGCTCGGAAGAAGGCTGGGAGATCACTATGGAGACGAACGTCAAGAGCGTCTTCCTGATGTGCCGCGCCGTCGTCCGGCGAATGCTCGAACAGCCCGCCTGCGAGAGCGGCATGCGCGGTTCGATCCTGAACATGGCCAGCGCGCTGGCCTTCTCGCCCGAACCGAAGTTTTTCGCCACGCACGCTTACGCCGCGAGCAAGAGCGCGATCATCGGTCTGACTTGCGCGATGGCGGCTTATTACGCGCCGAGCAAGATTCGCGTCAACGCCGTCGCGCCCGGACTCACGCGCACGCCTATGAGCCTGCGTGCGCAACAGAATCCCGACTTGCTCGAATTCATCAAGACCAAACAGCCGCTCTTGGAAGATTTGATCGAAGCCGATGACGTGGCGCGCGCCGCGGTCTTTCTGCTCAGCGACGACGCGCGCGCCGTCACCGGCGAAGTAATGAGCGTTGACGCGGGATGGCGCGTGAGTCTATGAAAAGCCCTCTGCATTACGTTTGCTTTCTGTCCCGGCTGAATAATCCAAAAACAAAAATGTCGCGAATTCCGTAATATGCGGAAGGGCGAGCGGGTTCTCATCCTGCGCGCTAATCAAACTTTCTCAACCAAAGGAGACTCATTAATGATCCAACAAAAGAACCCCTTCAAGAGATTCATCGTCGGCGGTGTAATTATTGGAATAGCTTTGATACTCGGCGTAATGGCGCTAACTTCGTTTGAACAGGCCAATGAAGGCCTCTATCGCGTCCAGATCGTACGAGGACAGATCAACAGGGTTATCAAGCCGCAAGATGGATGGGTTAGCACCCTGACGACTTTCGGCGACCACTACTATGATTTTAATATTCGGACTTTCACGCATTCGGTAAAAGTCAACGCTTCAACCAAGGATAACGCGGCCGTGACGGTTGAAATCTCGCTTACCGTGCTTCCGCCCAGTGACGACGAAAGCATTAAGGCGTATATCCGTAAATTCGGCCTGGAGGAAGAAGAACGGAAGACGCGAATGACGCAGATCCTCGTGGGCCAGGCCAACACGGAGACGAAGAACGCCGTGGCCAGCTACGAAGCGTACGGGCTGCTGGCCAGCCAGGAGGCCATTCAGAAGCGCCTGATCGACTCGCTGACGCCCATCTTAAAGCAACAACTGCTGCTCACGCTGGAATCCATTCAAATCATCGGCAGGCCCGATTTCCTTGACGATCGAATCGAACAGGCCGCAAGCGCGGTGGTCGCCAATCAGAAGGCGAAAGAAGCGGCGGAGGCCGACCTCGCCCGCGCGAGAGTGGAAGCGGAAAAGAAGCAAGTCGAAGCTTCGACTTTGGCCAACCCTCAAACCTTCGCCATTCGACAGCTTGAGCTACAATTGGAAATAGAGCGCGCCCGCGCGGAAGGAATTAAGGGACATCAGGGGCCGCTGACGATTGTCAACGGCGCAGCCAACCCGCAAATACAACTAAGGGGGCAACAATGATTAGGATCATCGGACTTGCCTTGTTCATAATTTGCCTGCCCTCCGGCATCGTCCTGGCCTGGTATCTGAAGCGGTACCTGGACCTGAAATTGAGGATCCTCGAAGACCGTCGCTACCGGGACTCGCTGGACGACATCTCGAAGATGTGAGGGAGTAAAAATGAGGTGTAATCTTTACGCAAATGATGAGTTGGTCGGCTGGGCAGAACTGACTCACACGGATCCGCCGATGGGCTGCGCCAGCGGACCGTTTTATCCCAATGAAAGCTACGGAAAAATACAACCCATCATCCGTGAGTATAATTTATATGATGGGACGCTTGGCGAAGTTAACGAGCAAAAGCGGATAGAGACGCAGGATAAAATCGATGCGTTGCGCCTTTCCGTGGTTACTGAAGATGGAGAAACCCTCGATCCACTAAGTGGCGTCCACATTGTTGATTTCTCCGAAGAGCTTGTCGAAGATCCCTATCAACTCGACGTCCTCGGTTTAGCTTTCGATATTTATGACCGCCTTTTCCCTTTAGCCTGGCAAGAGTATCTCGACCGCGTTAAAGGAAAAGAACAGGATTGATGAATTGAAGGAACGACCTTTACGAACAACAGTCATCGGCAGTTATCCCTTTCCCGGCTGGCTGGAATTCGCCTGCCAGAGCCTCGACCAGTTCGGCGAGGCCGACCGCGCCGAGTTGCAGGAAGACGCCGTGATCGCGGCGATCCACGATCAGATCGCCGCCGGATTGGACGTGATCACAGACGGCGAGCAGACGCGGCTCGATTTCAATCTGTCGTTTTACGGCTTTCTGGAAGGCATAGAACTGGGGCAAACCTTGACTCGCCGTTTCGGCCCTCCCGGGCACGATCAACGCGGCAAACACAGGATCACCGGCGAACTGCGCGCGCCGCGAGGCCTGGGCGTGGTTGATGAGTGGAAGAGATTGCAGCGGCTCGCGCAATCCGTAATCCGAAATTCGCAATCCGCAATCACGCTCAAGGCGAGCGTGCCGGGGCCTTACACATTGAGCGGGCGATTGCAGCCGGACGGGGAATATCCTGATCGTTTCGACATCACCGAGGCGCTGCTGCCGATCGTGCGCGACGAATTGGTCGCGCTGGTCGAGGCCGGATGCCGCGAGATCGCAGTGGACGAGCCTTCAATGAGTTGCTATGCGCATCGCGAAGACCCGCTCCGATTCGTCGACATCTTCAACCGCACGGTCGAGCCGGTCGCCGGCAAATGCCGGCTCTCGACCCACGCCTGCTTTGGAAACTACAAAGCCCGCGCGGTCGGCAAGCGAACTTACAAGCCGATGTTTCCGGCGTTTCTGGAGATCAAGGTCGACGAGATTCACCTGGAGATGGCCAGCCGCGAGTTCGCCGAGATCGAGATTATCGAACGGATCTCGGAGCGAATGGACGTCGTGGTCGGCGTCGTTGACGTCAAAAGCTACTACGTCGAAACGCCCGAAGACGTCGCCGATCGCCTGCGGCTCTGTCTGAAACTCGCCCCGCCCGAACGATTATCGTTTGCGCCTGATTGCGGATTGAGCCAGACTGCGCGCTGGGCCGCGCGACAGAAGCTGATTAATATGGTCGCCGGCGTGAAAAAAGTCCGAGAAGAACTGCAGATCAACTAAAGAGCCTTCATGTCGCCTTGCGACGCCCTGAAACGATGAAAAGTTCGTAGTCCCAGCTTCAGCCGGAACGGCTCGGCCACCAAGCCCTTCCGGCTGAAGCCGGGACTACGAACGATTTTCTGAGGAGATTTGATATGCGTAAATCCGAGAGTAATGCTGAGAAGAACTCACGACGAAAATTCATCAAGACGGCGGCGGCGGGCGCGATAGCCGCCGGATCGTTCGTACGCGCGAGCGGCTCGCCGAAAAGATTCGTTCTCGAACCCGAGCCCGAGCCTGAACAACAGGTGTCGGCGAATGACCGCATCAGAATCGGATTGATCGGCGCGGGCGGGATGGGCTTCGGCGACACCGAAACCGCGCTGCGCGTCCCAGGCGTCGAACTCGTCGCCGCCGCCGACCTCTACGACGGACGCCTCACACACGTCAAGGAGGTCTTCGGCAAAAACGTCTTCACGACGCGCGATTACCGCGAGGTTCTTTCGCGATCCGACATTGACGCGGTGATCATCGCCACGCCGGATCACTGGCACCAGAAGATTTCGATTGAAGCGATGAAGGCGAACAAGGACGTCTACTGCGAAAAGCCGATGGTGCAGAGGCTCGAAGAGGGGCTCGCCGTCGTCGAAACGCAGAACCAGACGAAGCGAATTTTCCAGGTCGGCAGCCAGTTCGTCAGTTCCATCGTTTACAAGAAAGCCAAGGAGATGCTGGCGTCCGGCGCCATCGGCCAGTTGAACCTGGTCGATTCGAGTTTGTGGCGGCGCGGGGCGATGAGCGCATGGCAATATTCGATCCCGCCCGACGCCTCGCCGGAGACCTGCGACTGGGATCGCTTTGTGGGCCATGCGCCGAAAGTCCCGTGGGACCCGAAGCGATTCTTCAGGTGGCGCAACTACCGCGATTACGGCACGGGCATCGGCGGCGATCTCTTCGTTCACCAATTCACCAGCGCGCATTTCGTCACCAACTCCAGGGGCCCTTCACGCGTCTTTGCGACCGGAGGGTTGCGGCTCTGGAATGACGGGCGCGACGTGCCCGACGTGCTGCTCGGCCTGTTCGATTACCCGCAGACCGATGGGCGCCCAGGCTTCTCGATGAATTTCAGAGTCAGTCTCGCCGACGGCGGAACCGACCAGGCCGGCTGGGGCACGTGGACTTATCGTTTCGTCGGCAGCGACGGCGTGATCGAACTCGGCGATGAGCTCGTCATCAAACGCCCGCCGCCGGTGAAAGAACCCGGAACCTCCATCGACACCTTCCCCGAAGCCGTTCAGAAGGCGTTCATGGCCGAGTACCGCAAACAGTATCCGAGAGGCGAAGCCGCGATGAAGGAGATTACCGAGGTGAAGTACACCCCTCCGCCGAGATACGACGAACGACTCGATCATTTCAAGAACTTCTTCAAGGCGATGCGGACGCGCGAGCAGGTCCTGGAAGACGCCGCGTTCGGCTTCCGCGCGGCGGCCCCGGCGCTGATGGTCAACGTCAGTTACTTCGATAACCGCGTATGTGAATGGGACCCGGAAGCGATGAAGTTGAAGGCGAGAGCATAGAGTTCGGGCATATAAAGAATATTAGCCACCGCAGAACACCGCAGAACACAGAGAAATTATTATGTCCTCTGTGTCCTCTGTGTTCTCTGTGGCTAATATTCTTTTCAGGCGGCAAAAACAGGCGGGCGCTTCTTCGCCCAGGGCCGCGCCTCTTCCAATTCATAAGCCAGTCCGAGCAGCGTCGCTTCGCCCCCACGCCATGCCGCGAACTGGCTTCCCACCGGCAATCCGTCGCGCGTCCAATACAACGGCACGGACATCGCAGGCGTCCCGACGGCGTTGTGCAATGGCGTGTAGCCGACTTCGTCCAAAAACCTGTTGAGCAGCGTGTCGAAATCGAGCGTCGGGGAGCGCCAGCCGATCTTGTATGGTGGAAGGCGCAGGACGGGGGACAGAAGCGCGTCATAGGACTTGAATAATTTTTCGACGGATGCGCTCACTTCCGCAAACACCTTGACCGCCCGCTGCGAGCAGGGTTGAAGTCCGCCGCGTTTTTTGGCCAGGTCAACCAGACCAAGCGTCCACGGCTCCAACACATCTTCGAGCCTGATCTCCTTGCTCGGCAATAGATTGATTTGCCGCAGGGTAAATGACGCCGCCAAACCCAGAAACGCATCGTTGAATTCCAGGCCGTTGATTTCCAGCTTCGCCTCTTCGACCCTATGACCGAGCCTTTCTAACAATTGCGCGCTCGCGCGGATCGCCTTTTCGACTTCCGGATGAGGCTTCCTGCCTTGAACGGTCTCCAAGATCATCGCCACTTTCAGACGTTTTTTGGACGGGCCGGAGATGAACCCCACAGGCGGCAGGTTCTCGTCGTTCTTCTTTTCGATGAAGTTCAGGAACGCCGCCGTATCGCGCACCGAACGGCTCAGGCACAGTTCGGAGGGGATGTTGAGGGATTCGATCCCCAGGCTCCAGGCGCGGGTGTTTCCCAGTTCGCGCTCTCGCGTGGGCTTCAACCCGAAGATCCCGCATTGACAGGCCGGCATGCGAATCGAGCCGACCGCGTCAGTGCCATGCGCAAACGGAATTATTCCGGCCGCGACCGCCGCCGCCGCTCCGCCGCTCGATCCGCCCGCCGTGTGATCGGTATTCCACGGATTGCGCGTCGCGCCGTGTAAAACGGGTTCGGTAGTATCGAGCAATCCAAACTCCGGCGAGTTGGTTATGCCCGCGACGATCATCCCCGAACGCTCCATCGCGTCGATCAACGGAGAGTTCGTCCGAAACGGACTGCCGTTCTTCTCGATGTATCTCGCTAAGAGACGCGAGCCGGCGTCTATGCGGGCGTCCTTGTATTGAGTGAGATTCTTCAACATCACCGGGACTCCGGCGAACGGCCCGTCGCCGATTTCCTGCTTCGCCCGCTCGCGCGCCTTCTCGACGTCGAAGAGTTTGGTCAATACGGCGTTGATCTTCGGATTGACCCGTTCGATTCGCCCGATCACGTCGTCAACTAGTTCGAGCGGTGAAATCCGCTTCTTCCTGATCAACTCGGCCAACCCGAGCGCGTCGTAATTAGCGAGTTCGGAAAGTTTAGGTTTTACCTGGGCGGCGGCGGCGTATTCGCAGAGCAGTGAACCGCCCGCTGTCGCGAGCGTAAAGACAGCGGATTTCTTGAGAAAGTCTCTGCGAGCATGATCCATAATGGTGTCCTCCTGGAAAATCGTGCGGAACCTCGGCGGGAAGCGGGTGATACGGCATTCGGGTGAATACAACTACGAACTAACTACACTGTTCCTAAATCGAAACATGGGACATGGGGACACCGGTACAGTACCGCGCGCGTAAGCAAGCGGCCGTTAATAAGTCAACCGCTTGCTTACGCGCGCGGTACTGTACCGATCTCACGCGCCCTGATTTATACAAATATCCAAAGACATAGTTAACGCTGTACTAACAGACCTTTACGAAGTTTCTCCGATGGGCTAATTTTCAGCGCGAATTTGTCTCTTAAATCAAACCGCGCAAGATTGGCACAGCACTGCGCGAGGAAGCAAGTGATCGCATGCAGGATCGACCGCTTGCTTCCTCGCGCAGCGCCGCGCCGGTGTCTTTAACACAACCCGAAAGAAGGGCCGAAAGGAAACTTTATGAACGAAAAATCCCACTCTCCCGCGAAGAGGGCGAGCGTCGCGCTGCCGCTGTTGATTACCTTAGTCTGCGCTTCGATCTCGACGTCCCAATCGCCCGCCCCCGCCGAAGCTTATCAGGTGACGGTTCAGACTGGCGTACGAGTGAAGATGCGCGACGGCGCGCAGCTCGTCGCCGACGTCTACCGGCCCAAGGCCGCCGGCAAATTTCCCGTGCTGCTGACGCGCACGCCGTACAACCGCCGCGATTTCAATACCGGGACGTATCTTGCCTCGCGCGGCTACGTGGCCATTCTGCAGGACACTCGCGGGCGGTTCGATTCCGAAGGCGAATTCTATCCATTCAAACACGAGATCGAGGACGGCTACGACACCGTCGAATGGGCCGCCGCGCTGGAATACTCGAACGGAGACGTCGGGATGTTCGGCGGATCATACGTCGGAGCGACGCAGATGCTCGCCGGCGTTTCAAAACCTCCGCATCTGAAAGCGATCTTCCCTTACATCACGGCGTCGGAGTATTACGACGGCTGGACATATCAGAGCGGCGCGTTGATGCAGTGGTTCGCCAGCTCGTGGTCTTCCGGGTTGGCCGAAGACACGCTGCGCAAGATGGTCAATTCCAGACAACGCCCGAAAGATTGGGTTCAGCAATTCCCCGCCGAAGATTACCGTTTGATCAATATTCCGACAGCCCGGGAAGTCGCGCCCTATTTCCGCGACTGGGTCGAGCACGAGCGCGACGACGAATACTGGCGCAGGTGGAAGGTCTCGAATCATTACGGCCAGATGAACGTCAAGGCGCTGCACGCCGGCGGGTGGCACGACATCTTCCTGAAAGGCTCCATCAAGAATTTCGTCGAAATGCGGAAGGGCGCTGCCACGCCGGAGGCGCGCGACGGTCAGCGGCTGCTCGTCGGCCCCTGGGCGCACGCGGGGACCTCACCCGAAGGAAAGATCGGGGACGTGGTCTTCGGCAAACAGGCCGTGTTGGACATGAACGCCACGATAGTCAGATGGGCCGATTTCGCGCTGAAGGGAGTCAAGAACGAATTCGCCGGCGATGCGCCCGTCCGCATCTTCGTGATGGGCGACAACGTCTGGCGCAATGAAAAGGAGTTCCCCCTGGCCCGCACGCAGTACACGAAGTATTACTTCCACTCGAACAAGGGCGCGAATTCGGCGGCCGGCGACGGCGAGCTTTCGATAAATCCTCCAGTCAAAGAGGCAGTCAAAGAGGCAGTCAAAGAGGCAGTCAAAGAGGCAGTCAAAGAGGCAGTCAAAGAGGCAGTCAAAGAGGCAGTCAAAGAGGCAGTCAAAGAGAAGGCCGACACTTATGAGTATGACCCGCAGAACCCGACGCCGACCATCGGCGGGCGCTTGTGCTGCGGCGCGGCCATTCAGCCAGGCCCTTTCGATCAACGCCCTAACGAATCGCGACAGGACGTGCTGGTATTTTCTACACCGCCGCTCGAACGCGACACCGAGGTCACCGGTTACATCACCGTCGAGCTTTACGCCTCGTCCTCCGCGCCTGACACCGATTTCACCGCGATGATCGTGGACGTCGATTCACACGAAGGTATGGCGGGTTATGCGCGTTTTCTGACCGACGGCGTCGTTCGCGCGCGCTACCGTAATTCGACCGAACGCGCGGAGCCGATTGAACCGGGCAAGGTCTACAAATACACGATTGATCTGTGGGCTACGAGCAACGTCTTCAAGGCCGGACACCGAATTCGCGTCTACATATCCAGCAGCAACTTCCCGCGCTTCAATCGCAACCTCAACACGGGCGAGCCGACGCTCGGAGCGACCAAGATGATCAAGGCGAATCAGACGATCTATCACGACGCCGAGCGCCCATCGGCGATCGTGTTGCCGATCATTCCAAGGTAGCCTCTAAGCGACGGGGCGACGGGGCGACGGGGCGACGGGGCGAAAGAAAGAAGACATTGTTTCTATGTCACCCTGTCCCTACGTCGCCTTGTCGCCCCGTCGCCCCGTCGCCCTCTCGCCCTGTCCCTCCGTCTTTTCCTTTAATCGGGATCTGTCCGATTGAGGACGGACTTAAGAGGCCTGCCGAAATAAGCTCTACCTCTCCCATTTTCCCGCGTTTTTAATTCGATGAACGAGGCAAGTCTGGATAGGCGCGCCCGTTCATAATCAGGGTTGACTCGATTCAATGTGTAGAAGGAGGAAATTCCATGGCGAACAGCAGAGGTATAACCACGTTCATTTTAACACTGGGGTTTACAGTTTTGATCTTTACGGCTTGTGAGCCTCGACCAGAGCGCGAGCGCGTCGGCGAGGCCACCCCCAGTCCGACCGTGGGAGTGACCCCGTCGCCGACCGCAAGCCCGACTGGAAGCCCTGTGGCGCTTACTGCTCCCGAAAAGGAGTTTATGACGAATGCGGCGCGCGGAGGCATGCTGGAAGTTCAACTGGGCAACATGGCCGCGCAGAAGGCGTCGAGCAATGACGTGAAGCAGTTCGGAGAGAGCATGGCCACGGACCATAGCCAAATGGGCCAGAAGTTGCAGCAACTGGCGTCGAACCTGGGCGTCACGCTGCCGCCGGATTTGAAGCCAGAACAGCAGGCCCTTGTCAGCCGGTTGGAGAAACTCTCCGGCAAGGCGTTCGACCGTGAATATATAAAAGAGATGGTCACCGACCACGCAAATGACGTATCGGTATTCGAGCGCGCCGCAGCCCAAGCGACCAACGCGGACATCAAACAGTTCGCGTCCGAGGCGCTGCCGACGCTCCGCGATCACTTGAAGATGGCGCGCGAGATAGCCGGCAAACTGGGCGTCAAGTCTCAATGACCTCGCCGCGCGCCGGTTTTAACTAAATCAAAACACCTGAGGCCGGCAGGGCGCCACGCGGCGCTTTGCCGGAGTCTCAACGTCGCGTGTTTCGATTTAGCGTGGAGGTTTTCGATGAAAGCGATTCTGCTCGCCGCAACAATATTACTATCTCTTGCCGGGCAGAATCCCTCTCAAGATAAACAGGCCGCCACGGACGACCAGGGCGTCCAGAGCCTGCAATCCACTCCCCCGGCCCAACAACCCACTCCCACAACTCAAGGCCAACAGCCTCCGACTCCGGCGCAGGACAGCCAGGGGCCTAACCTGGTTATTGAAGAAGTCATCTTTGAAGGTAACAACGTCTTTTCAAGCGCGGAGCTGAGCCGTCAATTGCGACGCGTTAGCGCGGATGTGTTCTTGCGGGCGTTCGGGCGGCGCAATGTTTTCACGCGCGAGCGCTTTCAGGAAGACGCCGCGCGTTTGATGAGATACATGACCGATCGTGGTTACCTGAACGCCTCGGTCGGTGAGCCCAAGATACGGTTCATCAACATCGCCGACGCCGCGCGTATCGAGGGCGACGTTCCCGTCCGGCTGATCATTCCCATCACCGAAGGCCCTCTGCACAGGCTCGGCAAATTGACCGTCCGCGACGGCTCCGTGCTCACGCCCGAACAGGCGCGATCGCAGTTCCCCATCAAAGAGGGCGAAGTGATCAACTCCAGTCTGTTGGAGGCCGCGCTCGTTCGGCTGCGCGACCTTTATGGCCGGCTGGGCTACTTGCAGTTCGCCCCGGAGGTCGAGTTCAAACCCACGCTGCCCGTTAACAATGAAGTGGTGACCAACATCACCATCACGCTCAACGAGGGGAGGCGCTTCACGCTCGGGCGGTTGGAATTCGTCGGCAATTACCGGACGGTGGACCTGTACCTGCGGCGAATGGTCCCGCTCGACGAGGGTGAGTATTTCGATTACGGGAGATTGCAGGATGCGATTGAGAGGTTCAACCGCACGGGACTCTTCGACCCCATCAAGCCCAGCGACGTAATCATCAATTACGACATGGCGCAGGGAACCGCGAACGTCGAACTGCATCTGACCGAGCGCGACGTCCAGCGGATCGATTTCAGCGGCGGCGGAGGCAGCATCGGCGGAGTCAATGCCGGGGTGGATTATTCGAACATCAGCCTGACCGGGCGGCTCGACAGCTTCGCCGCTCAGATGCGCTTTGGCAACCTGGAGCAATTGGCTTCGGCGCAATACACCAACACGCTGCTGACGGCGAGGCCGGTCACTATAAGTCTGTCAGGCTTCTACCAGCGATTCAAATTCGTTGAAGTGGGGTCTGACCGGCGACCGCTCTACATTCAAACATCGGCCGGGATGAACATTGGCGCGACGATCCCGCTGGCCAGAGGGCGCAACAGCCTGGCCGCCGCGACGCGCGGGAGTCTCTTCTATGCGCTGAACTTCACCAATCTGCGAGACCTCAGGGCCGGGCAGTCGCCGGGCGTGAGCAGCGTCGAACGGGACAACTTCCGGCTGGCCGGCCTGACGCCGGTTCTGACGCACGACAAGCTGGATCGAAGTTTTGACCCGATGAGTGGAGTGCGGCTGACCTCCGGAGTTGAGACGAACGGGCGGGCGCTCGGAGGCAACATCAATACGGTAAGACCCTGGATAGATTTCCGGCAGTTCATTCCTCTCAATGAAGGGCTGCGGCGTGGCGAGCGGAATACCTTCGGCTATCGCCTGCGCGCCGGGCACATCACCTCATACGGCAGGCCCTTCGACGCTCGCACGCTTTCGGTGATCGATGGCGTGCCGATATCTACCCGTTACTTCCTTGGCGGAGATATGGAGGTGCGCGGCTTCCCCATCAATTCGATTGCGCCGCTGGCCCGCGTGGATCGGCTACTGGCCGTCGGAGACACCCCGCCGGTCCTCCTCTCCAGTGGGGTGCAGCCCATCGGCGGCGACACCGAACTGATCGCCAACGCCGAATACCGCGCGCCGCTGACGCGAAGATTGTCCGGGGCGGCCTTCTTCGACATCGGCGCAGTGTTCAACACTGGCGGGTTGAAGGAGCAGCAATTCATCAGCCCAGTGCAAACCACTCCGCCGGTTTCAAACACCTTCCTGATAACGCGGGTGCGGCCCCTGGGAGACATCGGCGATCGGCTTCCGAATTACCGCATCTCGCTCGGCGTCGAACTTCGCGTCATGGTTCCCATCGTCCACATCCCCCTGCGCTTCATCTTCGCCTACAACCCGAACGCTCAAATCAGCCCGCCCCCGGCTACGTTGCTCGCGCCCGAAAAGAGATTTGCTTTTAGAATCGGCTTTGGCCGCACGTTGTGACTTCAGCCATTGATCTGGAATTATTCAAGCAGCGTGGTCTGAATCCGGCGCGTCGCGCTGGAAGTGGAGGTAGGAAGCGACGTGACGCGTCAGAATTCTCGGTCGCGGCAGCGACAAGGAGGTATTGTTGCATTTATTTTTCAAACACCATAAACGCACGGCTAAAGTCAGGCAGTCGCTACGCAACCAAAGAAGGCCTTCACAAGGGAAAAGATATCGGCAACGACAAGCTATACAGGTCTGGGGAATTTGACACTCCCACCGCTAGAAGCGGCGGGATTCTTGCTTCATTCGAGGCTGCCTGCTATAGAAAGGGCTATTCGCTGCTGAATTTCTTCATTCCGATTCGGATTCTTGAGAATCAAATTCGGATTTCTGGCGATGGACAGACTGAGTCTGAACTTCTCATTCACTGCCGCCTCTCGCTCGACGCGATCAATAAACTCTTCCGAGTTACAATACAATAAATCCTCCAGAGGACCTGCCCCGATGGAACCGAGCGCATCGTCATTCGGGGCAGCAGTCACCAGCGTCTTGATGAATTCCCACTTCTGCTCTGCGTCCAACGCCCACTCCACTTCTCTCGCCCATCTATGCCCCTCAAACCAATCATTCACCAGGTCTTCAGTATAGGCCTCTCGCTGCCCGACATGATTTTTCGATTTGTCGCTCATAGTTACTCCGAATTACCATCCGATATGAAAGTGGCCGATAGCAACCATCGGTTACCCTATTTGCGGTTCCAGGCAAGCGGCCGGGAAAATAGCGCAAAACACCATGCGCGGAAAAAAATCCCCCCGGCATGCGAGGCTGAAGCCCCGCGGAGCCGGGGGGATCGGAAGGGGTACAAGCAAATTTGGTATTCTGTTTTGTTTACACGTTCACTGATCTGAAATAGTCGAGACAGACAAACACCTGAACGCGGCGCCAGCTGACCTCCTAAAATTCTTTGCTGCCTGAGCTACTAAGATGCGCCCTTCTCAATATCAATCTGTGTGCCGCAGATCGCTGCGGACTCACTAAAGCTTCTAACCCAGGCTGGCGCTAGGGTTTAGTATATTGACAACAATCTCTGGACCGCGGACCATTCCGGCGTTAGGTGGTCATGGCCTGACCACCTACAATGATTCCTTCTCAGCATTACATCGCTCTACCATCTATTTTTGAACGACTTATATCAGGCAGTCACGGCGTGACCGCCTCATGGTCATGCCGTGACCACTTGATATAAAGAAGCCGTCTGATTGAAGTTGTGGGATCGGAAAGTCATAGCGCAAACTGTCGGGTTTGCGTGGACGTGGGTTGTGGCCCGGGCCTGCCGTATAACTGGGAAAAATGGTGGCGCGGACTTATGGTCATTGAGAAATAAATGGCGCCGCCTTTGCGTCTTTGCGCCTTTGCGAGATATGGGCTCTTCATTCAGGCGGCGGTTCTCGCCAAGGCGCAAAGACGCAAAGGCGCCTGATTAGGAACTCCTGCTGTGAGAGCGCTTAATTCTCAAAGATCATCAGTCCGCGCGGCCCGAGGATATGACGCATGCGCAGACTAAAGTCCGCGCCACGGTAAAGAGCGATCCCATCGATCTCTTAACCGTGGATTTTGGGGGCGACAGTTTGCGCTACGATTGCCGATGGCTTGCGGATATTGACACATTCTTCGCGCGCTTCTATTCTGCCTGCGACTCTCGGTAAATTAAGGTCTCTCGCCCTATGTTGCCAGAAACAAATCTCATCAAGAAGACTCGTTGGGTCTGGGTCGTTATGCTCGCGCTCTCGCCACTGGCTTATATGGCGGGGTCGTATTTGCTTTTCAAATACGATCCGAACCTCAAAGTTGGGTTCAAGATTGACAGGCGAGCGGCGATAGAGGCCGCCGCGAAGTTCGCGGCCTCAAGGGGAATCGACGTGACCGGATGGAAAAGCCTGTGCCACGTCGAGACCACAAATGACCTGCTCTTCTATTATGGTTTGGACAAAGGCAGAGAGGGCCAGATCGCAAGACAGCTCGTCCCAGAAATAGTGGTCGGCGTTCGTTTCAGATCGCCCGACAGTTTGGAAAGCCTTGAAGTCGAACTGGGTCCCGACGGACGCGCGCTAGGATATACGCGAAACTTCTCAAAGCAGCGCAAAGTGGGCGATATCGCCGAACCCGAGGCGCGGCGTATAGCCATGGAGGCCTTTAAATCGAGGCTCTCACAGCATCTTGTTCAGGATGGCGCCTTATCCGATGTGGATTGGAAACTGGAGGAGAAGGCGGAGACCGGCGCCGTCATCAGGAAATACGCCTGGAAGTGGCCCCTCAAGACCATTCCCGAATTGACCGTCAGCAGCGAACTATCATTGCGCGGCGACGTCTTAACCGGCGATACAGTTAATGCCAAGATTGACTCGGCATTCGCCAAAAGCAATCTGAACAGCGGATCGACACTGAAGACCGTCTTTAGCGTCGCATACGGATTACTGATCGCCGTTGTCATGATCTTCGGCCTCTACCGCTTCGTTCAGCGAGTCAAACAGAAGGAAGTATCATATTCGCGCATTGCGCTGGTGACGATCATCTTCGCCGCCGTGCTGTCGCTCTTTCTTCTGCTGACTGACGTAGTCTTTTATGGCAACGGCGGTGTGCACGATATTCCGATCCCTGATTGGCTGCTTACTTCGATCATCTACTTTTCGGTCACGATGTTTTATGTCGTTTGCGGGCTGTTTATCGGGTTTGCATATGGAAGTGGAGAAGGCGACATACGAGAATCCTATCCCGGCAAACTGACATCGCTCGATGCGCTGGTCACGGGCCGCCTCTTCTCTCAGAATGTCAGCCGCGCTTTTCTGATCGGATGCGCGATGGGCGGCTGGATGTTATTGCTTTGCTGTGTGGCTTTCTTGCCCTGGCAAGGGAAGCCGGGTTACGGCGAAGCCTTCGGACCGTTCGATCCCTGGTTCGGGTATTTGCCATCGATTTCGGCTCTGATGGTGACGCCGACGGACGCCATTCTGGTCACTGTCACCGGCCTGCTTATACCGCTGCCATTCCTACACCGGCGATTCCGCTCGCGGCGCGCGGTCTTCGTGTCGGCGGCGGTCTTCGTCTGGCTGGCTTGCGCAGGCCCTTATCTGGGCTTTCGTCCGTGGACGGCCATTCTCCTGATGGCGGCTGCGAGGACTTTGCTTTTCCTGCTCGCTTTCTTCTTTTTCGATCTGCTCACTGCGATAATCTGCATCGCGGCGCCGACCTACTGGTCAATCCTCATGGAAATGATTGCGCAACCGTCCAAAGGCATCCACGACACCGGCCTCGTCTCTCTGATCCTTGCGGCGGCTTCACTCCCGATTGCGTTTATATTCGCTTTCAAAGGCAGGCTCTATCGCGAGGACGAGGTGAGGCCGGTATACGCCGAACGTCTGGCGGAACGAATCTCGATGCAGGCGGAGGCATCGGCGGCGCGCGAGGCTCAAAAAAGATTGATGCCCGAGCGATTGCCCAGCCATCCCAATCTCTCCATCGCGGCCTGTTGCCATCCGGCTCATGAGGTGGGCGGCGATTTCTATGACGTATTCGAATTGGAGGGTGGCAAGCTTGGAATCCTGATCGCCGAAGGAGGCGGCAAGGGGCTAGGGTCGGCGCTCTCGATCGCCTTCGCCAAAGGCTTTCTGACGCCGAGAATTCTGGGGGACGGTCAATCAGACAATTCGCCAACCGAGCTCATCCGCGGATTACAGGATCGCCTCGCCGCAATGCTCGACGACGAGGATGGGTTCGGCCTCGCCTACGCCGTGATCGACCCCGACGACGGGACGTTGCGCTATGCGCGCGTCGGGGCTCATCCTGCGATCATGGTCGCCAACGAAAATTCGCCCGGCCAGTTGTCGCTCCCCGAAGAGCGCGAGATCAAATTCAAGTCCAATAGAAAAGAGGGAAGACAAGCCGACGCTGACATTTTGGTGATCGAGGGAAGCTGCGCGCTAGGCGAGGGCGACAGCGTGGCGATGCTCACCGACGGCATCGTAAAAAACTGGAAGAACGACAAGACCGGCCCCGCGGCCGAGCTGTCTAAAGTTCTGACCGACGCCCGCGGCGCCGATTCCGCCGCGCTGCAAGTAGCGCTCGACAAGAACGTCAAAGAGGGCTCAAAAAGGGCTAGAAAACAGATGGTGGATGACGATCTGACTGTGGTAATCGTTAAACTCAATCAAAAGGAGAATGATTGATGACCAAACGCCGCCTGCTGACATTGCTTGTCCTCGGCCTGATCGGCTACGGCGGCCTCTTCTCTCTGTTCCGCAAGACCAACCCGGCGGCGAGGTGGAAATTCGAGATGGATCGCGCCGCGGCGATCGATATAGCGACAGCGGCGGCGACTGCCTACGGCTATACGGCGCCCATCCGGGCCGCAACCGTCACGATTGAATATCACCGCGACGATGAATACTACCTTTCCCGACAGGCCAACCCGCTGATTGATTCGCTCTTCACGCCGCTGAAGGCGCGCGTCAACCTGGCCGACGCGCAATCGGATTCGGGTTTTGAAGTGAGGATCAATTCGCTCGGTGAATTGTTGGGGTACAGGCTGCGCGAGCCCCGCAAGAAAAAAGACGGGGAGAAAAAAGATGAGCCGCAACCGGCGCAGGCCCCCGACGCGCTCGCCAACGAACAGAAGATCGCCGATGAAGCCTTGAGGCGGTTCCTTGGCAATCGATACGGCGAATTCTCTTTCCTTTCCGGATCGAACGCCGGCGACGAAGACAGGAAGTTCTCGTGGACGGCGGCTGACGACGGCCTCAATGTTTTAGCCGGCGTGGTCGTTCGCGAGGGGAAAGTCAAAGAGGTCTGGCTGCAATCCAATCTCACCCCGAAGTTTCAAGAGGAATCCGGCGCTCGGCGCAGCGGGGCGATAGCCGCCCTGTCGAGCGCGAATACCTTTTTGATCTTCCCCGCGATCATTCTGGTGGTCATCTTCTACTTCGTCAGCCTGGCCAGGCGGCGGATTGACCACCGCATGACGCTGGTCTTTCTAGCCTGCGCCTTCCTGCTCCTGCTTGTTTCCAACATGTTCGGAAGCCTTGCCGACGAATCGGTCTATAACATTCGCTTCAACAACAACTCTTTTGCGCTTGGCGCCGTGGCGGTGATTCGATGGGCGCTCCTCATCGCCGTCAATCTCTGCATAGCCGCTATTCTTTACCTGTTTCTGGCGCCTGGTCTGGCGCTATCATCCGGCATTGCCAATCGCAGAACAGTTGACCTGGAGCTGGCTCTGAAAGGCAAGATTCTCAGGCGCCCGGTGACCGGAAGCCTCGTCGCGGGATTATTGGCGGGAGGCTTGCTGGAAGTGATCGCGTATGTGGTCGCCGCGACCGGCGTTTTCCCCGGCGCCTCGATCAGCGCCGAGGGTATTGAAAGCGTATTCGGCGCTTCGGCGCCGGCGTTGGACGAATTTCTTGACGGCGAACAGTTTCTGATCTTCGTATCCTTCGCGTTTCTGATTCCGGTGGCGGAGTCTTTCATGAAGAGGGCCTGGTTCCGGCGGATTTTGGTCTTCGTCATCGCTTTTGTGACGGTGACGGGGCTGGAACTGTTCCACACGTCGGCGCCGGCGCTCGTAGTGGCGAGCCTGCTGCAAGCCTGGCTGCTCGTCTGGCTCTACCGCAATTTCGGTCTGCTGGCGGTGATAGCGACGACGATGGCCTCACGGACGGCTCTCGGCTCGGCTGCGCTACTGGCTCAAAGTTCGGGGTCTCTTCAGGCGTCCGGCCGCCATGCCGCGATCGGTCTGGCATTGGCGATCATCGCCGCTCTGGCCGGATTGTCGAGGTCGAGCGAGGCCAAAGAAGAAGAGACGGCGATCAAGGAACCTCCGGAGAGACGCGCCGAGCGCGAGCGATTGCAGGGTGAATTCGCCGTCGCGCGCAAAGCGCAATTGCGCATGCTGCCTGACGCCCCGCCCTCCGCGCCCGGCGTCGCCATCTCGGCCGTCTGCAACCCGTCGAAGGAAGTCGGCGGCGACCTCTACGATTTTCTGGCGCTGCCCGATGGCAAAATCGGCGTCGTCATCGCCGACGTCTCGGGCAAAGGAGTTCCGGCGTCGCTCTACATGACCTTGACCAAAGGGCTGCTCGATTCCGTCGCCGAATATAAGGACGATCCCGGAGAGATTCTGCGCGAGGTCAATCGCCATCTTTACGACGTCTGCCGGAGAAAAACCTTCGTGACCATGTTCTTGGGAGTGATCGATCCGCCAAGAAGAACGCTCAGTTACGCCCGCGCCGGCCACAACCCGACGATCATCCATAGGGGCGGCGCCGCCGCAGAGCGCAAGACCTGGATGTTGAAATCGCCCGGCATGGGAATGGGGTTGAACCAGGGGGGGGCCTTCGACCGGTCGCTGAAGGTCGAGACCATTCAACTGGAACGTGGAGACAAGCTCTTTTTCTACTCGGACGGAATCACCGAGGCGATGAACGAGAAGAGGGATGAGTACGGCGAGGACCGTTTAATGGCGATGGCCGAGGGGACCAACGGGCTGAGCGCCGAACAGTCGCGCGACGCGGTGATGGCCGACGTCGCGGGGTTTCTGGGGACGGTTCACCCTCAGGATGACCAGACGCTTGTCGTGTTACACATTCTCTAAACGATGAATAGCCACAGAGCCACAGAGAACACAGAGAGCAATGAGGGAATTGATGATTTCTCTGTGTTCTCTGTGGCTCTGTGGCTAAAACCGCCGTTCCGCGCCTGTCAGCCGATTTCTTGTTTCAGCCGGGCCACCTGTTCGTAATAGTTGTTGCGGACGGCGCGGCTGCTCTTACCCAATATCAAGCCGATCTCTTCGAATGAGTGCCCCAGAGCCAGCAGGTCGAAAACCATGCGCGTGCGCTGATTCATACGCCTGCGCAGTTGCTCTATCAGGATATATTGATCCAGCTCGGCCGAGGCGTCATGCCCGTTCTGAGAGACGTTGCCCGCGCGCTCCGCCAGAATCCGCGCGCGCGCGCGTTCCTTTTCCACTTCGGCCAGAACCATGCGCTTGTAAGTCTGGAAGAGATAAGCCTCGAGGCTGGTGATTGGTTCCTGGCGATCTTCGAGCGCCCGGGTGACTGTCGCCGCCGCCTTAGCCAACAGCGTGCGTCCGTCGGCCTCGGCGCCCAATGTCGCCCGCGCGTAATTCTCGGCCTGCTCGCGTAGAGACTCCGCCGCCTGATAAACCTCATGCGTGACTGCGCCCCATTCATCCTGGTAAGCCGTCGCGCCCTCAGGCTGATCTGTCATGCCCCTGATTTTGCTCACTATAAAAGGACTCGCTTTCAGGCTACGAATATCGCTCCAGCCAGTAAGCGTCGCGGCGCCGAAGCGAATGACCGGCGCGCGAAGAAGAACCGAATGTCAAACAGTGGGGATTATAGCCGCAGAAACTGCGAAGGTCATCCGAAATTCAGAAAATAACCACCATTGCGCCCGGTGAAATCTGATTAAAAACATTACCGACGTCATAAAGGTGCAACACCACACAGCCCCAGGACAGATGTCGCGGTCCGTCATTGCTCCATTCCCGCGCCCACCCGTGAAACCCGATGCCTCCGCCCAACCTTGTGTTCTCCAATGTCGACGCCCGATTCTCCCACCTTGCCGCAATCGCCGCTTCCTGTTGGGGAGTGAGGTGTCCGGCGGCTCTTCCGCGCGCCGCGTCATACCTGTTCGGATAATTGACCTTGATCCAGTGCCCGCCGTAGTAGGCGCCGTAAGCCCCATCGAATTGACCACGGTGTTTGCCGATGACGAAATACATCCCCTTCGGAGTCTTGTTGTCGCCCTGAACTTCCTTCGGCCCTTTGCCCTGGCCCAGGCTGATGTCGTACTCCCCTTTGACGCGCCCGTCTTGATAGAGGCGCATCTTGTAGCTCTCTTGATCGACCAGAACCAGCGTCCGCTCCCGCTGAGGGACGAACAGTTTGCGGCGCGCGGCGATGAAGGCCGACGGATCGGCGTAACGCCCGCGCATCCACTTCTCGTCCTTGCCGTCCGATGACGGCCAGTAGGTCGGCGCGAGCGTCTCGTCCCATCTCAGTTCCAGATGCAGATGCGCGTTGAACGTCTTGTCCGGGTCCTTCCCGACGGTCGCGATCGATTGACGCCTCTTCACTTCCTCGCCGCGCCTGACTTTGATCGTTTGGAGATGCGCGTAGAGCGAGCGAATTTTTCGTCGTTGGTGGTTTTCGTAAAAGACATGCTCGACGATGACGACATTGCCCCACAATCTGCCGCAGTTTTCGGCGAAAACCACGCGGCCGTTGGCCACGGCGAAGACGTCCTGGCCGAGATCGGTGTCGCCGCCGCCGGCGCCGTTCCAATCTTCGCCGGTGTGAATCCCCATGCTGTATTTTTCGGCGAACCGCGTGGCGACGTACCAGCCGTTGTGAGTTTTGCCCGTCGCCTTGTCGGTGTACGAGCCTTTGCCGTCGGGATCGCCGAGGGCAAAGTCGAACCCGTCGGCGGGCGTGGCCCCCGCGTTAAGAAAATCGTCAAAAGGATTTTGTGAGGTCGAGGCTGTCGTCGCGGGCGAGGACTCGTTTCTGGCGCCGCAGCCGATTGCGGACAACGTCGTCGCCCAAGACAACAGGAGATAGATAATTACTCGCATTTTTCTGCAGTTCACCCCGGTACAGTAAAGAGTGGTACAGAC
>Ga0190270_10000252_pt1 | contig 23431 bp, 21 predicted proteins | sample Popmic320T_FD_133748 | JGI IMG/M metagenome (GOLD analysis project Ga0190270, IMG submission 133748) | Populus adjacent soil microbial communities from riparian zone of Weber River, Utah, USA - 320 T | ecosystem: Environmental > Terrestrial > Soil > Riparian zone | place: USA: Utah | collected...
AATCGCAAACCTGAGGCGGATTTGTGAAGAGAAGCTAGACGGTCGATATGAGATGGTCATTATCGACGTTCTCGAACGGCCGCAACTGGCCGAAGACGAGCGGATTCTGGTGACGCCGACCTTAATCAAACCGCTCCCTCTTCCGTCGCGGCGCGTGATCGGCGACCTATCGGACATGGAGAAGGTCCTGTCAGAGCTGGACCTCATGTCTGCGACTAAACCGGAAAACTGAGAAGAATCGCCAAATATGGAAATGCGTGAGCCTGTTTATATCGATAAATTGGAGACCGGCATTGCGGGGTTCGATTTCATCTCCGACGGCGGTCTGCCGAAATCCCGTGTGACTTTGGTCTCGGGGAGCGCCGGCAGCGCCAAAACGGTCTTGGCCGCCCAATTCCTGGCCGAAGGGATCAGACGAGTTGGTGAGGGCGGAGTCTTTGTCACCCTGGAAGAGTCGCCAGACGACATTCGCAGAAACATGGCAGGATTCGGTTGGGCCATCGAGGACTGGGAGGAGCAGGGTAAGTGGGCTTTCGTCGACGCCTCACTCCAACCTGGGGAAGAAATTGCCGTTACCGGCAGCTATGATTTCGGCGCTTTCCTCGCCCGCATCGAGCACGCCGTGCGGAAGGTCGGCGCCAAAAGGCTTTCGGTCGATTCCTTGGGCGCAATCTTAACCCGGCTGCCTGACGCGGCCACAATCCGTCAGGAAATCTTTCGGATCGTCATGGCCCTGAAAAAGATGGGGGTGACGGCTGTCCTGACCGCCGAATGCCCGGAAAACTACGATCAGATTTCCCGCTTCGGGGTCGAGGAGTTCGTCGCCGACAACGTCATCGTTTTACGAAACGTACTTGAAGAAGAGAAGAGGCGCCGGACAATAGAAATACTCAAGTTCCGTGGCGCCCCCCATCAAAAGGGAGAGTTTCCTTTTACGGTGCTCCCAGCGGAAGGCATTATCGTGATCCCCCTGGCGGAGATACAATTGGAGCAAAAGTCCTCCAACATCCGCATCACTTCGGGGAATGAAGAACTTGACGAATTATGCGGCGGCGGATTTTTCCGTGACTCGATCATCCTGGTCTCAGGCGCGACCGGGACTGGCAAAACTTTGATGACCGCCGAATTCATCGCGGGCGGCGTCAAGTATGACGAAAGATGTCTACTCTTCGCCTTCGAGGAGAGCCGCGAGCAGTTGTTCCGCAACGCGCATGGGTGGGGGATGAATTTCGAAAAGATGGAAAAAGAGGAAAAACTCAAGGTCATATGCGTCTACCCTGAGACGATCGGCCTGGAAGACCATCTGGTGAACATGGAAAGAGAGATCAAGTCCTTCAAGCCGAACCGGGTGGCGGTCGATAGCCTATCAGCCCTGGAGCGGGTCTCCACGATCAAAGGGTTCCGTGAATTCGTGATCAGTCTCACTTCGTTCATTAAGCATCAGGAGATCGCCGGCCTTTTCACGGCCACTACGGCAAGTTTGATGGGGGGCACGTCGATCACCGAGACGCACATCTCCACCATCACGGACTCGATCATTCTGTTACGGTATGTCGAGGCCTTCGGAGAAATGAAGCGCGGGCTGACTGTCCTCAAGATGCGAGGATCGATGCACAATAAGGACATCCGCGAATTCAATATTGACAGCCAGGGGATGCATATTGGAAAGCCGTTCCGCAATGTCAGCGGCATTCTGGCGGGCAACCCACAACTCCTGGCCCCTGGCGAATTCGAGAGGCTCCGAGATCTATTTCCTGAGAATTAATCACGGTTAGCCCTATTGGTCACGGGCTCTCTACATCGTATTTGTCCGTTCCCTATAAGGAGCGTTTCAAATATTGAATAAACACTCTCCCTCAGGACAATCTTTCTAAACTCGAAATGCGCTGATGAGGTATCTATCGGCGCCAACTCACAGCGTGAAGAAAGGTGATCAAATAAAGTAATAGGTTATGGGCGAGCACACGAGCGATCATGCGCAGTTGCTTGAACAATGCGCGCACGAGTTACAGTCAAGCGAATCACGTTTTCGCAATCTCATTTATCAAAACGCGGACGGCATCATCATTGTTGACCGCGAGGGGATCCTGCGTTTCATCAATCCTGCCGCCGAATCCCTCTTTAACCATCAGGCCTCGGACCTCTTGGGGACCTTGTTCGGTTTCCCGGTGGTCGCCGGGGAAACCATGGAAATAGACGTCCTTCGGGTCGGCGGAGAGACGGCGGTGGCGGAAATGCGGGTGGTCGAAACAGAGTGGGAAGGCGAGCCCGCCTTTCTGGCTTCGCTGCGCGACATTACGGATCGCAAGCGCGCGGAAGAAGCGCGAGCGCAACTGATCAAAGAACAGGTCGCGCGCGCGAAGGCCGAAGAAGCCAGTCGGATGAAGGACGAATTTCTCGCGACGGTCTCGCATGAACTACGCGCCCCGCTCAATATTATCTGCGGATGGGTAGGGCTGCTACGCGACAGCGATTTCGACCCGGCGTCCACGGCAAAGGCGTTAACGACAATCGAACGCAACGCAAAGTTGCAGGCGCAGCTTATCGAAGACCTGCTAGACATTTCGCGCATTGTGAGCGGGAAGATCCACCTGGATCTTCACCCGTCCTATCTCGCGCCCATTATCAAGGCCGCTACTGAAGCGATGCGGCCGACCGCCGAAGCCAAGGAAATTAGTCTGATTGCGTCGTTTGGTTCCGCGGACCGCCCGGTATTGATTGACACCGATCGGATACAGCAGGTGATCGGTAATCTCCTCTCTAACGCCGTCAAGTTCACTCCGCCCGGCGGGCGGGTTGAGGCTCGCTTAGAGCAGTCGGAATCCGAGGCTATGATTTCAGTCAGCGACACAGGAATCGGGATCGGACCGGACTTTCTGCCCCACGTTTTCGAGCGATTCCGTCAAGCCGACGGCAGCAGCACCCGAAAACATGGAGGACTGGGGCTGGGACTGGCCATCGTGCGGCGCCTTGTGGAGTTGCACAACGGGAGGGTCCTGGTCGAAAGCCCCGGCGAAGGGCTGGGGGCGACTTTCATTGTAAAGATGCCGCTGGCCTCCGTTGGCGGCGACGATCATCTGGCCAAGGATCACTCGGGGAAATCGCGGGAGAGTAGCCACTCCATGATCGGCGTCCTGGAGCTTTCCGGCTTGAGGGTGTTGGTAGTGGACGACGAAGCGGACGCGCGTGATCTGATCTCCATCATCCTCACCCAGAGCGGGGCCGAAGTGAAAGCGGTGGCGACCGCGGGGGATGCGCTGCATGAGCTTATGGAATGGCGTCCCGACGTTCTCGTCTCCGACATCGGTCTGCCCGGCGAGGACGGCTATACTCTTATCCGACGAGTGCGCGCGGTGGAAGCCAAGGTCGGCGCCCTGAGGAAGGTTCCGGCGGTCGCGTTGACGGCCTACGCAAGGGGACAGGAGCGGTTGCAAGCGCTCGCCGCCGGCTACCAGGCGCATATATCCAAGCCTGCCAAATCGACCGATTTAGTCTTGACCATCAAGAACCTCACCCAGTCAATGGTTTGAAGAAGCGATGGCCAGGAAAGACCCGGTCCGACGCCATATTCAACCGCCTTTTCTTCGTCTTCTTCAACCGTCGCTGCGGCGACCAAGAAACGCCTCGATTTTAGCGTTTGACAGATCACACATTTGTGCTATAAATGAAACGCCATGGCAGGCAAATTCCAGGGAGTTCGCTGTATCAGTACCGCGAGCGGTAGCGAGCGCGCTTCATTTTGAGCCGCGCTCGCTACCGCTCGCGGTACTGACCCGTAGACTCACATCAATACGCCGTACATTGATTTGCAATCCGATCTATAAGTCTAAGACATGCCGAAACGAGAGAAGACGTCAAAGTCGTTTTTTGCCGAACGCAGAGGTTTCGTTGAAGTCGAAACGCTGCCGATGGATATCCCCGTCACAGTGGCGCCTCGAAAGACCCGCAAAGAGCGCCAGCCTATAGATGAAGGCGATCATCCTGAGAGTCGCCTGCGATTAAGCAAAGGGGGCGAAGTAAAGCAATTAGCTAATAAGTCGATTAATTACTCCGCCTTTGTAATAGCGATTCTCATTCCGACGGCATGGTTGCTATCCGCCAACCTGTTGCAATTTATATTGAGTGGTCAGCTATTCCTTAGCTCCTACCGGTTAATGGCGGTGGCGACAGGAGCAGCGTGGGGCTGTATTGTCGCCTGGGCTATAAATGTGCCCCAAGTGTTATATTTTTACAGGCCGGGCGGTAGGAATAAGGACCAACGACGCCTGTTCGTGACGAGCGCGATTGGACTCTTTGTGTCGGCTACTGCGCTAGCGCTTTTGGGAGTGGCGCAAGTATCTCCGATTGAAGACGATCCGGTTCTGATGTGCATAGTGGCGTCGTTAGCAATCATAGGGCTAATACCTATTATCCTGGGTTGCGCAAGGTTCTGGCGATACATCTACATTACTGACCCGCGAGGAGTATACATTGCGTATACAGGTCAAGTGCTGCAACCAAACACGCTTTACCGAACGGGACTGACATGGAAGACGCCGGCGCTGGAACATTATCTGGAATCCGAAGAGAACAAAATTTCCCGGCTTCGCTTTAAAGATGGCACGTTTGAACTTCGCTACGACGCGACAGTGAGCTTTCCGGAGACGCCTGTGGTGTCTGAAGAGTGTAAAGTGGACACACTTGCGTATTGCAACGCCGCTTCCGAGTTCCTCCTGGAGCAACTCCAGACGCAATGCGCCAAGTTTACAGGGATGCAATGCATGAAAATGCTGCAGGGCATGAAGCCGGTGGAAGAATACGTCTACGTCCCAGCGCTCGAACCAATGGGTTATGAGATTCCTATTCGTATGCGCTGGTCGGGAAAGTTCAAGCTCTCGGACGTATGACCCCAGACGCACACACGACCTATCACCTTCATTGTCTTGGCGCTATCAGGCAAAACTTTCCCAGATGATGGCGACGAAAGCGAGACAGTGAATGGCGCTTTCGGGTGTGGTTGCGCAAGGAGAAGCATAGCGCCTGAAAGACCGCGGTCACTTGATGAAAATGAGGCGCAGTTGGAAGGCGTGATCCTTCTTATGTGGCCTCGGCGCCTGTCTCTGTTCTTTCCGCTGATATTCAGCCACAAATCTGAACTGCTCGCGCACCCACAGATTCAGAAAGGTCGTGACCCCGTACACTTCATTTCCCTTCTTGTTTCGCGCCGGATCGAACCAGTCGACTCTTACTCCCACATTTGTGAGGTCATTTATAACCGGCGTGGCGGCCTCAGTGTACGCGCCGAGGCTGGTAAATCTGCCTCCTGTCGCAATGTCATCCCGCCCGCGCTGGACGCCCCCGAGCAGCGTCAACCGTCTGGCGACCGGATAGCTGGCGTAGAACGCGACGCGGTGTAAATTGTTTTGGAAGAATCTGTCAGCTTGAAACGTTCCGTCCGGGTTTATTATCGGGATGTTCATATTGCCGTGATAGTAATATAAAGTGACCGCCCCGCCATTGAAATTAAGGATACGGTTCACGAGTAACTGTAAATCTACCCCCCTATGTTTGAAGGCGGATGAGGAGGTTGTGAAGAGATCCTTTCCGCCGCGCATGAGCGCTTGGATTGAGGTCCGCCCTTGATAATAGCCGAATGTCGCTCCGGCCTGATGGGCTTTCCACGGCGCGAAGAACGTCGTCTGGTTGAAGTTGGCCGCATTATCCTGCAGATATGGGCGTGTGTTGGTGATCGCAGCGTCCGACGCGCCGAAACCCTCAATTGGATAAGGGGCGCCTGCGCGGACCTCGAAGAACCGTTTCTCGCCGCCAACCGTCAACTTGATATTTCCCTCAACCCTCAAATGGTCTTCAGTGTCGGACGGTTTTTCCGGGAAGATCGTAGTCTTCAGGTTTGACGAGAGATACTTTCCCCAGGCGCCTGTAAAGGCGTACAGTTCCATGGCGTAAAGACTGAACTTATTTTTTTGTGTGGAGTCCGGCCCGATCCTCGTGTTGGTCGCGTCGTAGCGCGCCTGGAGTCGCACGCTATTATAATCGAAGAAATTGAATGGTTCCTTTTCGTCGCTTTTTCCGATCTCCGACGGCATCCGGTAGCCGGCCGCGCGGAACTGATAGCCCGTTTCATTGAGTCTAGGCGGTGACGTGTGGCAGGTCGAACAGGGGAATCCCAGCTTTCGCGCAAACATCGGCATAGCAAATACTGCGTTGCCGATGTCGTAAGCCGCAGCGACCAGGAGCAATAATGTAACAATCGCTCGCACACACTCTTTCTTTATCTTGGGCATTGCAAAGCTCCTTCTTCTGCCGGCCGTTTATCAGCCAGCGGCCGTTTGTAGATACATTTGACTAAGGGAAGTTTGTTTGAGGCCTAAAAGCAGATACATCACATACCTAAGGATAGTAACCGATATTGCGGCGACAAATTGTCACACCTGCGTGTGACTGTCCGAATCGATGATGTATCACTCTTCTTGCAGACTCAGGAGTTTAGCGGAGGGTAGGCGTGTGGCGCCCATTTTGCCAGGGGTGATTGGGATTTATACTTTTCCCTACATTTAATTTGGGTTATTGATCCGAACGACAGCGTAGAAGACAATACCAAGTTGCTCCCCGCCCTCCATAAGAAGGCGCCCGGCTAAGTAGCGAACATGAACACTAAATGGACACCAAAACCGCTAAACCGAAAAACTGGGAGGCCCTTGCTCTAAATTCTTGAAGTAATATTCTCACCGGCGCCAGATCACCAAATCCGAAAAAATATAACAGAGACTTCATCGCTTGCGCCAGAGCCAATCGCAGACGATCTGCTTTTACCAGAGCGCTTTGGTGGCGCCCAGACTCGCATCTGAGACCTTTGGTAAATAATATTGATCTGGAACGGATGATCGAAAGGGGCAGGATCGAGAGGGTCGTGTGACGCGTTGGCGGTGAGCATCGCGACGCAACCGTGCGATGGCGAGCCGAAGAGGCTTATCGACCGTGCCCAATCTTTTCTCAAACGCACGCCGGACTCGCATTTGATATCCGATCCAGGTCTAATCAATACAGTAAGAGCCATTGGTCGAGCGCAAATGAGGGTGGCGTCTGCCCTCCAGTTCGGCGGCGTAGCGCTGACCCCACCGATAGATAGTCATATGATCAATAGAAAAGGATGATCCCGGATTCCCAGGTTCGACATTTGAACCGATTGGATATTGCCAGAACAGCCCCCAGTGATAATAGAATAGGGCCAGCCCACCAGCATTGAGCGCCGGATGTCTGGGTTATCTGCAACAGAAATGCGCAACAGCAGAGTTGACGAGAAATCTGCTCCAGATTCGGTGGCGGTTTATCGGATCGTCAGCGGCAAAGATGGTCTGCGTCAACGAAGAGGGAAAAAGTATCAGCAAGACATCCAACATTTCGGGCAAATCGGGCGAACCAGTTTGGCAAAACACTTGGGTCAGTCTCCATTAGCTCGCCAATGAGCAAATGGCCGGTTTCAATCATGGTTGATAGGGTCATGGTTTCGGAACAGGCATGGTTGGCGGTAAACGAATTTCATTTACTGGGTCCCGCTCGAGATATCAACCCGTATTCCGAACACTTCTGGATATCGAGATAAAGAAAGCAAAGCGATGAAAAAAAGAATATTTCTGAAAATGTCTTCAGCCGCGCTCGCCGGAGCCGCGCTACCCCATTTGAACGGTTGTAAGCAAGTTGACACTCCCGTCGCGCCGCAAGGCGGCCAGGCAGCCGCAAGGCTCAAAAATTGGGCTGGAAATCTGGAATACAGCACCGGGAACGTTGTCTATCCAGAATCGGTCGAGCAAGCGCAGGCGTTCGTGATGAAGGCGGACAAAATACGAGCGCTCGGCTCTCAACACTGCTTTAACAGGATCGCCGACTCTCCGCATCAACTGATTTCGACGAAAAACTTAAACAAGGTGGTCGCCCTGGACCCCGCCAAGAAGACGGTTACCGTCGAGGCGGGCATTCGCTATGGGACGCTGGGGGAATACCTGCAGGTCAACGGGTATGCGTTACATAACCTCGCGTCCTTGCCGCATATTTCCGTCGCGGGGTCGATTGCGACGGCTACGCATGGCTCTGGCGTGAAGAATGGGAATTTAGCGACAGCCGTTTCCGGAATAGAATTTGTCACCGCTGCCGGTGAAGTGGTTACGTTATCGAAGGAAAAGGATGGCGACCAATTCCTTGGCGCGGTGGTGGGACTCGGCGGGCTTGGCGTGGCGACCAAGGTGACACTCGACGTGCAACCAAGCTATCAAGTCCGTCAGGATGTTTATGAGAACCTGCCCTTCGGCGAATTGGAAAAGAACTTTGAAGCCATCATGTCGAGCGGTTACAGCGTCAGCCTGTTCACGAATTGGCAGAAAAATAACGTCAGCGAAGTCTGGGTGAAGAGCCTTATCGTTGAAGGAAAGCCGGCGACAATCAAGACGGAGCTTTACGGCGCTACGCCGGCAAAGAGGAACCTGCATCCGATTGTCGAGCTTGCATCGGAAAATTGCACGGAACAAATGGGCGCGCCGGGTCCCTGGCATGAGCGCTTACCGCACTTTCGAATGAATTTCACGCCGAGCAGCGGCAAGGAGTTGCAGTCTGAGTATTTTGTTCCATTCAGCAATGCCTTCGCGGCGCTGAAAGCGATTAACGGCCTGGGCGATAAATGGATACAAGATCTTTTTATTTCTGAGGTGCGGACTATTGCCGCCGACGATCTCTGGATGAGCCCTTGTTATAAACGGCCCAGCGTCGCCATTCATTTTACCTGGAAACAAAACACCGATTCGGTGATGAAGCTGATTCCCGTTGTCGAAGAGCAATTGGCCCCGTTCGGCGCGCGCCCGCACTGGGGGAAATTGTTTACGATTCCTGCGGCGCAATTGCGATCCCGCTATGAAAGGTATGCTGATTTTCAGCAATTGTTACGACTATACGATCCGAAGGGAAAATTCAGGAATGAATTTCTTGATTTGAATCTGGCGTAACGGCTTAGGATTGTTACCTCAAAAGGAGTAGCCCTGTGGATCTTCAATTGGCAGGCAAAGTCGGAATTGTTACTGGCGCCAGCCGTGGGATTGGCCGAGCCATTGCGCAAACGCTGTCAGGCGAAGGCATGCGCCTGGCGCTGGTCGCGCGCTCCCGCGATCAGCTTGAAGAACTGTCTGCCGCGTTGACGCCCGAAAGTCTTGTTCAGGCGGCGGACCTCCGCGCGCCGGAAGCTCCGGCCGTTGTGGTCGCCGCGACTCTAGAACGATTCGGGCGGCTCGATTTACTGGTGAACAATGCAGGCGCAACGAAGCGGGGCGATTTTTTCAGCCTCTCCGACGATGATTGGATCGACGGTTTCGCGCTGAAGTTTTATGGCGCGATGCGATGCAGCCGGGCCGCATGGCCCTACCTGCAAGCCAGCGGGGGGAGCATCGTCAACATCGCGGGGATCGGCGGTCGCACGGGTAGCGCGGATTTCACCATTGGCGGCGCCGTCAACAGCGCCCTGCTAAATTTGACAAAGGCCTTGGCGGATCGAGGCGTGATCGATGGCGTTCGTGTCAATGCGATCAACCCGGGATCGATTGTCACGGAACGATTGAAGCTTCGGTTGCGGACGCTAGCCGCCGAACAGGGAGTCGAAGAGGCGGAGGCAGAGCGCGCGATGACGCTGGCGTCTCGCGTGGCGCGGTTCGGAGAGCCTGTTGAAATCGCCCGGGCGGTGGCGTATTTGGCTTCACCACTGGCCAATTACTTTCAAGGCGCTCTCCTGGATATTGATGGCGGGCAGACGCGAACCCTGTGACGCTCCTACAGCTGGAAGCGGCGGGATTCTTGTGGCGCCGCGAACGGCCTGCCGCTGAGGATTTCTCCGACGATCGGCGCACAATCGACTTCAGCGGTCTCAGCTAGTCCCAGCATATCTCCGCCAGCGCTTGCTAGCCTTTCTCGCGCCAGCCGCTAAGCGCCCAGCGCGCCTCTGATTCTGCAATCGGGCAACCGTCATTTTGGTCTGAGGTCGTTTTCCGGCGACAGCCATCGACAGGTCGGACGCGGCGAATCGGGTTTGTGTTTGCGCCGCGTGGTCGAAGAGCAGATTGCACTCAGAACAGCTCGCGTCTTGATGCGGTTGCTCGCACGAGTTAGCATGCCGACGCTTTTCAGGCCCTAAGCCTTCCCAAAATGAATCTGAGTCGGAGACGTCAATGCTGACTTGCATCCCCCCAATGCCGCCATCAACCAATCGCTCGTTGATTGTCGTAAGGCAGGTTTGCCTTTATGGATTGTTGGCTGTCATCTGTCTCGCCTCCACCGCTCAGGCGCAATACCGCTTCGATTCATGGACGGCGGACAACGGGCTACGGAGGGCCAAAGCCTGCGTGTCATTGTCCTGCCGCCGTTTTATCGGACCTGGGGGTTCATCATGCTCTCGGCGATCGGCTCTAATGAGTGGAACCACTTAGTCAAATCGTGTGGTTCCCTCTATATGCTCGCAAATCAGGGCCGGTTACATTGCAGGTTGTAAGAGAATTCAAGACAAGTCCAGGGCTTTTCGCAAGAACGTTTTGATCTTTGGTCAGCAATGTTCAGCCCTGTTGGCAATTTACTGGCATTTAACCCGGAGGCATTTTATGCAGAGGCCAATGAAGGAAAAAATCACCAGGCGTGGAGGCAAAATCTCACGCTTTCTCAGCGTCGTTCTGCTTGTTACCATACTGGTGGTTCACCCGGTAACCGCCACGACGTATATCTCGGTGGAACCGATTCCCAATCGCGACGTTGTTGGGGAAAATGCTCTCGCCACGATACTGACTGTAGGCTATCCAAACCTGGAGCTTTGGAGCAATCGACTTCTCAATGACTGCGGCTTCGTCCAAAACGTAATCGATACGCTTGCTTCTAATGGCGCAATCGGCACGGTCAATCCGGGCAATACCAGATTCCTTGTCGCTGCGGGAGGATTTGAGGCTGTAACCAATCCATCCTATGTGTTTACTGTCCAGGACTCGGGGCCTAATGCAGTGAGCGCGATAGATATCGATGTACTTGATAATGCCCTTGGTTATGTTTTAAGCCAGGGCGGAACCGCTCACTTCAGTCCCGATAACGCGAAGGCCTATGATTTTTCTATTGATTATGCGGTTGTGATATTTACAGGCGCCCTGTCCGGCGTGCAGGCAAAAGGATTTTTCGATTTTCTGGGCGTCATAGATCCTGCTCTTTGGAGCGGCGCATTCGCCGGTTTTACCCAGATCGACTTTCAGGGGGCGCCTACGAACAATTCCATGTTGTTTCTCAAACCCGCCGCGACTAAGCAGAGGTTTATTACTGGCCTCTCAACTGCCGCTAGTACTACTCCCGGAGCGACATATGTAACACTCAACAACAATAACCAGCCAACAACCGCCAAAGCTGGCGTTGCTTTTCCCGGTAATGACTGGACCGCCTTTCCTGATGGCGCCCAGTACCTGGCGAAGTTGGGTAACCCTTCTCCAAGGCTACTGAATGAGCTTGCAGCCTTACGTCAGCGCCATCTTAGGGCCGTGGCAAATCTCTTAAACGCGATCGAAAAGGGACAGGTAACGATTTATCTGAAAAATCAGTTCAAGTGCCCGTGACAGTGATCGTTTGAGTGAGATTGTCCCGGAGGAGCAGTGAACGACCCGCCGCCCCCATATGGCGTATCGGAGTCCTTGGAGCGCAGCCGGAGAGGGCGAGCGCTTGCTTAATTGCTTCGACGCGCAAGGAGAGGTCATGGGCGATTATCTGCTTGTTCCCATTCACCTGGACGCTTTATGCCTTGAAACGGATCTATCCGTCGTGGAGGGAAAATGCGATTTCACCCGCCTCCCTTATTGGGACGGCAAGCGAGATGTCAACCCCGACATCGCGAACATAAGCGAGGAGTTGCTCTCCCACCCTTTCCAGGATCGCGGACTACAACTCAGGGCCGGCGTTCACCTGCATTGGGCGCTGCCCGACGCCCTGACCAAAGGGGGTGAACAAGCCCGGGGAAAACACCGCAGCGGCAGCTACGGCGTCGGTCTTTTTGACGCGACCGGTCAGATGCCAACCTTCACGACGCTCTAGCGTTCGATCAATGGTCGTGACAGGGCTTGCCCGCGCAGGGCCCAAAGATGATGCGATGAAAAGCGATTCGCCTTGTCACGGCCAAATCCCCGAAGGGACACAAATTAAAGCACTGCCGTTTCTTCCAGCAACCTGCCCTCCTGGAATCTTTCAACTCCGAGTGGAGTCGGGTCAACAAAACTCGGATTACCCAGGACCATATCCGCCGTAATGCGGCCACTTGCAGGCGAATGCATCACACCATGGCCGCTGAAGCCGTTGGCGAAGAACAATCCCTTCACGCCTGGCGCCGGGCCGATGATCGCGTGGTGATCGGGAGTGATTTTGTACATTCCGGCCCAGCACTGTTTCGGGTTCACGGGCAGATCAACAAACTGTGGGACGCGGCTGACCGCACGCGTCAGAACCTTTTCCAGAAATTCGTGGGTGAAAGCAGTCTTGAAACCATATGACTCTTCGTCATCGGGCCAGGCCATCAAAATCGCTTCGCCCTCGCGGCGGAAAAGGAACCCGCTCGACATATCAATCACCATCGGAAATTTCGCGGGCAGAAAATCGCAGCGCTGCGTTTTGACGATCTGGCGTCGCAGCGGCATGACGGGCAGGTCAACGCCGGCCATCTTCGCAACGCCAGCGGCCCAAGGACCTGCTGCGTTGACTATATTGCGCGTGGAGACCTCTCCGCCGGTTGTTTTCACGCTGGTCACTGCGCCATTTTCCATATTGACACCTGTGACTTCGGTATTGAGCCATATGCGGACTCCACGTTCTTTGGCGCATTTTGCGAAGCCGGTCATTACGCCGTGGGGATCAACAAAGCCATCGGTCGGGCAATAAGCGCCGCCGATTATGTCGTCCGCGAACAGTTGCGGAACCATCTTCACAATATCGTCGCGCGAAACCATTTCTGCATTCTTCAACCCGAACGCCTTCTGTTTCTCCTGATTTTCCCGCAGGTACATCAGGTGCGCCTCGGTCGTTGCGCAGAAGAGATACCCATGCGCGCGGTAATCGGCGGTCTGCCCTGTAGCCTCTTCAAAACGCGAGAAGAGATCAATCGAGTAGAGCGACATCTGGATGTTGATCGGCGTGGAAAATTGAGCGCGCACTCCGCCAAAGCTCTTGCTAGTCGAACCGAGGCCTTGCTTCTCTTCGCGCTCGATGATCAGAACGTCCGCGCATCCAGATTCGGCAAGGTGATAGGCAATACTCGATCCGACAATTCCACCGCCAATGATAACGACATCTGCCGTTTCTGTCATAACTTTATGCGGATCTTACTCGTCATGTGGCGCCGGTATCCACTTTGGAGTTCGCCAACTGTATACAACTCACCGAAGGCTTACGGCGCTATCGCCAGGATAGCCCATAGACATTTGACGCCAGCCCTACCCGTTGAAATTTGAACGCGGGGAAAACCTTCTCAAGGTTTTGATTGCCCATTACGCCGACCAGAACTTCAGCCAGCACGGAACGATAATCACAGACAATCTTCAATCCTTCAGGACCGAGCAGCGATTCAGTATTCACGCTCAGACCGGGCGCGATCAGGTCGGGTTTGGCGCCATGAATCTTTCCGCCGTTGATCTGCGAGCCAATAGCCATCATCGCGAAGCCTCTCCCGTGATCTGTGCCGAACGAGCTGTTTTCGTAAACTCTGCGGCCGAATTCCGTCATCACGATCACCGTGACGCGGTCGCGCTCGCGATTCAGATCGGCGTCGAAAGCGGCAAGCCCGCGCGCCAGCAGGTCAATCTGTTCAGCCTGCAATCCGCCGGTCGAGCCCTGAAAGAAATGCGTGTCCCATCCACCGAGGTCAATGCAGGCGGCTTCAACTCCGATGCGGGCTTTGACCAAACAAGCGATCTCGCGCAAACCGGCGCCGAAATCATCGTCGGGGTAGACCGCGTTGTTCTCTGCGTTGTATGGCTTGTTTCTGAGCGCTTCGACCCTGTCGAGTAGATCGAGCGTCGAGCGTCCGGGCGCGGCAAGCAACCCAACCTCCGCGCCGTACATTGACGAGAGAGCTCTGGAGACGGCAAGCAGGTTGTTCGACGGAACGCTGATTTGAATTTCATCGAGCGATCTCATCGCGCTGGCGGAAGGCGCGCCTCGCAGCGATTCGGGGATCGTCGGGCCAATGGCCACCGCCGAGAGCGGTGTCATCTTTTTGCCCGCGCGCGAACGCAGATGGCGGCCGAGCCAGCCTCCGGCGACGCTGCGGCCTTGCGATTCGCCATGCTCCATTTGATCCTGCGCCTCGAAATGCGACCCGCTGGCGTTGTCCGAACCGACGCCTTGCGCAATGCCCAGCCTTCCCTCTTTGAACAGAGGCGACAGCGGCCGCAACTTTGGATGAAACGCGTAATAGTCATCTAGCCGGATCGCGGCGTCTTTCGCTTCGCCATTGCCATTCGGCGGCGGGATTGAAATCGTCGGGCGAAGTTTGTAGTAACGATCATCGCCGTAAGGCGCGATCATGTTGAGCGTATCAGCGCCGCCTCGCAGGAAAACGCAAACCAGCGTTCGCTCGCCCGCGTCGGGCAAGGCCGATTCGTGACCGATGGTCAATTGCCGAAGAAAACCGCGTCGTGTGGTCAGGCTCATGCTCAACGCCTCACCCCGGGAGCGCAGGCGGCTTCGCCTGCGCTCCCGGGGCCGTTCAGTAGCTTTGAAACGCAGGCGAAGCAAGAATCAACCCAAGCATCTCGGCCTTGCGTTCGTCCGTGTCAATTCCCTGGCTCGCCGCGTAATTGTTCAGCGCTTTCAACTCGGCCTCCGTCCCGGTGCGCCCGATGAAATGCGGCGCCAATTGCGCCGGACCCGAGGCCCCGATCGCGTTTATCAAACGCTGCGGCTCGACTTGCACTGACGGAATCTGATTCGCCGCGATCGCCAGAGCGAAATTCCATCGCCACAGCAGCGTGCCAAGCCACGGCGTGGCCTCATCCGGATAACCGTCCGGCGTAGGGTGTTGAAACGGCGCCTGCCCCATCCGCAACAGATATTCAATGAGCGGCTTGTGGGCGTGCGTATCGGCGCCCGTCGCGCGCAGGCAACTGGCGATAAAATGAAATGGCCGTTTGAATTTGAGCCCGCGCGAAGCTTTGAATTCGCCTGAATGAAGAACCTCGCGCAACATCGCCTTGATGTCCCCGCCGGTTTCAGTGAAGACTTTGGCCGCGCGTTCGACCAACGTCACGGGCGGTTGGTCCGAAACCAGTTTTTGCGCGAGTTTCGCCGCGATGTGACGCGCGGTCGAAGGATGATCGCAGACGATCTCGACCACGCGATCTAAATCTCTCTCTCCGCCGCCTGCCGGGATCCGATGCCCGAGCACAGACTTCTCGCCGTCGTCGTGCGACGCGGGCTCGAAATAAACCGTGCCTTTGCGCCATTTCGTTCGCAATCGCCATCCGGTCAAACAGCGCGCGACTTCGTAAACATCGGCTTGCGTGTAACCGCCGCTCACGCCCAACGTGTGCAGTTCCAGCAGCTCACGCGCGTAGTTTTCATTCGGGATGTCCTCGGGTCCGGCCTTCCTGTTCTCCTTGCCGTCGAGATAAACAAGCATCGCGGGCGAGAGGGCCGAGGCGCGGATCAAGTCGCGAAATTTGCCGAGCGCATGCGCGCGAATGACCGAACGATCGTCGTAAGGTTTGAGGTAGATCGAGTCGCCTTTTTCGAGATTGATGTTCAGATGATCGGTCCAGAATCCGACCATCACCTCGAAGAGCTGTCGCCGGCTGTAGACCGCGCGCAGCAGCGTGTGGCGTGTAATCTCTTCACGCAACACCGGCTTTTTGTATTCGTAACAGGTTCCGGGTTCGTGATGCAGAGTTTCAAACCTTCGCGCCCGCAGGTCGCACAACGCGTCGTCAATCTTTTCGGGCGCGAGCTGCTCTTCGATCCAGGCTTCGGCGGTCATTGCCCGGACACGATCCAGATCGCCCGGCCACACGCCATACGAAGCCCGCGAGAGCAAATGGAACGTAGGATCAATCTCCGATCCGCCGGCCACGCTGACGCGTTCGGGGATTGTCTGGCCAAACTCTTTTGTGACGCTGCTGATGGCGCGCTCGCATCCAACGAGGGCTGGAGGCAACGAAAAAAGGCCGCCCGCCACAGCCGCCACTTTCATCCATTCGCGCCGCGTAGTCGTCATTGCTCCGCTCCGAATGTGGGCGCCGCTTCCAGTTCGGATGTTTCAACGGGAGACGCAGGCGCTCGTCCGAATCGAACTCGTGACGCCGCTAACGCCCGCAGAAACGAGAGCAGATTCGCGCCGCAGCCGATTACCACCGCCGCCGGCAATATCACGAACCATCCGAGAATCGGCAATAAAGAAGCCAATCCGAGCGCAACGCCCCCACGCAACGTCGCTCGCCAAGATTGCTGCGAATCTATATCTCCGGAATGCCCGGCCAATCTTTCTCCAACAACGGTGACCAATCCGGCTACGCCGCAATTCGCGACCATCATATAGAAACAGACCGTCGCCACCGCCGCGATCTTTCCCGCCGGGCCTAAATTGCCTAACGCCGCCGCTGCAAAGATCATCATGGCGGTGAGCGGCAAACCCGCGAGGAAAGGTTTGATCAAGCCCTTGCCGCAAACCGCGGCTGCCCTGGCCACCGCGCGCGGCCACAGCCCACGGCACAATACCCACAGTCCCGGAAAGGCCAGCAACAGTCCCAGGATCACGAAAAAGATCGCCATCGTATCAGCCATCAACATGGCAAACCCCTCCCACTAAATTTTGATCGATATCGTCAGCGATTTGACATTGTGGTGAACGGTATAAGGAATGAAAAAGTTCAGACAGGATCATGAGTGAAAAGGCGCCTCACATCATTGGGGCGAATGGGCGACTTCGTCGTATTCAATACTCTGTTAACGAAGTTATCAAGCATAACTTGAGGCGACCGGTCAGTACCGCGAGCGGTAGCGAGCGGAGCCTTTGCCGAAAGCTGCTCGCTACCGCTCGCGGTACTGATCCGGATAAATACCAAAAAGCTTGGTTAACGCTGTATTCAATGCAGATTGAAGTTGAATTCGATAAATTCTCGCGTTCTGACGGGTGTGCCTTTGAGAGAAGCAGGGGTAAAACGAACCATCCGCATGGCTTGTATTGCTCGCCAGGTCAAACCGTCGGGCAGGCCGCGAGCCGCACGAATTCCGGTGATGAATCCTTCAGCGGTGATATACGCGCCGATGACAACCGATCCCTCGATCCGATTGATACGTGCGATCTCTGTATATTCCGGCATCACTTTGTACAGTATTGTCGGTGGTTTTCGCGCTTCGCGCTGATCGTCAATCAACGTCGCCGGCGGCTTCCGATGAGGCTCCTCGGGCGTTTTACTGAGAAGGTCGAGATCATCTTCGAAGATGATCCGTGAACGAGAGAGCCCGTATCGCTCAGCCACCTGAGGGGGAATCAAATCGAGCAGGTACTGAGCCAGTTTGGCGGCATATGCCCGGTGGAAGGGATTTTGCACAAGGTTTCCGCCTCGCGGCTCATCGGGCAACAATTCATATGTCGAATCATCTAAATCGCCCATTGAGTTTTCGCTTTGTGATTTCAGCCATTGGTACTTCGCTATGGCATCGGCATAGTTTTGAGGAGATAAATATCGGTTCCCGATCTCATAATTGGCGAGTAGATTCTCGGGATCGAATTTGCTCAGTAACTCTTGAGGGTAGTTTTGAGCGTAGAGGCGCAGTTTGCCGATCTCGTAATGCGCAAGCAGATTCTCGGGATCGAATTTGAGCAGTTCCTCGAAAGCAGTAAGCGCTTCGCGATAACGCTGTAGGCGGAAGAGCGCTCGCCCCAAATAGTAATGCGCCCGGATTCTCAGGGGGCGTTCTCTGATTGCCCGGCGGAGATGCGCCACGGCGGTTTGATAGTCTCCTCTTCCTACGGCTTCCAATCCGTCATCGTAAACTGGCGACAAATCTGAGTCTGTCGGCCGCAGTTGAGCTTCGTCGGGCAGTGATTTGACGTAAGCAAGTAGATCGCGCCAAACACTCTCGCCGAATTCTTTTGTCACAGCGTGTTGGACGAGGGACAGTGTTATAGCGGCATGTCCGGTCTCAGCCTGTCGGAAATGCGCTACGGCGGTTTGATAGTCTCCCTTGCTTGCGGCTGCCACTCCGTCCTTTAAAGCCTGCAGCGTTGATCGGAATGGCTCTCCCTGCGCTCCTGGTCGTTGATCACGTGGTTGAGCTCCTCTATCAGACTGTGATTTGACGTGAGCGATCAGACTTCGCCAACTGGAAAACCCGTATTCTCGCGCAACGGTGAGTTGGACGGTGGATAGTTTCACGCCCGGATTACCGAGGCGCATGGCTTTGAGTCGTTGCTTCGCTTCTTTTTTTAAGTGTTCAAGGTTGGCGCGTTCCGGAAGTGGACGTGCAGGATCAAGACTGATAGGAGTTTTCTTGCTCATAGACCTTCCTTCCTTAGGCGCCCGATGTCCGCGTTGCGGGCTGGAAGTCAGGTGATATTTATCTCTTGGTTCGAGCGGGCTGGGCCCTTCACGCGGACTGTCGGCCTCTCGATAATGCCGAGGAGATGATATCCGAGGCATGGTCGCGGCGCAATAAGCGTCACACGCGCTTGAACTGATTCTATAATTTACCCACCGAGGTCGGATCAGAATTCCTGCTTCCCTGCTCTCAATCTTCGTCACATTGTGATCTCCATAGTTTCAACGCAGTTTGGGGCGGTCATGGCCTGACATATCGCAAGGTGAGCTTTATCAAGCGCGGCCCACACGCGCGGCGCCGCCGGCCCCGGCTTGCGTTCGAGTGCGTACCGACTTTCCAGGAAAAGAGGGGCTAGGATGAAGGTCTGTGGCGGCCTTATGCGTCAAGAGTAGAAATGACGGAAGAATAGAAACAACCAGAGAAGGAGGATTGAAATGGCGCGTTACTATGATGTGGATTATGAACCCGGCGTCGGAAGGAGCCGATACGAGGGGGCGCGGGGATTCTTCCGGCGCGCGGGAGATGAAGTGCGCTCGTGGCTCGGCCACGAGGAAGCCGAACGTCGGCGCGGCAGAGATGAGTACGAATACGAGCGACGCGGGCGGCAGGGAGATTACGGGCGTCCAGGATACACAATCGACGACATGCGCGCGGCTGAACTAATGTCGCGCAACGTGGTCACGGTTTACCCCGAAGAGCGGGTCGGATACGCGGCCCGGCTGATGCGCGACAATGACTGCGGCGCGCTTCCGGTGATTGACCAGGAAGGCCGCCTCATAGGGATAGTGACGGACCGTGACATCTCGATGCGCCTCGTGGCCAACGAAGCGGACACGCACAACACCGTTGTGGCCGACTGTATGACCGACGGGGCTTTCGCATGCCACGCCGAGGATTCCGTCAGGGAATGCATGCGCCAGATGTCACGCCATCGGATTCGGCGGCTGCCCATCACCAACGACTGGGGACAGGTGGTAGGCATCGTCAGTCAGGGCGACCTGGCGCAGCACGCCGGAAACTATCCGGGGCGGGGCGAACGCCGCGCCCTAGCCGACGTAGTTTGCGCGGTCTCCGAGCCGAGGCGCGCGGCGCGCCGTTGAGTGATCAACGATGCCTGAAATCAAAATCGGTTACAAACTGTGCGGCGAGGAGCAATCGCCGTAGGAGTTGATTGACTGCGCGCGGCGCGCCGAAGAGGTCAGATTCGATTTCGCCATGATTTCGGACCACTACCACCCCTGGATAGACCGGCAGGGGCAAAGTTCATTTGTCTGGTCTGTCCTCGGCGACCTCCCACAGGCCACCGAGCGAATAACGATCGGCGCGGCTGGCGCCTGTCTGACCATGCGGATTCATCCTGCGATCATCGCGCAGGCGGCGACGGTCGCGGCAATGCTGCCGGGGAGATTCAATCTCGGCGTCGGTTCAGGCGAAAACCTAAACGAACACATCCTCGGCGCTCATTGGCCAGAGATCGATGTGCGGCGCGAAATGTTGGAAGAGGCCGTCGAGGTGATTTGCCTGCTTTGGCCCACGGCGGCATTAACGGGCGAATTGTCGCAGGTTCTTCCCGTCCCAGCCTATTTCGAACAAGCGACGAAATTGGTGAAAGAAGAAGACGTGGCCAAAGAGATCGTCTGCGGCCCCGATCGAGAACGATACCTTGACAAGGTCAATGAATACGTCGAGGCCGGCTACGATCACGTCTGGTTACATCAGGTCGGACCGGATCAGGAGGGTTTCTTCCTATTTTTCGAAAAAGAATTCTTACCGAAACTCGACCGTGGTTGAAGCTTATGATTTCCGCAGGAGTTCGACATGTCGCGCCGCGACGCCACTTAAGAATGAAAATCGCGGCGCTAGTGTAGGGCAAACTGGCAGTTTGCCTCGACTCCTTCAATGCGGCCTTTCGGGAAAACCAGGCAAACTGCCAGTTTGCCCTACTCATTTCGGAGAAGAAAAAATGGCGAAGACACAGATGATGCGGAACGCGGAGCCGGTAACAGGCCGGACTGAGGAGGAATTGCGCCGGAACGGCGCCAGGAGATTTAACGAAGAGAAAATCGCGCGCGGCTTGGGATGGTTCAGCATCGGACTCGGGCTGGCGGAGATCGTGGCGCCGAGAGGTTTGGCTAAACTGATCGGCGTCCGAGGCGATTACAGCGGCTTACTTAGGATGATGGGCGCCCGCAAGATCACAAGCGGCATTGGCATCCTCACCGGGCGGCAGCCCAACGCAAACTGGATGTGGTCGCGAGTCGGCGGCGATGCGATTGACCTGGCGCTGCTAGGCGCAGCCTTCAAATTGAAGAAGTCGAACCGAAACAAACTCGCGATAGCGACCGCCGCTGTGGCCGGGGTGACGGCTCTTGACGCGATCTGCTCTCAGCGGCTCAGCAGGAGCAACGGCGACAGCGAAATTCGCGTAGCGCAGTCCGTGATGATCAACCGTTCGCCCGAAGAACTCTACAGCTTCTGGCGCGACTTTCAGAATCTGCCGCGTTTCATGAAACACATTGAATCGGCCCGGGAGACAGGAGGCAGACGTTCGCATTGGGTGGCGAAAGCGCCCGCCGGGACGACGGTCGAATGGGACGCCGAGATTACCGAAGATCGCCCGAATGAGTTGATCGCATGGCGCTCGCTCGAAGGCTCGGACGTGGACCAGGTCGGGTCTGTGCGGTTCGAACGCGCGCCGGGCGGGCGTGGCTCAATAGTCAAAGTGGAGATGCGGTACCGCCCGCCGACCGGCGTGGTCGGCGCGACTGTGGCCAAGCTCTTGGGCAGAGCCCCTGGGCGCCAGATCAAGGACGCCTTGCACCGCTTCAGGCAGATTATGGAGGCCGGCGAGGCCATCACGACCTAAAGGCAGCCCGCCGGGCGCTCCAGCAGTTCGTCGTGGCGGTACGACCGGACCGAGTGTATTCGAGTATTGAGGATCGAGGATCGCATCATCGCACGTATAGCGATCCTCGATCATCAATCCTCAATCCTCGACTTTCTTCGTGATTGATTTTTATAGAAAGGATTCGATGATGTTGGAGTCAGACCGTCCGATCGCCCTGCGCGAGGCGATCCTTGCCTGCCGCAACGGCGGCGTGGTCTCGGTCCCCGGCGTCTACGCGGGGTTCGACGACAAGATCCCCGTCGGCGCGCTCATGAACAAGGCGCTGACTATCAAGACCGGGCAGACGCACGTCCAACGCTACTTCAGCCGGCTGCTCGAAAGGATCGAGAACGGAGATATTGATCCCAGCTTCGTCGTCATGCGCCGCATGACGCTCGACCAGGCGCCCAAAGGTTATGACCTCTTCCTGAATAAGCAGGACGATTGCGTCAAGGTCGTGCTGAAACCTCAAACCTGATCGCGCGGCAACGACGCGATCATTTCACGCAGTTTCTTCATCGCCCCGTGGCCGCGCCACTCTTAGAGAGTGCCGCGGCGGCAGGAAGCCAGGTCGTCCGCCGCTGGTCTCGTCGTTCAAATCCCCAGGAGCGGTTGTCGAAGTTGGTCGCGCCGACCGTGGACCAGACGCTGTCACAAACCATGCGCTTGTGGCGCGACATCGAAGAATTGCGCGGCCACCGTGGCGAATAAATTATCTTATGAAGACGCCTTCTACCATCGCCACGTTCCCGATCAAGGTCAAGCGACCTTCCTCTGCAATATCCTCTGTTCCTGTCTTAACTGTCGACATAGGCGGATCGAGCATAAAAGTCCTGGCCAGCGGACAGACTGAGCCGCGAAAGCGCCGGTCCGGAAAAAATCTGACGCCCTCGAAAATGGTCGAAATAGTTCAAGAGCTCGCCGAGGGATGGGACTATGACGCCGTCTCGATCGGTTATCCGGGATTGGTAGGAAATCAAGGGCCGAGTTCGGAGCCTGGTAATCTTGGCCCCGGCTGGGTCGGTTTCGATTTCTCTTCCGCCTTCGGCCTGCCTGTGCGAATCATGAACGACGCGGCGATGCAGGCGCTGGGAAGCTACGAAGGAGGCAGGATGCTCTTCCTGGGTTTGGGCACTGGCGTCGGCTCCGCTCTGATCACAGAGGAGGTCATCCTTACCTTGGAGCTTGGCCAGTTCCCTTATAAGCGCGGGGAGACGCTAGGGGAAGCGTTGGGACGTGAAGGACTGAAGCGATTAGGGAAAACCGCGTGGCGCCGCGCCGTGACGGAGGTGGCGTCTGCGCTTATGAAGGCGTTCCTGGCGGATAGCGTTGTGCTCGGCGGAGGGAACGCAAAGAAACTCAAGGAGCTGCCACCGGGAGTTCGACAGAGCCATAACCTTACCGCATTCCGGGGCGGGTTCCGCATGTGGAACACTGATACAGTATCGCGCGCGTGAGCAAGCGGCTGATGGATGAAACAGCCATTTGATTACGCGCGCGGTACTGCGCTGCGCTTATTTGCAAAACGCTCTAAGGGAGGGAACACTGAGTTCAGCGATGGTAAAAGTTTGGGGAATAGAGATTATCTAATGATGTGAGGCTGGAAGTGTTCTGAACGAAAGCGCGGTGTTTCCCATCAATGCGCGCAAAACGCCATCGCTGAACTGTAGTAAAACAGTAATGTCTACGCAATTGAAATTCCATTAAAAGGCTGAATTTACCGCTCATATTTTGGAGATTTCTTGATGTTTTTAGGGTAGCAAGCTACGTCTTATGTGGCGAATAGTCCCATGAAACGCGGCCAGTCTCCACAGCGCCGCATTAGCTTATGAGCGATCTCAGCTTGCGGTTCGGCAGGCATGAAACGGCATTGCCCTGACTCCGTCGGCTCGATGTTTGCGGCTGCAGTTCGTAGCCCAGCCTTATGACATTGGAAAAAATAATGCGCCCAGCATTGTCTGGGCA
>Ga0190270_10000253_pt1 | contig 23422 bp, 21 predicted proteins | sample Popmic320T_FD_133748 | JGI IMG/M metagenome (GOLD analysis project Ga0190270, IMG submission 133748) | Populus adjacent soil microbial communities from riparian zone of Weber River, Utah, USA - 320 T | ecosystem: Environmental > Terrestrial > Soil > Riparian zone | place: USA: Utah | collected...
CGCGGAAGGAAGTCAACCGGCCCGAAGCGGTTCGTTCTTCTGAAAAGAAGCGTCAAGTACGAAACCTGAAACCGCAAGCTCCATCTACAGCGCGTCCTCGCGCTTAGATGGAGTAGTTGACAAGTATAGCGCTCGGCTATCCGCCGCCGAGGACGCCGCAGAACGCGGAGGCTTCGCAGTGAGGAAGATAAAGCGGCTTCCGGACCGACTCTGCGCTCCCTCTGCGTTCTGCGGAGCCTCCGCTCGGGAATCAGGCTCGGGCGACTCGTAGCATTTGATTTAGGCAGTGGCCGTTTGTCCTAAGCGCAGGTGTTTATTGAAAAATTCGATCACCCGCTGCCATGCGTCTTCAGCATCGGCTTGGTTGTAGACCTCGGGGCGCGTGTCGTTGAAGAAGGCGTGGTCGGCGCCTTCGTAGATTCGCACTTCGCCTTCCTTGCCGAACTGTTTGAGCGCAGCCTCCAGGCGGTTCATTTTTTCAACCGTGATCCATTGATCCTTCTCCGCCCCGATGAAAAGGACCGGACAACTCAGCTTGCCGATCACCATTGTGTCGACGGGCACGTCGCCGTAGAACGGGGCAGAGGCTTCGACCTTCGCGTTGCAGGCCAGCAGCAGAGCAAAAGTGCCTCCCATGCAGAAGCCAGTTACGCCGACGCCGGTCACTTCTGGCATTGCGCGCAAGCGCTTCAGGACGACCTGCAACCGGGCGAGGCCGTCTTCCTGTTTCAGCGCGCCCATTAGCTTCGAGGCCTCCTGAGCGTTTTTCGTCGTTTTACCGTCGTAAAGATCAGCCGCGACGGCGATAAAGCCTTCTTCCGCGAAGCGCTGCGCGACGTCTTCGATGTGCAGGTTGAGCCCCCACCACTCATGTATGATGATGACGGCCGGGACTTTTTCAACCTCGTCTGGGCGCGCGACGAACGCCTCGACTTCCAAACCGTCGCCTTCGAATGTTTCTCTGCTTGTCGTGATTGCGGCCTCTTGTGTCATGGAAAACCTCCTCTCGATATTCAGGTGGACTGCCAAACAGGGGTTCAAAAACTTGACTGTGTGAGAGACCTGGAAACGTGGGAAATATAACGAGAAGCCGAAAAGCGCGCAAGCCGCTGAGTGAGGATAGTGGGCAGTGGGCAGTGGATAGTGGATAGTGGATAGTGAGGAAATCAAAACTGCTCAATATCCACTACCCACTGCCCACTGTCTTGGATCTTCTACGATTTACGTTTGATCGAAACACCGCCGTTGGTCGTAACGGCTCGAATGGTCTGGCCGCCGCCGCCGAGGTCGAGCGACAACTCGCGTTTGACCTCGCCCTGCAATGTGATTGGAAAATCGGTCTTCAATCCGCCGTTGACCGTGCCGGTCTCAAGGTGGGCCGAATAATTTTCGGGAATTGAAAGAGTTACGCCGCCATTGGTCGTTCTCACGTCCATTCCTCCGCCGTCCCAGCCGGCGCCGGCCAGATCAATCGAAAGACCGCCGTTCATAGTCTCGCCTTTCACGTTCCCCGCGAGCCGGCGCAGAGAGACGCCGCCGTTCATTGTGCTGAATTCTATCTGACCGCGAACATCGGACACGCCGATGCCGCCATTGTGCGCCTTGAGCGAAAGATTCGAATTGCGCGGGGCGGAGACCTCAAAACTCACCGCCCAGCCTTGATGATCTTTCGTCTCCGGACCTTCGGCATGAATATTCGCGCCTCCGGTCTCCATTCTGATCTGCCCTGCCAGGGCTTGAGCCTCGGCGTCAGTGTCCGCCCAGGTTTGGATCTTCGCGCGCACGAGGATTTCATTTCGATCCCAGCCTTTCACCGTTACGCCGCCGTTCTTCCTGCCGTCAACGGTAATAGTCCCTCCTGTCGCGGCGACCGTCTGCTCCTTAATCACGCAATGCGAGGCGCGGTCACCGCCCCAATTGTCGTTGCACGAAAGCCCTCGCTCTTCTTTACCACGATCCTCGCGTCCGCCGCGCTGAGCGAGCGCCGGGCCGCAAGCCAAACATAGAAGCGCCAATGACAAAATCCCGGCTACTGTATACGCGGGCGAATTATTCTTGGACATTTTCTCTCTCCTTGGGAATGGGTTGGTATTGAATTTGGATTCACCGCGTTCGCGGTCTATACATTTCGACAGTAGGTAGGTGATGGAACTACGATGAAAGTTTCACCCTTGAGCCGACCTTATCGTGTAATTTTTAGACCGTTTATCCGATATGGGTAGAAGAAAGCTACATTAGAGGTAGTCGCAATTCCAGCCCTGATTCGCGCATGTTGAAATATAGCGGGACTTATCTTTATCAAGCCCAGTGCGAGGCTCAGGGCCTGGTCGTGGCGCCCTGTTTGCTGCGTTTTTTCGGGCTCTCCATTTTTACTTGCTCCATTTTGAAGGAGGATAACCAATGACTAAATCGCAAAGAATATTGGCTATTGTGTTGGGCGCGGCGATGCTGATTTCGGGTTTCGCGTTCGGACGAATGGCCGAAACACCTAAAACGACGGCTGAAGAGGGCAAAGCCGCCTTAGCGACAGCGGCGCCGTCGAGTTCGCCAATTCCCGAAGCCTCGCCAGTGGCGCCCGCAGAGACAACTGCGGCCGCGAGTGAGAGCCAGGCTTTCTACTTGAGCGACTTCAAAACGGGTTACACGGACGGCTACAACGCCGGGAAGAGTGGCCAATCGTCCAGCGTCACTAGCACCACCCGCGCTGGTTATAACGACGGGTTCAAGGATGGATACGCTGACGGTTATCAGGCGCGAGCCAACCAGAGCGCCGCGCGGCCTGTCAGCCGCGCCACCAGACAGGAAGTGGTCTATCGCTCGTCGGGCGGGTCCGTAAGACGCCGTGGCGATTCCAAGCTTAAAACCGTCTTGACGATAGCCGCCCCTGCGGCCATCGGCGCCGGCATCGGCGCAGCGGCTGGCGGAGGAAGAGGCGCGGCGGCCGGGGCGTTGATCGGCGGTGGCGGCGGCGCGTTGTACCATGTGCTCAAGAACCGCAATCGCGACTGATTGTTTCCGGGAATTGCGGCCTAAGCCAACACCCGCAAACACAGTCTTTCTCTCGGGGCTGCCATCACGGCGGCCCTTTTTCTTGCGCCGCCCGCCGTCGAGGGTTAAGATCAAAACACCATATGCCGTATAACGCCCGGGAGCGCAAGCATCCTTGCCCGCGCTCCCGGGCGCCGTACGCGGCGACAGTTTTTCTTCAAGGATTGCTACAACAATGTCTCTACCGCAAACTCTGGGCGAGTTGAAAGCGGCGGGATTCCGCACTCGCCCGGTTAAAGACGAAATCCGTCAAAATCTGATCAAGGCGCTCCGCGGCGGCGACGATCTTTTTACGCGTAAAGACGACAAAGGAAAAGTCACCAGTCGCATAGTCGGTTACGAAGACACCGTCATTCCGCAGATCATCAACGCGCTGCTGGCCAGACACAACATCATCCTGCTCGGGCTGCGCGGCCAGGCCAAGAGCCGCATTCTGCGCGAATTGACCTCTCTGCTCGACGACGAGATTCCGATCATCGCGGGGTCGGAGATCAACGACGACCCGTTCCGTCCGATCAGCGCTTACGGCAAACGACTCATCGCCGAAAAAGGGGACGACACGCCGATCGCCTGGATCCCCCCCGACGCGAGATACGTTGAAAAGCTGGCGACGCCCGACGTGACCATCGCGGACATCATCGGCGACGTCGACCCGATCAAGGCCGCGCGTGGGGGGCATCTGCTCTCGGATGAGTTGACGATACATTTCGGCTTGCTACCGCGCGCCAACCGAGGCATCTTCGCCATCAACGAACTGCCCGATCTGGCCGGGAAGATTCAAGTCGGGTTGTTCAACATCATGCAGGAAGGCGACGTACAGATTAAGGGTTACCCCATAAGGCTGCCGCTCGACGTGTTGCTGGTCTTCTCGGCCAACCCCGAAGATTACACGGCGCGAGGCAAAATCATCACGCCGCTCAAAGACCGCATCGGCTCCGAAATTCAGACCCATTACCCGACCTCGATCAAGGAAGGCGTCGAGATCACGAAGCAGGAGGCGTGGACCAATCGCCATCGCGATTACCGCGGCTCTCCTTATTATTACCAATTGACTTTTTTGATCCCGAAGGCCATCCGCGAAATCGTCGAACAGATCGCGTTCATCGCGCGCGAGGACAAACGCATCGATAAGCGCTCCGGCGTCAGCCAGCGCCTGCCTATCACCGTCATGGAGAGCGTCGTGTCGAACGCCGAGCGGCGCGCTTTATTGAACCATCAGAGCGTGGCCACCCCGCGCGTCAGCGACGTTTACGCCGCGATCCCGGCGATCACCGGCAAGATTGAGCTTGAATACGAGGGCGAACAGATCGGGGCCGAACGAATCGCGCGCGACCTGATTCGCAAAGCATGCGGCGAAGTCTTCGGCTCGATCTTCGCCGGAATCGATTTCCGACAGACGCTCGACCACTTCAATCAGGGAAACACGCTGACGGTCAGCGATATGACGGCCGACAAAGAAGCTCTCAGGGAATTTCAGGGAGTGAGCGGCCTGGTCGAAGCCGTCCGCAGCGGCAAGGTCGAAAAGGAGGCGGACGGCGCGCTCGTTTCGGCCTGCGAACTGGCGATGGAAGGACTTTGCGCCTTGAAGAAATTGGCGCGAACCGAAGAACACGGCGACATTAGTTATGGCCGCGTCACTCCCGAACGCACGCCGCGCAAACAGAATTTCGACGATTGGACGGGCGGAAGATTGAACTGAGAACGATGAATGGGACTTATAGGACTTATGGGACCTTCTACAGTCCATAAGTCCTATAGGTCCTATAAGTCCCATTCGTGACGCTCACAAGGATTTTCCACAGGAGGCTTATGAAAAACACCCGCACACGTCGCCCCGCAAACTCCGCCGAAAAAAACGCAAAGATCAATCGCCGCTCGTTCGTCAAACTGCTACCCGCGGCCGGAGCCGCCGGCGCCGCGATAACCAATCTCGACGCCCATCCCGGCTCTGCAATCGCGGAGGCGCAGCAAGCTCAACAACCGCCGCAGAGAGTCACGAAGGAGACGCTTCGCGCGGCAGAACAATTGATCGGAATCGAGTTGACCGACTCGCAGGAGGCGATGGCCATGCCCGGCGTCAACCGCAACCTGGCGAGTTACGAGGCTCTACGCAAGATCGACGTGCCGCTCGACACCGAGCCTGCGATCGCTTTTCACCCCGCGCCGCCCGGCAAAAAGTTCAGCGCCGCGAAGACGAAGATCAAAGCGAGCAAGGTCGAGCCGCCTAAATTCAAATCGGTTGAAGAACTCGCGTTCAGCACTGTCACGCAGCTCGCCGAACTCGTCCGCACGAAACAGGTTTCGCCGGTCGAACTGACGAAGATGTATCTGGCGCGGCTGAAAAAGTACGGCCCGGCGCTGCTCTGCGTGGTTACGCTGACCGAAGAGTCGGCGCTGAAACAGGCCGAAGAGGCCGAGCGCGAAATCCGCCGAGGTAAATATCGCGGCCCGCTCCACGGCATCCCCTACGGCGTGAAAGACCTCTTCGCAACGAAGGGAATTAAGACCACCTGGGGCGCCGAACCATTCCGGGATCAGATGATCGATTACGACTCGACGGTGGTCGAACGCCTGCGCGACGCCGGCGCGGTGCTCCTCGCCAAACTCTCGCTGGGCGCGCTGGCGCAAGGGGGGCGATGGTTCGCGGGAATGACGCGCAATCCGTGGCAGCCAGAAGAGACCAATACCGGGTCGAGCGGATCGTCCGCAGGCTCGGCTTCGGCGACCTCGGCCGGACTGGTCGGGTTTTCAATCGGCACCGAGACCTTAGGCTCGATAGTTTCGCCGTCGTCGCGCTGCGGCGTGACGGGGCTGCGCCCGACCTACGGGCGAGTGAGCCGATACGGCGCGATGGGATTGAGTTGGACGATGGACAAGATCGGCCCGATCTGTCGAGGCGTGGAAGATTGCGCGCTCGCGCTCGACGCCATCTACGGCCCCGACGGGCGCGACATCACGGTCGGCGACGCCGCGTTCAACTGGAACCCAGAACGTCCGCTGGCGCAAATGCGCATCGGTTACGTCAAAGCCGAATTTGAACGAGGCCCCGGTCAGCGCGGCGCCCAGAGCGCCGGCGAGGAGCGGAATAAGATGTATCAGGAGGCTCTCGACACCCTGCGCCAGGCCGGCGCCAGGCTAGAACCGATGGAGCTTCCGCAATTCTCAGCCCAGAGCCTGCGGATCATTCTGAACGCGGAGGCCGCGGCCGCCTTCGATGACATCACGCGCGACGGTCGAGTCAATCAACTGTCGGGCCAGAACGCCAACGACTGGCCCAACAGCTTCCGCACTTCGCGCTTCATCCCGGCGGTCGAATACATACGAGCGCAGCGGGCGCGCACTCTGTTGATGCGCGAGATGGACTCCTTGATGTCGAAGTGGGATGTTTTCGTCACGCCCGCCCCGGGCAGCGCCAGTCTGCTGATCACGAACCTGACCGGCCACCCGGCTGTCGTCACTCCTTGTGGATTCATCAACGGCCTGCCCCAGGCGATCATGTTTACCGGCAATCTATACGACGAAGCCGCGCCGCTGCGCGTGGCGCTGGCTTATGAGCGCGCGACGAAGTGGCGCACGATGCATCCGAATCTGGACAAACTGGCATAGCCACCTAAAATCTTGATATCGGCCTCGGAATTCTGATCCGTCAGATGAGTGAAATCGTTGCAGCGCCTAACACCTTGGCGCGTGTTGTTGCGGAAGGAAGGCCTCGCGCTGGGCGCCGGACTTTGACCGGAATTGCAAAGTTTACTGTTGTGGCTCCTAATAACGATTCGGAGATTGCCGGCGAAGTGATCAAAGATCGTCTTGACTTCTAGCACTAAACATTTCAGCAGTAATCGAAGGCCGAGATACACTCTACAGAACATTGGAAATTGGGTAATCAGTCCAACAAATCTGATCTCCAATTGATACCAACAGCGTAATCCCATCCGTAATCCGCATTTTTTCCTGGGTACACAATGCTGAACCTATAATCGCCTCGCCAGTAATAGATACGGATCCCACCTTTATCAATCCCCCAATCCGTAAAATGCTCTTCTTTGCTAAAAGTCCAGCCGTTCCCGATAAGGGCTTCGTGATAAAAGCTCCTTATATCATCAAAATCGGCGTCCGATTTATAGTACTTTGATACATCAGCTTTACGGCCTGTAGAATAAGAATCAGAAGATTTCTCTATCGAACGATCGTATTGCGGTATCGGAATCCATAGATTTTCAATGTCCCTGAACTTCGAGCCGTCACGATTAGGCCCAAAATTGTCCCACACCAGAGCCAAGGCAAAGATTGAGAGAAAAATAAGGCTCACAATTTTTTTCATCTTCGGTGGCCTCCCGAACTTGATTTGGACTATGGGCGGAGGGGCAAGCGAGATTATTGAGAAAATGATTGCGGAGAGAAAGACGTGGAAATGGCGATCACAGGTTCCTCAAATTTTTCCATCCTGCGCTTCCTAATTCTCTCCAGCTTCAACTCTCAACTGGTTGACCAGCAAATGCGCCTGTCGCGTCGGTTCAGGCAGTCGGTATTTTGTTGTAGACCGCAGGACGAGGTCCACAGCTGAATCGAGATCGGTCAGATGGCCTGGTGAAATATAGACCGGAGCGACTTTGCTCTTCGTTCGCAGCGCGACGCCCACCTGTTCGCCCTTATCGACCAGAGGCGACTGGCTTCCCGCTTCAAGTCCGAGCTCGCCGTATCTGCCCACCAGAATGCTCTTGGCGCAACCGATGGTCGGCCAATCGAGCAATACGCCGACGTGGCAGGCGATGCCGAAGCGTCGCGGATGAGCTATTCCCTGCCCGTCGAACATTAAGACGTCGGGTTTCGTTTTGAGCTTCTCCCACGCTTCGAGCAACGAAGGCGCCTCGCGGAAGCTCAGCAGCCCCGGCACGTAAGGGAATTTCGCCACGCTGCGAACGCCGGCGGTTTCGACTATTCGCAAATCGGGTAGACTCAAAACGACTATGCCGGCATATACATTCTCGGAAAATTTGTTGTACGAGATGTCCGCCCCGGCGATCGCGCCCACCGGCTGCGCGAGTGGGCGCAAGCGAACCATATAACGCATCCGCTGCTGAACCTCGACGGCTTCGCCGGGCGTCAGGTCCCATCTGTGCAATGGAAGTGAAGTCATAGACGGTAGCGATTACGCCTTAATATCTCTATGCCGCGATTTCGACCAGCGTCAAAGAAAAATGCAGCGTCTCGCCGGCGAGGAGGTGGTTTGCGTCGAGCGTGACCGTCGCGTCGGTGAGATCAGTGATGGTCAGTGGGATATTGCCATCAGGAGTGCGCATTTCGATATGCATGCCGACTTCCGGCTCGGCGCCGCCGAGGTTGAATTGGCCGCGATCAATGGTCTGCACCAATTCCTCGATACGGTTTCCATATGCCTGTTCCGGCTCAATGACGACGTCTTTAGTCTCGCCGACCTGCATTCCCAGCAACGCCTGATCGAAGCCGGGAATTACCTCTCCCGCGCCGACGGTGAAGGCCAGCGGATCAGCGCCTTCTGATGAATCGAAGACTTCTCCGTTGTCAAGTTTGCCGGTGTAATGAACCTTCACAGTGTCGCCACTTTTAACTGTAGACATTTGATTCTCCTATCGATTGTTAAAAATGCTCACGCAGGCAGCATCGCACAGCGATGGGCAAAAATCCAGCAGCCTAAGGTGTGACGAGCTTCAGTATGCGCCCAACCTGCGCATACTGAAGCTCGTCACACCTTGAAAACGACGCGCGATTGCCTTATCAACGTCGGAATGAAAGCGTTGCGCGTTGAAGATAACAAGCTGAAGCTGACCGATTCGGCCGTCCCGCGCCGCGAGGGCGAGGCGCTGGTGCGGATGACGATGGCGGGAATTTGCAACACTGACATCGAGATCGCGCGTGGCTACGCCGACTTTCGTGGCACGCTAGGACATGAGTTTGTCGGCGTCGTCGAGGAGTCTCCCGACAGGTCGCAAATCGGCCGCCGCGTCGTGGGCGAAATCAATGTGGGCTGCGGACAATGCGGTCTTTGCAGCGAAAACGATCCGCGCCATTGTCCGGATCGAACCGCGCTCGGCATTCGCGGACGCGACGGGGCGTTCGCAGAGTATTTGAGCCTGCCGTCGCGAAATCTGCTGGTTGTGCCTGATGACGTCAGCGACCGGCAGGCCGTCTTCACCGAGCCACTGGCCGCCGCGCTCGCGATCCTTGACCAGGTCGAGATCCGCGCTTCACACCGCGTCGCCGTCGTCGGCGACGGCAAACTGGGGCAATTGATTTCGCGCGTGATCGCGCGGACGGGGTGCGACCTGACTCTGATCGGAAAACATGACGCCAAGCTGGAACTCGCGGCGCGCGCTGGAGTCAAAACGGCTAAACTCGACGGCGCGAAGGCGCAGGGCTTCGATTTCGTGGTCGAAGCGAGCGGATCGTCGGGCGGAATGGAGATTGCGCTCGATTTGATCCGGCCGCGCGGCGCGATTATCCTGAAGTCCACTTTTCGCGGAGCGGTCCGACTCGACACTTCCAGGATAGTCGTTAATGAGGTCAGCGTGGTCGGGTCGCGCTGCGGGCGTTTTGAAACCGCGCTCCGGCTACTCGAATCCGGCGGTGTAGACGTTGAGCCGCTCGTCGCGCGCGAATACCAACTGGCCGACGGCCTCGAAGCGATGGCCGAAGCTGCGCGGCCGGGGACTCTCAAAGTATTGTTGACGAATTGATCTATGTATCCGGCGGGAAATCTTTTTATTCCGGCGACTCACGGGCGGTTGGAAGCGATCTATCGCCCGAAAAGCAATCAGGCCGAGCGGGCGGCGCTGGTACTGCATCCGCACCCGCTGCACGGCGGCACGATGCACAACAAGGTCGTCTTCCGCGCGGCGAAGGCTTTGAACGAATGCGGCTTCGAGACTCTGCGGTTCAACTTCCGCGGCGTCGGGCTGAGCACCGGTGAGTTCGACGAAGGGCGCGGCGAATGCGCCGACGCACAGGTCGCGCTCGATTACCTTCTCGACAGCCAGCCGAACGCGCGCGAAGTCATCGTCGCCGGTTTTTCTTTCGGCTCCATCGTCGGATTGAGAGTCGGCTGTTCGGACGAGCGCGTAGACAAATTGATCGCCATCGGGACGCCGGCGCGGATGAGCAATCTGGATTTCATCGCTAGTTGCGCGAAACCGAAACTCTTCATACACGGGACCGAAGATGATGTCGCGCCGCTCGCGCCGCTCGAAGAGTTTCTGTCCACGCTGCCCGCCGGCGACGACTTCAAGCTAGCGCAAATCGCAGGCGCCGGACATTTCTTCGACAATCATGCCGTTGAATTGATGCGGGCCGTCAAGAATTTCGTGGGCGACGCCACTACTGCCAAGGAACGGTGATTTGTTATGGGGTTAAAGCAGTTTCAACTAGGGCGCATCTTCGGCATTCCGTTGATCATTGATTACAGCTGGCCGCCGGTCGCCGTGTTGCACATCTGGGTGGTGTCGAGATTTTGGATGGTCGCCGAAGTCCAACCTCCGCTCTCGCTCTGGCATAACCTGATCATCGGAAGCGCCATCACCGCGCTCTTCTTCGCCTCCGTCCTGATCCATGAACTCTCGCATGCCTTCGTGGCCAAGATGGATGGCATCCGTATTCAAGACATCCAATTACACATCTTCGGCGGATGGGCGCGGCTCATCGGAGAGCCGCCTACGCCGATGGCTGAACTGCGCATCGCCGTGGCGGGGCCGATAAGCTCGTTCCTGTTGGCGGCTTTCTTCTGGCTGTGGCTGTTAGCGGTGGAACGCCTGAGCGGCGGGTCTACGGCGGCGCAGGCCGCCAGCGCGGCCTTTCTCTATCTGGCCGCGGCCAATTTTTTTCTGGCGACGTTCAATCTGCTGCCGGGCTTACCACTCGACGGCGGAAGGGCTTTGCGCGCGATCCTCTGGCAGAGGCGTAAAGACATCCTTTCGGCCACGCGCACGGCCATGAAACTCGGCGTCTGCTTGGCCTACCTGCTCATCTCTTACGGATTGTTGCTGGCCGCGTCCGCAGCCCTGCGTGGAAGATTGTTGCAGGATTTTATGGGCGCGGCATGGTTGCTGGTACTGGGCGTATTCCTGAAATCGGCGGCGGAAAACGATTACCGCTACCGCGAACAGCAATCCGCAAGCGAGCAAACCCAGCGCGATGACGGCAAGCAGTGGGACATCGACGGCACGGTCGGCGCAGTGATGCGGTCGCCCGCCGTGAGCGTGCCGCCGGAGCTGTCGGTCGCGGAATTTATCGATCAAATCCTCGCCGCCCACCGCCATACGCATTTTCCCGTGGCGCGCGACGGGCGGTTGCACGGCGTCCTCTCGCTCGACAGATTACGCGAAGAGCCGCAGGAAAAATGGGAGCGACTGACCATCGGCGAGGTGATGAACCCGATAGACGAATCTCTGTTCATCACCGTACGCGCCTCCCTTGAACATGCGCGGCATAAACTGAACATGAACAGCCTCGGATTCCTGGCCGTCATCGATCAGGACGGCCTACTCATAGGCCACCTCAACGCGAAGGATCTGGAGAAAGCCGCGTGAACTGCCCCTGCAAAAGTCTCGGGCCATGGTTGACGCGCTAAGGTAGTTTGGCTAACATATTGTCGCCCTTGGACAAGGGCAACGTTCTCGACCATTAGGATATGAATAGCTAGATGTGGGGCTATAGCTCAGTTTGGAAGAGCGCTTGAATGGCATTCAAGAGGTCAGGGGTTCGAGCCCCCTTAGCTCCACTTCCTTCCTCAAATCATCAACGCGCTTCTCAAATTCGTAGTCATTTCCCCGGAGAACCTTTTGTCGCTGGTTGTTCCTTATTTCTAAATATCTGAGATAGCCCTGTGTTGGATTGCGGCAAAATCGCAAAATATGGCGTCTGGCAAATTTCTCCGCGCTATTGCACAATTATGGCTTGGTTATGCCAATCTGATCACAGTGACAATGCGCAGCAGGCCCCTCTTCCAAACTCGAACGAAATGGATCGGCTATGACAACTACAGGACCGAATATCGGCCAGTTGGCGCCGGAGATCGATCTCCTGGACGGCAACGGCGAAAGATGGACGTTGAGCGGCGCGCGCGGTAAGGTAGTCGCGCTGTTTTTCTACCCGGGCGATGAGACGCCAGTCTGCACCAAGCAGTTGTGCAGCGTGCGCGACAACTGGGCGCGTTATCAGCAGACGGACGCCCAGGTCATCGGCGTCAACACCGACTCGGTGGAGAAGCACCGCCGCTTCGCGGCGAATCACAAGCTGCCGATGCGGCTGCTCTCGGATTCCGAGGGCAAGACCGTTCGCGATTACGACATGAAGAACCTGATCGGCACGCGGCGCGGCGTGATCGTGATAGACAGGGAAGGCGTCATCCGCTTCCGCAAAGTCGTGATGCCGATCTTCCGTCCTACTGACGACGAAGTCCTCGACGCGATCAATGAGGCCTCTAAATAAATCCTGAACCGCTTTTGATTATGCTCCCCAATCTCTATACAAACGACTCCAACTCATCCTCCGGGCAATCGGGCGGGCAATCGGGCGGGCAATCGGGCGGGCAATCGGGCGGGCAATCGGGCGGGCAATCGGGCGCCGCGCTCTCGGGGCAGGGCCTCGCGCGCCTGGTCAACGAGTTGAGCGTGGAATTCATCTCCATCCTCGATCTCGACGAGTTGATCGAACATGTGACCCGTCGCGTCGGCGAAATGATCACCTATAAGTTCTTCAGCCTTTTTCTGGTCGATGAGGCGCGGGGGGGTCTGGTGTGGAAGAAGGCGGTCGGGTACAACCCGGAAGAGGTCGCGGCTCACAAAGTCATCCCGTTCGACCGCAGCGTCGCCTCCGCAGCCTGGCGCGAAGGCCTCACGATTAACGTCGGCGACGTGTCGCGCGATTCGCGCTATTTGTCGGTCGCGACGGCGGAGGGGAGCCACCCGCGCTCCGAGATCGCCGTCCCCCTCACGCTCGCTCGCGAGAACCAGGTCGTCGGCGTTATGACCATGGAGAGCCTGGAGCCGAACTATTTCACGCGCGACCACGAGCGGACGCTCGGCGCGCTCGGCGCCCACCTGGCGGTCGCGCTCGAACACGCCCGCGTTTATGACGAACTGCGCCGGCGTACGCGCGAGATGAGAACGATGATTGAGATCGGCCACGAGATCGCCTTGATCCTCGACCTCGACCGGCTGCTCAATCACATCGCTGCGCTGCTCGACCGGATAATCGATTACGAATTCCTGCTCGTCGGCCTGATAGACGAGGCGAGTGAAGAGTTCGTCTGGCACGTCGAGGAGGGTTACGGCGCGACGAAGAGGGAACATGCCAGTCGCACGAAAGTCTCTCACGGAGTGGTCGGACGCGCCGTCCGCGAGCGCCGCACGCAGATCGTCGGCGACGTCTCAGGCGACCCCGACTATTACGTTTCGGACAAATGGGATGATCAGGGGCAGCGCTCCGAAATCGCCGTCCCGCTCGTATGCGAGGACAAAATCATCGGCGCGCTCGCGCTCGAAAGCAGCCGCGTGAACGCCTTCGACGAATATCACGGGCGTTTGCTCGAAAACATTGCCAACAACCTTAGCATCGCCGTCGTCAACGCCCGGCTCTACTCCGAACACGTCGAACGCGAGCGGCAGTTGGAGCGCGAAATCCTGATGGCCCGCGACGTCCAGCGCGCGATGATCCCCGACGCGCCGCCACAAATTAAGGGCTTCGACATAGCCGCGCGGTTGGAACCGGCGCTGAACCTGAGCGGCGATTTTTACGACTACATCCCGCTCTCGCCCGACCGTGTGGGGATTTTGCTCGGCGATGTCGCGGGCAAAGGCGTGCGCGCGGCGATGGGCATGGCGGCCGCGCGCAGCATCCTGCGCAGCGTGGCCAGGCGCGGGGGCGGCCCGTCGCGCGTCCTGCGGGACGCCAATTTGCGACTTCACCGCGACCTGGGCAGGCAACTGCTTCTGACGCTCGTTTACGCCGTCCTCGACCCCAAAACGAAGACGCTCAATTACTGCAACGCGGGCCATAACCCGCCGCTGCTGGTCAAGGCGTCGGGCAAATGGAAGGCCCTGAAAACCGGCGGACTGTTGCTCGGGGTCTTCGACAAGCAGCAATACAAGAGCGAAACCTTGCGCCTGGAAAAAGGCGACGCGCTCTTCTTCTACACCGACGGATTGACCGAGGCGCACACGCCGCAACCTAACCGCATTGAATTCGGCGAGGCGCGCATACTCGATTTCCTGCTCGAACATCGCCACTTGCGCGCGTCGGCGATCATCGAGGCGTTCTTCAATCACATCGAAGAATTCACCACCGGCGCGCATCAACATGACGACCTGACTCTGGTCGTGATCAAGGCGTTATAATATGCAACTCGCCCGCGTCATCGGAAACGTGGTTTCGACGGTCAAAAACGCCTCGCTCGAAGGCCGCAAGCTGCTGATCATCCAGGTCCTCGACAGCGAGCTGCTCCCCGTGGGCAAACCACTCGTCGCAATCGATTCGGTCGGGGCCGGCCCCGGCGAGCTTGTCTTCTGGTGCCGAGGCAAAGAGGCCAGTTTCGCGCTCGATGGAGTCGAGGCGCCAACCGATTGCACAATCGTCGGCATTGTCGATTCTGAATCGCACGTGAAATCAATAGGGAAGAAGGGCGCGACTAAGGGAGACCACAAATGATTCTGGCTCGCGTCTTAGGCAACGTCGTCGCCACACAAAAGAATTCGCGCTACGGGAACGCGCGCATAATGATCGTTCAACCGATCAATCCCGACGGCGCGCCGCGCGGCGCCTCGATGCTCGCGCTCGATTCCGTGGACGCCGGCGAGGGCGATATTGTGATAGTCGTTCAGGAAGGCTGGTCCGCTTCGACGGCCTCCACCGGTGAAGCGGGGGCGGCGATTGACAGCGCGATCATAGGCGTAGTCGATTCCATTGAACAGGACACGAGGAAAATGTAGTGATGGCTAACGAAGATGAGTTCAGAAAAATAGTTCGAGAAATAGTGCGGCATGCTTTGACGGAATTTCATATGGCTTATGAGACTGACGTGACTTATAAGCCTGAAAACTCCCGATCTCCTTCTGTCTACTATGCTCCCTGGACCGGCATCGAGTACGAGGCGCATCCCAGCCGCCAGCAATTCAACATCGGAGAAGCGACCCTCTCCACGAGCGACCTTCTTGAATTCGTTGAATTGAAACTCTGCTCAATCGAAAAGAATAAACCCTGTGATCAATGTGGCATGTGCCGAAGCCTGGGTTTTTAAGAAATTGCCACCACGCATCGCCCGCCTATATTCGCGAACAGTTTCCTCAAAACTACATCGCAATATCGAAAAAGTTTATTCGATACTAAAATCTATTTGACAGGTATAGAGGTGGGGATTAGGATTAGCCCCCTCAAAAATGGCTAAGCCCGGACTTGATCTAAACAATGTCCGGGCTTAATTAGGTCAGCTTTGAGCTGATTCCTAGTTGCGCGTGAATTCTAGCTCATCGCTGGCGCTTCATACAAACCCTCAGACTGCTTCGTTAATTTTCCGATCGAAGCGGAAAGGAGAACCAGATTGATGAGCCTAATAATTGTTCAGGCCAAGCCGAATCCGGCAGGCAAGGATACTGGCAAAGATCAGGGCGGTTTCGAAGTGAGGCGTCCACAAGCGCTTTTCGGCGAATGGGTGGACGTGAAGAACATCGGCGAGGACGCAGTTAGCTTCCAGACAATGCAGATCCGCCATGCGCTTTTCGATGATGACTGCCACACCACGGGTGAGCTTGAGCTTTATTGGATAGGCGACAACGGCGCCCCCCTCAAACCTGGCCAAGTCTTGCGTATACATGGCGGACGCCGGGAAGACGCTTATCTGATGACGCCAGAGGATCAAGCCGGGGCCGATTGGCACGGTTACGCTGAAAGCGACAACTTCAATTTGAACAACCACTGCGGCGACAAGATCGTCTTGAGCTGGCAGGATTCGGCGGATCAGATACATCAGGATTGGGCCTGCTACGCGCCTAATCCGCCCGAAGACCTGATTCTGAAACGATCCGGCAATCTGCTTGCAGGCGCCATGGTCGGATCAGATGTCGATCAGTAAACATAGGCGGAATGGACAGACAGGGAGGCAGGAGAGACAACCCGAAAATCAATTTCTCGTTCTTCCTGTCTTCCAATCTGCTGGCGAGTGATTCAATGCTTTACCTTATAGACATCGCCACAATTCGTTCCGGCTATCTTTTCCGCGAGAGGATCAAACCTGACGCGTCGGGGCAATATCTGGTCATCCAGGCCGGTGATATCCTGTCCGACGCCGGTTTCTCGGGTAGTTCGCTCGTTCGCGTCAGCCTGCCGGATGTGAAGCGGAGCCAGGTTCTCGAAAATGGCGATGTCCTGTTTATCTCGCGCGGGCCTCGTAAACAGGCGATCGCCGTCACATGGCCGATCGAAAACACCATAGCCACCTCGCAATTCTTCGTTCTGCGACCCGATGAAAGATTATCGCCCGAATTCCTGGCGTGGTATATCAATCAACGTCCGGCCCAACGTTACATCGAGGAGTATTCGACCGGAACCAGCGCCAGCCTGATCAACCTGGAGGCGATGAAGAGGTTGCCCGTTGAGGCTCCGCCCCCTGAGACCCAGGCGCTTATCACGAAAATCCATCAACTCAGCCTGCGCGAAAAAGAGCTGATGGAAGCGATCAAAAATAAACGCCGCGCGCTGATCGAAATGACCTTACTCAAAGCGATCGGTTAGCCGCCGCTATTCCGATCCCGATGGAGCAACTATTCGATGAGCCAGTCACTGTCGATCCAAGAAGAAGCCAATCAAGCGGAAATTAATGCCCTCGCCCTGAAAGCCTGTGACATCTTTCGCGGCCTGGTAGACCCATCCGAATACAAGAACTACATCCTGGTCCTTCTCTTCTTCAAATACGTCAGCGACGTTTGGAAGGACAAGGTCGAACAGTATCACCTGGAATACAAAGACGACGAGGAGCGTATTCGACGCCGATTGAGCCGCGAGCGGTTTATCGTGCCCGAAGGCGGCGATTTCGAGACGATCTACAGGAGACGCCAAGACCCGAATATCGGCGCCATCATCGACGCCGCGCTTTCCTCGATTGAAGAAGCCAACAAAGCCAAGCTCGAGGGCGTCTTCCGCAACATCAGCTTCAACTCGGAAACTCACCTCGGCGAGACGAAAGAGCGCAACCGCCGCCTCAGGCGATTGATAGAAGACTTCGCCGATCCGCGCCTCGACCTGCGCCCGTCGCGCGTGGGCGATAGCGATGTGATCGGCGGCGCATATCAGTTGCTGATCGAATATTTCGCCTCGGAGTCCGGCAAGAAGGGCGCCGAGTTTTTCACCCCACCCGAGGTCTCGACACTGCTGGCCAAGCTGCTCCGTCCGAGGAAAGGGGCGCGCGTATGCGACCCGGCGTGCGGCTCGGGTTCACTGCTGATCCGCGTGGCCGAAGAAGTCGGCGACAACGATTTCTCCCTCTTCGGACAGGAGTCGAACGGCAGCGTATGGGCGCTCTGCCGAATGAATATGTTCCTGCACGGAAAAGACGGCGCGCGCATCGAATGGGGCGACACGCTCAACAACCCAAAGTTGCTCGAGGGTAATTCGCTGAAGAAGTTCGACATCGTCATTTCCAACCCTCCGTTCTCGCTCGACAAGTGGGGCGCCGAGAACGCGGCTAAAGACTTCTTCTGTCGCTTCCACCGCGGTGTGCCGCCGCGTGGCAAAGCCGATTACGCTTTCATCACGCATATGATCGAGACCCTGGTCGCTGACACTGGCAAAGCGGGCGTGATCGTCCCGCACGGCGTGCTCTTTCGCAGTGGATCCGAGGGAAGGATCAGACAGAAGGTAATTGTAGAGAATCTGCTCGAAGCCGTGATCGGCCTGCCCGCAAACCTTTTTTACGGCACGAACATCCCGGCCGCGATCCTTGTCTTCAATCGCGGTAAGAAGACAACCGACGTTCTGTTCATCGACGCCAGCCGCGAATACGAAGACGCCAAGAACCAGAATAAACTCCGCCCGCAGGACGTCGAGAAGATCGCGGCGACCTATAAAAATTTTGAGTCGGTCGAGAAATACGCTCGTAGGGCGACATATGAGGAGATCAGGGAGAACGATTTCAATCTAAATGTTCCCCGTTACGTCGACACCTTCGGAGAGGATGAGGAGGTCGATGTTCAGGCCGCGCAGAAAGAGATAGATGAGCTTGAGGCGCAGCTATCCGAGGCGCGGGCGGAAATGAAACGGTATCTGAGAGAATTGGGTCTGTAACATCCTGGCATATGACAAACAAGGCAAAAGAATGGAGAACGGCTCCTTTGGGTCAGCTCGTGAGGTTCGCTTCCGGCGGCACGCCGAGCCGCGAGGATCCTCGTTTCTGGAACGGCGATATTCCCTGGCTTAGCGCTAAAGACCTGAAGAAGTTCAGGCTGAATGATTCGATAGAGAAAGTTACGCGCGAAGGGCTCAATAACGGGACGCGTTTGATTGAGGCTGGAAGCGTCCTGATACTGGTTCGCGGAATGACGCTTCTGAAAGACGTCCCTGTCGGAGTAACCGAGCGCGCCGTTGCCTTCAACCAGGATCTGAAGGCTTTGATCCCGAACAGAGAGGTCGACGGTCATTACCTGGGATTCTACCTGGCGGCGAACAAATTCCGCCTGTTGCCGTTGGTGGATCGAGCGAGCCATGGCGCGGGGAGATTGCCGAGCGACCTGCTTCAATCCTTTGAAATCGAACTGCCGGGAATAGGTGAGCAACGTAAAATCGCGGACATACTATTGACCTGGGATCGCGCCATAGAGCGCGCCGACCTGCGCGTCGCCGCCGAGAGCCGTCTTATGCGCGGCCTGCTGGGGCGACTGCTCATGGGGCGAAAGCGCCTCGATGAATTTCGCTGTCAGGAGTGGGAGAGCGTCAAACTCGGCGATGTTATTTTCGAATCGAAACTGAGAAGCGGTAGCGCCCCCGTCGAAAAAGACCTCTACATCGGCGCAAATGCCGATGGAATGGTTCCGATGTGTAAAAGAATCCGAGGCGAGAGCGCGGGGCGATGCAAGGTGGTCAGGAAAGGCTGGTTCATCTACGACCCGATGCGATTGGGCGCCGGGTCGATTGCGAAGTGGAGCGGCGCAGGTTCCGCGCTGGCGTCTCCCGATTATATAGTCTTCAGGTGTGATGAGAGCCGGCTCGACCCGGAATTCCTGAATCACTTCCGCCTCTCACACCAATGGACACAGTTCGTCGAGGGCGCGGGAAGCGGAAGTGTGCGCATGAGGATCAGTTTTTCGGATCTGGCGACGCTCAAACTAGCGTTGCCCCCGCTTGAAGAACAACGCCGTATCGCCGCGATTCTCAACGCCTGCGACCGCGAACTTGATCTGCTGCGACGGCGCCTGGCGGCGCTCAAAAGACAGAAGCGAGGGCTGATGCAGAAACTGCTGACGGGACAGATCAGGGTAAAAACGGAGAATCTGGGAGCCTAAGGAGGATTTCGATATTGCTTTCATTCCTCGAAGACCATGTTTCGCAGATCCCTGCGCTGCAATTGCTTCAAAACCTGGGTTACGTCTATCTTCGGCGGGAGGAGGTACATCTAGAGCGCGGGGGCAAACTGTCGAATGCTCTGCTCGAAGGCATCCTGGAAAAACAGTTGCGCCGCCTGAACCGGATCAGTTTCAAAGCCGCCGACCATGAATTTTCCGACGCGAACATTCAGGCTGCGATTCAGACATTGAAGGACGCCGCCTTCGCCGACGGATTGATGCGGGCGAACGAACGGATTTATGACCTGATCTCTTTGGGCAGGAGCTTCAAGCAAACGATTGATGGCGACACGAAGAGCTTTACATTGAATTACATCGATTGGAAGTGTCCCGAGAACAACGTCTTTCATGTCACCGAAGAGCTCGAGGTCGAGCGCGCCGCCCGGCCGCAGGCCTGCCGCGCGGACATTGTTCTCTTCGTTAACGGCATTCCTTTCGCCGTGATCGAATGCGACCGGCCTGACGAGAAGAATGCGATCAAGAACGCCGTCGCGAAGCAACTGCGCAATCAACAAAGCGAATACATTCCGCGGCTATTCGCCTACTCGCAAATACTCCTGGTGATCAATCGGAGCGAGTCGAAATACGCGACTACGGGAACGCCGCTTGAATTCTGGGCGCGGTGGCGGGAGCGGCCAGGCGTCAATGAGGACGTCAATGAAGAGGTCGGCAGGCTGGTCAACAAACCGCTCGCGAAGGTGCAGAAGGATAAACTCTTCGGCGACCGGTTCGCCTATGCGCGGCAATATTTCGACGAGGCGGAAATGGAAGGGCGGGCGGTAACGGAACAGGATAGGTCGATTTATTGTCTTCTCCGGCCCGAGCGTCTGATTGAGCTGACGCGCCAGTTCATTGTCTTCGACGCCGGCCAGAAAAAGATCGCCCGCTACCAGCAGTACTTCGCCGTCAAGAAAACCTTAGAAAAGATCAAGCGCGTCGGGGCAGACGGCAAACGGGCGGGCGGCGTCATCTGGCACACGCAAGGGTCGGGAAAATCTTTGACGATGGTGATGATGGCGAAAGCGATCGCGCTGGAAGAGAGCGTGGCCGATCCGCGCATCGTTCTGGTGACCGACCGCATCAATCTGGACGATCAAATTTGGGCCACGTTCCACAGTTGCGGCAAGGAGCCCGTGAAGGCGACAACGGGCCGTCATCTGCTCGAACTGCTGGCGCGCAAGAAAGCCGCGGTCATCACCACGGTGATCGACAAGTTCGAGACGGCGGTGAAGGCCTCGAACTATCAGAGCGATTCCAACAACATCTTCGCCCTGGTTGACGAAAGCCATCGCAGCCAGTACGGCGAGACCAACGCGCGGATGCAAAAGGTCTTGCCGAACGCTTGCTACATCGGCTTCACCGGCACGCCGCTCAAAAAAAAGGACAAGAACACTGCTGCGAAATTCGGCGGTATTATTGACGCCTACACGATCAACGAGGCGGTGCGCGACAAGGCCGTCACGCCGCTGCTTTACGAATGCCGGCACGTTCCGCGCGGCGTTGACCGGCGGATCCTTATGGTCGCGCGGGACGTTAGCGAGCATTTCACCAGGAACGTCCCGAAGCCTTTCAAAGCCCAACTGGCTACGGAATCGAAGACCGCCGCGATCAAATATAAACAGTGTATGGATGAGATCGGTCTTGTCACCTCCGAGGTGTTGATCTCAGGCCCTGAGGCGCATGAAGGCGAAGAGGAGGTCCGGGCCTTCTGGCGGCGGATGATGGAGAGATACGGTAGCGAGAAAGAGTACAACCGCTCGTTGATCGAAGCCTTTGACAAGAGCGACGAGTCGGAGATCATCATCGTCGTTGACAAGCTGCTCACGGGCTTCGACTCGCCGCGCAACCTGGTCCTGTATCTCGACAAGAACCTCAAAGGCCACGCCTTGCTGCAAGCCATCGCGCGCGTCAACCGTTTGTACGAAGGCAAGGAATTCGGCTTCGTCATCGATTATTTCGGCGTGCTGGGCGAACTCGGCGAGGCGCTAAACATCTATGCGTCGCTGCCCGAATTCGAGCGGGAGGATTTGACGTCGGCGCTGACCGACATCTCTGAAGAGGCGGTCAAACTGACGCGGCGACACTCCGAGCTTCTGGACGTCTTCAAAGGGGCGGGCGCCGTGACTGAAGAAGCGTTCGAGCGATCATTGTCCGATGCGGGTTTGCGCGCGCTTTTTTACGAAAAGTTCTCAGTTTTCAACCGAACGATGAGCGTGGCTTTTTCGAGCGCAAAATTCATTAGCGACATGCCGCGCGAGGATTTGGAGAGATACAAAAAAGACCTGGTCTTCTTTCAAAAGCTGCGCGCGAGCGTGAAACAACTCCACGCCGAGGAGATCGACTTCCGCGAACACGAATCTAAGGTGCAGAGGCTGATTGATTCTCAAGCGGATTCAAGCAATTTCTTGCGGATCGCGCCGCTCGCCCCGATCTTCGACCAGGAGGCGTTTCAGTCCCAGGTCGACAAACTTCAATCCCTGGCCTCCAAGGCCCAAACCATCGCCAACCGCACGAAGAGGGCGATCGATGAGAAGATGGAGGAAGATCCGTCTTTTTACCTCAGTTTCTCGAGGATTCTTGATGATGTAATCGGGGCCTGGGGACTAGGACGTATCTCCGACGCAGACTGCTTGGAGCAGGTCACTAATGTGATGAACAAGATCAGGGATCGTTTAAGCGCAAACCTACCGCCAGAGTTGCAGGACAACGATGCGGCTGAGGCTTTTTACGGTGTAGTCAATGACGTCTTCGGCAGGTTGAAAGCTGCGCCGCCCGACGCGCGGAGGATCGCGACCGAAACTGCGCTCAAGATCGACAGAATCATTCGGGAGACCAGGGTCGTCGATTGGACTTCAAAACCCGACATCCAGAACGAGATGCGAAATCAGATTGACGATTGTTTGTACGAGTTGAAGAAACACCGTGGGCTAGATCTTGGTTTTGACGACATGGACTGCATCATCGAAAGCTCGATCAACATCGCCAGAACCAGATACGCCCAATGAACTCTCTGTCAGATCAATCTTGAACGGGCCAGGTTTGCCGACATATACGCCGAACCGCGCAGACTCAACCATTCACATCACCTGTCGCACAAAAACAAAGAGGCCGTTTCAGATTTTAAAATCTGAAACGGCCTCTTTGCTGAATTAAATCCGGCGACTACCTACTCTCCCACACAGTTGCCCGCGCAGTACCATCGGCTCAAGAGGGCTTAACTTCCGTGTTCGGGATGGGAACGGGTGTGACCCCTCCGATACGGTCACCGGAAAACTTGAAAAACTGAATAGGCAATCTGATTTAGCTAGTTAGCTGAACGCTTGCTTGTCTTAGGCTTGCCCTGAGCAAATCTTATGGTCAAGCCGATGGGCTGATTAGTACTGGTCAACTGAACACATTACTGCGCTTACATATCCAGCCTATCAACGTGGTAGTCTTCCACGAGCCTCATAGGGAGTACTCATCTTCGGTCGGGCTTCACGCTTAGATGCATTCAGCGTTTATCCCTGCCCAACTTAGCTACCCAGCGGCGCCACTGGCGTGACGACTGGTACACTAGAGGTTAGTCCAACCCGGTCCTCTCGTACTAAAGTCAGATTCCGTCAATACTCCTGCGCCCACACCAGATAGGGACCAAACTGTCTCGCGACGTTTTAAACCCAGCTCACGTACCGCTTTAATAGGCGAACAGCCTAACCCTTGGGACCTTCTTCAGCCCCAGGATGCGATGAGCCGACATCGAGGTGCCAAACCCTGCCGTCGATGTGAACTCTTGGGCAGGATCAGCCTGTTATCCC
>Ga0190270_10000254_pt1 | contig 23402 bp, 22 predicted proteins | sample Popmic320T_FD_133748 | JGI IMG/M metagenome (GOLD analysis project Ga0190270, IMG submission 133748) | Populus adjacent soil microbial communities from riparian zone of Weber River, Utah, USA - 320 T | ecosystem: Environmental > Terrestrial > Soil > Riparian zone | place: USA: Utah | collected...
CCAGCACGAAACCGTGTGGGCGGCCGCCGGTCATTCGCACGCGGTGTTCGCTACGACCTACGACGAGCTGCTCGAGCTGACCGGCGGCGATCCGGTCGACGTAGCCTGAGAGTAGATAGCGGACCGAGCGACTGCCGGAAGGCAACGTTCGGCACGGGTCGCGCGTGTAACGAGTGGCAACGTGGAGACAGACAGCGTGACACTCGGAGGGAGACACGGTGAAGCTATCCGTACGTCTCGTCGCTCTCGTCGGCGCCGCCGCGCTGACCGTAGGGCTCACCGTCGGCAGCGCCGCATCCGGCAAAACCACCACCTCGCAGAGCCGGCTCGCCCGCGCCTGTACGGGCCACCAGCTGAAGGTCCGTCTCGGCGGGCTCGACGCCGCCGCCGGTTCGGCGTACCAGACGATCCGGTTCACCAACACCAGCGGTCGGCGGTGCGTGCTGAAGGGCTTCCCCCACGTCAGCTTCCGTGGAAAACACGGCCATCGCATCGGCTACCCGGCCGCGCGGACCGGCCACCCGAGGCGGGTCGCCCTCCGCCCGGGCTGGACCGCGAAGGCCTCGCTCCAGATCCCCAATTGGCACAACTTCCCCAGGCGGGATTGCGACGCCAAGGGCAGCCCGCGGCTCCGCGTCGTCCCGCCCGGCACGCATCGCAAGGTCGGCTTCCACTACCCGGCGAAGACCTGCACGACCAAGAAGGGCCGGTCGTACATCCGTCCGGTCCACTGACCTGAGAGTTGTCAGGCACATATGGAGCCATAGGTCCACATGTGCCTGACAACTTGTCGAGGGTCAGTCGACGATGCTGACGTCGGCGGCGCGGACGAAGAACTGCCGGTGCCCGAACCAGATCTGGTAGTACGTGTCGTTACCGCTCACCACCACGTGATCGCTCGGCGGCGGGCCGTCGAACGTCACGGCCCGGTAGTAGTCGGTCTTGACCGAGTCATCGGCGACGACGTACTTCTGCCCGGCCTTGATCGTGTACTGCAGCGGAGTGACCGTCTGGTACGGGATCGTTGTACCCGCGTACGCCGCCTCCTCCGGGTAGGCCCGGCCGTAAACCGGCACCTCGTCGGTCTTCGGCACGACACGCTCCGGGTCGCCGGACGTCTTGAGGACGGTCCGGTCGCTCGCCGGGTTGGGCAGCCAGGCGATCGCGCCGAGGTACCAGACACCGAGCCAGGATCCGTCGCGGTCGGCGACGACGAACTCGTGTCCGGCCGCTGCCCGAGCGCTGATGTCGGACACCCCGTTCGTGCCGGCTCCGCCGTTCGGGTGGAGGCCCGCGTCGGTGACCAGCGGCGACGACGCTGACGGCGCCGTGTGCAGGTAGACGAAGTTGGTGCCCTGGGTTTGGCACGGCTCCCCCGCCTGGTCGCATCCGGTGACGGGTTGCTCGTTGCCTTCGAACCCTGGCGTGACGGTCACCGTGTCGCCGACCCGGACTCGGCCGGGGTCGCCGCCGATCGGCGCCCGCAGCAGCCGCATGTAGTGCTCCCAGTCCCAGTACGGGCCCGGGTCCCAGTGCATGCCGGCGACAGTCGACGGGATCGTGCCGGGAACCTGGTCGTGGCCGATGATGTGGGCGCGGTCGCGCGGGATGCCGTACTCCGCGGTGAGGTGACGCACCAGCGCGGCCGAGTTGCGGTACAGCGCCTCGGTGTACCAGGTCGCGCCGTGGGCCGCGAACCCCTCGTGCTCGATGCCGATCGAGTGCGCGTTGATGTACCAGTTGCCGGCCTGCCAGCCGACGTCCTTCGGCTCGAGGTGCTGCCACGTGTGGCCGTCGCTGGACCGCATCGTGTACTGCCACGAGACGTAAGTCGGGTCCTGCACCAGGTCAAGCGTCGTCTGCCAGCTGCCCTCGGTGTCGTGGATGACGATGTAGTCGATCGACAGGTCGTTGGGCCGGTCGGCCAGGTCGTGGTTGCCGTAGGCGCCAGGGTTGGGCGCGCCGTACCACTCATACGGCGCGGGCAGCCACTCACAGCCCAGCGACGCCGGGCAGTCGACGGCCGGATCGTCGGCGGCCGCCGCGGTGACCAGCGTCGCCGGCGCGATCTCGGGATGCGCCGCGAGCCGTACCCGCTCGCCGTCGGAGGTCGTGCGGGCCGCACCGGAGCGCAGCACCGAATAGACCTGGCGGACGAACCGATCGGCGTCGGCCGTGGCGGTCGCGCCGGAGTAGCGGGCGACCGCGTCGCTCCATGCCGCCGGGTCACTGGTCAGCCCGATCGGACCGCCGGCGAGATCCTGGAAGTGCGCAAGCAGTGCCGCGCCGCCGCAGATGTTGGCGGCCGGGTCGGTCCGCAGTCGGTCGACCGAGACGCCGGTCAGGTCGCTGGCCAGCCGGATGGTCTGGGCCGACATGAGGGGCTGCCGGTCGACACCGTCGCCGCGCCCGTCGACCAGGTCGGTCGGCAGGTTGGTCAGGTGCATCGGCCCGTAGCCGCCGGACGTGCTGGGCGCGCCCTTGTGGTCGTCCCAGCGAGATTCGAGGTACGAGACGCCCAAGAGCACCGAAGTCGGGACACCAGCCGCCGCCGCGGCCTGGGCGAAGTCGCCTTGACGGCCCCCCGCCGGCGCGTTGAGGAGTGCGCAGTCGACCGTCGACGCGGTCGCGTCACCCGCGGGCACCGCGGTGCCGGGCAGGCCGGCTGCCATCGAGGCAATCAGGCCGGCGCCACCTACCGCCGCAGAAATTCGAAGCCAGGATCCGTGCATGAGCCGCTCCCTTGGACGATACGGGTGACAGCGTTCTACCCGATGTCGAGCGGTGAGTAAACGCCTACGGCCAAGGAAGCTCGCCGTCGTCCGGACCTCCCCCGTCGAGGCCCGGACGACGCCAGCCCCGGGACGTCCCCAACGTCCCTTCAGCCGCTTAAGAGCGCGGTCGCCGCTCGGGTGATACGTCGGGGCCGAATCTCCGGCTCTAACTCGGCGGTGATATGTACGTAATGCCCACACCGACCTCGGCGTCTCGGTTGGTGAACGCCGTATTGGGATCGATCGTGACGTGCAAGCCGTCGAAGTCGCCCGCGTGGTAGTCGCCGTCCATCCCGTCGATCAGCCACGACCGCAGCTCGTCGGGAGCGGTGTCCCCGAGCGCTACCTTGGCGCCGGGCAGAAAACCGCGGTCGACGGTGCAGCGGTAGCCCTTGCCGGCGTAGTCGCGCAGCACGTCGCGGGCCGACGTACGGATCGCTCCGAGGTCGACGTAGGGCACGTGGTATCCCGGTTTGGTGACCGTGATCGACTGGAAGTCGGCGCCGGCGCGATAGGTGCTGGCACTACCCCAGCTCAGCCGCAAGCGCGAGGCGTTTGACCGGTCGCGCAGCAGCCGGATGTCACGGCTGTCGAGCAGCGTGCCGTCGAGTGCGGCGAAGGCCTTGTCGAGGATCTTGCCGACCTTGGTGGCTTCGCCGGAGGCTTGGACCTCGACGTCGACCCACCGAGCATTGCCGTCGGCGTCGACGACCGTCTGGAGGTAGGCCTCGCCGTACGGGCGGTACGGGTCGTGGTAGCAGGTACGGACGACCATCGGCTTGCTGAGCGAGAGCTGGCACCGAAATCCGCTCTTGCTCAGCGCCGATTCGAGCGCGGCCAGCTCGCCGGTGGGTGTACCCGGCGCTGTCGTCTGGGTGGGACCAGTCGTCGGTTCCGACGTCGGGTCGCTGGTCGGATCCTGGGTCGGGTCGGTGGTCGGGTCGTCATCGGGACGGTCGTCGGCCTCCGAGCTGTCGTCACCGCCCAGGACCGCAACGCCGGCAACGGTCGCACCGCCCAAGACGGCCAGGACCACGACCACGATCAGGGCGATCAGCCCGCGGCGGCGGCGTGGCGGCGGCGGCCCACCCCAGGGCGGTGGCCCGCCGTAGGGAGGCGGCGGTTGACCGTACGCCGGTTGCTGGCCGTACGCGGGTTGCTGGCCGTAGGCGGGTTGCTGGCCATAAGGGCCATAGGCCGGTTGCTGCGGACCGTAGCCGTACGGACCAGGCCCGGTCGAGCCGCCGGTGCCGGCCCCTGGCGCCTGCTGATCGCTCATGAGCCCGCGTGGTAGACATCGACGCGCGACCGACGCCTCGATACTCTGCCGCCCGTGGCGCGCGTCGCGATTGTCGGAGGTGGCTTCCGAGGGATGGCTGCCGCCGCCCGGCTGGCCAAGCTCGGTCACCGGGTGGTGATCTTCGAGCGAGAGAGCGAGCTCGGCGGCGGGCTTCGACCGCTCCGGCACGAGGGGTTCACCTGGGATCCCGGACCGACCACCTTGACGCTCCCGGCCGTCGTACGCGACCTGTTTCGCAAGTCGGGCCGTCCACTCGAGCGCGTCGTCGAGCTACGCCCGGTGCGGCCCGGTCGCCGCCATATCTTCGCCGACCGCTCGGTGCTCGACCTCCCGATGGGCACCCGAATCGAGCAGGTGGACGCGCTCACGGCCGCCTTCAACGGTCGTGCGGCCGACCTCTGGAGCGGCTATGTCGACCAGCTCGCGCCGGTGTGGGACGTCGTTCGCCGACGGACTCTGGAGAACCCGTTCGAGGGCCGGCACGCCATAGAGGCGGCGGAGTGGAAGACCTTGCAGGTCCGCCGCTCGCTGCATCGGGCGCTCAACCGGGCCAGCCGCTCGGCCGCTCGCGACGACCGGCTGTCGGCGCTGCTGCTCGACAGGCATCGGCTGGACGGGCAGGACCCGCGAGCGTTGCCGGCACTGTTCGGTGTGGTCGAGTACGTCGAGCGCAGCTTCGGCCGCTGGCGGGTCGTCGGGGGCGTCCACGCCCTCGTCGCGGCGCTCGCGCATCGACTCGACGAGCGTGGCGTGGACGTCCGGACCGAGACCCCTGTCGAGGATCTCGTCGTACACGCCGGCAAAGCGACCGGTCTGGTGGTCGCCGACGGCGCCGTCGAGGCGGCCGACATCGTGGTGTGGACGGCGCCGCGACGGCCGGCGGCGCTCGGTACCGCCAAGCCGCTGTCTCCCGCGATTCCGGCGGCTCGTACGTACCTCGGCCTGCGTGGCCGGCCACCGTCACTGCCGACGGAGACATTCGTGCACGGCAGCCCTCTCGCGATCGTCCGCACCGGCGGTGTGGCCCCACCGGACCGCCATGCCTGGTCGATCGAGCATCAGCTCGGATCCGAGGACATCCTGATCAGCCTGGCCCGCTACGGAATCGACGTGCGGCACCTGGTCGTGACCCGGATCGATCGGTCCCCGTCGGAGATCGTCGGTAGCAGAGGCGGGTCGCCGTCCGGGATCGCCTGGTCCGGGTGGCGGACGGCGTTTCGCCGCGAGCGGCCGCGGACCACGATCGACGGACTCTTCCGACTCGGGCCGGACGTGCATCCCGGACCGGGAATGGTGCTCGGCGGGCTCGGCGCGGCGCAGGTCGCCACCACCATCGGAAAGGCGTGACGACTCAGGCCGCGTCGTCGTGATGCCACTCGGACCGCAGGCCGCGCACGATCGAGCCGAAGTAGTGCGGGTCTTCGATCGAGTCGTCGTCGACCCGACACGCCGCGATCGACAGGCCAAACCCGGCCAAACCGCTCGCCCAGAGGGTCAGCATGAGCACCGTCTCACCGATCGGCACGATCGACCATGTCAGGGCGGCGGCCGCGAACAAGCAGAGAACGACGCACAGCGTTGCCGAGACGGCCAGTGCCGCCCGCCGGATCCGCTGCCGGGTGCTCACATAAATCAGGATGGCATCAGACGGGTCCTTGATACGGCAATGCCTCAGACCTGCGCATATGGGCGTGTCGGGGCTCACCCGATCAGGGTGCCGAGCCTGGCATGGATCTGGCGCGTCGCCGTCGATCGGTTGAGCGTGTAGAAGTGCAGCGACGGCGCGCCGCCTTCGAGGAGCCGGTCGCACAACGCGGTGGCGATCTCGATCCCTTCGGCCCGCACCGCCTTCGGATCGTCGCCGAGCCGTTCGAGCCGCCCGACGATGTCGCGGGGAACCTCAGACCCGGACAAGTCGGCCATCCGAGTCACCTGGCGAAGATTCGTGATCGGCATGATTCCGGGGATGATCGGAATGTCGCAGCCGTAGCGCACCGCTCGATCGACGAGCTCGAAATAATCCTCGGCACGGAAGAAGAACTGCGTCACGGCAAACCGAGCACCGGCCCGTGCCTTGGCGGCGAGGACGCGCGCGTCAGCGTCGACGTCGACCGCCTCCGGATGCTTCTCGGGAAACGCCGCGACGCCGACGCAGAAGTCGCCGAGGGAGCAGATCAACTCAACGAGCTCCAGGGCGTGGTCGATGCCGTCGGGGTACGGCTCCCAGGGCTGTCCGGGACCGCCGGGCGGGTCGCCTCGGATGGCGAGGATGTGGCGGACACCGGCCGCGGCGTATTGCCCGACGACGGTGCGCAACTCGGCCCGCGAATGGTTGACGCCGGTCAGATGGCCCACCGGCCGCAGCGTCGTCTCGGCCGCGATCCGCTCGGTCACCCGGACCGTGCGATCGCGATTCGAGCCGCCGGCGCCGTAGGTCACGGAGACGAAGGCCGGATGCAGCGGCTCGAGCTCGCGGATCGCCGTCCACAGCCGCCGCTCGGCCTCGTCGTCTTGGGGCGGGAAGAACTCGAACGAGCAGGCACGCCGCCCCGGATCGGCTAGGGCGTCGAGCAGCGTGCCGCCTCGATTCATGCCTGTCAGCCTAGGCGACGACACCCGACTCCGATGGCGACGGACCCACTGGTGAGACCGCCCGCGCACGGCCGACCGGACGGCGTACTGAATCATGGACGCCATGGCCGCATCGCCCGGAGCCGAGGACCTGATTGATCGGGTCCAGGCCGAGATCGACTCGTTCGTCGCCGCCCAGCGGGACCGTCTCGCCGACGCGGGGCCGGAGGCAGCCGCGCTCATCGACGCGGCCCGACGCAGTGTGAGTGGCGGCAAGCGGCTGCGAGCGGCGTATTGCTATTGGGGTTGGCGCGCGGCCGGCGGCTCATCGGTCAGCGATCGGCCGATCGTCGCGGGGGCGGCCCTCGAGTGGCTGCAGGCCAGTGCCCTCGTGCACGACGACGTCATCGACGAGTCGGCCACTCGACGGGGGCGGCCGGCCGCCCATCGCGCATTTGCCGCCCAGCATGAGGAGCGGGCGTTCCGGGGCGACTCCCTGCGGTTCGGGGTCGGCGCGGCCGTCTTGCTGGGCGACCTGATGCTGTCATGGGCCGACGAGATGTTCCGAGCCGCGGCGACTGGTGACAGCGCAACCAGCGCCGCCGGTCATTTCGACGCCTGCAAGTCCGAGGTCGTCGCGGGCCAGTTCCTCGACGTCGTCGCCGAGGCGGCGGCCGACCCGACGGTCGAGTCGGCGATGCGCGTCGTCCGCTTCAAGGCGGCGAAATATACCGTCGAGCGGCCGCTGCTGATCGGCGCCGCCTTGGCGGGGGCCGACCCCGCGCTCAGCGACGCCCTGAGCGGGTTCGGGTTGCCGGTCGGCGAGGCGTTCCAGCTGCGCGACGACCTGCTCGGCGCGTTCGGCGACGCATCCGTGACCGGCAAGCCTGCCGGCGACGACCTGCGGTCGGGCAAGCGGACCGTCCTGGTCGCTCGGGCCTACGAGCACGCCGACGCGGCCCAGCGCAGGCTCCTGGACGCGATGATCGGCAACCCCACGCTCACAGCCGACGATGTCGACCGGGTACGCGAGGTCCTGCGGTCGACCGGCGCCCTCGCGGCCGTCGAGGCACAGATCGACGGGCTTTACGACACGGCGCTACGGGTCCTCGACCCCGCTCCGTTGGCCGACGACGACGCTCGCAAGGCGCTCATCACACTGGCGGAGCGGTCGATCCGGCGCGACCGCTGACCAACTCACCGGCGTCCGAGATAGGCCGTCAGGAGGTCGCTGGGCCTGGCCAGCGGCGACACCGGCACGCGGGCGGCGAACCGTCCGACCCGATCGACTTCGGTGACCAGCACCGGTGCGACCTCGAGCAGCTCTTCGGCAAGCGCCGCCGGGATCGGTCGATCGTGTCCGCAGGCCCGGGCGACATCCCAGCCGTGCACGGCGACCTCCAGGGCGCCGGCGCTGGTCAGCAGGTTGCTCATGAGGGACTGGTCGCCGATCGCGACGTCTCGCGACGTGTCCGCGTTGGTCCAAGCGCCGAGCAACCGGCAGGCGCGCTCGTGGAGAACTCTGACGATGTCGACGGCGAACTCGCCGGTCAGCTCGCACGGCTCGAGGTCGACCCGACCGATCTCGGCCGCATCCGACAACGCGACCAGCGAGTCGGCCATGTGCTCCAGCAGGTCTCGCAGGTTCCAATCGCGACACGGCGTCTGTCGGTTCAGCAGGTCGGCCGACACGAGCTGCAGGCTGCCGTGGGTGTAGCCGATCGCGCGTTCGAGCAGCTCTACCCCGCCGAGCACCGCTGTCTCGGGTCGGTCGGCCATCTCGGCCTCACACGGCCGTCGGACGGCGCTCGGCCGGCGCGATCTCGGGGAGCCCGAACTCTGCGAACAGGCTCGTGTCGAAGAACACGACGACGTGCGAGACCTTGCCCTCCGGTGTGAGCTCGAGTACCTGGAGCTGGAAGGCGCGGTGCACACCGTCTTCTTCGCGCATGTAGAGCCCGAACGCCGGCTGTCCGTTGGCCTCGATCGGCACCAGGATCTGGTCGCCCGCCCGCTCGGCCGGGCAGTGGTTGCGCACCAGACCGCCGATGTTTTCCGGCCCCTTGAACCACGAAAGGAATGGCGGCATCTCCATCACCGCGTCCTTGGTGAAGAGCTCGACGATGGCGTTGACGTCGTAGTCCTCGAACGCCCTGGCGTAGCGGTCGAGCAGGTTGCGCTGGTCTTGCGTCGTCGGCTCGGTGACGACGTCTTCGCTGAGCCCGGCCTTGTCGAGCTGGGTGCGAGCCCGCTGCAGGATGCTGTTGACCGCCGTAGTGGTGGTCTCGAGCAGTTCGGCGACCTCCGCGGCCTTCCATTTCAAGACGTCACGCAGGATGAGCACGGCCCGCTGACGTGCCGGCAGGTGTTGGAGGGCGGCGATCAGCGCCAGCCGGATGCTCTCCTTGGACGTGACGACCGACGCTGGGTCTGACGTGGCCGCGCCGACCTTCGCATCGGGCACCGGCTCCAGCCACGGCACCTCGTCGTTTTGTACCAGCTCGGCGTTGGGGTCCGACGGACCGCCGAGCCCGGTCGGCAGCGGCCGGCGATTGCGACTCTCGAGCGCGGTCAGGCAGGCGCTGGTCGCGATCCGATAGAGCCACGTGCGCAGCGACGAGCGACCTTCGAACTTGTCGTAGGCCCGCCAGGCACGCAGATAGGTCTCTTGTACGAGGTCCTCGGCGTCATGGACGGAGCCGAGCATGCGGTAGCAGTGCGCGAGCAGCTCCCCGCGAAACGGGTCGGCCTGCCGGAGAAAATCTTCGTCGACGGCGCTGACGGTCATCGCCTTGTCCCTTCTCTGACCAAGTCTGGTAGCGACTCTAAGCGATCTAACCCTGGAGGACGGACAAAACGTTTCCGGCCGGGTCCTTGAACCAGGCGATCGCCGGCCCAATTTCGCGGTTGATCCCCTTGTCGTCGGGCTTGGCCCAGTCGTACCGCTCGAAAGTCACGCCTCGGGCGGCTAGCTCGTCGACCACAGCGTCGATGTCGTCGACCGGGAAGTTGAGAACGGTGAAGCTGGCCGGCTCGTGATCGGGCTTCGGGTAGACGAGCACGTTGTTGTCGCCGCCGAGATGAAGAGTCATCAATCCGGGCGAGCCTTCGATGTCCTCGATCCGCAGACCGAGCGTGTCTTGATAAAACGCCTTCGCCTTGTCGGCGTCGTCCACCGAGAAACCGCTGAATGCCTTGCTGTTGGCGAGCATGTCCCTTCCTTCCCTACGCGGTGGCGTGTTCGTCGGCCATCGCGGCTTTGTGCGCCTCGCTGAGCTGAATGATCTGGACGTAGTTTCCGTCCGGATCGACCGCGGTGCCAAACAGGCTCCCGTCGCGATCCTCGAGGCGCGCGAGCCAGGTGGCTCTAAGCCCGTCGATCCGAGCGGCCGTCGCGCGGGCGTCGGCGACGTCGAAGTTGAGGATGAGCCGGCCCGGCTCCGGATTGGCGTCGCCGACGTCGTCGCGGCTGTCGATCATGACGAAGAACCCCCCGAAACGGAGCATTCGGTACGACCCGACGCTGGCGTCGTCGTCCGGCTGCAGCGCCTCGACGTACCACGCCCCGAGTCGCTGCGGGTCGGCGCTGGCTAGAAGCAGACTGCCAAGCGAGCTCATATCGCCCTCCTTTGCACGCCGTCGCGTGCCGGTCGGTTGTGCTGTCACTAGTACAGACCAGCACCGGCCCGAAAACTCATCGGTCGTGGCGGAAGGTTTCCAATCGGTTACAGGCCGTATCCTCGCGGGATGTTCGAAGGACTGGCCGACGTCGACTGGGTAGCGCTCGGGACCGATGAGGTGCCGGACCTGCTCCGCGCGATGACCGACGGATCGCGCGCCCTCGACGCCTGGTGGGACCTCGACGACCTGCTCGCGTCCCACGAGCACACCGCTCCCAGCGGCACACCGGCGCTGGCGACGGCGGTGCTGCCGTTCCTGGTCGAACTCGCCGCAGACCCGTCGACCCCGGTCCGCCCACATGCGCTCGCGGCGCTACCCGAGCTGTGGGAGACCGACACCGTCGACTCGATCGACGCCCTCGACCCCACCTGGACGGCCGCCTGGTCGGCCCAGGTCCCCCGCCTGCTCGACCTCCTGGAAGACCCGGACGAAGGCGTTCGCCGCCAGGTGCTCCAGGCGCTGGTTGCCACCAGCGCCGACGACGATGTGAAGTGGGTACTCGACGGACTGCGCGTGCACTGGGACCGCGAGCCCGACGATCTGACCCGGGTCGACCTCGCACTGGCGATCGGGCGCCTGGATCGCCTCGAAGCGTCCGACCCCGCGCACGCCTGGCTGTGCAGCCTGCTCGACCAGGACGACGAGGAGGCGAAGCTCGGGGCAGCGGCCGTGCTGGTCAAGGTCGACCCCGGACAGGACCTGGCCCAACACGTCATGGCCGACGCCGTCCGGGCCGGCGACGTGCCACCGTGGGAGCGGAAGTCGTGGCTTGCCGAGGCCGACCGGTCGGTGGCCGACTGGGTGACCCATGCGTCGGGTCGGCTGGATCGGCGCGTTCAGCTCTGCCTGGAGCGCTTGGACAGCCCGAACGAGGAGGACCGGGTCAACGCCGTCCGAGACGGCGCCCTCGTCCTGGCCAGTTGGCGCTCCCCCGAGGACACGCTGCTGCCTGCGATCGCGGCCCGGCTTGGCGACGAGTCGGTCGAGACCCGGGCGTACGCCATCCACGTCATCGCCGCGTGCGGAGTCGCATCGGCGCCGTTCGCCGACGAGGTGGCAAGGTTGATGAGCGACGACCGGCCGGCCAGCCGATACGCCGACGAGTCGATCGCAGACCTGGCGGTCTGGGCGCTCGCTCGGATCGGCGACCGTCGGTGCGTGGGCGAGCTTCGCGAGCAGGTTCGTGGGTCACGATCCGGGTTCGACGTCTGGTCCTCCGGAGGCGGCCATCCGCAGTTCTACAGCCTCGACATGCCGGCGATGCATCAGGTGCTCGGCCCGCTCCGCGACCTGGCCCCGGACCTCCTGCCGGCGGTCCGCGAGCGGCTCCGCACGACCGACGACTATCAGTGGCACAGAGAGATGGCGCGGACGCTCGCGGCATGGGGCCCCGACGGCGCCGAGGCGGTGCCGGAGCTGATCGACCTGTTGTCGATGGACGCCGCCGGCTGGGCCGCCCATGCGCTCGGCCAGATGGGGCCAGCCGCGGCCGACGCCGCACCGGCGCTGCGACGCCTCGCCCGCGGCCCGGCGTGGACCGAGCGGCTTCGCACCGGCCGGCACGTCGACGACGAGGAGTCCGGGCGGCTGTATCTGCCGAACGAGGATCGGCGACCGCAGTTCGACGCCGACAACCGGATGCAGGCCGCCTGGGCGTACGCCAAGATCACCGGCGACACCGACCTCGCTGTTCGGGTCTTGGGTCGCGGGCTTGAGGGCAAGAGCGCCCGACCCGCCGTCAGGTTGTTCGCGACCCTCGGCCAGCTCGACGGCACGTCACCGCCGGCACAGCTGGTCGACCGGGTCGGGGAGCTCGTACGCGACGGCGACGACTGGGACCGGATCGATGCGGCGCAGCTCCACTGGCTCCTCACCGGCGATCCGACGGTGGCCGTCGACCGCATGGTGGAGACACTTCGCCCTCTCGAGCTGGCGTTTTTCGAAGCCCGCATGCGGCTGGCCGTCAACTACGTCGGCGACCTCGGTCCGCAAGCTGTCGACGCCGAACCGGCACTGCGCGCCCTGCTCAGTCTCGACCTTCGGCTCGGCCAGGCCGGCAGCTGGCGGTCGATCGAGGAGGACGCCGCGATCCGGCGCGCGGCGGAGAAGGCACTCGAGCAGATCACCGACGAGTCGGGCGGCTGAGGCGCCTCTAGTCGGCGTCGAGGTAGCGGCCGGCGAGCGTCGCCGATCAGGACGAGATAACGCCGGACGGCGGTCGCCGCCGTCTCGGCCGCCACCTCCCACAGTCCGGAAGTGTCCGCGACGCCGGTGAGCAGGAACGACACCGTCCCCGACGGTCGCTCCGCAGCTGGCCGATGTTTGTCAGGCCCTGAGAGACGAGCCTTTTCGGTAGGCGAGACAGCCAGCATCGAACAAAGTCAGGGGCAGACCGATGAGTTTTCACTCCCACTCCGGTCAATACCAGCGACCGCCACCGAGACTCGCGGCCTCAAACCGGCGGCCAAGAAATTTCTTCGCACGAGATGTCGATCCGGAGGCTCCTCGTTCGAGGTGTAGGTAAAGGCCCCACCTGAAACCCGAAGGGAAACCCCCGATGAGCACCACACAGATCGAGACCGCCCCCGAGGCCGGACCAACCGCGAGCGCGCCCGACCGCAACCGGTGGGCCGCCCTGATCGTGCTGTGCGTGGGCATGCTGATGATCGTGCTCGACGCCACCGTCGTCAACGTGGCGCTGCCGGCCATCCAGACCGACCTCGGCTTCACGCAGTCCAGCCTCGCCTGGGTCGTCAACGCGTACCTCATCGCCTTCGGCGGGCTGCTCCTCCTGGCCGGCCGGCTCGGCGACCTGATCTCCCGACGCGGCGTGTTCCTCGCCGGCCTCGGAGTCTTCACCGCAGCGTCGTTCGTCTGCGGCATCGCGGAGAGCCAAGAGGTGCTGGTCGCCGCCCGGTTCGTGCAAGGCGTTGGCGGCGCGATGACCTCCGCCGTCATCCTGGGCATGATCGTCACGCTGTTCCCCGAGCCCCGGGATCAGGCCAGGGCGATCGGCGTCTACGCCTTCGTCGCCTCGGCCGGCGGCTCCGTAGGACTGCTCGCCGGAGGCGTGTTGACCCAGGCGATCAACTGGCACTGGATCTTCTTCATCAACCTGCCGATCGGCGTCGCGACAGCGGTGTTCGCCGTGCGTTACCTCGACAAGGACAAGGGCGCTGGCTTCGGCAGCGGCACCGACATCCTCGGCGCGGCCCTGATCACCAGCGCACTGATGCTGGGTGTCTACACCATCGTCCAGCCGGCCGCCGAGCACGGATGGACCGCGGCCTCGACGCTGAAGTTCGGCGCGGTCGCCATCGCGCTGCTGGTCGGCTTCGTGGTCCGTGAGGCCACCGCGGCCAACCCGCTGGTGCCGCTACGGATCTTCGCGTCGCGCAACGTCTCGGCCGCGAACGTGATCCAGGCCCTGACCGTCGCGGGAATGTTCGGAATGTTCTTCCTCGGCGTCCTGTACCTGCAGGAGATCCTGCACTACAACGCGCTCGAGACCGGACTGGCGTTCCTGCCCACCACCATCGTCATGGGCACCCTGTCGGTGCGCTACTCGGAGCCCCTGATCACCCGGTTCGGTGCGGCTCGGCTGCTCGTGCCCGGCCTGGCCCTGATCGCGCTGGGCCTCGCGCTGGTGGCCCGAGTGCCGGTCGATGGCAGCTACCTCGTCGACGTCTTCCCGTCGACGCTGCTGATCGGCGCCGGTGTCGGCACCGCCTTCCCCGCCCTGATGACCCTGTCGATGTCGGGTGCGACGCCAGAGGACGCCGGTCTCGCGTCCGGATTGGTCAACACGACGATGCAGGTCGGCGCCGCCCTCGGGTTGGCCGTCCTGGCGACGGTCTCGGCGACCCGGACCGAAAACCTGGTGGCCGACGGCCACGACCTGACCACGGCGCTCACCGGCGGGTACCGCCTGGCGTTCGTCATTGCGGCCGGCTTGGTCGTGGCTGCGATCGCCGTCGCCGCCACCGTGTTGCGGCCCGACCGTCCCGAGGAGGAGACCGAGCTCGCCGCCCCGGAGCTGACCGGCCCCGCGGCCCACTGAGCGAAGCCGGGGGTACGCCGAGCGGCGCACCCCTGGCTAGGGCTTACCGCCACCGACGTAGACCAACGGCCGCCCCTAGGCCGATGTGAACGACCCCACCCACCACCGACGATCGATACGACGACAACGAACAGGAGGACGCCGCGATGACCGTCTCAGCATTGACAACCACCACCGACGCGCCGGTCGCCGAGTTACTGCGAAGCTTTGGCGGACCCATCCACGTCCCGGGCGACGAGACCTACGACGCCCAGCGCGCGGCACTCAACCCGGCCTTCGACTCGCGGCCGGCTGTGGTCGCGGAAGCCACCACCCCCACTGACGTCCAGGCCGCCATCCGGGTGGCGCGCGGGCACGACCTGCCGTTCGCCGTCCAGGCCACCGGACACGGCACCTTCATCCCCTCCGATGGCGGCGTCCTCGTCAAGACCTCGCGGATGGCGCAGGTCCTCGTCGACCCGGACCGCCGGACCGCCAGGGTCGGTCCCGGTGCCCGCTGGAGCGACGTCATCGCGGCGGCCGCGCCGTTCGGCCTGGCGCCGCTGTCAGGTTCGTCGCCATCGGTTGGCGTCGCCGGCTACACCCTCGGCGGCGGCATCGGATGGCTGGGCCGCGCGTACGGATTCGCCGCGGACAGCCTGCTGCGGGTCGACATCGTCACCGCCGACGGGCGACACCTGACCGCAAGCCGCGGCGTCCACGCCGACCTGTTCTGGGCGCTCCGAGGCGGCAGCGGCAACTTCGGCGTGGTCACCGCGCTCGAGTTCCGGCTGCACCCCGTCGCCCAGGCCTATGGCGGCGCGTCGTACCACCCGATCGACCGGGCCACCGAGACTCTGGCGTTCTACCGCGAGTGGGCCGCGACCCAGCCCGACGAGCTCACCACGACCATCGTCGTCATGCAGCAGTCGCCGAAGGCCGACGTCGACGGTCCCGTCCTCGCGATCCGCGGCTTCTACGTCGGAGCGCCGGCCGACGGTCAGCGGGCTCTTCGGCCGCTGCGTCGAGTCGCGGGCGCTGCGATCGTCGACGACTTCCGGCCGATGACCTATACCGACGCCGCGACCGTCGGCGGAACGCCGCCCCGGCAGTTCGAGATGTACGACGCGCTGCCCGATCCGTTGATCGGGACCGTCGTCGACGCCGTCGCCGGCGACCAGCCGACCATCTCAGCGGTCGAGGTCCGGCAGTGGGGCGGAGCGATGGCCCGGGCGGGCACCGACGCGGGTCCGGTCAGTCACCGGGACACGCCGCTGTCGTTCACCATCGACGGCTCGGCCGAGGCGACGGCGCCGCTGGCGGCGTATGCCACCGGCGGATCGTTCCTCAACTGGCTGCACGACCCGGCTCGTACCGTCGACGCCTTCACGTCGGCGAACTACGCCCAGCTGCGCGAGATCAAGCGGGTATATGACCCGAGCAACATGTTCCGGCGGCACCACAACATCGCGCCGCTCTAGTGCTCAGTGCGGGTCGAGCTCGGCGAAGTCGAGATCAGGCCCCGGCCCGTGCAGGACGACGGCAAACGAGGGCGGCTGCCCGGCCCGGTCGACGAACACGTCGATCACGCGTCGGGCGGTCGTCTCGTCGGCCTTAGCCAGCGACGCCCAGCCCTCCCAGACGATCAGAGTCGGCCAGTCGGTCGGGCCCGGGCCGTCGCGCAGCATGTCGGTCAGCGCGTCGAGGTTGCGGCCGTACCACTCGGGTAACCCGAACGTCGAGGCAACCGCCTCGTGAAAACCGTCCGCGTCGGTCGCCTCGATCGTGTCGAGCACGACGCAATGCCACCTGGCGTGCTCGGCGCAGTGCCGAATGTCACCGCGACGCATCGGCGACGACCAGTGGTAGACGCCGACCGGCTTCCGACCGGCGAGCAATGCCGCAAGCCCACTCATTTGATCTCCACCTCCACGAATGAAGAGTAGTGATCATCGCTGTAGTACAGCTCACTCGACTCCCCCAGCACGAGCCGGCGCGGCCGCGATCCGACGAACCCGGCGTTTCGACGGTGTACTCGCGGCAGTAGCCGTCGACTCGATCCGGCAGGAGGCGTTCGAGATTGAGGAACGTCGCCCCGTCTTGGGCGTACGGCGACGGCAGCCGCGACGGCCAGTCGGACATCAAAAGCCCAGCGCTTGGGCGCGCCGACGCACCTCGGTGCCGCGGTTGGCGCGCAGCGCGTCGATCGGCCGGCCCGGCAGCGACTCGTCGGCCGTAAACAGCCAACGCATCGCCTCGGTGTCGTCGTAGCCGGCGTCGGCGAGCAGCGTCAGCGTGCCGGGAAGCCCTTTCACCAAGCCGTTGTCGTCGAGAAACAGAGCCGGCACCCGCCCCTTGGGGAGCATCACCAGCTGGTGGTCGCGGGCGAGCTGGCGGACCTTCGACGTCGGCACGCCGAGGCGCTTCGCGACGTCTTCCTGACTCAGCCAATCGTCGATGAGAGCGTCCGTTATCGTCGCGTTGTCGCTCATGGGATCAGCCTCGCATGTCGCCGCCGAGCGGGCCACAACAGGCGCGGCTGATCGGCCGGCGACCCTGTGGCCCTTACACTGCGAGTCGGACCCGCATGCCCGCGGGACTGGCTCGTGGCACCCGCGGGCCGTCGAGTCACGACAGGAGAACCCGTGTCCATCACGAGCAGCGACCCGATGATCGGACGCCTGCTCGACGGTCGCTACCGCATCGAGGCGCGCGTCGCCCGCGGCGGAATGGCCACCGTCTATACCGCGACCGACACCCGACTCGATAGGTCGGTCGCGGTCAAAGTCATGCACGCGGGCCTGGGCAGCGACGACGAGTTCGCCGCGCGTTTCGTGCGAGAGGCGCGGTCGGCGGCCCGGCTCAACCACGCGAGTGTCGTGGCCGTCTTCGACCAGGGCGACGACGACGGCATCGTCTATCTCGTCATGGAGTACGTCGAGGGCCAGACCCTCCGGGCGCTGCTGAACAAGGAGGCACCGCTGCCGCCACAGCGCGCGGTCGCGATGCTCGAGCAGGTCCTGGTCGCGGTCACGGCCGCCCACGACGCCCGCCTGGTGCATCGCGACCTCAAGCCCGAAAACGTGCTGATCAGCACCGACGGCGCCGTCAAGGTCGCCGACTTCGGGTTGGCCCGCGCCGTCAGCGCCACCACCGCAGCGACCGCGACCGGCGGCGTCTTGGTCGGCACCGTGTCCTATCTGGCGCCTGAGCTGGTCTTGCACAAAGGAGCCGACGCCCGCTCTGACGTCTACGCATGCGGCGTGATGCTCTACGAGATGCTCACCGGCCGGAAGCCACATGAGGGTGACACGCCGATTCAGGTGGCATACAAGCACGTCCACGACGACGTGCCACCGCCGTCGCAGCTGGTGCCGGGGCTTCCGCCGTACCTCGACGCGCTGGTCGCCCGCACGACCGCTCGCGAGCGCGACCTCCGGCCAGCAGACGCCAAGGTGCTGCTCCGACAGGCCCGGCGAGTGCGCAACGCTCTCGACCAGGGCCTGCCCGACGATCCGGAGCTGACCCAAGACCTGCTGCCCCGGTCACCGCTCGCCGAGGCCACCGTCGAGGAACCGTGGGCGCCGCCGCTCTTCGACGACCAGCCGATGCCGACCAACGGGCCGGAGCACACCCTCGTCGCCGGCAGACCCGGACCCGCGGGACCGCCCGATCCGATGATGCCGCCGGCGGGCGCCTCGATCCCACCCCCGCCTCTGACGGCTCGCTACGGCGTCGACATGTCGCCGGAGGGCCAGCCGCAAAGGCGCAAGCGGCGCCGCGGCCTGATCTCGGTCATCGTCGTCGTCGTGCTGGCGATCATAGCGGGCATCGGCGGCTGGTACATCGGCGTCGGGCGGTTTACGACCACGCCGACGCTCACCGGCCTCACCGTCGACCAGGCTTCCGATGTCGCCGGAGATGCCGGCCTCGGTATCGACGTGGTGTCGGAGGAATTCTCCGAGACGGTGCCGGCCGGCCGAATCATCTCGTCCGACCCCGGTCCGGGTGACCGGATCCCGGACGGCGACACGGTCGAGTTGGTCATCAGCAAGGGCAAGGAGCGCTACGAAGTCCCGGACGTGCTCGGCAAGACCCTCGACCAGGCCACCGACCTGCTCCAGCAGAACGACCTCGAAGTCGGCGACGTTGCCGAGAAGCACAACGGCAAATACCCGGAAGGCACCGTTGCCGAGACCAGCATCGAGCCCGGCACCGACGTCAAGACCGGCACCATCATCGATCTCGTGATCAGCACGGGACCGGTGCCGGTCCAGATCCCCGACTTCACCGGCAGTTGGGCCGGTGAGGCGAAGGCCGGCCTGGACGAGCTCGGCTTCGACGTCGAACCCGTACGGGAGCACAGCGAGGAGATCGCGCCCAACCGCGTCATCTCGCAGGACCCGAGCGGGGGCACCACCGGGCACAAAGGCGACACGATCACGCTGACCGTGTCGGCCGGGCCGTCGGCAGTCCCGGTGCCCGACGTGTTCGGCTGGGACATCAAGGACGCGGCCAAGGCGATGAAGGACACCGGCTTCAAGGTCGACGTCGTACGGGCCGACAACTATCTCGGTCTCAGGAAGGTCGCCGCCCAGGATCCGCCGGCCAACAGCACCCTGCCGTGGGGTTCGACGGTCACCCTGACCATCGTCTGACGATGCCGTCAGCTACGCCGGTGGCAGGTCAGCCCAGGACGCGATCACGCCCGCGTCCCAGTCGCTTGGCAGAGCGACGTCCGTCAGGCGCTGAACCGCACCAGAGTCGGTGTTCCAACCAAGCACGTGAAATGTCCCGTAGTCCTGGGACTGGAACGCGACCGCGTCGGGTCCGAGCCAACCTACGACGCGGCTTCGCGGCCGAAGCCGATCGTCGCCCTCCACCGGCAGCGCCAGCAGGGCCTGCGTCTCGCCGGTGATCGTGATGAGAACGGGATCGCCGAGCCCTGGTCCGAGGGCCGGAACTGGCCGGTCGAGCACGGACTGCGCCTTGCTACCCCACTCGGTGCGAGCCGGCCACAGCGCGACGCCGTCAGACTCATCGGATTCGCCATCGTCTGTCGAGGTGTAAGTGATCTTTCCGGTGTCTGGGTTCATCAGGTCATCGACGACCTGGATCCGCAGTCCGTCGGTCGTCTCCGTCCAACCGACGTAGTACGAATCCGCGTCGCCGTTCGACCACTCGACATGGTGGCCTGTGACCAGGTTGTAGAGCACGACAGCGTCGTTCTGCGCGAAGACGAGCTGCCGGCCGTCCGGAGACAGTGAGGAGATGTTCAGCGGCAGCACATAGCCGTCGTCCGGCTTCGTCACGAGATCCAAGTCGAGATCGGACACATCCAATCGGGACACCCGGCCCCCGTGATCGACAACCAGGACCGCCGGCATCAGGTGCTCGGAATCAGAGGCGGCGAATGCGGCGACGGCCCGGCCGGGTTGCGTGGTCGTCTCGAAATCGCCGGCCAGGTCGATCGAGCCCGGGAGCACCGATGTGGCATGCGGGAGCCGCGCGTCCTCCGCAACGGTCGGACCGACCCACGCCGAGCCTCCGTCGATCCGGGCGTCCGCCGGCCGTGCCATCGCCGCCTCCGGCACCCGGGCGACGGCCACCGGCGCCGACTGATGCACCGGGTCTGGCCCGGGCGCAGTGCCGTCGGTGGCGAAGCTGACCAAGCCGACGACGGCGACGATCGATGCGGCCACGGCGAGGACTGTGCCGACCGTGCGACGGCGGCGCACCCGTACCGAGCGTCGCCAGGCCTGATCGGCGGCGTTGGGAGGCGGCACGACGTCGGCCACCTCGTGGAGAAGCTCTCTCATCCGCTGCTCGGTCATCGACCCACCTCCCCGAGCAGTTCGGCCAACTCCGGTGCCTGCTCTCTCATTCGCGCGAGCGCCGCATGGGTCTGACTCTTGACCGTGCCCTCGCTGATGCCGAGCGTCTGCGCCGTTTGCGGCACGCTCAGGTCCTCGTAGAAACGCAAGACGACGATGGCCCGTTGCTTCGCGGTCAAGTGGCTGAGCGCCTCGGTGACCAGCATGCGCCGCTCCGAGGCGACCGCGTCGTTGGACGCCGGCGGCTCCGGCGGTGCCTCGACGACGACCTCGCGGCCGCGTCGACGCCACCACGAGATGTTGTCGCGGGTCAGGATGGTCCGGGCGTAAGCCTCCGGCTGGCCGCTCTCGAGCCTGCTCCACCGCAGCGCGACCTTGGTGAGGGCGTCTTGCAGCAAGTCCTCTGCGCGCTGCCAGTCACCGGTGAGCAGGTACGCGGTACGCATCAACGCGTGCTGCCGAGCGGTCGCCCATGCGGTGAACGACGCCTCGTCGCCAGTGACCATCCGGCCTCCTCGTCCCTCATCCCTCTAACGCGCGAGACGGCCGGATGGTTGGCTCGCTCAGATCTCCTTGACGCCGGGCTCTCCGTCGTAGACGGCGAACTTCTTGGCGACCGACGCCGTGACGTTCGCCGGATCGGGCTCGGTGACCGACGACAAAGCCATAGCGTCGGCGGTCAGCTGCTCGTTGTCGACCGTGACCCGGACGTATCCACGCTGGTTGCCGACATAGTAGAGGTGCGGACTGTTGGAGAGGTCCGGCGGCGTGTCGTCACCGTGCGACGTGACGGAGGTCGTGACGAGCTCCGACCCGACGTACGGCGAGTCGTGGTCGAAATAGTCGAGACGCAGGCTCGCCGCCCACCCGCGGTGGACGTCGCCGGTCAGCACGACCGGGTTGCGCACGCCCGCGTCGACCCAGCCCTGCGTGATCCGCTGCCGGTTGGCGCGATAGCCGTCCCAGGCGTCCGGGCTCGTGTCGCAGGTGTCCGGGTCGCCGTCGCCGTCGCGCATTGCGAAGAACACCTGCTGGCCGAGCAGATCCCAGCGCGCCCCACCTTCGGCGAGGCCGTCGAGCAGCCACTGCTCCTGCTTGGCTCCGGTGAGGGTCCGGTCGTCGCGGCCCATCTCGTCGCAGTCCTGGCTCGGCGCCTGCTTCCAGCGGTACTGACGGGTATCCATCATGTGGAGGTTCGCCAGGTTGCCCCACGGGATCCGGCGATAGAGCGGGATGGCCGGGCCGGTCGGCTTCATCGCCTTCGGCACCGGCATGTTCTCCCAGAACGCCTGGAACGCGTCCTGCTTACGCGCGGCCGGCCAGTCGGATCCGTTGCCGTACCAGTTGTTGGCCAGCTCGTGGTCGTCGAACACCGGCACCCACGGGGCGACGGCATGTGCGGCCTTGAGCGACAGGTCGAGATGGTGCTGGGAGTAGCGCAGCCGATACATCTCGAGGTTGGTGACCTCGGCCCGATCGATGTAGCCGCGTACGAGGTCGGGCTGCCCGGACGGCTTCTCGTACATGTAGTCGCCAAGGAACAGCACGAGATCGGGCTCGTCGGCCGCGATGAAGTGGTGCGCGTGAAACCAGCCCTCCTCGTAATGCTGGCACGACGCCATCGCGAACGTCACCGAACCGGGGTGGGTGCCCGCCGCCGGTGCACTACGCGTGCGACCGACCGGCGAGATGTATCCGTCGGCCTTGAAGCGGTAGAAGTACTCGCCGCCAGCCGGCACGCCCTCTGGCTCGGCGTGGACGCTGTGCCCCTCGGACGGGATGGCCGTCTCGGAGCCGTTGGCGACGACGTTGCCGAACGCCTCGTCGGTGGCGAGCTCCCATTCGACCGTGACCTCGCGGGTGCCCATGCCGCCGTCGGGGTCGAGCGGCTGCGGCGCGAGTCGGGTCCACAGCACCATGCCGTCGGGTCGTGGGTCGCCGGACGCGATGCCGAGCTGGAACGGGTCGCGTGCCGCGAAGGTCGACCGCGACGGCATCGCCGCCTCGGCGACCCGCGGCATCGCGAGAGACCCGCCGGCGGCGAGGCCGGTCACCAAGAACAGTCGACGGTTGAGTCGGGGGGCGCAGCCCTGACGATCGGTCATCATGCGCCTCCTCAGAACCAGTCGGTGATCGTGTCGCCGCAGGTCTCGTCGAGCACGTCGAGGGTGCCGTACTCGCCGAGGCAGGCCCGGTAGGTGATCCATGTGTCGACGGGCCGGTCGACCGTGGCGGTGACACTGGTGCCGTTGCCGTCGTGGTTCCAGACGAGATAGGGCCCGGTCCCGTCGGAGAGCCAGTACTCCAGCACCGCCGAGTGGCCGTCGCCGGCCTGGTCGTAGACCGTGAAGAGCTTGTCGGCCGTCACGAACGTCACGCGTCCGGCACAGCCGCTGCCGGTGGTGCACCGTTCGCTGTCGGCCGACGCGGCAGAGGCGCCGCCGAAGGCGAAGACACCGACGAAGAGAGTCAAGCAAGTGACGTGCCGATGCCATGGGGGCCCCTCCCAGGATGTCGAACCGAGCACATCCTGGACTACCCAGAGGTCATCGAGCGCAAACCACGAAACAATTCGGCGGTGACCCTTCGGAGTTTGCCGCCGGCGTACGACGATAAGGACATGGACGAGATGACGATGCCCGAAGGCCCGAGGGCGCCGGGACCCGCCGGGTTTCCGCGGCCGGGGGCGCTTCCGTACCTGGCCGTGAGCGCTGCCCGGGAAGCGATCGCGTGGTACGAGCGGGTGTTCGACGCCGAGTCGGTCGGCGAGCCGTACGTCATGCCGGACGGCCGGATCGGGCATGCCGAACTCGCGGTCGGTGGCGGCACTCTCTACCTCTCCGACGAGCATCCCGAGATGGGCCTGCGCGCGCCAAGTGTCGACGCCGTCTCGGTCAGCCTCATGCTGCCGGTCGACGACACCGATGCGACGCTCGAGCGGGTACGCGAGGCCGGTGGCCGGGTCGAGCATGAGCCGTTTGAGGAGTACGGCCAGCGCAACGCGACCCTGGTCGACCCATTCGGCCATCGGTGGATGCTCGCCGGCCCCATGCGATCGGAGGCGCCGTCGTCGGGCACCGACTAGAGCTCTCCACTGGCGTAGCCAAATGACGGTGATTTGGCCACCCCAGCGGGGCGGGTCAGCGCCCGAGCAGCCGAGCCATGGTTTCGGCTGCCGACTCGGCCTGCGTCTTGGTGACGTC
>Ga0190270_10000255_pt1 | contig 23365 bp, 19 predicted proteins | sample Popmic320T_FD_133748 | JGI IMG/M metagenome (GOLD analysis project Ga0190270, IMG submission 133748) | Populus adjacent soil microbial communities from riparian zone of Weber River, Utah, USA - 320 T | ecosystem: Environmental > Terrestrial > Soil > Riparian zone | place: USA: Utah | collected...
GCGAGAGGATTCGAACCTCCGACCTCTCGGTCCCAAACCGAGCGCACTACCAGGCTGTGCTACGCCCCGATTAAACGAATGCAAACGAACTGTCGAGCATTCTATGGGCCGGTCAGATGAACGGTCAAGCTTGCCTAACCCAGTCTTCAAGGAAAGTTCGCATCGCTGCCAGCGCCTGGGCTCGGTGACTAATTCTGTTCTTGAGCGCGGTCGGTAGTTCGGCGAACGTCATTTCATGGCCGACTGGCACGAAGACGGGATCGTAACCGAATCCATTTAAGCCCCGTGGTTCTTTCGCGATCTGGCCTTCGATTTGACCTTTTGAAACCTTCAATATTACCGGCTCACCAATGCGTTCGTGGTGAGGAAGGTCCCAGCCGGCGAGAGTCAGACAGCACACGAACCTGGCAGTCCGGGGCTCAGTCTGCTTTTGGCCCAAAGCTGATAGCAGTTGCCTCGTCCGATCGCTGCCCGAGGCGAAGTCCCCTCCATATCGCGCAGAGAATGGACCAGGCATCCCATCTAGAGCATCAACCTCAAGGCCGGAGTCATCAGCGAGCGTGGTCAAACTCGTCCAATTTGCGTAGCTCAAGGCTTTCAGAGCAGCGTTCACTTCATAAGTCTTTCCTACTTCGTCAACAATTGGAATGCCTGGAAAGTCGGTGACGCTCCGAAGGACTATAGGCAAATCCGCTAGGACATCTTGAATCTCACGAATTTTTCCGCGGTTGCTTGTTCCTGCGAGCAGTTCAAATTGTGGCCCGTGAGTCATAGCTACTGCGTCGGTACCGTTGAGCCTTGGGGCCGAGGTTGATCAGGGATCAGCAACGGAAGGAAAGTGCTGAACTGTCCAAGTGGCGAGCGCGTGATTCTCTCTAAGCCCTCACCAACCAGCCTTGTTTCCGTAGCGGAATACGGCAGTTTGGCAATTGCCGGTTCAAGATTTACTAGGTCTTCAGCCGGTGTTCCGCGCGCCGCCATGATCGTCGAAATGAACCGGCGAACGCGATCGCTATCGTCTGTATAAGTAAGAATTGGACTTGGACCGGAAAGAGGCGTAAAAAAAGTGGTTCGGCGCAGCTGCTCTTGATCTGACGTCGCATTTGTCAACCTATTCTCTAAGTGCAGGCGAACATCTGTTAACGTCCCCAGGATGACAACGTCATCAGTGATACTAGCGCCCATCTCGCCCCCAGCTTCGGCAAAGAGTTCCACTCCTTCAGGAGTTCCGGTCTGAATGCTCATAGACTTGGCTATAAGACCACGCAGGGCTTCGCGATCCCTGATTCCCGCTATCAATATTGTGTGTTCGCCGTCGCGATCCAGACGCAAAGTAAGAATCTCGCCCTTGACTAGTCGAAGAAATTCTTCTGGCTCATGTATTCCATAAGAAGTAAGAGCCGATTTCAGAAGAGACGAAAACACGACCGCGGACAGAGCATCAACATTCGATGATATAGATGTTTTCAGGCCTTCCCACGCTAGATCGGGATTCTCAAATCTGTAGTAGGTAACAGAATATGCGTCCCCTGGCAGATGACGACTGTTCACATGAGCCGGCGTGAGCTGTGAGAAAGCAGGCGAAAGTTGACTAAGCAGAGAAGGTTGAAGCGAAATGACGTAGCGATCCTCGATCCCATTCCGGAACGGCCGTGAACCCCAAGCGATATTGCCAAACATCTTCGCTGCGCCGGTAGTGATAACCCTGGGAAGTCCAACGTCGCCGGGAGCTTGACCGAGAATTAAGGGCATTGCGAAGGAAAGTAAATGCGTGCTCTTTTCCTGAGGTACATAACCAAACGTCAAAAGCTCATTTCCTCCATACTGGCGTCTCAATCGATGTAGATTCGGGTCGTCAATCAAACTCGGCTTGCGCCGGCCGGCACTGTCCAAGACCTGTTGGACCGCCGCTTCACTGTTTCCTACTACTAGTAGGCTACCTACTACAGCTGTGACTATTTGACGCGAGCCTTCCTTACTTCTCCACTCCACGAACTCAACGCCGTTGATCAACGTGCGGCGTAATGTCGGGTTGTGATACGTCGCGTGAGCCAGATCCTTGATAGCTTGTTCGAATGTGGTTCGGATTCGAGTTTCCGAAGTGTGGGTCTCAATAATAAGTGCGGCCTCCGGTTTCACCCGAAGTGTGGCCCCCTCCTGCACGGTACCCAGGTTAGTAACTACGATTGCGATTTGGGCCCTGCTTAGGATTACCGACTGAATCGCGCCAATACCCGTAACTCTGATTAGCTTTCTGGTCCAACTGCTTTGTCCAATATTCCAATCGGCTTCACCTGGCCTTTTCAGCAGCTTCCAAGCATCAGTCTCCACTATTGCCTGAACCACTAGCAATGGATCGTTGCTCTCGATGTACAACAGCGAGTTAGCTGGAGCGTAGGCGGACATATCAATCTCTGTAGGCCGAGCCCAAATTAGCCAGCCGATGGCCAGAAAAACTGCTAAAACGACAAAGACCATTATCCAGCGGGCACGTTTCATCCATGGAATCCTAACCATACTTTCGAGTACCCGCAAGCCATCCCAAAATAACTCCTAATCAGTTCTGGAAGTCCGCAAATAGATTCCAGAAAATCGGCGGGTGCGGTCCATTTCCGACGCCTCAATCGTCATTTATTATTGCAATATCGGGAGTTAAACACTGCAAAATACTAGTTGACAATGTTTTGGCTGTAGGGTAGTCTGCATGACGTCGGCAGTGAGGATGCTGCCTTACAAAGGTCACTAACCCATACTTCTCATGCCGTTTCTCTCGCCTTCGGATTAGCGGAAGGCAACTTCCAGGAACCCCCATCGCAGTTTAAACTCAAAAGTTTAACCAATCCGTCCGCGCTTGGTACCTACACTGAAGTAGATTCCAAAACCGCTTGCAGAGGTTGATAGCGTTGAAAAACGATAAGCCATCCACTCCCGCCAAAACGGTTAAGAGCCGGCTCTCAAGAGCGATGAAAGCCCGCGCTCGCCTCCGTCAACAACACAAGATTCGCTCTCTTTTCATCACGAGGATTAAATAGATCATGTTCAAAAAAAGTGGCAAGAAGAATCTTGTTGGTCTCGATATTGGGTCAAGTTCAGTGAAAGCTGTGGAACTACAGAAGAAGGGCAGCACCCTACAGCTGGTAAATCTGGGGTTCGAAAGTCTACAGCCCGATACAATCGTGGATGGTCAAATCATGGAGCTCAATAACGTTGCCAACGTGATTACAAGCATTTTCAACGAGCATCAGATTAAGACCTCAAGAATTGCGGCCGGCGTGAGCGGCCATTCTGTGATTGTGAAGAACATCGTTCTCCCACAGATGAGTAAGGACGAACTCCAAGAGTCGTTTAGCTGGCACGCAGAAGAGCATATTCCGTTTGATATCTCAGACGTCAATTTGGACTACCAAGTCACCAGCAGTTCGTCGGATGCACTCAACGTGTTGATGGCGGCATGCAAAAGCGACAAGATTGCAAACGTTAAGCAAGCGATTCAATTGGCAGGAAAACAACCGGTAATTATCGACGTCGATGCTTTTGCTTTGCAGAACTGTTATGAACTTAATTATCAGCCCAAGGCTGGTGAAGTCGTGGCCCTGCTTAATATTGGCTCTGCCACGATGAACATTAACATCCTTAACGGATCACGGTCGGTTTTTGCGCGTGACGCTTCTGTGGGCGGCAATCAATACACGAGCCTTCTGCAAAAGGAGTTGGGCTTGTCGTTTGAACAAGCAGAAGCAGTCAAACGCGGTTGTCCATTACCGGAAGGCGTGGATGCCCGGCCGATCCAGCCGATCATGGAAACCGTTTCAGACATACTTGCATTAGAGGTTCGCAAGACCATGGATTTCTATCGCGCGACTGCGGAAGAAACGGAGGAAGCGATCCAGAAGATTTTGGTAGCTGGCGGTGGTTCCAAACTACCCGGACTGCCTGAATATCTCGCCAAGCGGTTTGAGATCCCCGTTGAGCTTTTTGATCCCTTTCGACAAATACAGGTTGACGGTAGAAAGTTTGATCCGGATTACATGAAAGAGATCGTCCCTGATATGGCAATTGCCGTCGGTCTCGCCCTGAGAGGAGTGGAAGAGGCATGATCAAGATTAACTTACTTGAATCGATTACGGAACGCCCGACTGGGGCAGCGATGGTCGAAGCCAAGGTGGCGAGCCCGAGGGTGCAAACACTGCTGCTGGCAGTTACTGTATTTGGTTTATTGCTGGTAGGCGCTGGCTACGATTACGTGAGTTCACACTCAGCTCATGCCGCCGCAAAGCACGAACTGGAGAACCAGAAACGCATCAATCAGCAAATGCTGGCAGTAAACAAAGAGCAAGCTGAGTTGGAGAAGAAGGCCAAGGACATTCAGGGCCGGATCGATGCGATAAAGAGATTGCGCGAGTCGCAACAGGGCCCGAGCACCGTGCTCCGCGAAATCAAGGCTCGGTTCGACAGTGTGCCAGGTTTATACCTGAGAAGTCTTGAGCAAAAGGATGGCGAGCTGACGATCAAAGGTCTTTCGCCAAACGAGACCACGGTCACAAAATTTGGTCAGAGCCTAGAATTCTCATCAGGATTATTTACAAACCTGAGTATAGAAACTCAGCGCGAAGTGGTCCAGAATTCTTCAGGCGATAAAGTGGCAGCATCGCCAAGTGAGGCTGCAGCCGTTCCGCCAGTCGAGGTAGTAGGGTTTACCGTCAAGTGTAGCTACGGTTCGAAAGCTAAAGCTCAATCGAGCGCGAATCCTGCCGCAAATCAGGTGGCCAAAAAGTAAGCCACGCTGATAGATGCTTCTGCAGCCCCCTGATAGGGGAAGGAACTAAACAAATGAAAATTGGTAATCTTCAAACAATGCCCTGGTACTTCCGGTTTGGAATTTTTCTTGGCGTTGCCATGGTTATGTACGCCGGCTTTTGGTATTTCGTTACAAAGCCAACCAAGGCGGAGACACAGTCAGTCAATGCTGAAGTTGCACAACTTCTTCCGAGAAACGCGCAGGCCCAGATCGCCTCCCAGAGATTGAACGACTTCCGAGCGGTCTATAAGTCGCGACAGGAAGAATACGAGGAACTAAAAGCTCTTCTCCCGGAGCAGCGCGAGCTAACAATGGTTCTCCAAGGGGTTCAGGATCGTGCCAGGTCCAATGGTTTGATACTCAGGAAATTCCTGCCGAAGGACGATGTCCAAGAAGAGAACTATAGCGGAAAGAAAATCGAGGTCAGTGTAACCAGCTCCTTTGCCGCGCTGCGCGTTTTCTTCGAGCAACTGGCCCACTATCAGCGAATCGTCTCGATCACCAATTTTCAGCTCAATCAGTCTGATAAACAAGCTGGGGCAAGGACCGTAGACGCAACTTTTGATCTAACCGCCTATTACGTTTCAGCCGAAAAACTTCAGAAGCCCGCCAATGCTCAACCTGCCGGCTCTGGGCAGCTCCCGGCTGCTCCTCCCCCCCAAGCCGCTAAATAGTCTTAGAGGACCATTCAGAAAGTAACTATCATGAATCCTGTAACAAAGAACATAAGATACCGGTTAGCTGTCCTTCTTGCTGTATCTGCATTTGTATTGACTGGCAGTGCCATGGCTGTCCATGCTCAAGACAAAAGCGGAGTGAAACCGCGCTCGAATCAAGGCGGTCGCGATCCTTTCAGCAAGTACGAGCCGCCACGCGCTCGCGTTAAGAGCAGTGGCATCGTCATGCCCCCCTCTATTCAGGAACGGATTGCACAATACAAGGCGCAGAAGCAGGCCGCTATGAGCGCTAGAGTTGCGGCGCCGAAGCCAACGACAGCTTTTCTGTTGAATGAAATGCAGGTTGTGGGAATATCTCGGACCCCGCGGGGCTACGCTGCAATCGTCGAAGCTTCGCCGATCAAATTGTCATATGTTATTTATCCAGGTGAGCGTTTTTATGATGGTCAGTTGGTTGCCATCGAAGACAACCGTCTCGTGTTCCGCCGTGAGGTGGTATTCACGGATGGTCGACGTGAACGCTCTGTTGAAATGAAACCGCTAAGACAGCCGAACCCCACAGAAGACATGTCGGCCGTCAAGTCTGCCCCTACAACTCCAGCGTTCGCCTCCGAAAAATCGTCGGAGCAAAAGCCCGCTGCTGACAAGCCTTAACATCCTCAGTTTCGCTTGAGTTCTTTCAAACGAAATGCTCTCCGCGCGTAGTGTTTTTGTCACCAATCCCTAAGCTACGCAGTTTGACAATCAACCCAGGACTAAGTCGCACTGTGCGGCGCGCGCTTTTAACTGCAGCAGCAACGAGCGTAGCGCGTGGCGACAAACGTCTTCCAATTCCCTTAAGGAGGGAAAAGATGGTTTATAAGTCTCGTACCACAAATGCCATACAGAGGACTGCGCTCGTCCTGGTATTCATGTGTATCTGCAGCGCTAATATTTGGGCGTCGCCGGGTGACACCGACACGAACAAGACCGAGGGCCCGATTGTGGCAACGGAACCACAGCAGCAGCCCTCGCCCACGCCAGTTTCCGTGCCAAGTGCTCCGGCATTACAGTCTCAACAAGGCCGAAATTACGGTCAACCGGGTTTTGTTGGTGAGCCGATCAATCTTAACGTCGTCAACGCCGACATTCGCGACATACTTAATTACATCACAGAACAGTACGGCGTTAATTTTGTGATTGACTCGTCCGTCGGTGCCGTTGCCGTAACTGTCAACGTTCAAGACGTTCCCTGGAACGTCGCCTTGGACGCTGTGCTCAAGGCTAATCGCCTGGGCATTGAGGCTAATGGCAACATCCTGCGCGTCGCCACCACATCTGTGCTAGCCCAGGAATCTGAAACCCAAAAGGTTATCAATGATTCAAGACTTGATGCGTCGCCCCTGGTCACCGAGTTTATCCGTCTGAATTACGCTCGCGCCTCGGGAACCTTGGCTCAGGCTGCTGGTTCTACCGGCGCCTTCTCGGGCGGTGCGACCAACCTCAGCTTCAGCGGTGGAGCAGGTGGCGATGCCACTGGAGGCAGCGGCGATCAAGGCCTACTACCAATCATTTCCCGACGACTTTCGCGCCGTGGATCGATTGAGGTGGACGGTCGTAGTAACACACTGATCATCACAGACGTCAAAGAAAACATCGAGGCGATTCGTCAACTGGCCGCGATTCTGGATCAACCGGAACCGCAGGTTGAAATTGAAACTAGAATCGTCATCGCGAACCGAAACTTTAGCCGCGACTTGGGAGCTCAGCTGTCCGCCGGCGTCATCAATTTGGGGCGCGGTAGTCTGGGCAATATTTCAACCTTGCCTGCGACTTCCACGGGCTCAGGTTCGGGAGGCGGTGGATCGGGAACCGGAGGTCTTCAGAGTGGACCGAATCCTTTTGGCGTGTTCGGCGGACTAGCCGGCACTAACCAGCCCCTAGGAGCGTTGGGGGCAGCAGCTGCGAGCACCGTGATCGGTTTGACGACCGGTCTATTCGGTACCGCACAGATCAGCGCGTTGATCACCCTCGCGGAAACGAGAGGCGAAGCCAAGACAGTGGCGACCCCACGCGTGACTGCCTTGAACAATCGACCGGCCCAAATTGAGAGTGGCCAACAGATTCCGGTTCAGACTACTCAAGCTGCCAGCGGAACGGCGGTCGTTACTACGACATTTGTCTCCGTTCCTTTGCGTCTCTCGATCACTCCGCAGATTACAGACGTAGGCACTGTTATTCTTCGAGTGACGGTTGAGAACAATACAATTAACACGGGTATTGCAGTGGGCGGGGTTCCGGGTATTGACACCCAGCGCATGCAGACAGAAGTACTGGTGCCAGATGGCGGCACGACCGTGATGGGCGGCGTACTAGCCGACACCGAAGGCGAAACGCGACAACGCACTCCGGGCCTGGCTTCTATACCGGTGTTTGGAAATCTCTTCAAACGAAAACTCACCACTCGTCAAAGCAGTGAAATCCTCTTCTTCATCACTCCTCGTATTTACCGTCCAGATTATCAAGGACGGCCTACCTCCGGCACGGTGAGCACTGGTCAGCGAACCACCACAATCTCGCAGCCTGTGCCTTTGGGCAATCCGACAAGCAATACACCGACGCCGACGCAGCTGCAACAACAGCAGCAAACCGCACCGCAAACCCCCGGTAACTTAATGCCGGCTCCTACAGTGGTACCTGGAACCCCCGCGGTGCCAGGACCGGGCGCCTCGACCGCCCGTCCAGGCGTACTCGGCGGCCAGCGACCATAGGGGGAGACGCAATGTTCAAAGAAATACTTGAAACAGTCATTGAGCGCACGGAGGGAAGCCTCGGTGCACTCATTATGGGCGTAGACGGTATCGCCGTAGAACGCTCGCTAAAACAGGCAGGCCAAGAAGCCAATCTGGACGTGGCCGCCGCTGAGTTTACTTCTCTGGTGCGGAATGCACAGCGCGCTGGAAAAGATACAGGACTAGGCAATCTGCATGAACTCGTCATCTCTTTAGATGGTGCAGTGGTCCTGATGCGGCTTCTGGGTCGAGACTATTTCGTGGTCCTGGCAATAAACCCTGAAGGCAACCTTGGCCGGGCACGCTTTGAACTACGAAAAGCGGAGTTGCAAATGGCAAGTGAATTTGCGGTCTAGCCACTCTTGAAACTAAACCAGGAAAGCCGTTTCTTCGGAAACGGCTTTTCTTTTTGTAGCCGAGGCTCAGGGAATCCTGACATAAGGCATTCCGCGCGCGATGATTCTCTGTCGACGAGCTACACGCCGCGGATTCACGCGCGGATTAAACACGGTTCGCGGATTGGGAATCATGGCCGAGAGGAATGCTGCTTGATTTGCGTTAAGCGCACTAGCGGGTTTATGAAAGTAGTATTGAGAAGCAGCCTCGGCCCCATATATTCCGTCCCCCCACTCGATGACGTTCAAGTAAATCTCAAGAAGGCGATGCTTCGAGAGCGTTCGCTCTAGCATCAATGTGAGCACGGCCTCCTGCCCCTTTCGAAAAAACGATCGACGTGACGAAAGATAAAGGTTCTTCGCCAGCTGCTGGGAGACAGTAGAAGCGCCGCGTTTGAATTCCGGAATATTTGGTAGCCAATCGTCATTCTCACCTTCGTTCTTGGCTTCGCGGGCCGCGTCTCGCAGTGCTTCGTCCCACGTTTTTTGAATCGCTTTGTAATCGAAGCCGTTGTGGGTGACAAAGTTCGTATCTTCACCTGCTAGCACTGCGCGCTGCAGATTGGGCGAAATCCTGTCCAAACTGACCCATACCTGTTCCCGCCTCGGTTGTTCTCCGCGAGCGCGTGCTTCGCTCGCGCGCGCCTCAATCAACGATGTCGTCGCCGGGTTGCCGGATCCTAAACGCCGAACCTGGCTAAACATGTACCCTTCGTAGATAACGACACCGAGCAGGATGCCCAGAAACACCCGAAACAGGATCTTGAACATTCTTCGCATCGTCAGACGGACATCACGTATGAATTGACCTTAAGATATAAGATAGACGATCAGCGCGCGCGTTGCCGGGGATCGAGGTATTCTCGTAACCCGTCGCCGAGAAAGTTGAAGGCAAGTACGGTGAGGGCGATGGCAATGCCCGGAAAAATTAGAGCATGTGGCGCGGCTTGCAAAGTTGATAAATCTCGCGCCTCTTCAATCATGACGCCCCATGAGGGTGCAGGTGGTGGCACGCCAAGGCCTAGAAAAGACAGCGACGCTTCCGACAAGACTGCCCCCGCCATACCCAGGCTAGCTTGAACGATCAAAGGTTGAATTGCATTAGGCAGGATATGGATAAAAAGTATGCGAGCATCGCTTGCGCCAAGTGCGCGGGCAGCCTGAACAAAGTCGTATTCACGCACCTTCAATACTTGTCCTCGAATCAGGCGTGCATACCCAACCCAACCAATTATGCAAAGCGCAAAGATCAGCTTGTTTAATCCCGCACCCAGGAACGCGACCATCGCAATTGCTAACAGCAAACCCGGAAAAGCCAGAAAGACATTGAATACGTAGCCGGAGATCACACGGTCGATCCAGCCTCCATAATACCCGGCCAACGCCCCCAGCATTGTCCCTACAACTGCTGAGACCGATACCACGACGAGACCCACTTTCAGAGAAATGCGCGCGCCAAAGACTACGCGCGAGAATATATCCCGCCCGGTTGAGTCAGTTCCAAACCAGTATTCGGCTGATGGGGGAAGATAGCGCAGCGAGAGGTTAGTAGCACCAACGTCGTGCGTGGCAATTAATGGAGCGAAGATGGCAATGATCACCAGTATTACAACGATGACAATGCCGATAATGGTCAACCGATTCATAAAATATTCTGACGACGCGCAGGGCTTTGGGTAGAAAGGGCCAGGTGCAAGGTTCGGCGAACAACATAAATTCAAGAGACGCGAATCCTGGGATCCAGCCACCGGTAAATCGTATCAGTAAGCATGTTGGCGACAATATAAGTGATACTAATTACGAGAACGCATCCCTGTACGACCCTGTAATCACGTTTGCCAATTCCGTCTTCAACGAGCAAGAGTCCCAGCCCGGGCCAGCCGAAGATCTTTTCGGTAATGATGGCTCCGGCCAACAGAATTCCTAGCTGGAGGCCTAGAATCGTGACAACGGGAATGAGCCCGTTCTTCAAAACGTGTTTGTAGACTACCTGGGTTTCGCTAAGGCCCTTAGCACGCGCTGTCCTGACGTAATCCTCGCCTAATTCCTCGATTACCGATGAACGGACCATCCGGGTCAAAATCGCCGACAAAGCCGCGCCAAGGGTGACGGAGGGAAGAATAAGATCGGTCCAGTCGAAGCGGCCCGAAGGAGCAAGCCAGCCAAGTTTGACTGCGAACACGTAGACCAACATTGGTCCAATAACGAAGCCGGGCAGGCTGATGCCGATCAGGGCGACCACCGACGCCAGGTTGTCTATCCAGGTTCCTCGATTCTTTCCCGCAATCACCCCGAGCGGAATAGCGATCAAGACCGCGATGAATAGCGCGGCGACCGCGAGCTCGATGGTCGCCGGATATCTTTCCAAGATTAATTCGCTGACGGGACGGTCCGTACGAAACGAACGGCCCATGTCTCCGTGAAACAGTGCGAGCCAGTATTCCGTGTAGCGATTGTCGGCGCCATGCCACTGGAGGTGTCGTGCGCCTTCAGGGTTTCTGGGAAAGGAAAAGAAAAATGGAGGACGGTCGAGCCCATGTTTCTCACGAAACTGAGCAAACTGCTCGGGAGTAGCCTGTTCACCCAAAACGGAGACGGCCGGGTCACCCGGCACAAGTTCAATCAAAAGAGTTACCAGCGAGACAACCGTCCACACCACGAGCAAAAAGATCGCGAAGCGTCGCAACGCACCGAAAACCTTATACTTGAAAACTGAACGCACTACGCGCTGGTCTCTAGTAACTTTGAAGGGATGGAATTCGCGAGGATAATATCACAGCGACAAGTGAGGTGCAGTTTAGAGCGCTAACAAGAACGTAGCCCGAAGGAATGCCTAAATGAGTCGCGTGGCCCCGACAACCGCACGCTCGCAAGACAACCCCTCCGGGCTGCGTTCTAATGGTCGCAAGCTGGTCGCTTGCAACCAATCTTGTATTAGCCCGCGCGCTTGCCAATGTGTAGCGCCGCAATTCCTCCACTAAAATTCTGAAAAGTTACATCATTAAAACCGGCGTCGGTCATGATGGAAGCCAGTTTCGCTTGATCCGGAAAGTGCGAAACCGAATCTGGCAGATATTCATATGCCCTTCGAGATCCGCTTATCAACCCTCCGAAGACTGGCAACACTTTCGTAAAATAGACCTTAAAAAGTGATCGCAATATCGGTGTGCCTGGTTTGGAGAATTCCAAAACAAATAGTCGGCCACCAGGCTTTAACACTCGAAAGAGCTCCTTGATTCCTGATTCCAAGCTTGCGAGATTGCGCAATCCGAAACCTATGGTAGCTGCATCGAAAGATTGATCGGCAAACGGCATCTCCAGCGCATCGCCTTCGATAAACGGGATAGAACTGCCGTTCTTCAAAGCCTTCGCATTTGCGATCTCAAGCATGGGGCGGCAGAAGTCGATCCCTATGATTCGTGCTTCGCCCTTTTCAAACAGCGTTAGCGAGAGGTCGCCGGTACCGCATGCCACATCCAGAATCCGAGGCGTACGATTGCCCTTCGAGGGCAGCGTTGCGTAAAGCGAGTTCGCGACACGTCGCCTCCATCTCTTATCGATGTTGCCAGACAGCAGATGATTTAAAAGATCGTAGCGAGAGGCAATGTTCCCGAACATCTCGCGAACGCGCCGCGATTGTTCGATTTCAGTTGCACTTTCTCTACCAGGCACAGTTAAGCGGAATCCGGTACTGATATGGTTGCAAGCAGATTGCGAATGATTTGTGATTACTCCGGCTTCGTCGGCGCTGAAGTTTGAGGCTTACCAGAATTCTGAACTGGAGCTACTGGGTTGTTCGACACCACTTCTCCAATGAGCTCGACTTTTCCGTAACGTTCTACGCTAGTTTTCACAAGTTCAGAATTGCCGACCGCAACCGATGCGATGGCGGCGTCGCGAAAAAGCCGCGTCGCCACTCGCTGAAGTTCACTAGGCGTGATAGCGGCTATGGCTTGGGTCTGCTCGGCAGCAGATGCCAAACCATAAGTGTCCATGTCGAGCCAAGAGTCAGCTTTTCCTTCCGGCTTGGCTAGCTCCTTGGTCCCAGTTGCCAGGATTTCATTTCTGGCTTGGTCTAACTCAGCAACGGAAACGGGCGCAGTCACAAGCGAATTCATTACCTCTCGAGCGTCGTTCAAAAACTTTCCTGCCAGCAGATGTTCCACGGCCGCACCCATGACAAACATTCCCGGGAGGTTAAAAGCGTCATGTCTGACGAACACGGGACTTCGGGAGAGTTCTGGAATTGACTTCTCCAACCGCTGGCGTGCCACCTGACTCAGCACGTCCGCCACTACTGAATCAGCGTCCTTTCGGGCTAAGCCGCGAACTGCCAATCTGACCTCAACGCTTTGATCTGCCGGGGCGCTAATTATCAGGGTACGAGTGTCAGGCGCCGTCGGTTGTCTAAAGGTGGGAGGTATGATCTGTTCACTCTTGCGCCAAATCCCGAGAAGTTGTCGCAAGGCGCGTCTGGCGCGACCAGGGTCCACGCCGCCAATGATGGCTAAAGTGGCATTGTTAGGGTTTAGAAAGCGGTCCCGCGCCAGCATTAGATCACCGCGTTCAACTCGTTCAAGCGACTCAACCGTGCCATAGTGTGGCCTCCCATAAGGAAACTCGCCGAACAATCTTGCGGAAATCGCCCGGTCCGCCACCATACCCATTGAAATGGCAGTTTCCTTCGTTACCTTGATTCGTCCATCGCGAACCTTTGCAAAGTTTTCCGGCGTCAATTGAGTCGTCACAACAGCGGTGCGTAGTATTTCAATGATTCTTTCAAACTCGCGGGCGCGGCCCTGCATCGTAATAGTGATTGAGTCGTAATCCGTCGCGACGTTCAGCCGTCCCTGCATTTCCTCGGTGAAATATTCCCTTGTGCTGGGATCCGGAAAGAGGATGTCACCAAGAAGCGCTGCACTGCCCGCCTTACCTGCGAGGTCGAAGGCTGCGCCGCTGTGGATGCGCAATTTAATCAACACAGCCTGGTCGCCGGGCCTTGGCAAGAAGACCACTCGCAGGCCGTTGAGCAATTGGGTTCGCTCAGGTTCCCCGGAAAGCTGCGCCTGCGCCGCAGGCTGGAACATGGCGAAGCAGTAGACAAAAACTACGAATTTGGTAACAAACACCTTGGATATCAGGGACTTCATAACTAGTGCTGTCCTCGACGGGCTTCCCGCGACTCGTGAAAGCTCAGGTTGAAAGGGAGCGCAAAACATCTTAGATGTCGATAAATTCGTCGTCAACCGTTTGGGTCCTAAATGCATCCAACGCCATGGTTTGAACAGGATTAGCCACTCCCGAAGGCTTATTCCCTCTGGATCTTGAACCGGCAACCGCGAGATTTGAGGTTGTTGTTTGAAATGCTGACGGTTTTCTAAGGAAGGTTTTGAGGGGAAGGCCGTATCCTTTAGCCGTTTGTCGGTAATACAAGTAGGAAGCGATTCCTACAGAATCGAGTGCCGATTGCCAGATAGAAACACAGATGAACTTTTGCTTGAAAGGGCAGGAGCTGGCGACCCGGCGGCGTTCCTTCAGGTTTATGAACGACATCGTGGTCCGGTATTCCGTTTTTCGTACCGACTTTCGGGAAGAGTCGAGACAGCGGAAGACATCACGCACGATTGCTTTCTGAGCTTGATAAGAAAGCCAGGAAATTTTATCCCGGGACGCGCTTCGTTGCGAACATATCTATTATCGGCGGCGCGCAATCTTTGGCTGAAACAACTCAGAACGCAGGGCAGGGAACTGGCGTTAGAGGAATTCGAAGACGATCAGTTTATTGAAGTAAGCAAGCAGCCGCTGCGGACTGTCCTCGACAAGGAACTGGGTCTTAAGGTTCAGGACGCCGTTTCGAGTTTACCGCCTCTGCAACGTGAGGCACTGGTTCTTTTTGAGTATGAAGGTCTGGCCTTGAGCGAGATCGCGAGTCTGGTTGGTACGGATGTTGGAGCCGTCAAAGCTCGCCTCCATCGAGCGCGAGAGAGACTGAGAAGTACGCTTCAACCTTATTTGAACACCACTCGGGAAATTGTTACCTTGGAGAAAGCTTGATATGAGTAGCACTATTGAGCCCGATGGGCCAGGCGAGAAATTTCTTTCTGAGGACGATTTGAAAGGTCTGCTGGAGCAGTGGATAGCCCCGGAGCCCTCAAAAAGTCTCGATCAGAGAGTCGCAAACAGTTATTATACGGCGTTAGAAAGTGGAGATGCTGCGGCGCAGTCTTCGTTACTGTTCCCCCAGAGCCAAAAAGAGGTAGTTACGATGAAGTTTTGTTCCACATGCAGGGAAGAATTCGCAGACAAATTCAGCTTTTGTCCAGTGGATGGAACACCCTTAAACTCGCCCGTCATCGAACCGTCTGAACCGGTAATTAGCGCAGCAAGCTTTAGCAGCTCCATTCAACCGAGCGAGCCAGTCATGGCCGCCGCTGTTGGGGCCAGCGCCGGCGCGTTAGTGCCGCGTGGCGAATATCACGTCACATTCATGGACGATGCCGGACTCGTCTCCAGGTTGGTTGATGCGGTCAAAGAGGTGGCCCATGAATCAGAATTGACATGGCCGGAATTCAAGCGAGATCCATTCGGATTTACAAAGCGCATGGTGGTGGGCTACAGCCAGGCTGGTTGGCGTGTTCTGTCACAGCCAAACGTGGCAACTGGCGTGCTCGCAGCCTTGTTCATAATGATGTCGGCGGTATTGGGCGTTATCTGGCTCGATCGCGTGCAGCAACAACAGGCGGCCGAGCAGGCAGCTAAGGAAGAGCTGGTCGTCGAAAACTTTATTGACATTCCGTCGGAGCAGCCTACTCCTGACGAAGGCCCTGCAGGCCTCGACAAGGGCAAAGGTGGTGGAAGCAAGCCAAAGCAGGAGAAACCGGGCGGCGGTGGCGGCGGGGGTCGTCAGGATCCGAAGCCGGCTTCATTTGGTAAGACACCTCAAGCATCGCTGACGGTTCCGCAGGTTGTGGCGCCAGATCCAAACCCGCCGAAGATTAAGAATCCGTCACTGCCCGTTGCTGCAACCCTCGTTGGCGATCCGGTCCTGATGCCGCCTGATCCGCGCAATCTGCAATACGGACTTCGTGATTCGAAGAGCACCGATCCTTCGTCTGGCCCCGGCACCGGCAACGGTATGGGAACCGGTACGGGCGGCGGCATGGGACCAGGTGAAGGTGGAGGTTATGGTCCAGGTCGTGGCGGCAACATCGGCGGCGGCGACTATCGTGAAGGTGGTGGTGGTCCCGGCGGTGGCGGAGGCGGAACGGATTACAACAAGATCTTCAGTGGCAAGGATGTCACCAGTAAGGCCCGTGTAATCTCGAAACCTGAACCGCAATACACGGAGGAAGCGCGAAAGAACCAGGTGACGGGAACTGTTATCCTCCGAGCGGTATTCACCTCGGGTGGTCAGGTGACCAACATCAGCGCTCGCTCGGGCTTGCCATACGGCTTGACCGAAAGAGCCATCGCCGCAGCACGTCAAATTAAGTTTGTTCCGGCGACTAAGGATGGACGCCCCGTCTCGATGCATATCCAACTGGAATACAACTTCAACCTTTATTAAGAGCCAACTCTTACAAAAACGGAAAGGCGCCGAGGTAACAGTCGGCGCCTTTTTTGTTCACGGTTATAAAACTCACCGAACCTTATTTGAGTTGCTCAACAAATCGTTTGATTCGCCTCACACCCTCCCTAAGTTGCTCCATCGAGGTGGCGTAGGAGATACGCACATAACCTTCGGCGCCGAAACCCACGCCGTCCGTGACCACGGTTTGCTCCTCCTCCAGCAAGCGGCGCGAAAAATCGTCTGACGTACTCATCTCGCCTTTGAGCACACCGCGCACACTTGGAAAAGCGTAAAAGGCGCCTTCAGGTTCGTTGCAACTCAATCCCGGAATTTCACTCAAGGCATCGAGCAGCCACGCGCGGCGCTTTGTGTATTCGCCCAGCATCGCCGCGACCGAATCCTGAGGTCCATTTAAGGCTTCCACAGCGGCACTCTGCGCTATTGAATTCGGATTACTTGTCGAGTGTCCCTGGACCTTGAGCATCTCTTTGGTCCAGGCGGCGGGGGCAAGCGCATACCCAATGCGCCAGCCCGTCATTGCATAAGTCTTCGAAAAGGAGCCGGCGATACAAAGCCGGCTGCGGAGTTCGGATGGAAGGCTCGCGGCGCTGAAAACCTCGCCCGGTGGATAGACGAACCTCAGGTAGCACTCGTCCGAGATAATATAGATTCCACGCTCAGCCAGGACCTCCATAATTCGCCGAAATTCGGCTGGAGGTATGACACGACCCGAAGGATTGCACGGCGAATTGAGAATAATTAGACGCGTGCGCGGCGTGATGGCACGCTCAACCTGCTCAGCCGTAAGTACGAACCCGCTCTCCTCGGTCTCAATAAAGACTGGTGTTCCTCCAGCAAGAACGACGATCTCCGGAAACGTCACCCAGTAAGGCTTCGCCATCAAAACCTCATCTCCGGGATTAACCAAAGTAACTATCGCGTTGAAAATCGCCTGTTTTCCACCAGATGTGGCCATCACCTCCGAACGTTCAAAACCCGCCTGAAACTCCCGTCGATAGAAATCAATGATTGCCTGTTGTAAGAGTCGCGTGCCGCCGGTAGGCGTGTATTTCGTTTTACCGGCACGCATCGCTTCTTCAGCGGCCCGCTTGATGTTGTCAGGTGTGTCGAAGTCGGGTTCGCCCGCGCCGAAATCAACGACGTTTGCGCCGGAAGCCCTCAGCGCGTCAGCTGCTTGCATAGCAGCGAGCGTTGACGATGCTTGCATCTTCGCCACATTGTGGGCTGGTTGGAAACCGGGAGGTGCAACTTTGGTGGTCATGTCAGGGTTAATCGAGCCTCGGCCTCAAGCTTTCGCGGGTTTTTCTGATTTGTCTTTCATTCTCACCTCAACCAGCGACGGGATCAGGCCGTCGAGCTGGCCGCCTAATTGAAAAACCTCCTTCACCAATCGGGAACTAACGTAAGAATAAGTTTCAGCCGGCATCATGAAAACGGTTTCGATGCTCGGTTCGAGGCGTCGATTCATTAGGGCCATCTGCAGTTCGTATTCATAATCCGAGATAGCTCGAATGCCCCGCACAATCGCGTTGGCCTGTTGAGCAACTGCGTAATGGACCAAAAGTCCCTGAAAGCTGTCGACACTCACTCTACAGGAACCTCGATCGATTTGTTTCAGAACCTCAGCGAGTATCTCCTGCCGCTCGTCAATCGTAAAGAAGGGTTGCTTCTCAGGATGGACCAGGATGGCAACGATAATCTCGTCAAACAGTTTGCAGCCCCGCTCGATGATGTCGAGATGACCATTCGTTACTGGGTCGAAGGAGCCGGGGAAAATGGCGCGTCGCATTGCTGCTGATGGTAATTGGTAAATTGAAAATCGTAAATAGAGGAATGCTCTTAACGTCGAAGGAGCTAATCCGCCGACTACTCAGATTACACTCACATCGAGTACACTCACATCGACTTATGAGCTGTCATCAGTATGCGATGCGTGTCGTGGAGCAGCTTTTGTGAAACCTGCGAAATCTTTTGGATATTATTACTACCTGCCTTGACAGCCTCAGGACGCGATGTTTCAATAACCTGGCAGAAACGTGGTGAGTTAAGGCGACTTGCGGCCACGAAAAACAATCCGCTAAACAGCTCGGCGAGTCTTTCGAAAGGGACTAATCGAATAGGGTTTCTGAAAAGCCCCGCGTTGTTTAGCGCGGGGCTTTGTCATTGCCGATTGGCGATTGCCAATTGCCAATTGGAAGCCCTGCAACCGTTTATCTGGACATAACGGACCAGGCTGAAATCGGCAACCGGCAATCGGCAATTGAATCGGAAATGAATAGCTTTCTCGACACACTAAAGGAACGCATCGTTGTCTTCGACGGCGCGATGGGCACGAATCTGCAGATCCAGAATCTTTCGCTCGAGGATTTTGGCGGCCTGCGATTCGAGGGTTGCAACGAGAACCTGTTGGTGACTCGGCCGGACGCCGTTGAGAAGGTCCATGCTGCGTTTCTTGAGGTCGGCTGCGACGTAGTTGAGACGAACTCGTTCAACGGCACGCCAGTGGACTTTGAAGAATACGGCATCGGCGACAAGACCTACGACATGAACGTCCTGGCCGCACGCCTCGCCAGGCGTGTCGCGGCCGACTATTCCACCAAAGAGAAACCTCGCTGGGTTGCAGGTTCCATGGGGCCCGGGCGCAAGCTGCCCACGTTGGGCCACATCACCTTTGCTGATCTCCGAGCAGCATACTCCGAACAGGTCCGGGGCTTACTTGATGGCGGCGCAGACCTCCTGATCGTGGAGACCTGCCAGGACCTACTCCAAACAAAAGCAGCACTAGCCGCAATCTTTGCTCACTTTGAAAAAACACGCACGCGCGTGCCGGTAATCGCCCAGGTCACAATCGAAATCTTTGGCACGATGCTCAACGGTACCGAGATTGGGGCGGCATTGACCGCGTTAGCGCCGTTTCCAATCGACGTTATCGGGATGAATTGCGGTACCGGCCCTAAACACATGACGGAGAGCATTCGCTATCTTTGTGAGAACGCTCCGCTCCCCGTATCCGTGCTGCCAAACGCCGGCTTGCCCTCCGTTGTCGATGGAAAGATGCACTACGACGAGACGCCTGAATCCTTCACCGCCCAGGTGGTCCATTTTGCCAACGACTTCGGCGTCAATGTTGTCGGCGGGTGCTGTGGCACCACGCCCGCGCACTTGAAGTTGGTCGTTGAAGCGATGCAGCGCATCTCCCCGAGGTCGCGCGAGGCGAAACTGATCCCAGCGGCGTCGTCCATCTATTTCCAGCAGCCTTACGTACAAGATGCTTCGTTTCTGATCGTGGGCGAGCGCGTGAATGCGAGCGGTTCCAGGAAGATGAGAGACCTCCTCAACGCGGAAAACTGGGACGGACTCGTCGCACTGGCCAAAGAACAGGAACGCGAGGGCGCGCACATTCTCGACGTAAACGTCGACTTTGTCGGGCGCAATGGTGTTGACGATATGCACGAACTGGCCTCGCGGCTGGTGACGAATATCAAGCTACCGTTGATGTTTGATTCTACCGAGTGGGAGAAAATGGAAGCCGGCCTGCAACACGCCGGCGGCAAGAGCATTCTCAATTCCACAAACTACGAAGATGGTGTGCCGCGGTTTAAGAAGGTAATCGACCTGGCCAAGAGCTATGGGGCCAGCGTAGTCATCGGCACCATCGATGAAGAGGGAATGGCGCGCACGGCCGAAGGGAAGTTCAGAATTGCCAAGCGAGCCTTCGAGCAGGCAACCGGCGAGTTCGATCTTCCCGCGGGCGATATCTTCTTCGACCCCCTGGCGCTGCCGATTTCAACCGGCATCGAAGAGGATCGTAGAAACGCACTCGAAACAATCGAAGGCATCCGGCAGATCAAAAAGGAGCTGCCCGGCTGCTTCACGATTCTGGGTGTCTCAAACATTTCGTTCGGTCTTAATCCGGCTTCGCGTGTGGTACTCAACTCCGTGTTTTTGCACGATGCGGTCGAGGCGGGTCTCGACTCCGCTATCGTCAACGCCAGCAAGATTGAACCTTTAAATCGCATTGGTGAAAAGGAACTCAAGGTCGCGAGGGAACTGATTTACGATCAGCGACAATTTGACGGCGACGTCTGCATCTACGATCCGCTAATCGAATTCACGAAGCTGTTCGAAGGGGTGAAGACTCGAGCGTCTAAGAAAGCCTCAAAGGGTGCGACAGTTGAGGAACGCCTCAAGAACCACATCATCGACGGCGAAAAGATTGGCCTGGAAGACGAATTGACGACGGCCCTCGAAAGCTATCCTGCACTGGACATCATCAACAACATTTTGCTCGAGGGAATGAAAGTGGTGGGCGATCTGTTCGGCAGCGGCCAGATGCAGTTGCCGTTTGTGCTGCAATCCGCCGAAGCGATGAAGGCTGCGGTACGCTTTCTCGAGCCGTTCATGGAAAAGAAAGGCGGGGCAACCGCAAAAGGCACGATGGTGCTGGCCACAGTCAAAGGAGACGTACACGACATTGGCAAAAACCTGGTTGATATCATCCTGACGAACAATGGTTACAAGGTCATTAACCTGGGTATCAAGCAGACGATTGACGCCATCCTTCAATCGTATGAAGAGCATAAGGCAGACGCCATCGGAATGAGCGGGCTCCTGGTTAAGTCAACCTTGATCATGAAAGAAAATCTTGAGCTCATGAATGAGCGTGGCATTAGTGTGCCCGTAGTTCTCGGCGGCGCCGCGTTGACGCGACGTTACGTGGAAGACGACCTGAAGTCTCTATATAAAGGCCGGCTCTTTTACGCCCGTGACGCTTTTGCCGGCCTACACACAATGGACAAGTTGGTCGGCGGTAACGGCGATCACGCTCTCACAGAAAGTCTGGCAAAAGCGGCAAGCGCCTCTGCGGGCGACGTTACAGAAGAGATGGATGATGCAGAGGATTTAGTTGGCGAAGAAGCGAAGCTGGGTCTCCGCAAACCTGCAAGGCCGGCGGGAGCGTCCGTCGGAGGACGCGATACAACACATACCACGCGATCGTCGGTTACTTCCGATGTCGGAATTCCAAACGCTCCGTTTTACGGCTCAAAAGTCGTGGAAGACATTGCGCTCGACGAGGTGTTCTCGTTTGTGAACGAGGTCGCGTTATTTAAAGGACAGTGGCAGTTCAAACAGGGACGACGTCCAGCGGAAGAATACGAAGCGCTCGTGCGTGAGAAGGTCCGGCCGATCTACGAAGAGATCAAAGAGCGAAGCAAACGTGAGGAGTTGCTTCGACCACGTGTTGTCTATGGATACTTTCCCGCGCAGTCTGAAGGCAACGACCTGATTGTTTACAGCGAGGATGAGAAGACGGAGCGCATGCGCTTCACGTTCCCGCGACAGCCTTCGGGAAAACATCTGTGCCTCGCTGACTACTTCGCGTCGAAGGAATCTGCCCGCATGGACGTGGCCGGGTTCCATCTCGTGACGATGGGACACAGGGCGAGCGAGTATTCGCAGGAATTGTTTAAGTCAGACAACTACGCTGACTATCTTTATTTTCACGGGTTGAGTGTTGAAAGCGCTGAGGCACTGGCGGAATTGTGGCACAAGCGTATTCGTGAGGAACTAGGGATCGCGGGTGCTGATGCGCCGGAAATAGCGAAGCTGTTTCGTCAACAGTATCAGGGTTCTCGATTCAGTTTCGGTTATCCAGCCTGCCCAAACCTCGAGGACCAGGCGAAGCTGTTTGAGTTATTGGATCCCTCTCGAATAGATGTAGAGCTCACCGAGGAGTTTCAGCTCGACCCGGAGCAATCGACGTCAGCGATCATCGTCCATCATCCGGAAGCGAAGTATTTTTCGATTGACTAGTAACGCAAACTGTTAGCTTGCGGACGGTGCGACATGACGACGGTAGAGTGTCAGCCGTAACCATCTGTATCCGGCGATTAGCAAACTAACAGTTTGCTTTACATAGGCTACGGGACAATTTACCTGAGTCCGCGTTATCTTAGGCAAAGTCCGATGGCCGAAGTACAAACCTCCAACCGCGAAGTTGCTGGAACTGTTGAACAGGATCAGCCTCACGTCGAGCAATCGACTCTCGACCCTGCACTTTTTCTTGAACCCACCCGCGAGGAGATAGCCACGTTATCAGGCTTTGAGCGGTTTTCTTTTCGCCTCGTTCGCCGGATGAACCAGGGAACCTGGAAGCGTTTCTGGACATGGTGTCAGAAACTTTTCGGGGCAGGTTGGATTCAGCTCGCGACCTACAACCTGATGCAGGTCTACGGCCTCGAGCACGTGCACACAGCATCCCGCGATCGCCCTATTTTATTAGTGGCAAACCATCGTTCTTTCTTCGACATGTACACGGTATCGACCGTGCTCTTCCGCAACACGACCTGGCGCAAACAACTTTTCTTTCCGGTGCGCGGCCGCTTTTTCTATCAATCACCGCTCGGTTTATTGGTAAATCTGGTGATGGGGTGGTGGTCGATGTATCCACCCTTTTTTGCGTCGGGGGATAAGCCGCTTCCTGAAAAGCGCGCCTTCGATCGGTTCTCGTTTCGCGTGCTTACGGAGCTTGCCCGCAAAGGGCCGGGGAATGTAATCGGCTTTCATCCTGAGGGGACACGCAACAAGCGCCGTGATCCCTATTCGTATCTTCCGGCCCAGCCGGGTGTTGGCAAGTTGATTAAAGATGCGGCCCCGCAGGTGATTCCGGTATTCATCGCTGGACTGGGAAATGATTTGCCGAAACAGGTACTGGGGAATTGGAGAGGCGGCGACAAGATCCGCATTCACTTTGGACCTCTACTCGATCTTTCAGAGCACTTGTCGAAACCGGATCGCGTGCGGACTTATAAAGAGATCTCTGAATTTGTTATGAGGAAGATCGCGGAACTCGGTGAACAAGATCGGCAGATCGTATTACAGAACCGAGCGCGGTAGCGCCGTATCCCAGAGGCCACTTGCCGAAGATGAGTACGTTAAACCACCTTGGTTAAGATCAATCCTGGATCCGGCTTTACCGCGCTCAGTTCTTTAATGACTTCAAACATGTCTTTGCCTTTAGTCATCGTAAACCCCGAGTCAGCCTCAGGCGCGACCGGAGATGCCTGGCCCCGCATCGCCAGTGAGTTGGCCACGCACTTCGGTGCGTTCCAGCCCCGATTTACGCGCACGCC
>Ga0190270_10000256_pt1 | contig 23338 bp, 18 predicted proteins | sample Popmic320T_FD_133748 | JGI IMG/M metagenome (GOLD analysis project Ga0190270, IMG submission 133748) | Populus adjacent soil microbial communities from riparian zone of Weber River, Utah, USA - 320 T | ecosystem: Environmental > Terrestrial > Soil > Riparian zone | place: USA: Utah | collected...
CATCGATGTCGGCAGCCCAGGCGGCGGTGAAGTTTCCATTCAAGATCGTCGCCGGCGGCGTTCGTTTGCTGAAACAAGAAAGCGCCGACAAATTCACAGACGTATCAGCGCAAACAAAGTTGCCGGCGACGATCTTGAATGGAAACTTCACCGCCGCCTGGGCTGCCGACATCGATGCCGATGGCGATCTTGACGTCGTGATCGGTGCGGAAAAGCCCGAAGCAGCAGTTTTGCGAAACAATGGTGATGGCTCCTTCGCGGAGATCCATCCGTTCGGCGGAGTTTCCCAACTGCGCAGCTTTGTTTGGGCAGACATTGATGGGGATGGCGATCCGGATGCAGGCCTGATTGACGACACGGGCAAGCTGCGTTTCTTTGCTAATGAGCGCAGCGGCCAATTCCAGGAGCGCGCCGTGCCGGGCGGTCTCGAAACTGTCAAAGCAATTAGTGCGGCCGACCTTAATAGCGATGGTCTTTTAGATCTCGTAGCAGTGCAGGGTAACGGGAGCATTGTCCGGATATCCGATCGGAACGAAGCACAAAATTGGGAGACGGCTGAAATTGCAACTTTCGCCCCCTCCCAACTCGCAGAACCGTTTCGCTTGCGGCTTGCTGACCTCGACAATAACGGCGGCCTGGATCTCTTGTTGGCATCAACAGGGCCGTTTTCAAAGACGGTAGGCGGATTGATTTGGCTGAGCGACGAAAAAGGAAATCTGAAGCAACTGGCTGAACCGGCCGGCGGGGCGCGGTGCTTTGAAGCGATGGATCTGAATGGGGACGGTCGACTCGATCTAGTTGGCTTCTCGCCCCAGGGTGACCCTTACCAAGCCATCAATCGCGGTACGAAAAACTATCACTGGCAAGCAATCCGTCCGCGTGCTGCCCAGACCACGGGCGATCAGCGCATCAACAGTTTCGGCATCGGCGGCGAGATGGAAATCCGTGCCGGCTTGCTCGTGCAAAAGCAATTAGTTACGGGTCCGGTTGTTCACTTTGGTCTCGGAGATCAAACAGGCGCCGATGTGGTACGAATCGTCTGGCCCAACGGAGCGGTGCGCGCTGAGTTTGAAACAAAAGGGGATCAAACCATCCTCGCCGAGCAGCGCTTGAAAGGCTCATGTCCTTTTCTCTTCGCTTATAACGGCAAGGAGATGAAGTTTGTCAAAGATGCCGCGCCCTGGGGTTCGGCCATCGGCCTGCGCATCAACACTTTGGGCACCGCAAAAGTTGAAGCCACCGAAGAGTGGTACAAGATTGGTGGCGACGAGCTCGTCCCACGCGACCGTTATTACGATCTGCGCATCACAGGTGAGCTCTGGGAAACCTACTACTACGATCAGTTGGCCTTGATGACCGTGGACCATCCAACCGGGACGGACATTTTCGTCGATGAACGGTTTGTTATTCCGCCGGCGAAACTCGCCATCACGACTGTCGAGACGCCGCACAAGATTGCGAAGGCAGTGGACGACAATGGCAACGATGTTACGGACATTGTCAGCGCTCTTGACGAGAAGTATCTCGACAACTTTGGACGCGGACGCTATCAAGGTGTGACTCGCGATCATTTCATCGAACTCGATCTCGGCGAGGCCGCGCCGCAAAGTGGCCCGCTTTGGTTGATTGCCAAAGGCTGGATGCACCCGACCGACTCTTCGATCAACGTTGCCATCAGTCAGGGTCAGGAAGTTCGCGCGCAGCCGTTGAGTATGGAAGTTCCCGATGGCAAAGACGGCTGGATTGTCGCCCAGCCAAACCTGGGTTTTCCTGCCGGCCGTAAGAAGATTTGCCTATTTGATTTGGCCGGTGTGTTTCGTCCGGGCTCACCTCGCCGCTTGCGGCTGCGAACTAATCTGGAGATCTTCTGGGACTCTATCGAGTGGGCCAAGGGCCTTCCCGATACGCAGTTGAAGACGATCCGAGTTGGTCCGGCCACGGCTGACCTGCACTATCGCGGTTACTCTGTGATCGAGAAGTCGACTGCTTCTTCGCCTGAGGTACCGAACTATAGTCAGTTTTTTTCCTCGAAACAGATCTGGCGCGATCTGATCGGATACTACACGCACTTCGGCGACGTGCTCGAACTTCTCGGAAACGTAGATGACCGCTACGTGATCATGAATGCAGGCGATGAGATATCTCTGCGTTTCCCGGAGCAACCGCCGCCACCCGCCGGCTGGGTACGCGACTATGTATTCATCGGCGACGGCTGGATCAAAGACGGCGACTACAACTCAACTTTTTCAAAGACAGTTTTGCCATTGCCGTATCGCGCGAAGAACGAATACACGACGCTTCCGGGCAGACTCGAGGACGAGTGGGTTTACAAAAAGCATCCAGAAGACTGGCAGAAATATCACACTCGTTATGTCACGCCTGAGGTTTTCCAGAATGCTTTGAGGACTAGATAGTGAGATTTTCGGAAGGGCACTTTCACCAAACAACGATATTTTGAAACCAATACTTTAACCGTGCAGAGTCCTGAGATGACCCCTAATCGTTCGGTAAGATTTGTGCTCCTTGTCGTGTTTTTGGCGCTGCTGGCCACGCCTCTCGTTCTCAAACGTTTAGAGGCCCGCCGCGAAGCCGGCAAGTCAAAATTGGAAGCCAGCCAGGCGCTCACACGCTACGGTTTTCATTTTCAGGAAGTGGCCCAGGCCTCAGGAATAAATTTTGTTCATCAAGCTCCCACGCTGGATCAAAAGCTTAATCACATAATGCCGCAGGTTGCCTCGATGGGCGCGGGTGCTTCCGTTGTCGATTTTGATCGTGACGGTTGGCAGGACATTTATCTCACCAACAGCGGTGAGGGCAGCAAGAACTGTTTGTATCGAAACTCCGGCGACGGCAGCTTCAAAGATGTTGCCGGCGAGCTGGGCATTGCTGATGTTAACCAGCAGGGAACCGGGGTCTCAATGGGTGCGGTGTGGGGCGATTACGACAACGACGGCTACGAGGATCTTTTCCTTTACAAGTGGGGACGGCCGGAGCTGTTTCACAACGACAGCGGCCGCGGTTTCTCGCGTATCACTGACCAAGCTGGACTGCCTGCGTGGGTGAATGCCAACACAGCGATCTGGTTTGACTACGACAGCGATGGACTGCTCGACCTCTTTGTTGGTGGTTACTATTCCGAAGCCATTGACCTCTGGCATTTGCAGACGACGAAGATGATGCCGGAGAGTTTCGAGTATGCGAAGAACGGCGGACGAAAGTATCTCTTTCGTAATCTCGGCAGCGGAAAGTTTGAAGAGGTCAGCGCCAGGCTTGGCATTGACAGTCGTCGCTGGGCCCTTGCGGCCGCCGCCGGTGACTTAAGAGGCAGCGGCCGGCAGGATCTGTTCATCGCAAACGACTATGGCGTTTCCGAGTTGTACTTCAACGACGGAAAACAATTCCGAGAAGTCGGTGAGCAAACCGGCGTCGGCTTTGCTCCCAAGAGCGGGATGACAGCCGCGTTTGGCGACATTCTGAATCAGGGCAAGTATGCCATCTACGTCTCGAACATTTCTGAAGACGGTGTGCTCATCCAGGGCAACAACCTCTGGGTGCCTCAGGAAGGTACATCCGGCGACGGCCTGCGATATGAGAATCTGGCCCGGGCTTTGGGCGTTGAAATGGGCGGATGGAGCTGGGGAATGCAGTTTGGCGATCTCAACAACGACGGCACGCTGGACGTCTATCTAACCAACGGATACGTCTCGGCTGATTTAAACAAGAGCTACTGGTACGACTTTTCCAAAGTTGCCGGTGGCAATAGCACGATCATCAGTGACGCCGCAAACTGGCCGCCGATGGAAGGTCGCAGTTTGTCGGGTTACCAACAGAAGCGCGTTTGGCTCAACGACGGAGCCGGCAAGTTCAACGACGTAGCGCAGGCCGTCGGAGCAACCGATACCTACGATGGACGTTCCGTCGCCCTCGCCGATTTGTGGAATCGCGGCGTGCTCGATGTGATTGTTACCAACCAGCGCGGGCCATTGCTGATCTACAAAAATACAGTGGCGCCGGAAAACAAATGGATCGACTTTGAGCTGGAAGGCTCGGCCAGTAACCGCAGCGCGCTGGGGGCCGAAGTGAAGCTGTTCTGGAATGGCCGGCAGCAAGTGCAGACGGTTTCCGGAGGGAGTGGCTTTTGTGCGCAGAATCAAAGGCGTCTGCATTTCGGCGTGGGCCGGGATGCACAAATTGAAAAGGCGGTGGTTCGCTGGCCATCTGGAAAAACTCAAACTATTGAAAGTCCGGTGATGGGACAGGTCAACAAGATTAAGGAGGCTGCATGAGTCAGTCTTCCGGCGAGTCTGCTATCAACCGGCCGCTCGAAGTGGGCAAGCCGCGACGGATTCGTTTCGACAATCGTTATGTCGCTCCACTCTTTATCACCTTCATCCTCTTGGTCGGTCATCTTTCCTACGGCATCCTCGAAAGCTATGACAAGACGGCGCTGGCGATCGCCGCGGCCATCATTACGGAGTTAGTCCTCGGTCGTATCTTTTTCGGGAAGTGGCTTAATCTTGCCAGTGCGTACATCACGGGAATCAGCGTTGGCATACTGGTCCGATCGCCGGCTTACTGGCCTTTTCTCTTGTGCAGCGTGATCTCGATAATGTCGAAGTATGTCCTGCGGGTGAAAGGGCGCCACATCTGGAACCCATCCAACTTCGGCATCGCAGTGTTGTTGTTTCTCGCGCCGGAGACAATGGCTATCCTGAGCATTCAATGGGGCAACAATCTGTTGCCGATCGTGGTCATCTGGACTTTGGGTTCGATCATAATCTGGCGCGCGCGCCGTTTTCACATCAGCGCCACCTATGTGGTTTCGTTCTTCCTGTTTGCTTTCCTGCGCAGCTGGATTACAGGCCATCCGTGGCAGTCGGAAGTGGCGCCGATTACGGGACCGATGTATCAACTGTTTGTGTTCTTCATGATTACCGATCCGAAGACGACTGTGCGAACTCGGATTGGTCAATGCATCGTTGCCTTTTGTGTAGCGTTGGTTGAGTTTCTTCTGAGATTGAATCAGGTTGTTTACGCGCCGATATACGCGTTGTTCCTGGTCGGGCCGGCGGCGCTGCTGATAGAGATGTGGCTGGACTCGCGGCGGCAGGAGACGTCGCCAGTGTCATGAGGTCAGTACCACCTCGCGGGTAGCGGGTGGGTCCCCTCGCAATACACGACAGCTTGGCTTGGTAGTGTCCTAATTTGAAATTAGCCGTTTGAAGATTAGCGTTTGGAGATAATTGTATTGACTCGCACCGGCAAGCTCCCATCCGTCTCTGCCTAGTTCGTTGATTTCCTTCGTAATCTCTCCCAGATCATTCGAATCTGAATTCACTCGAATTATGCGGTATTCCCACTTCTGCATATAGCCTCCTAGAAAAGAAATGAGGGGCACTTTCGCGCCCCTCTCCATGCCTTGCCGTGCCATGCCATGAATTTCGTCTATGGCCCTTTCACGGTGGCGGCATTATAGCCCATAACGTCCCAGATTATTGACAATTTCTGTCCTACATGAAAGAGTACAGCCTCCAGTTCGCTCCCACACCCTCTAGTTACTGGAGACATCCTGCATGGCGTCATTCTCTCTGGCGAGCTACACCCTGCGAATTCGAAATACCGAAGAGAAAGAGTGGGAATATTTAGACGACTTTGGGGAACCGGGGCGCGATCTACTTACGGTCTTATCCGACTATCTTACCGCGTTGGGCACTGAAATCTCATTGGATAACGAGACTAAGAAGTTAATAAAGCTTCGGCCTCCTTTGGGGTCTAAAGACAGGATACTAAGTGGGATATTGCAAACGGGCGAGTGGGGCTACACCACCGAAATTCAAGACGTTGAAACTGGAGACATTACCTATAACCGAAAGACAAAAGAGTCAGAAAACTACCCCTACTATTTTTTGATTTACGTGCCAAAATTAAGCCAACGCGGGGTGGTAATCTTGCAACGATTTGGAAACAAGGGAATTCGAACTCAACTGCTTACCGATTTTCAGGCTTACTTTTCAACTCAGTTTGAAGACTTTGGAGTGCGAATTAACCCCCTTGCTCCAGGTTCCGTCGTGGATCAATATCTGAGCAATCAGGGGCGCGTTACAGCAATACGCTTGATCCGCTTTTACGCCCCAGACGATATTGCCAGTCTTTATGAGGGCAAAGACGAAGCACTCTCAGATGTTTATACGGAGCTAATAATTCACGCAGGTGGGGACGAAAAGATTCCAATCTTTCCACGCGTTAAAGCCGTACTAGAAGGCAAGAGACAGATCAAGAATCTCGTGGAGATCGAAAACTTTGAGCCCCAAGTTGTGAAACTAAACATTGATTACGGAGGAAAGCCGCGAGTCATCGATTTAGGACGTCCCAATGAGATGCGGGCTTACGAGGATATTACTGACAAGGTTGAGACAGGCATAGATGGACACCCGACCTTCAACAGCATCGACAAGCTAGCCCGCGAGCTTTTGATTGAGTTAACGGGACTTCTTAAGATACCTCTTAAATGATTAACAAGATAAACGTCTACAGTATCATTAGGGACAATTTTCGCACGTTGGTTCACGATAGTGATGGAACTCGCAGCGACTGGGACATTGCCTTGTTTGTCGTCGTGCCCTTGATCGCATCGACCGCGTTACTTTCTCTTAAGGGAGTTTTTGGTCAAACAACGAGCGGCGTTCTCGTCACCGCGTACTCTATATTCGCAGCACTTCTATTTAATCTATTGTTGCTGGTCTACGACATTGTTAAAAAGTCTAACAATGCTCGCAGCGTCAAGTCGCGATTCTTAAAACAAGTTTACAGCAATATTTCCTATTCAGTTTTTGTCTCAATCCTCCTGATTGCTATTTTGCTGGCTTACTTTGTGGCAATGTCAACGCCTCGCCTCGTCTACTTAAAGTATGCGTTAGCCTTTCTCGTTTACGCCTTAACGGCGAATTTCCTCTTAACAATGTTGATGATCTTAAGGCGCGTCCACATACTTCTATCAAAAGAATTCGAAGAACCTAACATCCCTTCCGCTGAATAATTCCCGTACTACGCAAATGGTATATTGACGGATTACTGTTTCCGTAGTACAGTAATTGGCATGGCAAACCACTTACAGAAAGACAAACAGATTGCAGTTACAGCGGCCCTAGCTGAAGGTTCGAGTATCCGGTCTATTGAGAGAATGACGGGTATTCACCGGGACACGATCATGCGCTTCGGCGTTCGCATCGGTCAAGGTTGCGCTCGTTTGCTTGATGAGAAAATGCGCGGCCTTGATTGCAATCGTTTGGAACTGGATGAGATTTGGGGCTTCATCGGTAAGAAAATGCGCCACGTCAAAGAGGGTGACGATCCGACAATGGGCGATGTTTGGACATTCTGCGCGATTGATGCGGAGACAAAGCTAGTTCCCTCTTATCACGTTTCCAGCAATCGCAACATCGAAAACAGAGCGGCCTTTATCAGTGACTTAGCATCGCGCCTTAACAATCGCGTTCAGCTTTCCTCGGATGCTATGAATGCCTATCCAGAAGCGATTGAACTGGCCTTCGGTCGTGAGGTTGATTACGCGCAGATTGTAAAAAGTTACTCGTCCGAAGATGGTAAGTACAACAACCCCGAACGCAAGTACAGCCAACCACGTATCAAGTCGAGTGAGAAGATTTGGATCATGGGAACGCCCGATCCGAAAGCAGTCTCAACGTCTTATGTCGAACGTCTGAATGCTTCTACTCGCTTGCACGTTAAGAGGCTGAACCGCTTGACGCTGGCCTTCTCAAAGAAGTTTGAAAACTTTGAAGCGGCGGTTGCGCTCAACTTCGCAAGCCACAACTTTGTTAAGACGCATCGCACGTTAAAAATGACGCCAGCCATGGCAGCGGGTGTCGAGCGCAAGTTTTGGTCCTATGCCGATCTAGTCGAGGCAGCATCATGAGCGAAGCTGATCGCTTACTGGCGAAACGAATGGGCTATATCGGTGAGTTAAAAACGGCGATCCGCAACATGCACGGGTGTGAATCTGAATACGTCGAAACCGTCCCGGTAACGGAAACCTTTAAGGGTGAAACGGTCTGGAATGGTGACGTTGAGGTCTTTACGATTCGCGGGCATCCGAAAGCTAAACGCGCTTATGCATGGAGTCACGCAACAGGCAAGAATGATCAAGCAAGGCGGTATGTAGCCGTCTTGGAACTGCCGCCCGTTGAATCACCGGAGACAGCGGTTAAGGTTGCAGTAGCAGCGGAGATAAAGAATGAAAGAGAAAAAACCAAAGGTAGGTAGGCCACCATTGCCGAAGGGTGAGGCGCGAGGAATAATGACGCAGTTTCGCTTACAGCCCGACGAGAAAAAGAGGCTTGAAGCCGCAGCAAAGAAACAAGGTCTGACGCTCTCCGATTGGATACGCCAGACCTTGAAAGCAGCCGCTACTCAGTGATACGGTAGTAATGCACAATGGAGAGCGCGGGAATCGAACCCCTCGCTTGCGCGGCCCTCGGGTTGTACGGCCTTCAAGTCCACCGGGACAAGGGACGCCCTCCGCAAATTGATAAGGTGCTCACCACGGCCCTGCTCTACGATCCGCCAAGATTATTTAGAGCAGGGCCTTGTTGTATCTGCCCTCTGCATCGGCAAGCGAATTGAATGCAGGGGCTTTTGATCTTCTCATGACAACACCTCGCCTTAGGTCGCAGACATTATAAGCATCCTAAAAGTTATTTCAAGTAGTTAATCTCCCACCCGAGGAAATAATTTCGCAGAACAGCAACCGCGTCTATTGACTTGGGCGACGAAATAATTTAACCTGCATTACCCAGAAGGAGGGGAAGAATGACTAAAGGACGAAGCCCAAACTACCCGCAATTAACGCTGGAGGAGGCGCTACAGCGCATCCGCCCTCTGTATGAAGCCACCCATACCTACCCCACGGATAAGCAGGTAATAGCTGAGAATTTAGGCTATGGAGGACTACATGGCAAGAGTCTCACGCTTATCGGCGCTCTCCGGCGGTACAACCTTCTTGAAGCGGAAGGCGAAGGGATGCGAGTCAGCGAAGACGCGGTCACACTCCTAGAGCTGCCGAAGGGCGATCCACAGCACGTTTCAGCATTGGATCGAGCCGCCTTCGCGCCTCGATTGTTCGCTCAAATGCACGCTGATTTTGGTACAAACCTACCAAATGACGTGACATTGCGCCATTACCTAATAAAACAAGGGTTTTTGCCGAAGGCTGCGGATGAGGTTATTCGCGTTTATCGAGCTAACTTAGAGCTTGTTTTGGGAGAGAACGACGCGTATAATGAGCGCATGTCGCAACCCGATCCGAGAAGTACTGCAACCCAATTTGTTAGCCCGCCTTCAATTCCCAGTGCCGAAAGGTTCGGAATGCCCAGCGTGACATCTGATGAGGGCGTGCGCTTTCACATCTCAAGCAATCAAATTCTCGCGTCGTTCTCAGGGACGGTTACCCAAGAAATCATCCAGAAGTTGATTAAGCATTTAGAGATTTATCAGGATGACTTTCCTACGAAGGCAGCGCTTGAGGGAACAACTGGCGCAACGGAACCGGAAAGCTAAAAGGGCGTCACCGCCTTATGAACGGCAACGCCCTGCATTCTTACTCTCGCTTAAGTTATCGCCATCGTGGAGGACGGCATACCTCATCCCAAGCCCGCGCCAGTACGTAAGGAAGCACGGCCAGAACTAAAGACTCTGAAGCCAGTGCCGCGAGCTGTGGCGCACTTACTTCTGAAGCGGTAAAACGCGTTGCATAGTTTAATGCCCCTAACATAGTACCTATAATCACTCCTACCCATAGAAGCCGACCGATAAAGTCCGTTGCTGTGCCTCCAGTTTTTACTGCCGTTGAGTAACCCTTTGGCTTGGGTTCGCTTGGTTCCTCTTGGCTTAGGCTGAGATTAGTCATGGTTTCCCTTTCAGCGGTGGGGCGGCGGGATGGAAGAACGAGCGGCTTATATCACCGATCCAGACGTGAGACAATAGAGAACCGGACAAGGCCCGTGCCAGAGTTCTTGTACTACGCTTTCAAATTAGGACACTACCGCTTGGCTTAGCAAGGGGTTTAGGTGTTCTTTAGGTCCGGAGGACCAACAGTTAGTAGCCCCGTCCCGTAAGGGCGGGGATAGATTCACATTAGGTTGTCTTAGCGCCGAAGGTGCACCACGGTTTGTGCCGGCCCTTCGGGGCTCTGGACCTTTACTATGCCTTTCCCCGCCCTAACGGGCGTGGCTATTAACTCCCGGTCCTTCGGACCTGAAGCACCCCGACGATTGAAACACATGTTTTCGGCTGTAAATAGTCTGGCTATTCGTTTGATAGAGGCGATGGAGAAATCTTAATTCTCATGCGACGTTATCTAATCATCTTCTTTGTTTCGCTGCTTCTGTTCTCGGCATGTAAGCAATCAACGGCACCGGTCAACGCGCCTACCGCTGAGGTTGCAAACCAAACGGCTGCACCGTCGCCAAGTCCCACACCGCCGCGCCCGTCTGGTCCGATCGAGTTTACGGATGTCTCAGCGCAAGCTGGAATACACTTCAAACATAACAGCGGCGCCTTCGGGAAGAAATACTTGCCGGAGACACTGGGTAACGGTTGTGCCTTTCTTGATTACGACAACGACGGCTGGCAGGACGTTCTAATTGTTAATTCAACAGCCTGGCCCGAACGCAAAACGCCCAGGTCATTTCTCGCCCTTTATCACAATAATCAGAATGGTACGTTGACGGATGTAACGCGCCAGGCAGGACTAGCCGTGGAAACGTACGGCATTGGTGTCGCGGTGGCCGACTATGATAACGATGGGAACCAGGACATTTACATAAGCAGCGTCGGTCCCAATCACCTGTTTCGCAATCTCGGTGGGGGGAAGTTCGCGGACGTTACAGCGCGGGCAGGCGTCGGCGATCCAGGCTTCTCAACCAGTGCAGCCTGGTTCGACTATGACAACGACGGCAAGCTCGACCTGTTTGTCGCCAACTATGTTGATTGGTCGGTTGAAAAAGATCAGCTGTGCTCGCTCGACGGCAAGAATAAATCCTACTGCACACCACAGTCTTACCAGGGCCAAAGTCCTACGCTTTATCACAACAAGGGAAATGGCACTTTCGAAAATGTTACGCAACGCGCCGGGCTTAATGATCCCACCTGCAAATCCCTCGGTGTCGCGCTGCTCGATTACAACAGCGACGGCTGGCTGGATCTCTTCGTCGCCAACGACACGGAGCCAAACAGACTCTACAAAAACAACGGCAACGGAACCTTTACAGATGAAGCCGTGACGGCAGGTGTGGCTTTTAGCGAAGCGGGCACCGCGCGTGCCGGCATGGGTGTCGATGCGGGCGACTATGACGGCTCAGGCCGGCAGGGCATTGTCGTTGGCAATTTCACTAACGAAAGCATGGCCCTTTATTCGAATGATGGTAGCGGACTGTTTACCGATGAAGCGCCGAAATCGGGGATCGGAAAAATGTCGGCGCAGTCACTGACGTTCGCGGTGTTTTTCTTCGACTACGATCTGGATGGCCTGCTTGACGTTTTTGCAGCGAACGGGCATGTCTCAGACGACATCAGCGTGGTCCAACCGAACGTCAAGTACGCGCAGGCCCCGCATCTTTTCCGCAACAAGGGCAAAAAGAAATTCGAAGAGAAGACGGGCCAACTGGGCCGCGCTATCCAACGGGCCATCGTCGGTCGCGGTGCAGCTTATGGCGACTTTGACAACGATGGCGATCTGGATCTTTTGATTACGTCGAACAACGGGCCGGCGCGTTTGCTGCGAAACGAGAACGGTAATCAGAATGATTTGGTGCGCGTAAAGACGGTTGGCGCAAAAGCGAACCGTGACGGGATTGGCGCCAAGGTTACTCTCAACACGGGTAAAGGCAAGCTCTTCAACATGGTGAAGACGGGTTCCAGTTATTGTTCTCAAAGCGAGTTGCCGATTGTTTTTGGCTTGGGTGCCCCTGAGGCGGGGAGGGTAATGACGCTGGAAATCATCTGGCCCGGGGGACAGAAAGATACGATCACCAACGTTCAGGCTAACCAGTCCATCACCGTGCAGGAGGGGAAGGGGATTACTGCGTCGACGCCGATAGTTTTTGCGAAGCCCGCGCCCACGCCTACGCCAACGCCGCAGTCGTCGCCAACGAAATAGTAGACCGCCGTTCGGCAGGGCGGTGTGGCCTATGAAGTCAGTGTAAGGATCCTAAGCATCAGAAGGTTACTCGTGCTGCAAACTGAAACGCGCGTGGACCACCGGAACCAAATACTCCGCCGGCTGTGGTAACTGGCCGGCCAAAACTAGATGCGCGCAGGAAGCCGGCACTCGTTGGATCATTGCTGTCACGTGCGAGTACATTCGAGAATCCTGAATAGTTTGACTTCGAAAAACCCAACACATTAGTGACATTGAAAAGATTGAACACTTCCACCAACGGCTCGATCTTCAGATGCTCCCCGAACCTAAGAACTTTTGAGACGCGTAGATCAAACGAATTGAAGTTGTCGTTGAATCGCGCATTATCAGAGACCAGCGGCAAGGGCTGACCGCCAAATCCTCCGGCCGCGTTAAGCTGACTAATAAAAGCGTTCAGGTCCGCCCCGCTGTGAAATAGTCTGCCGCCGGCGTTGCGTTGCAACTGTGGAATTCTTTGGCCGCCGCCCGGTACAAGAATGTCCATTGGCACACCTGACGCGAGCGTGAAGATAGGTGCCAGGCGGAACCCAGCCGGCAACTCCATACTGCCGGAGAAGGTGAAACGATGCCGCTGATCGTTTGGCGTTGGTCCGTATTCCAACTTCAAGTTGTTTGGGTTAAGAGGTCCGTTAGAAAACGGAATCTGGTCGTCGTTAGCGTAGTTGAAGGCTTTCGATAAGGTGTAGGAGGCGCGGAATTGAGATCGATGCGAAATGCGTTTCTCGAGACTCAGAAGCAAACCGTCGTACTTTGTCTTAACGCTGGATTCTAAATTTATGACTGAGTCCGGCCCGCCGACCACGGGGTTGAACACCGTGCCAATGGAGCGACCGATGATGAAATGCGTGCCAAAGTTGTGCAGATAGTCGGCTCGCAACACGTAGTCACGCGCAAACTCGCGTTGAATCCCGAGATTGATCTGCTGCACCATCGGATTCTGCATGCTGTTGTCGATGATGTTGATTCCCCCGGCGCCTGCGCCCGGAAGGATGAATCCGGTAAACGGATTAGCCAGCGTCGGCGCCCCCGGCGGGAACCTGCCATTGACAGGATCGAACAGAAATTGCGGCGGTATGAAAAACAGGTTCCCGGCTCTCACCTCAACCGGCAACGCGCGCCCATCCAAACCGCGCTCCAGGGATTGAATCTCGAGCGTTATGCGATCGTAATAAATGCCATAACCTCCGTGGAGATTCGTGCGTCCATCTTTGCTTGCGAGATTAAAGCCAATTCGTGGGCCGAAGTTGTTGGTGTCGCGGCCTCGCTTTCCTCTCAGGAACGGCAAAATTATCGGATTGAGTTGGCTGGTGCGACTGACATTCTTGACGTCGGTGTCGAGTTCATAACGTAAACCCAGATTCAATGTCAGTTGCGGATGCAGACGCCAGTCGTCCTGGATAAAACCGGCCAGATAAGTGTTATCGGCGTTGGCAATAAGCAGGGGCTCAGTCGGTTTCCCGCTGCGCAGCGTGACAGCGAAGAGCAGATCGTTGTCGTCCACTCTCCCATCGCCATTGCGATCGAAGTCAGGAAAGTCTTCGATCATTTCAATGCGGCCCGTTTGGAAAACCCGCAGATCAAAATCCGCATCAACGCGCTGAATCTCGCCACCGAAGCTAAGCGTGTGATTCCCGCGCACCATCGAGATTGTGTCACTGAACTGCAGACGACGTTGCTTGGTACTCTGCGGCACACGGAACGATGCACCGTCTTGAATGCTGGGAAAGGTCAGCTGCGGCCCGGGAGTCACCGGCTGGATGTCGTTAAAGAAACTGCTGAAACTGAAGTTGAAACTATTCACGACGCGGGGATTCAAGACGCGCGTGTAGTTCGTGAGGAATGAATGGGTGTTGTTGACGCTTGCCTGACGCTGGGAAGCGGAACCGATGGCGCGATCAAGAGTACTCGGCGCCACGTCGTCTTCGCGTTGCAGGGAATACCGAAAGAACAGGTGGTCCTGGTTGGTCGGTTGCCAGTCAATCCGCTCTGTGCTTAACAGATCGTTCAGCGGCGCTTCGGCAAACGTCCGCCTGATTGAGCGGGTCGCGAGATCTCTCGAACCCACCAGCGCGGCGCCGTCCTGATTGCGATACTCGATGGAGCCAAAGAACCATGCTTTATCTTTTTGAATTGGGCCGCCGAGGCTGAAAGCAATTTGTTCCCGGTCAAATGGGGGCGTTTGGCCCAGGCCGCGGTCGAGCGTGGCAGGAAGTCCCTGCAGCGCATTATCTCGAAAGTAGAAAGATCCGGAACCGTGATACTCGTTAGATCCCGACTTGGTAACGACATTTATAACCGATGAACCAGAACGGCCTAACTGCGCCGAGAAGCGGTTGGTGGCAATCTGAAATTCCTGCACTGCCTCCTGGGAAATGTTCTGTACCTGCCCACCCACAACGTCGTCATTATCGTCAGCGCCGTCGACCGTGACATTTCCGCCGCGGCCGAGCTGACCTGCTGAAGAGATCACCACCGTGTTGCTCTTCGTCGGATCGAAATTCGGCGCCGGCGAGTTGCCGGGAATGAGTAATGCAAGTTCAAGAAAGTTGCGGCCATTCAGCGGCAGGCGTTCAATCTCAAAATCGCGTATGACGCCGTCAACTACCGCGTTTGTAGTGTTGACCAGATCATAGTTAAGCCGGTGGTCCAGAGTTACCGTTTCGTGCACCGTGACAGCCAGAGGCACTTCCAGGTTGAACGTCTGTCCAACATGAAGATTGATGCTGGGAATGATCTTCTCGGCGAATCCTTTCGCCTGTACCTTCAATTCATAAACACCAGACGCGAGGTTCGTGATGACAAAGAATCCCGCCTCATTGGTGACAGCTTCGCGGCTGATCCCTGTCGCTTTCAGGGTTACGGTTACGAGTGCACCTGTCACCAGCGCATCATTCGAGTCTCTGACAACGCCGCTGATGTTAGCCGTGGTGCTCTGCTGTGCTGAGGCGTCAACGCCCGAGATCACCAGGCAGACAAAAAGCAGAAGCATCCTTTTGTAGATCAAAATCATAAGACCTCTCCATGAAGTCGGGACTTATTGTGTTCGGGAATGCGAGAGAAGGGTTGAGTCTTCGAGACGCTCATTTCAGTCAAGGGGAGTAGACCGCAGGGCCGGGCTCTCTATACTTGCTCGTCTTGTAAAAGGATGGTCCCAGCCCCGGGTTCAAATATGCGACTCAATAGTCAATTTACTGTGCAACCAGTAGGTAGGAATACCGGACCATTGAACCAACGAACCCAGGACTGGGAATTTGATGTCTAAACGCTGCGGAGGTTAACAGCGAGAATGAGTTGTGTCATGGCCCAGAAGGTGGGGAAGGCAATCCACCTTTAGTTGGAGATGGCCAGGGCGAGCCGTGATCGTAAACTCCGACCCGTTTAGCTAGCGGACTTGTCCGCGGTCGGCGGGCACAAGTGCCCGATCTAAACGGGGCGGAGGGTTTGTCGGCGTCGAGGTGATGGGCGAGCGGTCAACGTAAATGGACCAGCCCTCGTTGGAGGGCGGTGGTGGCGGCCTGGGTGCGGTCCGTCACGCCGAGCTTGCTGAGAATGTTATTGATGTGACTCTTGACGGTCGCTTCGCTGATGCTCAGGCTGGCCCCGATCTCTTTATTGCTTTGTCCTCGCACAATCAACTCGAGCACCTCCATCTCCCTGCTGGTTAAGTCGGAGCCGGCCATTCGCTCGGCAAGCCGCTCGGCGATGGCGGCGGGAATGTGCCGCGATCCGGCATGCACCGATCTAATCGCCGTTTCGAGTTCTTCGAAGAAGACGTCTTTCAACAGATAGCCTCTGGCGCCGGCCTGCAGCGATCGATAGATGTCTTCATCGCCATCGTAGGTAGTTAGCACAATCAGACGCGCGTCCGGGAATTCTCGTCTAATAGCAGCAATGGCTTCGACTCCACCGAGCACCGGCATACGCAAATCAATAAGCGTCACGTCAGGTTTATGTTCGCGATACAGATCAATGGCTTGCTGTCCATTGATTCCTTCAGCGATTACCGCCATGTCTGACACGGTATTAATTAAGGCGACAAAGCCCTGCCGCACGACCGCCTGGTCGTCGATTACCATGATGCTGATCTTGTTGTTGTTCACAACCATAAAAACTTCATCCGTTTAGAACCATAAAAACCCATCCGTTTAGATAGGGCACTTGTGCCCGGCGTGGCAGCGGACAAGTCCGCATACTAAACGGATCGGATAGGAAATTAACCTGTTTAGATGGGGCACTTGTGCCCGGCGTGGCGAGCGGACAAGTGCATTCTAAACGAATCCAAAAGGGACCGGCGATTCCTATCCGCTAATCGGAACGTCAGCTACAACTTCAGTGCCTAAACCCTCGGTACTGTGAATCGACAAAGTACCACCAATTTGTTCGGCGCGCTCGCGCATGCCGATAAATCCGAAATGACCGCCCAGTCCATTGCCTACAGCTGTATTGTCGAAACCGCGGCCATCATCTCGCACGCTAAGTTGTACTCGCCGCGCATCGAATACGAGATTCACCAGGATCCGTTGTGGCTGCGCGTGTTTCACGGCGTTGTTGACGGCCTCTTGTCCGATGCGCAGCAGATTGTCTTCAATCAATCGCGGCAACGGCCGGAATGTACCGTTGACTTCAACCTGCGCCTGGATATCCGTCTCATTCGTCAATCGCCGTGCAGTCTCACTCAACGCGGTAGGCAGATCTTTGTTTTCAAGAGCCGGCGATCGCAGCTCCCAAACGTAGCGGCGCGCTTCAGCAATCCCATGACGAACTTGCCTGCGCGCGCGATCCAGATGACTCATAGACGCGTCAGCACCAGGTGGCATCGTACGTGCGACTACTTCCAGTTGCACCGAGATGCCAGACATCTCCTGCGCCAGGTTGTCATGAATCTCGCGGGCGATGCGAGTTCGCTCAGCCAGCACGGCGCCGAATTGCGCTTGCATGCCGCGCACACGAAGCCTGAATAAAAGCCATGCAAGCAGACCAAGACCAAGTAAGAGGACGGCGTAAAACCAATACGTCTGATAGAAGTATGGTTTCAGGTAGAGACCGAAGGTTGCTCCCGTCTCATTCCAGACGCCATCGTCGTTACTGGCGATGACGCGGAACGTGTAAGCCCCGGGACGAAGATTCGTGTAATAAGCGATGCGGCGGGTCCCACTATCGATCCAGTCTTTATCAAAGCCGTCCAGTTTGTACCTGAACCTGACTTTCTCCGGCGCCACAAAGCTGGGCGCGGTGTAATACAAGTCGAAACGCGTGGTGCCCGCCGGCAACTCAATGCGACTGCTCGGCGCGAAGGTTTGATCGTCGATACGTATTTGCTCGATTACAACGGGCGGCGGTTGAGCATTTGTTCTAATTCTTTCCGGGTCGATCATCGCGACGCCCTTGATAGTCGGGAACCAGAGCTTTCCGTCACGACCTTTCCATCCGGCCGGATCGCCGCCGCCGCTACACTCACGCGTCATCATGCCGTCTGCCGTACCGTAAGCCACCGGCGCGATCGAAGTAATCCTCCCGCCGGCAAATTCATCGAGTTCTTTTTTGCTGACGTGAAAGATACCTTTGCGGCAACTCAACCACAGATTATTTCGGCCGTCTTCCATGATTCGGTAGACGACATCGTCAAGCAGTCCATTGCTGGTTGTGTAAGCGGTAAGCTTGCCGTCTTTCATCCGATTCAAACCACCGCCGTTGGTTCCAATCCACAGCGTAGCGTCCGAATCTTCATAGAGTGAGATCACTGCATCGCTCGATAGTCCGTCTCTGGTCGTAAAAGTTGTGAACTCTTCGTTCGTGAGTCTGCTCAAGCCGCCGAAGGTGCCGATCCACAAGTTTCCTTTCGCGTCCTCATAAAGCGTGGCGATTAGATCGTTAGGGAGCCCATCCACCTCAGTGAAAGTTTTGAAGACCCCGTCTTTCATGCGGGTCAACCCCCCGCGCGTGCCAATCCATAGATTGCCGCGACGATCGGCAATGATCGATCTCACATCGTTGTTCGCCAGGCCATCTGCCGCAGTGTAGACGGCAAACTTTCCCTGACTAATCCGATTCAATCCGTCTGGCGTTCCAGCCCAAAGATTTCCCGCACTGTCGCCAAACAAAGCCACAACAACGTTGCTAGATAGTCCGTCGCGCATGGAGTAAACGCTGACCTTGCCATCCTTCAGCAAATTCAAGCCGCCGCCGTCAGTCCCAATCCACGTATTTCCCTGGCGGTCTTCGTAGATCGATTTAATGACGTCGTTTGAGAGTCCGTTGCGCGCCGTGTAAGTGGTGAACTTCGTGTCCTTGAGCAGGTTCACTCCGCCGGACTCAGTGCCGATCCACAGGTTGCCTTCGAGGTCTTCGAGCAGTGAAAGAATGGTATTGGTTGAGAGTGCTTCGCCGGAATTGAAACCAGTGAAACGGCCGTCGGTGAACCGGCAAAACCCGCCGGCTGTGCCGATCAGAAGGCCGCCGTCACGGCTTGCATGCAAAGAGATGATCCTGTCGTTTGGCAGACCATCCCGTGTTGTATAGGTTGTAAAGCGGCCGCCGGCAAACGAAGTTAAGCCACCGAGCGAACCAAACCATAAGCGGCCGTCCCGGTCCTGTTGGATTGCTCTAACTGTGTTACTGCCAAGTCCCTCGCGGACCGTGTAGTTTGTAAATGTGCCATCCTTAACTCGACCAACGCCGTATGGCGTGGCAATCCAAAGCGCTCCTTCGGCATCTTCGAACAACGCTTGTATGCTGCCGCCAATAAGTCGCTCTTTGGTCGTGAACGTCGTTAGTCCGCCACTCTTGAAAAGACCCAAACCGGTAGCCGTAGCAACCCATAGATTACCTTCGCGATCTTCATAGACAGCCTGGATCGTGTTACTGGGAAGGCCCTCATTAGTCGTGAACAAAGTGAACTTCCCGTCGAGCATACGGACCAGGCCTTCGGCGGTGCCGATCCACAGCGCTCCCTGACGATCTGCTAAGAGGGCGCGAATGTAGTTGCTCTTGAGTTGTGAAGTGTTCTGCTTGTCGAAAACTGTAAACTTTACGCCGTCGAAGCGAGCCAGGCCTTCTTCAGTACCGATCCAGATGTAGCCGTCCCTGGTCTGCGCGATCGAGTGAACCGTGTTTTGCGGCAGGCCGTTTTCAGTAAGCCATACATCATGGCTAAACTGAGAGAGTTCTCTTCGCGAGTCGAGTGCGAGGACAGACGTACTGCCGCCGAGCAGCAGTAGAAAGAGGGGAATAAGCCGGCTGATAGAACTTGGTTGGCGCATTGATTCGAGGACGTTCGATCAAGGCTACTTTTTCTTTGCTGGTTTTTTCTTCGCCGGTTTCTTTTTTGATGTCGCCCTGGTCTTCGTCGCGGCCTTACCTTCGGAGTGTTGTACTGGATTGATGCCTTTAGAAGCGGTTGCCATTGGAATCCTCCGTCTGAAATCTCTTCCACACTTAAAACACCGGTTCTTTCTGTAAGATCATTATACCGTTGCAATCGCCCACGGCCCCAGCCAATCGTTCGTTTAGTGCCATTTCGTGTGATTCGTGGATCATGTCTGCTGCTCCTGACGGACGAATCCACGAATCACACGAAACAGCACTAAACAAACTTGACCCGCGACTTGAGACTTGATACCTGAGAGTAATACGATACGCTCAGAACTTCCGAGCCAGACTCATGCCTTGTTCGTGACTAGACCCAATTTTTCGGAGGGACGTGCATGAAGAGATTGATCGTGCTCCGCTGTGGTGGCTTGACCGTACTTGCAGTGTTGTGCGCCGGGTCGGTTTTGGCCCAGGACGCCTCGAAGAATCCTGATCCATCCAGGCTGGTGTATGCCGACTTCCAGAATCTACAAAACGGGCGGCCAGTGAGCAGCCGCGGTGGCATGACCCGATTGAATCGGTACTCTCAAAACTCTGCAAATCCGCCGGGATTCCGTGGTCTGGAAAAGGCTGAGCCGCCCGCGCCCGCACCCGCGCGTGTAACCGACGCCGATACTGCGGCAGCCTTCGAATACGACCTGCGGATACCAAACGAGTGGGCAGGAGTAAATATGGAAATATTTGGGCAGCCTGAGAAAGATGGCAAACTGGCAACTGACGACGTGAGCGCATATAAGTTCATCACAATGCGGCTCTTTGCCAAAGGCCCTCAATACATCCGACTCGAACTTATCACTCGAGGCCACGGCGCCGATCTCGAGTCAGGCTATCCGATGGCGACCTTTCGCGTGTCTCCGGGTTTCAATACTTACAAACTCAAGCTCGACTCTTTCAACCAGCCCGAATGGGCTTCGCCGCTGGACCTCAAGCATGACGTGTTGAAGAAGTTGACTTCAATCGTAATTGGCGTGCACTGCGACAAATGCACGATGGAGAAAGGGACAGTGGTAGTTGATAACATTGCTTTTGAGAAGTGAACGGAGAGCGCATGAAACTTACTGAATATCTACTGGCAGAGTTTAATAGCGAAGTGGACCGTTCGCGCCGCGCTCTCGAGCAGGTGCCAGAGGGCAAGTACGACTGGAAGCCACACGAGAAGTCGATGGTGTTCGGGTACCTGGCGAACATGGTGGCGACGATTCCTTCGTGGATCGCCATGACGATCACGAAGGATGAATTGGACATCGCTCCCGCCGACGGTTCGAAGATGGAACAGAAACGTTTGGACACCAGCGCTGAGTTGCTGCAAGCGCTCGACAAAACAGCTTCTGATGCACGTGCGGCGTTTGCAGAGACAACCGACGAACATCTGATGACATCGTGGAGGTTACTTGCTCGGGGGCACGTTGTGATGGAATTGCCGCGCTACAGGATGATTCAGGACACGATTAATCATTGGTCACATCACCGCGGGCAGATGACAGTCTATCTGCGTTTATTGGGCGCGAAAGTTCCCGCCCTGTATGGACCATCAGCAGACGAGAGTCAGTTTTAATAATTACTAGAGAGCATTCCAATGAAATACGATCGAGGCTTGTTTTATCGACTGGGGATAGGGCTAATCGTGGCCGGACTCACTGGCCCCCTGTTCGCCGGCTGCGTCAACAAAGCGCAACAGAACTTCACACGACCGCCATCTCCCGTTCAGGTAACAGTAGCAATCAACCAGGACGTGCCCACCTATCTCGACGCCATCGGCAAAACTGTCGCCCGAGAAGTGGTTTCGATTCAGCCTCAAGTCTCTGGACGTATCACCAAAATTCATTTTACTGACGGCGCGAACGTGAAGAAGGGCCAGCTGCTTTTCACCATTGACACCCGGCCGTTTGAAGCCAGTCTCCGGCAGGCGCAGGCCAACCTTTCCAAAGACAGCGCCCTGAAGAAACAGGCGGAAGCGAACCTGGCAAGAGAGATTGCGCAGGCGAAGTGGGGATTGGCCCAGGTTGAGCGGTATCGTGTTCTGGTTGAGCAAGGGGTCGTCCCTCGGGAGCAGTACGAACAATACAGAGCAAATTACGACTCTCTCAAGGCAAACGTAGAAGCCGCTCGCGCAGCCGTGGGCAGTGCAGATGAAACGATGAAAGTGGACGCCGCGGCCATTGAGAGCGCGAAGGTCCAACTTAGTTATTCCTATATACGCTCGCCTATCGACGGTCGAGCCGGGCAGCGACTGGTGGACATTGGTAATGTGGTCAACCCGGGCGGTTCAAACAACGGCGGTCCAAACGGCAGCAATTCGTTGTTGGTCATTGAACGATTGGATCCAATCTACGCCGACTTCACAATCTCCCAAAACAGTTTGACAGCGGTGCAGCAGCAGATGCGTCAAGGCAGGCTCCGAGCTGAAGTTCGTCTTCCGGAGACAGGCGCTGAAGCCGTGGTCGGCGAACTCACCTTTCTCGACAATGCCGTACAGAATGCGACCGGGCAGGTAACTCTTCGCGCGACGATTCCAAACGTTGGGCATCAATTCTGGCCAGGGCGCTTCGTTAATATTCGTCTTGTCCTCAATACGATTCATGGCGCAGTGCTCGTTCCCACAACCGCGCCTCAGATGTCAGCCAACGGATCATTTATTTACGTCGTCAGGCAGGATTTAACGGCTGAGCAGCGTCCGGTAGCTTTGGGCCAAACTCAAGGCGACATGATTGTTGTCGTCAGCGGAGTAGAAGCCGGCGAGCGAGTGGTGACAAATGGCCAGCTTGGCGTCACACCCGGCGGAAAAGTTGTTATCGAACAACCGCGTGAAGCGGCCAGTCCCGCGACTGCAACGGGCGGATCTAACTGATGAACCTCTCCGAACCCTTTATCCGCCGGCCCGTGATGACCGCGGTGCTGACGCTCTCAGTCATTCTGTTTGGGGTGCTGAGTTATTTTCAGCTGCCCGTTAACGATCTGCCGGCTGTTGATTATCCTGTCATCGTGGTGCGCGTGGGTTATCCCGGCGCGAGTCCCGATACGATTGCGAATAACATAGCTACCCCACTCGAGCGCCAGTTCATGCAGATTAACGGACTGGAGGTGGTAAGTTCCCAGAGTACTCAGGGAGTTGCCACGCTTACTCTCCAATTCTCGCTCGACAAGAATATCGATGTCGCTGCGACTGACGTACAGACAGCTATCTCGCAAGCGATCAGCAGTCTGCCCGCGGACCTGCCGTCGCCGCCCACATATTCGAAGAACAATCCTAACGACCAGCCGATCATGTACATCGCGATGACCAGCGACTCGGTCACGCCCGGCCAGCTTTACGACTACGCCAGCACTCAGGTGGGCCAACGGCTCAGTATTCTCCCGGGCGTGTCGCAAGTGAACGTCTTCGGAAGTAAATCGGCCATCCGTATCAAGGCTGACCCCTCGGCAATGTGGGCCCGTGGCATTTCCATCGACGATCTGAGCGCCGCCATCAAGAGTGGCACCAGCACCACGGGCGCGGGCCAACTCGACAGCGGCTCCGGCACAACCATCCTTCGTCCACAGGGCCAACTGGAAAGCGCCGAGCAATACAGCAACCTGATCGTGGGGGGCTCGAGCGACTCGCCCGTTTATCTACGCGACGTTGCCACGGTTAAAGAGTCGGTGCAGGACGAGCGGGCCAGCATGCGCTTTTGGGTTCGCGGTTATAGCGTCCCTTCCGCGACTGTGATCGTGGCGGTCAATCGCCGGGCCGGCGCTAACGCGGTTGAAGTCTCCAGG
>Ga0190270_10000257_pt1 | contig 23323 bp, 26 predicted proteins | sample Popmic320T_FD_133748 | JGI IMG/M metagenome (GOLD analysis project Ga0190270, IMG submission 133748) | Populus adjacent soil microbial communities from riparian zone of Weber River, Utah, USA - 320 T | ecosystem: Environmental > Terrestrial > Soil > Riparian zone | place: USA: Utah | collected...
CCTTCCGCGCCACCTCGAGAACGCCGCCGCGATCGGCTTCCAGCGGTTCGAGATCCGGTTCCAGCCGCTCCCGGATGTCCCTGTGGTGGTGGGGGCGATCCACCGGCGCAGCAACCTGGAGATCAGCGTATACGACCGGACCCCCGACGGCGCCCCTTTCTTCTTCATGGTCGATGCCAACGACCAGGTCGTGCAGGTGCTCATGACCCACGACATGTTCGACTTCCCTGCCTCGGCGATCGACGGGGTCGACGTGCGGACCATCTCGCCGCTCGCGCAGTACCAGATCCGCGCGGGGATCGCGGCGGCCGGCGGCTTCGGCCCCCTCCGGCAGAAGGATGTGGCCGCGCAGCAAGCCCTCCACGACCGCTTCTTCTCCGACGTGGCCCCGGAGACGCTGGCGCCCACCATCGTCGCTGCGACCGGCACGTAGTCTTGTCCGGCACCGACACCAGGAGGGACCTTGAAGCTGCTACTGACGTCCGCCGGCATCACGAACCCGACCATCCAGGACGCGTTGGTCGACCTGTTGGGGAAGCCGATCGCCGAGGCCAGCGCCCTCTGCATCCCCACCGCGTCGTACGGGCACCCCGATGTCGGTCCGGGAGCGGGGCCGTGGCAGTTCATCAGCGGGCGATCCCGCCTCCCCATGGTCGATCTGGGGTGGAAGTCCATGGGGGTGCTGGAGCTCACCGCGCTGCCCAGCATCGATGAGGAGCACTGGGTCCCCCTGGTCCGAGAGACCGACGCCCTGCTGGTGAACGGCGGCGATGTTCTGTACCTGTGCCACTGGATGCGGGAGTCGGGGTTCGCGGATCTCATCCCGTCGCTGGCCGAGACGGTCTGGGTGGGACTGAGCGCCGGGAGCATGGTGATGACCCCCACGGTCGGGGAGGACTTCATCCAGTGGAGACCGCCGACCGGTGACGACAGCACGTTGGGCATCGTCGACTTCTCGATCTGTCCACACCTGGCACCGGACGGCTTGCCGGGCAACTCCATGGCCGAGGCGGAAGAGTGGGCGGCCGGTATCGGAGGACCGGCGTACGCGATCGACGATGAGACCGCCATCAGGGTGGTCGACGGCACCGTCGACGTCGTCACGGAGGGCGACTGGAAGTTGTTCCCCGCCTGACGAGGCCGTGCCAGCTCGGAGAGCTCGACCGGAGCGGGGCCCACGAGGGTCACTTCGACGTTGCGGCCCTGGCCGTCGACGTTAGACCTTTCGATACACTCGCTGCTCCCTGACCTGCGGAGATAGACGTTCATGTCACGAGTGATCCTGATCGCCTGGGATGGAGCCGATTGGCGCATCCTCGACCCGCTCCTCGAGCAGGGCGCGCTGCCCAACCTCCAGGCCCTGATCGACCGGGGCCAGCGGGACGTCCTGCGCTCCACTGTGCCGACGCACTCTTGGAGCGCGTGGCCGAGCTTCCTGACCGGGGTGGACCCGGTGGACCACGGCGTCTACGACATCCTCGAGACGGTGCCGGGGACCCACAAGCAGTACCCCGTCACCTACAAGTCGATCAAGGCGCGCACGTTCCTCGACGACCTGACCGCGGCGGGCAAGAACCAGCTGCTGCTCGACGTGCCGCTCACGTTCCCGGCACCCCAGCCGTTCACCGGCTCCCTGCTCGCCGGCGGGGTCCTGCCGAAGAACCGCACCTTCACGGCGCCGGGCGACCTGACCGACACGCTCGAGAAGGCGGGGCTCGAGTGGCCGATCAACGGCATGAGCTGGACCACGTACCACAACAAGCCCGACGCTTACCTGGATGAGGCGTTCGAGGTCACGAAGAAGCGCGTCGCCGTCAGCGAGTTCCTGATGGACGAGACCGAGTGGGATCTGATGGCGTCGGTCTGGGTCTCGATCGATCGCACCCAGCACTGCCTGTCGAACTACGTGGCGCCCGACCACCCCGACTACGTGGCGAACAAGGACACGCGGATCGGCAAGAAGGTCGAGGACATCTTCCGGCAGGCCGACGAGGCGATCGGCTCGTTCGTTTCGCGCGCGCGCGCGGACGACATCATCCTGTTCATCTCCGACCACGGGTTCCAGTCGTGCACGCGCACGATCAACATGGACCGACTGCTGAAGGAGTTCGGCTACCTGGACTTCTCGGCGTCGAACGCGGTGTTCGGACCGATGCAGTGGGGGCCCGTCCGCCAGGTGGCGCGCAAGGTGTACGACGCGCTCGGCCTGCACGGGAAGGTTTCGCTGCCGCAGTCGATCAACTGGTCGAAGACGAGGGCCTTCACGACGATCCGTTCCACGGGTGAGGGCGTGTCGATCAACGTCGCCGGCCGCGAGATCGACGGGATCGTCGACCCGGGCGACTACGAGAAGGTGCGCGGCGAGGTCATGGACCGCCTCGGCTCCTTCGTGGATCCGAAGACCGGCAAGAAGCCGGTCAAGGAGATCCACAAGCGCGAGGAGATCTTCAAGGGCCGCTACGCCGACCACGCGCCCGACATCCTGATGGTCCCCGCCGAGGGGTACTCGCTGAGTCACGCGAAGGCGGCCTACGAAGACGCCGACTGGGTGAGCGGCGACCACCGGATCGAGGGCACGATCGTGGCCGTCGGTCCGCAGGTGCGGCCGTTCGAGCAGACGCCGGCACTGATCGACATGGCGCCGACGATCGTGGCGGCGCTGGACACGCCGTCGGCGGTGCGGCCCACGGGTCGGGTGCTGACCGAGATCGTGGGGTCGGACGCGGTGTTGCTGGAGCGCGTCGCCTCGGAGAAGTCCTCGGCCGGCGCCGGCATCCCCGGGATGGGGAACGAGGCCGAGGTCTCCGACACCGAGGCCGACGAGATGGAGGAACACCTCCGGGGTCTCGGCTACATCGAGTAGTTCCGCCACTTCCTCCCCGCCAGACTGAAACCTTCCACCTGGTTCGCGGCTGTTCCTTCTCGACGACCCTGATCACGGGAGGTGGGAAAGTGCAGAAGCGCTGGATGGTGGTGGCGGGCATGGCGGCGGTGCTCTCGATGAGCGCGGCCCCCGCGGTGGCGGAGCCGAGCCCGCACGCGAGCTGCAACGGGCTGTTCTCGTACCTGGATGCGCAGGGACAGCTGCGCGACGACGTGTCGCACATCTTCAAGGAGCTGTCGGCCGAGTTCGAGATCCCGCCCGGCTGGTTCCACAAGGAGACCCCGCGCCCCTGCGGCTAGGTCTCACGTCCGCTCGAACGGCACCGATGTGAAGAGGACGCGTTGCACGGCTTCCTCGGGGACCATGTCGGGCGGGTAGGGCTGAGTTGAGTTCGACACGAACGTGAAGGTCAGGCCGTCGGCGCCGACGGTCGCGTCGAGGACCGTGACCCCGTTCGGGTCGACGCTGAGCACGAGGTCGTTGCCTCGGATCTCGACATCGCCTTCCTTGACCACTTCACCGTCGGCCGAGATCGCGTAGGTCCCGTCCTCGATGGTGAGCGCTAGCTCGACCGGGAGGTTCCCGCCCAGGTCGTCGAGGAGCTGATCGGTCCAGGTGCCGAGCCCGTCGGCGGCGAGCGCTGCCTCGACGTCAGGCCCGGTGACACTGGCGGTCCACGTGCCATCGATGTCCATCGGGGCGGAGACGGTCGGCGTCGGTGTGCCTGCGGGGATCCGGTCGCTCGATCCGTCCAGCACCCGCTGCCCCACGACGGCGACGAGGATGACGACGGCCAGGGTCCCCGTCGCGATGGCGGCTCGCCGCACGATCTGGAGGCGACGGCCGCGGGTCAGGCTCCGGTCGAGGTGCCGATCCACGTCCGGCTCGACCGGCGAGGTGATGCGTTCGAGGCGCTCGCGCAGGCGCTGATCAGGCGTCGACATCGATCCACTCCTTCCCGAGGGTCTGGGCCAGGCGCTGCCGGGCCCTGTGGAGGTGGACCTTGGCGGTCGACTCGCTGCAGCCGAGCATCTGGGCGACCTCGGAGGTCGGCCGGTCCTCGAGGTAGAACAGGGCGATCGCGGCCCGCTGCTGCGGGGGGAGCGAGCGGAGCGCGTCGATCAGGCCGGGATCGATCGTGGCGGGCCCCGGGACGGTCCGCTCCTCCTGACGCTCGAGCACGTGGCGGATGCGGTCGCGCGAGAGCATCTTGACGGCGCGGCGGATCGCGACCCGCCGGACCCACGCGTCGGGGCGGTCGTACGCGGAGACCTTCGACCAGTGGACGAACAGCTGTGCGAAGGCGTCCTGCGCCGCATCCTCGGCGCGTTGGCGATCGTGGAGGATCAGGTACACGGTTCTGACCACGCCGGTGAACTCCGTTCGGAAGAACCAGCTGTACTCCTCGTGCTGCCGGTCCACGACGGTCTCCGGGTGTCAGGTGGGTTTCGGGTCAGGCTCGCACGAACGGGACGGCGGTGAACAGGGCCCGTTGGACCGCCTCCTCCGGAGCGACGCTGGGCGGGAACTGCTGCGTCGAGTTCGACACGAAGGCCAGCCTCATCGCATCGCCGTCCAGGCTGACGTCCAGCACCGTGACGCCGTTCGGGCGCACCTGCAGCTTGAGCTGCTCCCCGTCGACCTGGTAGCGGCCGTCCCGCACCACGTCGCCGTCGGGCGTCGTGACCTGGTAGTCGCCGTCCTTCAGCGTCAAGGTGAGCGGCTGTGCCAGATCGCCGGCCAGGCGGGCCACCCATCCGGAGAACTCGGCGCCGAGCGCGTCGTCGAGGCTCGGTCGGTCCACGTCCTGGCTGATCCAGGTCCCCGCGACGTCGAGCTCCGCCGCCGCCGGCGAGGCCGACGGTTGGGTCCGTGCGAGGTCGGTCGGCTGGCCGCCGCACGCAGCGGCGAGTAGGGCGACGGTCACGATGGCGCTGGCGATGATGCGTCTCACGGTGGGACCTCCTTGGTTCGGCGTCACACACGAACAGCCACCGGTGGTGCGGCAGGTTTACCGAGCCGCTATCCGGTGACGAGGTCCTGGATCTGCTTGATGTGCGGCCGCTCGTGGCGAGCCAGTCGTTGCGCGAAGGCATGGACGTCCTTCTCGAGTGGGGTGCCCGCGCCGGTCACGGTGGCGGCTCGTTCCCAGCCCCTCGGGCGCAGCTCTTCGAGGGTCGTCAGGAGCTTCGCTCGTTGTCGTGTGTAGGCGCGTAGGGATGTCCGGAACTCCGAGTTCCGGTACCTCATCGGTTCGATCCCCGAGTGCGCGTTGAAGGTCGCGATGGTCGGATGGTCTTCGGCGAGGATCGAGTCGATGGCGTCGCCCCAGGCGTCCGAGCACGAACGGAGATGAGCGAGGACCTCGACCGCCGACCACTCGCCGGCTTCGGGCGCGGTCGTCAGCTGCGCCGGGGTGATGCCTGCGGTGAGCTCGGCGAGACGGTCTGGCGTCTCGGACAGGATCGTCAGGATCCGTTCGACGGTGAGGTCGGCGGGCACGACGGCATCCTAGGCAGGGCCTCGTTGCGACGCGACGCCGGCCAGCGCAACGGTGACGCAAGAGCGTGAAGGTTGCGCTGCGACCTGTCCGGGGGACAGGATGCCCGGATGGTTCACGAGACGCGATACGCCGTCACGCGTGACGGGGTCCACATCGCGTACCAGATCGTCGGGGACGGCCCCGTCGATCTGGTGCTCTGCGTGTCGGGATTCGGTCTGGGACAGGTCTGGCAGGGCCGTCGTTCGGGCGCGTTCCTCGAGCGGCTCGCCTCGTTCAGCCGGCTGATCATCTTCGACTTCCGGGGGACCGGCTACTCCGATCACGTCGTCGACCCGGGCCAGCTCCTCACGATCGAGAGCAGGATGGAGGACGCCCGGGCCGTGATGGACGCCGCGGGCTCGGAGCGGGCTGTTCTGCTGGGTGTGGAACCCACCGGCTCGGCCGTCGCCCTCCTGTTCGCGACGACGCTCCCGGAGCGCACGGTGGGCGTCGCGCTGTACGCGTCGAGCGCGCGCGAACTCTGGGCCCCCGACTACCCGATCGGCCAGAACGCGGCCGAGTTCGATGCCGAGGTCGCCGACGTCGAGCGGCGATGGGGCACGACCGAGTTGGCACAGGAGTGGGTGACGTACCTGTTCCCGAGCAGGGCGTCCGATCCCCACGAGGCGGACGACCTCGCCGAGTCCATGCGCTCGATCGGCGGCCCGGGCGACGCCGTGATCTGGGCGAAGAGTCAGCGCGATCTGGACATCCGCGACCTGCTGCCGAACGTGCGCGTTCCCACCGTCGCGATCCACCGCACGGGCGATCGCGCGACCTCGGTCGAACACGGCCGCTACGTCGCGGAGCACATCCCCGGCGCCGAGTTCGCGGAACTCCCGGGCGACACGCACATGTGGGACGCGGGGGACGATTTCCCCGCCACCGTGGAGCGGTTCGTCTCGAGACTTCGACAGGATGAGGTGGAGCTGGATCGGTACCTGGCGACGGTCATGTTCACAGACATCGTGGATTCCACGGCGACGGCCACAGCATCGGACGATCGCGCGTGGCGCGCGCTGGTCGAGCGGCACCACCACCTGGTCCGGGGCGCTCTGGCCCGCTACCGGGGCACCGAGATGGACACGGCGGGGGACGGGTTCTTCGCCACCTTCGACGGCCCGGCGCGAGCCGTCCGGTGCGCGCTGGCGATCACGCAGGAGGTCGCCGACGACCTGTCGATCGAGATCCGGGCGGGCGTCCACACGGGCGAGGTGCAGACCCTGGACGGGAAGGCCGCCGGCATCGCGGTCACGCTCGGCGCCCGCATCGCCGCGCTGGCCGGGCCGTCCGAGGTCCTGGTGTCGCAGACCGTCCGCGACCTCGTCGCCGGCTCGGGCCTGTCTTTCGCGGAGGCCGGGGAGCGCGAGCTGAAGGGCATCCCGGGCACCTGGCGCGTGTACCGAGCCGGCGTCGACTGACGGACCTGGGACAGCCGACGATCACGCTGGACGCGTCGGGGCTCCGACGATCCGGGCGATCTGCGTCACGTGGGCCCGTTCGTGGATCGCGAGCCGGTCCGCGTATCGGTGGACCGTGAGCTCGAGCGGCTTGCCGGCGCCGGTGACCGTGGCGGCCCGCTCCCAGTCTTCGGAGGCGAGGGAGTCGAGGGTGCGCAGGAGCTCCGTGCGCTGGCGGGTGAAGGAATGGAACGACGGGGCGAACGCCTGCTCACGGTAGTCGGTCTCCTCGACCCAGGTCCGGGGGTTGATCGCGCGGATCGTGGGGTGGTCCCCCGCGAGGATCTCCTCGATCGCGCGACCCCACATGTCGCTGCACGAGCGCAGGTGGGCGAGGATCTCGACAGCCGACCACTCGTCACGGGCCGGTGGGGTGCGGAGCCGTCGCTCCGGCAGGCCGTCCGTCAGCTCGGCGAGGCGTACCGGGTGGGTGCGGAGGAGGTCCAGCAGCTCATCGACCGGCGGCAGCGGCTTCGGCATCGGGTGAGCTCTACGCCGGGCCTCCGACCCGCTCCCACAGGTCCCACCGGCCGACGACGCGCATCCCGGCGCGCTCGTAGACGCCGGTGGCCCCGGTCACGTTGTCGGCGTCCACGCTGACCATCACGGTGGTGATCCCGCGGTCCGCGAACCGCGCGAACGAGCGTCGCAGGAGCGCGGCCCCGATGCCGCGGCCGCGGTGGCTTCGGACCACGCCGAACCAGTCCACCGCGCCGCCGTCCTCGCCCGCGCTGCCGGCGGCGAGCCCGACCGGCGTGGCGCCGTCCCGCGCGACGAGCCACAGGCTGGGGTCGAAGCTCGGGCTCGCCAGCTCCTCGTCGATCCAGCGGTCGCGTGGCCCCGGGAGGTCGGCCCAATCGTCGGCGAACGCATCCGCGAGCACGGCGTGCGCTGCGGTGAGCCCGTCCTCGCCCATCTCGCCGATGGCGATCCCGTCCGGCGCCTCGCCCTGGTCGACGGGCGGCGCCAGGTCGACCTGCATGTGCCAGAAGTGATGGACGGGGCGGAGCCCTCGGGTGGTGGCCATCGCGGCGGCCGCCTCGTCGCCGGTCGTGACCGCGTGGCGGAACCGCATCGCTGGATGGCCCGCCGAGCGCTCTGTCGCGCGCGACTCGATCCGGTCGAACAGCGCGGCACCGATCCCGAGACCGTTCCGATCGGGGCGTACGAGGCCCCAGGACCCGATCGCGTCGTCCTCCTCCTGCCGCACCTGTCCGTAGGCGACCACCGCGCCGGTGAGGTCCGTGACGACCCAGGCGTCGGTCGCCAGGTCGAAGCCGGCACGCGTCCACGTCTCGCGGATGAAGTGCGCGTCGAGCGCCGGCGCCTCGGGGCGGCGCTCGCGTTCGGCGACGAAGAGCGCGCCGATCGCCTCGGCGTCGCCGGCCGTCGGCGTGCGGAACGAGTACCCGTCGGGCAGTGCCATGGGACGCGAGGGTAGCCGCTGGTGGAGCGACCCCGCGCTAGCCGTAGCCGCCGCGTGAGGGCGACTCGCCGGGACCGCCGCCGGCGGCGGGCGTCCCCGCGGGCGTGGCAGCGAACCACACGCCGCCGACCGCCTGGCCGTTCGTGTCGCCGGCGGCGGCGTCGCCCGAGAACCGGTAGAGCGGGTGCCCGTCGTAGGTGACCTGGGTCGTCCCGTCGTCGCGCGTGGTGGTGCCGAGAATGCCGGTTGCGCCGTCGGCGGCGGTCGCGTCCCCGTTCGTCAGGACGGGGGGCCACGTGACCGCGCAGTCGCCGGCGCAGGTGCTGACCGCGCCGGTGTCTTGCTGGAACAGGTAGAGCGTGTGGCCGTCGCCGTCGACGAGGACCGTGCCGAGGTCGGAGTCGGCCGAGCCGATGACCGCGGCGCCCTCGGTGGGCGCCGACGTGGGGCCGTCACCGCCGTAAAGCCCGCCTCCTCCACCGCCACCGCCGGTGTCGTTGCACGCGGCGGCGACTATCGCCAGCGTGAGCGCAGCCGCCACCGTCGCGATCGAACGTCCCCAGCGCATCCGCTCCTCCTCCGCCTACGGTATGCCGGGACTACGGACGGGTCGAGCCGAAGGTTCGCCGCCGGCGACAGGTCGTGCGGCTACGCCGTCTCGTGCCGTCCCTTGATGGTGGTCCCGAACAGGGACTCCATCGTGTCGAGGAACGAGTTCGTGCCTACCTTCGCCTGCTCGTATTCCTCGGGCGACAGGTGGCCGCCCGACTGGGTGAGCGTCATCTCGGTCCGCTCCCCCTGGGGAGCGATCGTCACGGTGAAGTAGTCGTAGATGCCGTCGTACTCGCCGCTGTCGGTGAAGTCGATGACGAGGCGTTCGGGCTCGACGACCTCGCGGTAGATGCCGACCCAGTGGATCTCGCGGCCGTCGGGGACGACCATCGTGCCGCGCCACTTCCCCCCTGGCCGCACGTCGAGCTCGACGTCGACCATCTGCGTCGCGTCGGTCCCGAACCAGACGGCGAAGTGCTCGGGCTTCGTCCAGGCCTCCCACACCATGTCGGGCGTGGCGTCGAAGACGCGCGTGATCGTGTAGCCGACGACGTCGCTCATCAGTCGTGTCGCTCCTTCAGCGTGATCAGGAGGTCGTCCATCGCCTCCACGAAGGCCAGCGTGCCGATCTTCGCGTCCTCGTACTGCTCGTCGGTCATGTGACCGGTCTGGCGCAGCACCATCTCGGTCCGTCCGTCATCGAGCGGCGTGAGGGTCATGGTGAGGGTCTCGTACTCCTGGGAGCCCCCGTCGGCCATGTCGACGACGAGCCGTTCGGGCTCCACGACCTCCCGGTAGATGCCCCGCCAGGGGATCTCATCGCCTTCGTACAACATGCGGCCCGTCCACTCGCCGCCGGGACGGACGTCGAGCTCGACGTCCAGCATCGGGACCTCCGCCGTGCCGAACCAGACCGCGAAGTGCTCGGGGCGGGTCCAGGCCTGCCAGACGAGCTCGCGGGGAGCGTCGAAGGTGTGGGTGATCGTGTAGCCGCGTTCGGTGTCGGTCAACGGGGTCATCCCTCTCTCATGGTGCGCAGGTGGGCGTCGAGCCGGTCCAGGCGTGGCTCCCAGAACCGGCGGTAGGGGTCGAGCCAGCCGGTCGCGTCCTCGAGGGGCTCGGCCTGCAGCCGGCACGGCCGCCACTGAGCGGTCCGCGAGCGGACGACGAGGTCGGCGGCCTCCAGCACCTTCAGATGCTTCGAGACCGCTTGGAAGCTGATCGGGAAGGGTTCGGCCAGGTCGCCGACCGTGGCCTCGCCGTCGGCCAGCCGGCCGAGGATCGCGCGACGCGTCGGGTCACCGAGCGCGCGGAACGTGGCGGTGAGCTCGTCGACCGGCATGTCCTCGCCTCTTTCTCGTATTCAACCGATAGGTTGAACGCTACCCGGCCGGTCGCGGTGTCGTCAACCCGCTGCCTCAGCGGATACCGAGCTCGGCCAGGAGCGTCGCCGCGCGCGCGCCCGCCTCGTCCGCATCGGGCGCACCGAGCCGGACCAGGGCGAGCCGGGCCTGCGCCTCCTCCCAGGGATGCCGGTACGTGCGCCACCGGTCGGCCACGTCGAGGTACCGGCGTTGCGCCTCGGCCGGGTCGCCGAGCGCCTCCTCGATCACGGCGCGCGCGGCGTCGGCGTGGAGCTGCTCGCGCGGCGTGTAGACGACGTCGAGCGGCGCGACGTACCGACGGGCCACCTCCGGATCGCCGACGGCGACCGCGAGCCGCGCCATCAGCGGCGCCTCGCCCGCCCGGTACACCGAGACGGCGTCGGCGGTGAGCTCGTCCAGGCGGGCGATCGCGCGCAGGACGCCCTCGCGGTCGCCCTGCGCCGCGGCGTGCTCGGCCGCGTACGCGAACGCAGGCGCCTGCGACTGCAGCTCGTGGGTCCCCTCGGCGAGGGCGACGATCTTCTCGGGGTCCTCGGCCACGTCGAGGCCGATGCGGCGCAGCAGCACCGTGCTGCGATGCGCCCGGGCCAGCACGGCGAGCGACGCGTCGAGCTGGTCGGCGTCGGTCGACAGCAGGTCGTCGGTGAGGGCGAGCACGCGGTCCCAGTCGCCGAGCTCGATGCTGACGAGCGTCAGGTGCGTGCGCGACCAGCGCGCCTGGTTCGCCGAGCCGGCGCGGACCGACAGCTCCAGGCCCTCCTCGAAGATCGCGGCGCCCGCGGCCGGGCCTTCGAGCTGCCAGCGCCAGTCGCCGACGTAGGCGAGCGACGTGGTGACCTCCGCCGCCCCCGACGCGCGACGCGCGATCCCCAGCGCTTCCTCGAGGTCCTCGACGCCACCGGCCAGGTCACCGATCGAGCATCGCGCGTCGCCGCGCAGGTGCAGGCCCATGATCACGAGGTCGGCGTCGGCGGCCACCTCCCGGGCGACCGGGAGGCCGCGCTCGACCAGATCGAGCGACTCGGCGGAGCGGCCCGCGAACATCTCCTCCTCGGCCAGGAAGATGTACGCGGCGGCGAGCGGCCGCCCCGGCGGCAGCGGCTCGAGCATCGAGATCGCCTCGTGGTAGGAGGCGAGCGAGCCGGCCGAGTCGCCCATCGCGCCCAGCTGCGAACCGATCCGGACCTTGAGCATGCCCTCGGCCTGCCGGTCGTCGCGCGCACGGGCCGACACGAGCGCCCGGCGGTACCGGTCGAGCACCACGGGGCCCGGCAGCCGCCCGAGCCGTCGCCCGACGATCCCCGATCCCTGGAGGGCACGTTCGCCGATCTCACCTGTCGCCCCCAGGTCGAGGGCGCGTTCGAACATCGTGAACGCCGCGTCATCGTCCAGGCGGTACACCTGCTCGGCGCCCGTGACGAGCCAGCGGATCGCGGGGGGCCGCGCCTCGTCGGCGATCCCGGCGGCGCCCGCCGTGTCGGCCGCGTCGACGGCCGTGCCGAAGTGGTGCGCGAGCGAGGCGGCGAAGGCTCCGGCGCCCTCGCCGGCCTCGGCCTCGAGCCACGTCCCGGCGGCGAGGTGGCGGCGCGCCCGGTCCGCGCGGGTGGGACGGGCGTAGGCCTCGTCGCGGATGAGCGCGTGGGTGAAGCCGAACGCGGGCTGGCCGGCCAGGCGCGACGTCGCGAGCGGAGCCACGATCCCCCGGCCCACGAGCTCGTCGACGGCGGCGTCCACGTCGTGGTCTGGACCGAGCGCGGCGAGGGCGCCGGGCCAGAACGTCGAGCCCACGACCGCCGCGTCGATCGCGACCGCACGCGCGTCGGTCGGCAGGGCGTCGAGACGAGCCGCCACCACCGCGCGGATCGAGGTGGGGACGGCCTGATCGCCGGACCGCTCGCCGAGCGTGCGTCCGAACTCGATCGCGAACAGGGGGTTGCCCTCGGCCCGGTCCGCGATGCGGGCGGCCGCCTCCTCGTCCAGATCGCGCCAGGAGACGAGCCGGAGCAGCTCGCGGGTGGCCTCGACGGGGAGCGGCGACAGCTCGAGCACCGCGCCGAGCGCCCCGCCGGGCTGCGTGAGCACCTCGGGCCGCGCGGCGGCGAGCATGAACAGCGGCGCGTCGCCGAACGCGTCCGGCAGGGCATCGAGCACCTGTCGCGCGGCGGGGTCGGCCCAGTGCAGGTCCTCCACGAGCAGGACGGTGATCGCCGCGCGGCCGCGGCCCATGACCCGGGCGAGCGCGTCGGCCACGTCCCCGGCCCCTTCGGGCGGCCCCGGCGTGTCCTCCGCGCCGAGCACCGTCCGCAGCCGCCGCCCGAGCGAGGCGCGGTCGTCATCGTCGGTGCCGACGCGTGCGACGGCCGCCCCGAGCCCGGCCTCGATCGCGCCGCGGCCGGCGCCACGGTCCACGCCGGCGGCGTCGGCCACGAGGTCCGCGAGCGGGCCGACCGTGGAGTCGTGGCCGCGGGGCTGGAACGCGATCCGGAACAGGACCTCGGGACCGCCCGCGTGGCGCCGGACGAACTCGCCGAGCAGACGGGTCTTGCCCAGCCCCGGTGGCGCGACGACGGTGAGCGCCTCGGCGTGGCCGTCGCGGACCCGAGCGAGCGCCTCGCCCAGACGGCGGAGGTGGTCGTCGCGCCCGAGCAGCGGGAGGTCCTCGGGCGGCGCTGAGCGGGCGCCCGTGATCAGCCAGCACCGGATGGGGTCCGCCTTCCCTTTCACGGCGACGGGCGCCATCGCCTCGCCGTCGAAGGACGTCCGGACGGCGTCCCACGTGCGCTCGCCCACGACGATCCCGCCGGGCGGCGCGAGCGCCTGCATCCGGCTGGCGGTGTTCACGACGTCGCCGGCGACGGCCTCGCCGATCTGCGGCCCGGCGCCGAAAGCGACGACCGCGTCGCCGGTCGCGACGGCCACGCGGATGCTCACCTCGGCGTCGATCGTCGCCCGGAGCGACTCGACCTGGTCCAGGAGCGCCAGCCCGGCTCGCACCGCGCGCGTCGGGTCGTCCTCGTGCGCCACGGGTGCGCCGAACACCCCCATCGCGGCGTCGCCGATGAACTTGTCCAGCGTGCCGCCGTGCGCCTCGATCGCGGCCTTCGCGGCGCGGTGGAACGGCACGAGCACGCGACGCACGTCCTCGGGGTCGGCGTTGTCGCTGCGCTGCGTGAACTCGACGAGGTCGGCGAACACGATCGTGACCTGCCGGACCTCCGTGGCCGCGGGCGTCGCGTCGAGCGCGGCCCCGCACGCCATGCAGAACCGGGCCGCCGCCGGGTTCTCGGTGCCGCAGGAGGGACAGGGGAGCGCCACGTGCCGAGTGTAGGGAACACGCCGCATGGCCCCTGGCCTATCGTGATCGCGTGCGAAGGGTCCCGCGCTCGCGGTCGTCCGGGTGGCGCTCGCGGCGTTGATCGCCGCCGCGCTCGTGGCGCAGTTCCTCGATGTGCTGTCGCGCGACGTCTCCGTCGTCAGCTTCCTGAGCTTCTTCACCATCCAGTCGAACGTGTTCGGGATGGTCGTCCTGGCGTGGCTCGGCCTCCGCCACCCTCCGCCCGCCCACCGGATCGATCAGGTCCGCGGCGCCGCGGTCGTCTACCTGACCATCACCGGCGTCGTGTACGCCCTCCTCCTCTCCGACGACCCGGCGGCCGTGGAGACCACGCTCCCGTGGGTGAACACCGTGCTGCACCAGGTCGCACCGGTGCTGATCGTCGTCGACTGGCTCGTCGACCCGCCGTCGGCGCGGATCGCGGGCCGCGAGGCGGCGTGGTGGTTCGCCTATCCCATCGTGTGGATCGCGTACACGATGGTCCGCGGCGCGATCGTCGACTGGTACCCCTACCCCTTCCTCGATCCCCGGCGCGAGGGCTGGGCGAGCGTCGTCACCACCTCGGTCGCGATCACGGTCGGGTTCGGCATCGTGATCGCGCTCGTCGCGTGGATCGGCAACGTGCGGACACGACGCGTGGCCGCGCCGACCTGAGCGTTTCGCCGTCCCGGGCGGCGGGAACCACGTCGGCCCGCGACGGAAGGAGCGAGCACGATGTGCATGAGCTGCGGATGCGGCCAGCCGAACGAGGAGCACGGCAACCCCGCGAACATCACCTACGACGAGCTGCAGGCGGCGGCGCAGGCCGCCGGCATCGACGCCGAGACGGCGGCGGACAACATCCACGACCTCGCGAAGAAGATCCGCGACGAGGGTCTGACCGTCTAACGAACCGCCCGCGCCGAGCGCGGTCGCCTCACACGGGGAGGCCGCGCCGGCGCAGGTAATCGTGCCACAGGATGCGCGCCGCGACGGCCCGCCAGGGCCGCCACCGCTCGGCCCGCGCCCGCAACGCCGCGAACGTCGGCCGCTCGGTCAGGTCGAACACGTCGCGCGCCGACGTCGCCAGCGCGAGGTCGCCGTGCGGCCACACGTCGGGCCGCCCCAGGCACATCGTGAGGTAGATGTCGGCCGTCCACGGCCCGATCCCCCGGAGCGCGGTGAGCCGCGCCCGCACCACGTGGTCCGGCGCCGCGTCGAGCGCGCCGAGGTCGATCCCGCCGTCGAGGATCGTGGTGGCCAGGTCGCGCGCGTAGTCGCGCTTCTGGCGGCTGAACCCGACCGCGAGCATCTCGGCGTCATCCAACGCGAGCAGTCCCGTCGGATCGACCGCGCCGCCGAGCCGGAGCGTGAGGCGGTCGAAGGCGGCCTGCGCGCTGGCGAGCGAGACCTGCTGCTCGAGGATCAGGTGGATCAGGGCGGCGAAGCCCGGGTCGCGCGCCCATAACGGCGGCGGACCCCACCTGGTCAGTGAACCGGCCAGGGCAGGGTCCGCCGCCGCGAGCGCCGTCGCGGCCGCACGCAGGCTCCGTGTGGTCAACCGCCGCACACGGCCGACGCTACACCGGCGGGGCGGGAGCTCAGCCGGTGAGGAGCGACGTGTTGCGCGTCCCGTCCGGGTTCAGCAGGTACCAGAGCTTCTCGGCGCCCTGCCCGTTCACGGCCCCCGGCTCCGTGTCGCCCGCGAACCGGTAGAGCGGCTGCCCGCCGACCGCGAGCTGCACCGTGCCGTCCTCCAGCTCGCGCCGCACGAAGATCGCGCGGTCGATGCCGCCGGCGACGCTCAGCTTGCCGTCGATCAGGACGGGCGACCAGGTGGCGCGGCACGTATCCGTGCACGCGATCGCCGCCTCGTCGTCCAGCAGGTAGACGTACAGCGCCTCGCCCTCACCGTCGGTCAGGACCTCGCCGACCTCGGTGTCGGCGACCTCGATCGTGACCGGACCCGGCGGCACCGGCTCCTCGGTCGGGAGCGAGCTCGTGGTGGTGCCGGCCGAGCCCGCGGACGTCCCCTCCGAACAGGCGGAGGCGGCCACGAGGCTCAGGACGAGGACGAACAGCATCGACGTTCGACGCATACAGCGAACCCCCCTCTTCATCTTTTCTCTCCATACGGAGATATCTGGCGGCCGGGATTCGTTCGATACGGAGATATCTCGAGGGTATCGGGGCTGAACAACCCGACGAACGGCTGGCCACGGCGGGACCGACGGCCGATGGGCCGGCACGGGGACGGCCCCGTACGATCTGGGCCATGCGGCGTCGTTCCGATTCCGTGGCCGGCCCCGTGCTCCTGTTCGTGGCCCTGGGTCTGGTCGTCCTGTTGCTCGTGGGCATCACGGGCGTCCTCGTGCTGCGCAGGGTCGCGGAAGACCAGGCCCTCGACGAGGCGCGCCAGAGCATGTCCATCGTCACGCGGGCCATCGAGCGGGTGACGACCGACGAGCTGCTGGAGGGCGAGCAGGGGACGCCCGACTCGCAGACCGCGATCGAGGGCGCCGTCTTCGGCGCCGTCCTGCTGCCGGGATCGCCGTTCGTCCACGTGCGGCTCATCGGGGCAGACGGGACGATCCGCTACGCGGACGAGCTCGAACGCATCGGGACCACCGCCACGGTGGGCGGCGTCGGTCGCATGGTCCTCGACACGGGGACGATCGAGGTGGTCGAAGGGGGAGCCGCGTCGGCCGACGGCAGCCCGCTCACGCGCGTCTCGGCCCGGATCCACACCCCCGACGGTGTCCCGCTCCTGCTCCAGGTCGACCAGCAGCTCGGATCGGTCTCCTCCGAGGAGCAGGACATCCTCGGGACGTTCGCGCCGGTGCTCCTCGTCGCACTCCTGGCGCTCGCGATCCTCCTCTTCCCGCTCGCCTACGTGCTCGCTCGCCGCGTCCAACGCGCGGACCGTGACCGGGAACGACTGCTCCAGCGAGCGCTCGACTCGTCCGATCGCGAGCGGCGCCGGCTCGCCGGCGACCTCCACGACGGACCGGTGCAGGACCTGGCCGGTTTGTCGATGCAGCTGGCCGCGCAGGCCGAGCGGGTCGACGACCCGGAGGTCAGCGACTCGCTCTCGACGTCGGCGGACGCGGTGCGGGAGAGCGTGCGGCTCCTGCGCGCCGCGATCGTCGAGGTGTATCCGCCGAACCTGCGCCAGTCCGGGCTGGGGCCCGCGCTCTCCGACCTGACGGCGCGTCTGCGCACGGAGGGCCTCGAGGTGACCCTGCGCACCGACGCGACGTCGTACGGTCCCGAGGTCGATGAGCTGCTGTACCGCGCCTGCCAGGAGGGGCTGCGCAACGTCATCGCCCACGCGAGCGCCGCGCACGTCGACGTCCACGTGGGCGGGGCCGGACGGTCCGCGACGCTCACCGTGACCGACGACGGCGTCGGCGTCGCCAACGCCGTGATGAACGGCGACGATCACCTGGGCCTCAGGATCCTCGGGGAGCTCGTCGACGATGCCGGCGGGACGCTGTCGTTGCGGCCGGGGCCCGGCGGCGGTGCCGTCCTGCGGGTGGAGGTGCCCACGTGATCACCGTGGCGATCGCCGACGATCACCGCGTCGTGCGCGTGGGCCTCGAACAGCTCCTCGAGACCTTCGACGGCGTCCGCATCGCCGGCGCCGCCGCCGGTGGCGAGGAGGCCGTCGAGATCTGCGCCGCGACGACGCCCGATGTGCTGCTCCTCGACCTGTCGATGCCCGACCTCGACGGGGTCGAGGTGACCGCCCGGGTGCGGATCGCGTCGCCCTCGACGCGGGTCGTCGTGTTCACGTCCTTCTCCGACCGCGAACAGATCGTCGCCGCGCTCGACGCCGGCGCGATCGGGTACCTGTTGAAGGACGCCGAGCCCGCGGAGATCGAGGCCGCGATCCGCGCCGCGGCCGGTGGGGAGGCGCCCTTGGCCCCGAAGGCCGCCGCGGCGCTCCTCGAGGGGAGGTCGCGGCCGCAGACCACCGTCGACCTGACCACGCGTGAGCGAGAGGTCCTGGTCCTGGTCAACGAGGGCCTCGCGAACAAGCAGATCGCCCGGCGGCTGGGGATCAGCGAGAAGACCGTGAAAGGCCACCTCACGAACCTGTTCCAGCGGATCGGGGTGGCCGACCGGACGCAGGCGGCGCTGTGGGCCGAGCGCAACGGCATCGGGCGATGAGGGGACAGCGGTCCCGGGACCACCGTCGCGTTGCCCCGCAACGCCGGGGCGAGGACCATAGGGCCATGCGCCTCGCCCGTATGGTCGCCGTCTGTTCGCTGCTGGTCCTCACGCTCTGGCCGGTTCCTGCCAGTGCCGTCGACAAGGTGGTCGTACGCGGTGACTGCGTCGCCGGTCCCAGCACCTGGAAGCTCGTGACGCGACAGTTCGATGCGTCCACCCTTCTGATCCGCGTGGAGATCAACGGCGGGGTGGCAGGCCAGGAGTGGTCGATGTTCGTCACCGACAACGGCGACAAGGTCATCCGGAACGCGAAGACCTCGGGAACCGGGGGCTTCGTGCGCTGGGTTCGCAAGACCAACGACCGTGCCGGAGCGGACGACGTCGTGATGTCGGCCCTGAACCGGGACTCGGGTGAGACCTGCGGCGGGTCGCTCAGCTTCCAGCAGAACTGAGGGTCGCGCGACGGGTGTCCCGTTGCGACCCCGACCTCGTGATCGGAACGCTTCTCCGGAAGGCGCCGGACGCCCCGGCGCCGCGAAGGGGGTACCGATGATCGGGACGATCGCACGGATCCTCGTGGCCGGCGTGCTGATCCTGGTGGCGGTCGCCGGCCCCGCGTCCGCCCGGCAGACCAGCGTCGTCGCCCGGGGGACCTGCAGCGGCGAGAGCCACTGGCGACTCACGCTCGTGACCGACGGCGAGCGGATCGGAGCGGGCTACCGCGTCGACGCGCCGGTCCCGGGTGAGCTCTGGCGGGTCCGCATCGTGCACGACGGGTTCACGGTCTTCGGCGGCCGCCGGATCGCCACCGAGCCCGACGGCATCTTCGGGGTGCGGGTGGCGATGCGGAACCTGCGTGGCCCCGACGTGGTCCGGGCTCGCGCGCTCAACACCGAGACGGGCGAGGTCTGTCGCGGTCACGCCGTGATCTAGCACGACTCGACCTGCCCCTTGCGGGGCCGGGAACGCCGAGGGCGGGGCGGGAGGGTCGCCCCGCCCTCCGGCATCTCCGGTCCATGGCGGAGCCGCTGGGATACTGAGCCGGCATGAGCGAGGCCCCGACCCAGCCCGCGCCGCGGTCGGACCAGCGCGTCATCGTCGGCCAGACCGGGCAGAACGTCGTCGGCCTGCTCGTCGGCGCGCTCGCCACCTTCGGCGCCCAGCTCGTGATGTCGCGTCGCCTCGGGCCGCAGGCGTTCGGCATCGTCGTCGCCACCACGCAGTTCGCGTTCATCGCGGCGGCGTTCACCCGCTTCGGGATGGACGTGGCGAACGTCCGGCTCGTCTCGATCCTCGTGGGCCGCGGCGAGGGCGGACGGGCGCCCGGGCTCGTGCACCGGTCGGTCGGGATCGCCCTCGCGGTGTCGGCGCCGTTCGCCGCGGTCGTGTTCGTGGGGGCCCCGTGGCTCGCGGAGCGTTTCTCCGGGCTCCCGGAGTCCGCAACGCCCGCGTTCCGCTGGGCGGCCGTGGCGATCCCGGTGATCGCGCTGGCGTTCACGTTCCTGGGGGCCACGCGCGGGCTGAAGATCATGGTCTACACGCTGATCGGCCAATGGGTGGCCCAGCCCGTGGGCTGGATCGTGCTCACGCTGGGGTTCTGGGCGCTCGTGGCGGCGACGGCCGGGTCGGCCACGGCGGCGTTCGGCGCGTCGTGGGCGGTGGCGCTCGGGATCGGCGTGGCGGGGTGGTCCTACCAGCGGCGGCGGCTCCCCGCGCCGGCCGGCGACGGGGTCCCCGAGGAGCGAACCGGCGCGCTGCTGCGGTTCGGCGCGCTCCGCGCGCCGGCGACGCTGTTCAGCCAGCTCCTGTTCTTCACGGACTTCTACGTGATCTCGATCTTGTACGCCGACGACGGCGCCGAGGGCGCGGCGGCGGTCGGCGTCTACGGCGCGGTCCTGCGCGCCGCGCAGGCGCTGTTCCTGTTCCTCGCGAGCGTCTCGCTCACGTTCAGCCCGTTCGTGGCCGACCTGCACCACCGCGGCGAGCACGAACAGCTCGACAGGCTCTACAAACAGGTCACGCGGTGGGCGCTCGCCGCCACGATCCCCGTGCTCATGGTCCTCATCGTGCTGCCCGAGCAGGTGCTGCGGTTGTTCGGTCGCGGCTTCGAGACGGGCGCGCCGGCCCTGCGGATCGTCGCGCTCGGCATGATCGTGCCGGTGATCGTCGGCACCGTCGGGTTCATCCTGATCATGGCCGGGCGCACCGGCTGGGATCTGCTCGTCTACGTGGCGGCGTTCGCGATCGACGTCGCCGTGGCCCTCACCCTCGCCCGGCCCGAGGTCCTCGGGATCCGGGGCGCCGCGATCGCGCAGGCGTGCACGCTGACCTTCAGCGCGCTCGCCCGATTGTTCCTCGTGCGCCGGTTCCTCGGGATCTGGCCCTTCGACGGGTGGTACGTGCGGCTCGTGCCACCCGCCGTCGTCGGCGCGCTCGTCATGCTCGGGGTCGCGGCGCTGCTGCCGGCCACGGCGTTCCTGCCGATCATCGTGCTCGCGGGCGGCGCCGGCGTCCTCGCCTACGGGGTCGGCGTGGTGGCGTTCGCTGTGCCGCCGAACGAGCGCGCGGCGGTACGCAGGATCGCGGCGAAGGTGGGCGTGGGCCGATCCCGCTAGGCTTGGGCCTGCTCGCCCCGGTCGGCCGGCTCGGCCACGGCGTCGTCCGCCACCACCGGTTCGTCGGTCGTCCCCGACGCTGCACCGACGTCCGGGAGCTTGATCACGGAGATCGTCCCGTTGGCCCGGGCGGCCCGGAGCTCGCGGATCTCCTCGTAGATCGCGTCACGCTGCGCGGTCAGCGTGTCCACGGACGTTTGGAGCTCGGCCACCCGGGTGTCGAGCAGGCGCGAGACGGCGGAATCACCGGCGTCCCGCTGCATCCTGGTCGCGATCCGGGAGTCGAGCTCCGCGGCCATCCGGCGCTCGAGCCGGCGTCCGCGGATCATGAAGATCCCGGTCACCAAGGCGAGCGCGGCGGAGGCCGACAACACGCAGAGGATGAGGACCTTCTCCTCGGCCGTCGCGGCGGTGTAGATGAGACGGTCGAACGCGAACAGCTGCGTCGTGTCGACCGCGGCGCTCTGCAGCACCGTGGATGTCACGAAGGTCGCCCAGATGGCGGCCAGCAGGGTGAACGTGGCGGCGAAGATCATGGGGACGGATCATCCCTCCCCATAGGGCGTACGGTCAACCCGTCCTTCCGTAGGACCGATGGGCTAGGTGAGCTGCGGCAGGACCCGCCGGAGCGCCTCCAGCGCCTCGCCGGGCGTATCGGCCCTGATCAGGGGGTCGCGGTCCAGGTCGTCGCGGCCGAGTTCCCACGTCCCCATGCCGATGACGGGTTTGCCCATCTTCAGGGCCAGGGCGATCTCCGAGAGGGTCCCGAACTCCCCGCCGACCGCGATCACGGCGTCGGCGGAGCGGGCGACGATCGCGTTGCGGGCCTCGCCGAACCCGGTGCCGATGGCCACGCTGAGATGGCGCCCCGCGTCCTCGCGGTCATCGCCGGGCAGGATCCCCACCGACAGGCCCCCCGCTGCCTCGGCGCCGCGCGCCGCCGCGTTCATCACGCCGCCCAGCCCGCCGCACACGAGGACGCACCCGATCTCCCCGAGCAGCCGGCCCATCTCCTCGGCCGTCGCGAGCTCCCACTCGGTGGCGTTCGAGGCCCCGATGACGGCGACGTAGGGCTGGGTGCGGTCCACGGGAGGGCAGTATCCCAGGCGGCCCCGACCCTCCGGGAGGCGCGGGTCAGCCGGAGCCGAGCATCGCTCCCAGCAGCGCCGCCGCGCCGCGCTTGTCCAAGGGATCGTTGCCGTTGCCGCACTTCGGGCTGACGACGCAGGAGGGGCACCCCCGCCGACACGGGCATTCGCGCACGCGCTCGAGGGTGGCGCCGAGCCAGCGTTCGACCGCGTGGTAGCCGCGCTCGGCGATCCCCGCGCCACCGGGGTAGCCGTCGTAGACGAACACCGCGGTGAGACCCGTGTCCGGGTGCAGCGGGGTCGAGACGCCGCCGACGTCCCAGCGGTCGCACGTCGCGATGAGGGGGAGCAGGCCGATCGCCGCGTGCTCGGCCGCGTGGATCGCGCCGGAAATCGTGGGCGGTGCGAGGCCGGCGCGATCGAGCAGCCGTCCCGGGAGCGTCCACCACACCGCGCGGGTGGTGAGCGTCACCGGCGGCATCGTGAGCGGCTCCTCGCCGACGATCTCGCCGGTGGCGACCGACCGCCGCACGTACCCGACGACCTGGTCGGTCACGTGGACGTCGCCGAACCGGATCTCGGCGTCGCCGAGCGGGCGTTCGTCGAGCGCCCCGACGATCTCGATGTCGGTCACGTCGCGCGCCTGCGTGGTGTGGTCGGGGTCGGCCGGATCGACGAGCGCGACCCGACGACCCATGTCGAGCGCGTGGACGAGGTACTGCTCGCCCTGGTGCAGGTAGATCGCGCCCGGGTGCAGCGTGCCGAAGGCGCGGCGCTCGTCGGCGGTGCCGATCAGCTCGCCGGTGTCGCGGCGCACGATCCGGTAGACCGCGCCCGCGCCGGCGCGCACGTCGACGTCGTCGTGCGGCCGCCCGGCGCCGGTGTCGTGCACGAGCCCGGTGGCGCGCCGGGTGAGGATGCCCGCCTCGATGAGCACGGTCTCGGCGTCGGCGCCCGCCGCGCCGAAGAACCGCTCGGCCTCGCCGTCGGCGAGCGGTCGTTCGCGCGCGGCGCACCGCACGTGCGGGCCCACGACGTAGGGGTTCGTCGGGTCGATCACGACGTCTTCGGCCGGCCGATGGAACAGCGCGTCCGGGTGACCGACGAGGTACTGGTCGAGCGGGTCGTCCTGGGCCACGAGCACCGCGAGCGCGTCCTCGCGCCGCCGCCCGGCCCGCCCGGCCTGCTGCCACATCGAGGCGCGCGTGCCCGGGTAGCCGGTCAGGACGGCCGCGTCGAGCGAGCCGATGTCGATCCCGAGCTCGAGGGCGTTCGTGGCCGCCACCGCGACGAGCTCGCCGGCGGCGAGCTGCGCCTCGATCGCCCGCCGGTCCTCGGCCAGGTAGCCCGCGCGGTAGCTCTTGATCCGCGGGCGGAGCGCCGCGTCGTCGACCTCGCGACGCGTGAACTCGGCCAGGAGCTCGGCGCCGCGCCGCGACCGGACGAAGCCGATCGTGCGCACGCCCTCCTCGACGAGGTCGCCCATGATCCGCGCGGCCTCGGCGAGGGCGCTGCGCCGCGCGCCGGTCTCCTCGTCCACGATCGGCGGGTTCCACAACGCGAACGAGGTCCGGCCGCGGGGCGACGCATCCTCGAGCACCTCGGTCACGTCGAGGCCGGTGAGCTCCCGCGCGAGCTCACCCGGATTCCCGACCGTCGCGCTCGCGAGGCACCACCGCGGCGACCCGCCATGGAGCTCGATGATGCGGCGGAGCCGGCGCAGCACCATCGCGACGTGGGTGCCGAACACGCCACGCAACACGTGCGCCTCGTCGATCACGACGATCGAGAGGCGGTGCCACAGGTCGGTCCAGCGCGCGTGGTCGGGCAGGAGCGACAGGTGGAGCATGTCGGGGTTCGTGAGGATCAGGTTCGCGTTGCG
>Ga0190270_10000258_pt1 | contig 23311 bp, 18 predicted proteins | sample Popmic320T_FD_133748 | JGI IMG/M metagenome (GOLD analysis project Ga0190270, IMG submission 133748) | Populus adjacent soil microbial communities from riparian zone of Weber River, Utah, USA - 320 T | ecosystem: Environmental > Terrestrial > Soil > Riparian zone | place: USA: Utah | collected...
GCGGGACAACGTCCGGCTAACAGTGAGCCAACCGTGGAGTGGTACCAGGAGCTTTCTCGAACATTAGGGATTGAGGATAGAGTGACTTGGTTGATTCGGCATGTCGAGGATAAGGAGATTCCTGAAATTTTCAACTGCGTTGATTTAGCCGTTCTTCCTTACATGAAATCATTTGAAGCGCAAAGTTCAGTGCTTAGTATTGCGGCAGCTTATGATGTTCCTGTGATAGCCAGTGATGTCGCGAATATTGGCGAAACCGTTAGGGAGTTTGAATTAGGCTTGTGCGTCGAATCGGAATCTGCCGAGCAGTTGGCGGAAGGACTTCGCACTTTAGCTATTACGCCTCGGAGTTCGAATACCAGTGCTCAGAGATTCGCCCGCATTAGCAATTGGACCGAGGTGGGCCGGCAGTACTGGTTGCTTTATAGGGATCAGCTTCATTCTTTAGGCAAAGGTGAGAATACATGACGGCTTTTAAAGAAGGTATACCGGACGATTTCTCAGACCCAATTTGTCTGCCTGCAAACCCAGACCAGGCGCGCAGTTGGCAAGAAGCAAGCCGGTTATGGTGGGAAACTAATCCCATGCGGTACGACTGGAAGGAAACCATTAGCAGTGAGGAGTTCACTCGAGAGTTCTATGACGAGATTGATGAACGTTTTCTATCCAGTGTCAGAGAGTTTATGCCATGGCAGGAGATTCCCTTTGATCCCTTAATAGATTTCGAGTCTTTGCGAGACAAAGACGTGCTTGAGATCGGGGTCGGCAATGGCACTCACGCCGGACTGCTAAGCCAGTACGCGCGCTCCTACACCGGCATAGACCTTACAGAATATGCAGTCAAAAGCACGTCGCAGCGGATTCGCCTCCTCGGGCGCAAGGCATCCATAATGCAAATGGATGCAGAGCATTTGCAGTTTGCCGACAACTCGTTCGATCTGATTTGGAGTTGGGGTGTGATTCATCACTCGTCGAACACTGCGAAGATCCTTAAAGAAATTCATCGAGTGCTACGACCGGCCGGCCAGGCCATAACCATGGTCTATTACCGCAGCCTCTGGAGCTATTATGTGGTCAACGTCTTATTCCGCGGTATTCTTCAAGGTCAACTGCTGAAGACTCGCTCATTACACAAAATCAATCAGCTTCAGACAGACGGTGCAATCGCAAGGTTTTATTCACGCCATGATTGGAACGTTGGCGTATCCGACTTATTTGATATTGAACGGCTTTTGGTTTACGGCACGAAAGCTGAACTCATTCCACTTCCAGCGGGAAAAGTCAAAAATTTGGTAACCCGGTTAATCCCCGATGGCGCGAGTCGGCTGCTCACCAACAGATGCAGATTGGGGACGTTTCTTGTTTCCTCGTTAAGAAAGCGCGACTGACGTTTACAGGGCGATCCTTAGATTCTAATCCGCTTCAGGGCGCTCGTTGCTAGAAAACGGCCCCTCCAAAGTACAGGAACTGAAGTTTGTCAAACGCTATATGTGAAGTAGCAAAATGAGAGTCGCCTACTTAACCGAAATACCAACGCCTTACCGCGAACCGCTGCTTGATTTGTTGGCGAATCAAGATGGGCTGGAACTTGAGGTCCTTTATTGCTCCACGACTGCGCGGGGTCGAGACTGGAAATGGGATCACAAGGCCCATGAATGCCTTCCCGGTATCAATGCCGCTACCGGACAAGGAAATTTATTTCTTAATCCTACTATCGGTAGGCGACTTTCGCGCGGCCAATACGATGTTGTGGTGATTAGCGGTTATGCTCATCCGACCATGGTGATGGCGATGCTCTGGTGTGCCTTACACAAGGTCCCCTATATCCTCTTGTCTGAATCCCAACACCTAACGAGGCGATCTCAGCTAAGACGGTTTGTCAAAAGACCATTAATCCAGTTTGCAATCAAGCGAGCTTCAGCTTTCCTGGTCATGGGGGCTGACGGCCGGGATTATTTGATGTCATACGGCGCCTCGCGAGAACGGATTTTCTTCTTTCCAAACACCCCCGATGTCGAGCGAATTGCCGAAGAGGTGAGAGTCTGCAGACTAAACAAAGCTGAACTTAAAAACGAACTGGGTTTGCTGGGCAAGTTCTTGATTCTATTTGTTGGACGACTAGCGGAGGAAAAGAACGTCGAAATTTTGCTCTCGGCGTTCCGCCTGCTTCAGCGTGACTTTCCGGATTCCGGCTTGGCAATCATAGGCGACGGCCCTAGGCGCGAACTGTTAATGAGACTGGCAGGTGAGCTTTCCCTATCCAATGTGACCTTTGTCGGATTTGTGGATCCCGAAGACTTGCCAAAATATTATGCGCTTGCTGACGTCTTCGCCCTGCCGTCAATCTACGAACCATGGGGCGTCGTAGTTTTGGAAGCCATGGCGAGTGCCCTACCAATTGTTATTTCAGACAAGGTAGGCTGCGTTCGTGATCTAGTCCAGGCGAGAGAGAACGGCTTTGTGTTGCCGCCCAGCGATAAGGGCCGATGGGCGGACGCGCTTATTAGTCTCAAGCGCCAGACCGCACTACGGGAAGAAATGGGACGCAATTCGCGGAAGGTAATCAGCGAATTCGATTATGTTTTTTGCATTTCCCAATTTCGACAGGCATTGGCGAGTGTAACTCAGGCAAACCATTCCATCGACGCTGGCCAAAACCAGCTCACAAAGTTGCGTTAGTTCGCTTCAATGGAAACCATTCATTAATGAAACTCCTAATTTTTATTGCGGCGGCTCTTCTGATTCTGGCTGATTCTCACTACGACGTGATAAACGAGCCTTTGAGTACGGGACGCTGGTTGCCGTTATTTCTTTTTGTCCTAATCGGCATTGGAGGGGCTGCCAGGCAACGTAGCCACATACGTAACCCGCGTCTGTTTGACGTCGGAATAATTGCCTGGCTGACATTCGCATTCGCAACCGCTTCGTATTCAGTTTCACCCTTCTTAACTCTTCAAAGAACTAGCACGCTATTGTTAATGTATGTAGCAGTGTTTTGGGTAATTTGGTCGTACGCAGAAAAGCGCGGAGATCAGAACGTGGTCGACGCTTTGTTATCGGCTGGTCTGACCTTCCTAGTAGCCAGCTGGGTTCTAATGCCGATTTTCGAGGGAATGCGCCAGCCCGATGGACGTTTTCGTGGTTTGATGGAAAACCCAAACTCAGTCGGTTTATTGACCGCTCTGTTACTGCCCCTAGCCTTATTCCGTTCTCTTTCAAGACGGGGTCTTTTGGATCACCTGTTACTTGCCCTGATGCTTTTGAGTCTGGCGTTAAGTGGCAACCGAAGCGGAATGATTGCCGGTTTCGTTGGCGCTATGTTTGTACTGTGGCGGGCGCGGAGCCGGATGCGCTGGGTAGTGGGCGCCGCGATAATTGTGATCGCAATGTCCTTTTACACGGATCCGTTCCTTCCGGAAAGTTGGTATGACAATTCTTACGTTAGACCAGAATCAATAGCGACAGGCAGCGGTCGCGTAGAAGTTTGGCCCATTGCGATGGAGATTGTTGAAGAGCGTCCGTTGATGGGATTCGGTTTTGGCACTGAAGAACTCCTATTGGAATCACACGGGTTCGACGCCAGTAGTTTTCTAGAACATCGGGGTGCATATTTTCATAATTCCTACCTCGGCTTAGTTGCGCAAACGGGTTACATTGGAGCCACGGCCTTCTTCCTCCCGTTATTTGTTTTTGGCGTTTGGCAGTTTTGGAAAAGCAGGCAGGAAACTCAGTTAACGCTGACACCTGCACTTCAAGGTACTCTTCTCTGCGGGCTCATACTCTGCACAGCAGAAAGCTGGGTCTATTCCATGGGCAACCCCTTCGCTTTTCCTTTTTGGGTTAGTGTTATGTTATTGATGCGTAGGCCCCACCTAGAACGAAAACGGCTGCCGTCTAGACCATTGGGCTTTCCTTCATTCAGCCTGCGAAGGCCTATGATCAACGTACCGACGTCTCCTCTGAGGCTGTCACGATCAAAGGACGGCGTTCAGACTTCCTGAATTACGAGTCGGGCAAAAATCGTTGGGTAAACTACTGCAGATTTTCTCGGGTTTATGCGAGACGAACGTCGGGCGACGAAACTCCGACATGCGAATCCTGAAGACCACGCAGACTTATTACCCTTACCTCAGCAAGGGTGGGCCGCCGGCGAAGGTGCGCGCGATTGCGAAGGCGCTCGTCGGGCGGGGGCACGAGGTAACGGTGTTGACGGCGGACCTGGGTCAGGGGCAGGCCACAGGGGCAGGGGGAGCCGGAGGGGCCGGGGGACCAGCAGGAGGAACGGACGGAAAAATCGGCGCGAACGGATGGACATCGCAGGATGATGGAGTGAACGCGATTTACCTGCGGACGCTTCAAAACTATCGCGCCACGACCATCAACCCGCAGGTTCTGAGTTTCTGCGCGCGACGCCTGCGCGACTACGACCTCGTACATATCTATGGACTCTACGATCTAATTGGGTCAACGGCTGGCTGGTTTTGCCGCCGTTATTCCATTCCCTACGTGGTGGAGCCGCTGGGCATGTTTGGGCCAAAAGTTCGCAGTCAACAGAAGAAGCGGCTTTATCGCAAGCTGGTTGGCAACGCGCTTTTTGGGGGCGCCAAAGCAATCATTGCCACTTCCGAAACTGAGCGCGAAGAATTGATCGACGGGGGAATTCCGGCAGAGAAGATTGTCCTGCGCCGCAATGGAATCGACCTGAGCGAGTTTGAATCGTTGCCCGCGCGCGGCGCATTTCGCGCCGGTCTGGCATTTGATGAGGAGAGTCCGTTGATAGTGTTTCTCGGCCGGCTCTCAGCTATCAAAGGACTGGACAACCTGGTGAAGGCGTTTGCGCGGCTCGAGACTGAGACGCATCTGGTGATAGCCGGTCCCGACGATCACGACGGTTGCGCAGAGACGGTCCAAGCATTGATCGATGAGTTTGGCCTTGGGAACCGGGTGACTCTAGCGGGTCCGCTCTATGGAAAGAAGAAACTTGAAGCGTTGGTTGATGCCACGTTTTTTGTGCTGCCATCACGTTATGAAAGTTTTGGAAACGCAGCAGCGGAATCCATTGCCTGCGGCACCCCCGTTCTGGTCACGGATCGTTGTGGGATCGCTCCGCTCATTGATGGAAGCGCTGGCCTGGTCGTTCCTTATGACGTTGAAGCATTGCACGGTGGGATGAAACGGATGATTGAAGATCGAGCATTTTTAACTCAACTTCAGAGCCGTTGCGCCGAGATTGCGAGGGGTCTTTCCTGGGATGAACCCGTGAGCGAGATGGAGAGGCTTTACGACAGTCTGCAGTCTCCAATGGTCAGTCGGCACTCTCAGGATTCAACTCCTGGGATACAGACCGGTTACTGATTCTCAGGGACTAGCGACGCGAAGTAATTATGTGTGGGATTTGTGGAGCGGCTGATTTTTCCGGCGCGGTGAACGCGGCGGAGGTTGTGCGGCGGATGACGCCGACGATGCAGCATCGTGGGCCGGATGATGAGGGCTTTGCCGATTTCGGATTTCGGATTTCCGATCTCGGGCAAAGGGCTAAGAGCGAAGCGCAAAGGGGTAAGAGCGAAGGGCAGGGAGATGCTGCAGATTCGGATATTGGCGGCGCGCTTTCGATTGGCATGAGGCGCCTCAGCATCATCGACCTCGAGGGAGGACATCAACCAATCTTTAACGAAGATGGAATGGTAGGCGCAGTGCTCAATGGCGAGATCTATAACTTCCAGGAGTTGCAAAACCAACTTAAGGATCGCGGTCATATCTTTCACACACGTTCAGATTCCGAAGTGGTCGCGCACGCATATGAGGAGTGGGGACCTGAGTCCGTCGAACGTTTTGAGGGGATGTTTGCGATTGCGGTCTGGGACGGGCGCGGCGCAGAAGAGGGCGGCCGCAGTCATAGTCCAGAGGGCACTTTGTTTCTGGCTCGCGATAGGATGGGGATTAAGCCGCTTTACTACTACGTGGAACTCCAAAGTCCAAAGTCCAAAGTCCAAAGTCACTTTCCGGAAGAAGGAGTTGGGACATCGGAGTCTGGATCCCGGAAGCGTTTTCTTTTTGCATCCGAAGTTCGCACGCTTCTCGCCAGCGGTGTTGTTCCAAGGCGGCTTTCGCGAGCTGCGTTGGAGAGTTATCTCTTGTTTGGATCGGTAAGTGAACCGATGAGTTTGGTGGACGGTGTGTTATCGCTGCCGCCCGGGCACACAATGACGATTGCCCTAGGCGATTCCACCCAGGCGATCAAACCCAAACCGTATTGGAGTCTCGGTTCGCGAATCGCGGAGGTATCTAGCAGCCGCAAGTCGGCTGATAATCAGGCTTCAAACATCAAGGCTTTCGGGAACGGGCACGCTAAGGTGGATAGCACGTCGCGGAATCACACAGCTGCGCGTGTGCGAACGTTGTTGGAAGAAAGTGTACGCAGTCATCTGATTGCTGATGTCCCGGTGGGCGTGTTTCTGAGTGGTGGCATCGACTCCACCTCGCTCGCTGCCCTCGCGAGCCGTGAAGTTTCAGGCATCCACACGTTTACTGTGGCCTTTGCTGAGAAAGAGTTTAGCGAAGCGGCAATTGCGCGCCGAACAGCGGCGAGGTTTGGCACGACGCACCAGGAAGTAATGTTGAGCGGTGATGAAATGCTTGCGCGTCTGGATGAGGCCGTGGGTTCGCTCGACCAGCCGACGATGGATGGCATTAACACATACTTTGTCTCGTGGAGCGCGCGACAGGCTGGACTCAAGGTGACACTTTCGGGTTTAGGCGGCGACGAAGTGTTTGGCGGGTATAGCTCCTTTCGACGCACGCCGAAATACCAACGCCTGGCGGCGGCGGGCGCGCACTTTCCCGGTTCGGTTAGGTCAGCCATGAGCGCGACCTTTTCCGTGGCGACGTCTGCGGCCGGCGCCGGCAGCGTGAGTCGCTTCAAGGCGGGTGACGTCACCCGAAAGATTTCCGCGTTATGGAATTCGCCCGACGCGTTGCCTGATCCTTTCTACTTCGGCCGAGCGCTTTTTACTCCCGCCCAGGTTTCATCGTTGCTAACGCGCGCGGAGTCTGTTGACCCACCGCTCTGGTGGAACTGGCTTTCGGAAAGTGCGAAGGAGGCGAGGGAACTGGACTCTTTCGCAGCCGTCTCCTGCATGGAAATGCAGTCGTATCTGGTAAACACTCTGCTGCGAGACACCGATTCGATGAGCATGGCCCATTCGCTCGAAGTTCGCGTACCGTTTCTTGCTCATCGGCTGGTTGAGTTTGTCACGTCACTGCCGCAGGAAAGGAAGTTGCGCAAAGGGGTGCCGAAGGCTCTGCTGGTTGCCGCGCTGGGAGATCTTTTGCCTGACGAGGTTGTGAACCAAACAAAGCGCGGATTTACTTTTCCCTGGGCTGATTGGTTACGCGGACCACTAAAGGAACGGATCGAAAACGGGTTAGCCGAGCTCTCGCCGGCATTGAAGGAAGCGATCGATGCGGACGGCGTGTGGCAGATATGGCAAGACTACCTGGATGGAAAAACGAGCTGGTCGCGTCCATGGAGTCTATACGTGCTGAATGAATGGGTGAAGCGAAACCTGGAGAATTAGCCGCGGATTAACGCGGACGGACGCAGATCAGGAGAAGACAGGAGGCAGGAGGCAGGAGGCAGAGGTTCCGAAAATCATTGTTGCATGTCAACGACCAATCAAACTCTACTTGCCGCTAAACGTGAAGCGAGTTGTTCCGCGCTTAGCGCTCAATTGCGGGCGAGCCGCCCGCGTTCCCAGTGAAGAGCTTGACTCAGTGAGGCGAAGTCTCTGCAAATGAGCGGTCAAAGGACTGGGGCGCCTTCGACAACGCTTAACTCCGATCCTATCCGCGTGAATCTGCGGCTAATTATCCTTTCAAGCTTTGAACCTCGGAAACTAAACTCGAAACATTACATCGAAGAAGCCGATCACAGAGGCCTAAACTCATCAGCGTAAATTTTCCACTCGATCAAATGACCAGGGAAGAGAAACTGCAGGCGATGGAGGCGCTGTGGGCCGATCTCACCCGCAACACAGAGCAGTTTGAATCGCCTGCCTGGCACGAACAAGTGTTGAAGGAGAGAGAGCAAAGGTTAGAGTCGGGCCAGGAAAACTTCATCGACTGGGAAATAGCCAAGCAGCAGCTTCGCAAGGAATGACATGAAAATTGTCATCCTTCCGTCTGCTAGAGATGATCTGGCAGGCGGCGCTGCTTTCTACGAGAATCAAGGAGAAGGGCTCGGCGAATATTTTCGCGAGTCACTGATTTCCGATGTTGACTCCTGGAAATATACGCGGGCATTCACGAAAGAGTGTTCGGATTTCACCGCTTGCTGTCTAAGCACTTTCCATACGCAATTTATTACACGACCGACAAAGACACGATCTTTGTCAGGGCCATCCTTGACTGCCGGAGAGATCCCAAAGTATTGAGGCGTAAGCCAACCCAGTGAGTAAAATTCATAACATGTACATTCTCGGCATAAACGCATATCACGGTGACGCGGCGGCGGCGATTGTTAAAGATGGTGAACTTGTGGCGGCCGTAGAAGAAGAGCGATTTAATCGTGTGAAGCACTGTGCCGGTTTTCCGGCGGAGTCCGTACGTTACTGCCTGCAGACTGCCGGCGTTCGAATTGAGGACGTTGAGCACATCGGCATCTCGCGGGATCCTTCTGCGCACCTGCACAAGAAGGTCTTGTTTGCGGCAGGACGCGCCGCGAAGAACGCGGCGGGTGACAGGTGGCAGAAAGCCGGGCGCACGAGCCACGAGGCAGAAAGGGCGTTGCAGGAAGCAGAGACTCTAATAATTGAACCGGACTCGAACAAAAGGACAGTTGAAGCCGAAACAGATTCCAATGGGCGCGGCAGCAACGGACGGACACGTGGCAGCGGAATTTTCTCACTGGTTAAGGACCGCCTAAACAATGCGGCGAAGGTTCGTGACTTGAAAGGTGAACTGGCAAGGGTGCTTGGTGTTTCGAAGAATAGTTTGAATGCGCAGTTTCATAACATTGAACACCATCATGCGCATCTGGCGAGCTCGTTTTATGTTTCACCCTTCGAACGCGCGGCGCTGCTGTCGATCGATGGGTTCGGCGACTTTGTCTCAACGATGTGGGCCGTGGGAGAAGGGAACTCAATCAAGGTCCTGGACCAGGTGGAGTATCCACATTCAACCGGCATCGTTTACACGGCGACGACGCAGTTTATTGGATTCCCGCATTATGGTGACGAAGGGAAGGTGATGGGGCTCGCGCCTTATGGCAAGCCGCGCTACATCGAAGAGTTTCGCAACATCATCCGCACCGTAGCGGACGGCAAGTTTAAGTTGGACCTCGACTACTTTCGACACCACGCAGAAGGCGTGGATATGAGTTGGGACCAGGGGTCGCCGGTGATTGGAAGAGTCTATTCCGACGCCTATGCGCGCACGTTTGGTCCACCGCGCGAGCCGGGCGCTTCGCTAACCGATCGCGAGCGCGACATCGCGGCAAGCTTGCAGATGCGTTTGGAGGAAGTGGCGTTTCACGTTCTGAATCATCTACACGATGAGACGGGATTGACTGACCTGGGACTGTCAGGTGGCGTTGCGTACAACTCGGTAATGAACGGGAAGATTCTGCTCAACACGCCGTTTCGAAGAATGTTTGTGCAGCCGGCTGCGGGTGATAGTGGGACGGCGGTGGGTGCTTGTTATGAGATATATAGTCGAGTAGCGCCTAATGGATGGCGAAGCGGGATAGGACAATCTGCTGACGCCCGCGCCGCTACGACATACCCACCCGCTATCGCAGGTGGTGCTGACTACGTAATGGAGGGCGCGTATACGGGCCCTGAGTTTTCAAGTGAAGAGATTTGTGCCGAGCTCGACGCGAGTAAGCTTCAGTATGAGACTTACACCGATGAGGCCGTTACTAAACAGGCAGCTCGCGACATAGCCGACGGCCTGGTGGTGGGATGGTTTCAGGGGCGTATGGAGTTTGGTCCAAGGGCTTTGGGTAATCGTTCCATAGTCGTCGATCCTCGCCGCGCCAATATGAAAGAGACCCTCAACGAGCGCATCAAGAAGCGTGAGCCATTTCGCCCGTTTGCTCCTTCAATACTTGAAGAACGCACCGCCGACTACTTTGAACAGGATCATCCCGCGCCGACTATGTTGACGGTCTACCAGGTGAGACCTGAGCGCCGCGCGGAGATACCGGCGGTCACACACGTTGATGGCTCAGGACGCTTGCAGACTGTGTCGCGTGAGCTCAACCCCAGGTACTATCAGTTGATCTCCGACTTCAACGAGCTAACGGGTGTGCCGGTTGTACTCAATACGTCTTTCAATGAGAACGAGCCAATCGTCTGTACTCCGCGCCATGCTATCGACTGCTTTCTCAAGACGCGGATGGATGTTTTGTATCTGGGGAATCACGCCGTAAGGCGACGGATGACGGGTGACGGATGACGGGTGACCGGGGACGGGTGACGGGTGACCGACGGCGTCCGCCGAAGGCAACCGTCGTGAGTCATCTAGCTCGGTCTGGATGAGCGGAGACCGGGGACGGGCGACGGGTGACCGACGGCGTCCGCCGAAAGACAACCGTCGTGAGTCGGTCCCGTCCCCTGTACCCGGTCATCCGTCACCGGTCACCGGTCACCGGTCACCCGTCACCGGTCTCCGGTCTCCGGTCCGTACGCAACTTAGGAAACCGAACCTTCAATGCGCATATTAGTAACCGGCGGTGCCGGCTTTATTGGCTCGCACCTTTGCGAACGTTTATTGAACAGCGGACACGATGTTCTCTGCCTGGATAATTTCTTTACCGGCCGGCGCGAAAATATTATTAGCCTGCTCGATAACCGCCACTTCGAACTAATTCGACATGATGTGACTGAACCGATACTTCTCGAAGTGGACCAAATCTATAACCTGGCCTGCCCGGCGTCGCCGATTCACTATCAATACAACCCCGTGAAGACCGTGAAGACGAGTGTAATGGGAACCATCAACATGCTCGGTCTCGCCAAGCGCGTACACGCCCGAATTCTCCAGGCATCCACCTCGGAGATCTACGGCGATCCGGAGGTCCATCCTCAACCAGAAGAGTATTGGGGCAATGTGAATCCGATTGGGGTGAGGTCTTGCTATGACGAAGGGAAGCGCCTGGCTGAAACTCTGATGATGGATTACCACCGCCAAAATAAAGTTGATACCCGCATAGCGAGGATCTTCAACACGTATGGTCCACGCATGTGTGAAGACGATGGCCGGGTGGTTTCAAATTTTGTTGTCCAGGCGTTGCGTGGCGAGCCTCTGACGCTATATGGCGCCGGAGATCAAACCCGTTCTTTTTGTTACATCGACGATATGGTTGAAGCTTTGATTCGCCTAATGAATACCGGCGAACTATATGAGCCAGTTAACCTGGGCAATCCCGTTGAATTTACTATCAAGCAATTGGCCGAGGAGATACTCAAGATCACTGGCTCCACTTCGACGATTGTCTACCAGACCTTACCGGAGGACGATCCAAAGCAACGCAAGCCGGATATCTCACGAGCCCAGGAATTTCTTAAATGGAACCCGACCGTTCAACTCAACGAAGGTCTGAAGAAGACGATTGCGTCTTTTAAAGAACGTGCTGGCAGGAATAAAGTGCTGAGTGCACCCTAAAGTGATGAGTGATGAGTGATGAGTGATCGTAACCCAAATGACCGAGTCGTCCGCTGGGCTCAAGCCAAAAGGAGGACACGATGTCGAAGAAAATTGAAAAGTTCGAGGATTTCATAGCATGGCAGAAAGCGCGGAGACTTACGGCCGAAATTTACCGGGTTACCAGTAAGGAGCCGTTCGCAAGAGATTTTGGCCTCAAGGATCAGATTAGACGGGCAGCCGTTTCCAGTATGTCGAATCTGGCCGAGGGGTTTGAACGTGGGCGAGCTACAGAATTTCATCAATTTCTCTCCGTAGCGATGGGCTCATGTGCGGAAGTTCGAACCCAGTTGTACGTAGCATTGGATGTGGGATACCTAAGTACTTCAGTGTTCGAGACGCTAATGACTCAGGCCAAGGGGTCGGACAAATACTCGGAGGACTGCGCCTTTCAGTAGAGCGCAAGCGCGATTCACTTAGACGCTAACCAAGCACTATCCAAGACTCATCACTCATCACTCATCACTTTAAGCCCGGCCGTTAAATGAAAGTCCTTCTTCTTAATCAGTGTTTCTACCCCGACGTGATGGCTACAGCTCAATACCTCACCGATCTAGCTGTGGGGCTAGTTGAAGAAGGGCACGATGTCACAGTAGTAACAAGCGACCGCGGCTATGACAATCCGTCTCAACGCTTTCCACGACGTGAAACGTGGCGCGGCATTAAGATCATTCGAATTTCTTCGCTGGCGCTGGGAAAGGAAACCAGGTGGCGCCGGGCCGCAAACTTTGCCAGTTTCCTGCTCAATTGTACGTTGAGGCTCTTGCTGCTTTCTCGTTTCGATGTGGTTGTAGGGTTGACCTCGCCTCCACTGATCTCTTTCCTCGGCGCTCTCTTCGTTCGAATCAAAGGTGGGCGGTTTTTCTTCTGGGTAATGGATCTTAACCCTGATGAAGCAATAGCCGCCGGCTGGCTGAAAGACCATTCCGTATCCTCAAGAATTCTCAAGGGGCTCTTAAGGTACAGTCTTGTGAACGCTGAGGGAGTCATTGCATTGGATAGATTTGTGAAGCAGAGGGTTGTTGCCAAGGGTGTTCCGGAAACGTCGGTCTCAGTGTTGCCACCGTGGGGTCTCGACGACAGCGTAACGTTTGACATGAAAGGAAGAGAAGCCTTCCGCCGGCAACACAATCTGAAAGAGAAGTTCGTAGTGATGTATGCCGGTAACCACAGTCCGTGTCACCCGCTCGATACCTTAGTTGAAGCAGCACGCCGGCTCGCCGATAACAAGGAAATTGTTTTCTGTTTTGTCGGCGGCGGCAGCGAGCAGAAGAGGGTCGCTGACTTCGCAAGGCGCCATGGACTAGAAAATATCCTGTGTCTACCTTATCAACCGTTTGCAACGTTGTCTGCCTCGCTCTCGGCAGCTGACCTTCACACGGTCGTCATGGGCGACAAGATGGTTGGAATAATCCACCCCTGCAAAATCTACAACATACTTAGCATTGGCTGTTCTTTCCTCTATATTGGACCAACGCCCAGCCACGTCACTGAGATCACCGCGGCGATCGGCTCAACGCTAAACAGCAACCGTCAGGCGTATTCAGCAAGGACCGGTGACGTGGAAACTGTGGTCCAGAACATTTTGGAGCAGGCAAAACGTAAACTGGAGGGCGAGCAAGACTTTGCTCCTGAGATGGCCGGCATGTTTTCGAGGCAGACGCTTCTGCCACGCATGATCAAGATACTGGAATCCAGAACGGCTGACACGGCACTGTTTGCGCAATCGGAAAGTTCGAGTTACATGTCTGCTGAACGTTAGACAAGCAGTTCACGCTCTACACTCAACTCCCATTCCTCACTAGAAAGGTCGCCCATGTATACCTACTTCGGCTTGTTTTTGATCGCCACGTTTGCGTCGCTGGTCCTTACCCCTTTAGTACGTCGCCTATGTGAACGATTCAACCTGTTGGATGTTCCGGTCGACGGCCGGCGCATGCACAGCAAAGCCGTGCCGCGGCTCGGCGGTGTGGCAATTTACATCTCGTGCCTACTCGCGTTAGCGACGTTGCCATTCATAGACAACATCCTCACCCAGACCCTTCGCGGATACACTCCTCAGATTTTGGTCGCTTTGATTCCGGCAACGCTGGTTTTCCTGTTTGGTGTCTACGACGATCTACGCGGCACGAATGCCACTGTAAAGCTGGTGGCCCTCGGTGCGATCGCAACACTCTTCTTCATTATGGGCGGACGCGTCGAGTTTTTGTCGATACCGTTCCTTGGTTCCTTTCAATTGCCGGGAATTGTCTCATTCATTGTAACTGTAGTCTGGCTAGTGGCTATTGCAAACGCCTTCAATTTGATCGACGGCATGGATGGACTGGCATCGGGAGCGGCTTTGTTCGCGTCGCTGGTAATCCTGACAATCTCATTTGCGCAGGGTCAACCCGTGATGATTGTTTTTTCTCTAGTCCTCTGTGGCGCATTGGCTGGATTCTTAAGATACAACTTTAATCCGGCCTCAATATTCCTGGGCGACTCGGGCGCCCTCTTCGTGGGCTTCACCCTTGCGGCGATGTCCGTGGTTGGATCGCAGAAGGCGAGCACGGCGGTGGCAATTGTCATCCCGATCCTGGCGTTTGGAGTACCGGTCGTCGACACGGTCGTAACAATCGCGCGGCGATTCGTCAGCCGCAAACCAGTCTTTCAGGGGGACAATGAGCATATTCATCACATGTTGATTGCTCGCGGTTGGTCGCAGCAGCGTGCGGTGCTGATATTGTATGCCGCGTGTGCGGCCTTCGGCCTGACGGCAATACTATTCAGCGGCACCAGCTCACGGCTGATTGGCTTCGGTTTATTTGTGCTTGCAGTAATCACTATTCTGGCCCTGGGCCATCTGCGCTACCACGAAGTGGACGAGCTTCGCGCCGGCTTCAAACGAACGGTTGGTGACCGGCGAAATCGGATCGCCAACAACCTGCGTGTGCGGCGGGCCAGCGTGGCCTTCTCCAAAGCCGCTGACTTAAATGAGCTATTTGATGCAATGAAGGTGATGCTGGAGTCTGAAGAATTTGCCTATGCGCACCTGGAATTGGGGCAGCCGAAACACTCGGAGAGCAACCGGCGTGCGTTTGAAGCGATCGGGTCGCGGAATTCGGAGCGGCCGCCTCAGTTTATCAACGGGCGAGTTGTCTGGTCCTGGAAGCAGAATGGTCTTAGTGAAGACGCCGTACTTGAATCCACGAATTTCTGGCGTTTCAGTCTACCGCTGACAACCGGCAATACTGAATGGGGCTGGATGAATCTTTACCGCACACTCGATGGTCCGCCTTTGCTGGTTGATATGAACTACCTGGCTGGTTTTTTTAGAACTCACCTGGCTGAGGCTGTTGGTCGTATCCTTCAGTCATCCGAAAAGCCGATCAACGCCGGCGCGGCAACTGCAGGTAAATCGGCTATGACCATGAGGGCCGGAAAAGGCGGAAACGTCGCAGCCAGCTATGGAAGGTAAGGGAGAATTGGCAGGGGACAACCCCGCCTCACCTCAGCTTCGTGTCGCAAGAGTTCTTGGCGCCATTATTTTCGCCAGCTTGCTGGGACTCATCGTCCTCACAGCAATTCCTTACGGTACAGCGGAAGCCTGGTGGAAAGCGCTTCTCGTTTGCTCCCTCCTCGCCCTCACAATTATCTGGCTAATTGAAGGGTTCTTGAGCGGATCCTGGATCAGCGATGGCTGGTCTTTGGTCCTTCCGATGGCGGCGCTTGCGCTTTTTTCGTTTCTGCAAACGCTGTCAATCGGCCAAGGCGCGCAAACTGGCGCAGTTTCGTTTGCCACCTGGAATGCGATCAGCGCCGATCCTTACCACACACGCTTCTTTGCGGCACAGTTTCTGGCTCTCACGCTCGCCGGAGTTCTCCTGCTGCGTTACGCGTCCACGGAAGGACGGCTGCGAACTCTCATCTACGTAGTAATTGGCGTGGCTGTCGCCAGTGCCATCTTCGGAATTCTGAGACAAAGAATGCAGCACAAGCTTGGGTTTGGTTTGCCGCTATTGCCACTGCATAGCGGCTATGGACAATTCATCAACAAGAACCATTTCACTTTGCTGATGGAGATGGGCCTCGGACTGACACTGGGAATGATTTTCGGTGGCGCCACTAAACGCGAACAGTCGTTGATTTACCTCGCAGCGCTGTTGCCAATCTGGACCGCCCTGGTTCTGTCAGGTTCACGCGGCGGATTGGTGGCGATGATGGCCCAGGTAATCGCGGCGGTTTTACTATTTCGTCCTGTTGGGCGGATGGTACATCCGACAGAGTTGCCATCGAAGGCATTGCGCGTCCTGCAATCGTTTCCTGTCCAACTGGTACTGTTGCTTGTCCTGGTCGTCGCAGTCGCCCTTGGAACTTTATGGATGGGCGGAGATCGGCTGGCAACCCAGATTGAGGAATCACCCAAAGAGTTTAGTGCTGACACCGCATCACGCCAGGGTGTGAGTCGAAATGAACTCTGGCGTGTGACGTTAAGAATGTTTGCAGCCCACCCAATACTCGGTGTCGGGATGGGTGGTTATTGGACGGCAGTTCCGGAATTTCATGATGCCGCCGGAACAATGCGCCCGCAGGAGGCCCACAACGATTATCTTGAACTTCTGGCGAGCGGCGGTCTGGTTGGAGCTGCTATTGCTATTTGGTTTGTCGTAGCTGTAATACGGAGAACGCGGCGGAATCTTCGGTCAACTAATCGTTTTCGGCGCGCAGCCTGTTTCGGGGCCACCATAGGCCTCATAGGTGTGGCGGTCCACAGCCTCGTAGATTTCGGACTGCATATAATGATTAACGCCTTGATATTTACAACGCTCATAGTGATTGCGACATCGAAACTGCGCTGGGCCGAGCCCAGGGCGGCAAAGACTCTATGAAACATTCCGGAAATCTTCGACGGCTAATTGCGCTGCTGATTGCTTTGTCGATTTTCAACGGCACCATGTTGGCTGTTGTCCTTCAGGGCCTCGGGGGCGGGGCGAGCGCTTTCCAGGGCCAGGACATCATGGGTGGCGCCGCAATTATTTTTAAGCGGCCCCAGCGCGCCAGAGAAATCTCCGGGGGCGTCGCTATGCTCGTGGTTAAGCGCCAACCAAAAACCCCCAGGCCTGAGGGGTCCAGGACCACTCCCCCCTCCACCGACATAGCCAGAAACAGACCCGCCCCTCCGGTAGACCGTCGCAGGTCGAGACGAATTCCGGTCGAGCCCGATGCGACTCCCACATTTTCTGACGCCGATCAAGCAGAAGCTGCCAAGGATGCCGGAAACAGGTATTACGACCTCTCAAACTTTGAGAAGGCGGTCGAGTCTTATGTCAAAGCGGCGAAATATGCACCTAACGATCCGGTCATCTATAACAATCTTGGGGCTGCCTATTTCGCGCGAGGCCAAAACAACGAAGCAGTTGAGACCTTTAAGAAGTCGTTGACGTTGAAGCCAAACGACCCCGATGCACTTTTTAATTTGGGTATCGCATATGGCACGTTGGAGAAACACGCCGAGGCTGCCGACGTCTTCAAAGAAGCAATCAAGTACAAACCCGATTGGCCTGAAGCGTATAACGCGCTCGGCGACAGTTACCTGAGCTTGAACCGCTACGAAGAAGCCGCGAAAGCGTATGAAGAGACAGTTCGGCTAAAACCGGACGACGACACGGCTTCCAGTAATTTGGCTTTCGCCTACGACAAGCTCAGTAAGGACGCAGAGGCGATTGCTACCCTGCAGAGAATAGTAAAACGAAAACCTACCGATGCGGTGGCTTTCAACAACCTCGGCGCCAGCCTATATAAGAGTGGTCGTTACGCCGAAGCGATTGCTGCGTTTACCACCGCGACTGGACTAAAGCCGGGCGACCCTGAAGCTCTTAACAACCTTGGCGCGGCCTACTACATAACGGACCAGTATCCCAAGGCATTGGAAAGTTTCATCTCTGCTACGAATGCCAAACGCGACTCCGCCGACGCCCACTACAATTTGGGGAACACTTATTACAAGCTGAAGAGGTATCCAGAGGCGACCAAAGCTTATAGCGAAGCAATCAAACTCAAACCGGGTTCTGTTGAGGCACACACAAATCTTGGAAGTTTGCTGATAGCGCTCGATGATTACCAGCAAGCGGTTAAGGAACTGACGGAAGCTATCCGGCTCAATCCAGACAACCCCATATCTCAAAACAACCTCGGCTATGCATACGTGAAAATCGGTGATGCAAGCGGAAGAGCCGATGCCCTCAACTATTATCAGAAAGGGATCAGCGCTTATCAGGAAGCACTGCGCCTGTTACCCGCGTATGCGAAAGCGCTAAACAACCTGGGCGTCGCCTTTAGGAATGTTAAGGATTATCCCGCCGCGGTTGAAGTTCTAACCAAGGCGACGCAGGTCCAACCCGGGTTTCCTGAAGCCCATTACAATCTCGGGCTCGCCTATTTCGATCTGGGCCAATTCAACGATGCGGTGAATTCACTTCAGCAGGCGGTTAAGCTCAAACCCGATTTTGCCGACGCTCACAATGCTTTGGCAGCCGCTCTCTCCAAAGCGCAAAAGGTTGACGCGGCGATTGACGCCTACAAGAAGACTCTTTCGTTGACACCTAATAGCGCAGAAGTCTACAACAACCTCGGTCTGCTGTATTACGAGAATAAACGCTACCCTGAGGCACAGGAGTCGTTTAATAAGGCCATCAGCTTGAAGCCGGGTCTCGTCCAAGCGCATGTGTTTTTGGCCCAGACCTACGAAGCGCAGGGCAATTATCCGTCAGCAATAGAGGCCTACAAGAAAACACTTTCGTTAACGCCTGAGATTCCGGAGATACACAATAGACTCGGAGAGGTGTATTTCAGGACCAAACGCTTCCAGGAAGCGGTCGACGCATTCAAAACCGCCACCAGACTCAAACCCGACTTCGGAAAGGCCCAGTACAATCTGGGACTCTCCTATCTTCAGCTTAAAGATAAAGCGTCGGCTCAGGCGGTGCTCGAAGTTCTTAGGCGGGTGGATCCCACTCGGGCGGCTGAGTTGCAGCGTCTCTTGCAGAGGTAGATCAGGATGATGATGTCGGACACAAAGCAACACGTCGTTTAGATACGGGGAAAGTCGCGCTGCGATACCCCACCGGAAGGCTGGGCGACCCTTGCTTCTCTCTTCTTTGGACGCCAACGGCCTTCGGTTGGAAAACACTTGTTTAAACTCGACACGGAATTGATTAGAAAGGATTGACCTCTCCCGATTCAAAGAGTAGACTCCAGACTTCTCAGTTTTACCCCCCGTGCCTCGATCGATTGTTGGGAGGAAATAGCATGAAGAGCTCACGCAGAATTGGTTTTAAGGCTACGGCAATATTCCTGGCCTTTGCACTGGTCCAACTCTCACTCCAGTTGAGTTTTGCGGCTCCATCTTCGTCATCGTCAACGGCATTCCCGCAGGGCATTCTGGGACGTATCACTACAACGGGGAGCGGTCCGGCCACAATTAACGGAAATAACGCTGCCAGCGGAGATACCGTGCTACCTGGTTCAATGTTGGAAACCCCGAGCGGTACGGAGGCAACGATTGATCTTGGGCCACTGGGCAGCGTCACGCTCCACTCCGCTACAAGAATACGGCTTGACTATGCTTGCCCGAACGCTAGCAGTCCAGATCCTCAGAGCTGTAGGGTATATGTGACGCTCTTCGCAGGATGTGTCACGACAAACTACAAACAGGGCTCTCATCATCGGATTGCGATTGATAGCAAGGGACTGATCGAACAGAGCGATTCTGATAAGGAGAGAAGTGGTGGTGGCGCCCTCAAAACCTGCTCTGACGCGTCGCCGGCTGGTGTAGCTGGTGCTTCATCGGGCGGTCTTGGTTCGAAATTGTGGGCTGCGCTAGCTTTGGGAATATTGGCAGCTCCCGTTGCCTACCTGCTTATAACCGAGGAGGACAACCCCAGCCCTAGTACTCCGTAGTTTGGTTCAGTATGCGAGTTTCAAAAGCGTGCCCGCCGAGATCAGCGGGCACGCTTTTTCATTTCTGCTTTTTCTGTGGTTACAGCTCCAACCTCATCTGACTCTTATCTATCTAACTGGCACATGACTATGAAGGCAGCCCTCCGATTTCTTTCTCATCGTTCTGTGCGTTTCCTCCTGGTCGCAATCGGGATTGGTATTTGCCTCTGGATGATCCAATCGACTGCAGGTCTTGGACTTTCGCGGCTGTTAGGTAGATACGCGCTCGCGATGGGTGACCTTGAGGCGGCGCGGACTGCAATTCAGTTGGCGCCGAACGACGCCCAGGCGCACCGTAACTTTTCGACCATCTCAAACCTGGTTGGCGCGTCATCCGAATCCCTGGTCGCATTGGAGAAGGCTGTCGCCCTCAGACCGAAAGATTATTCGCTTTGGATAGCCCTTGGATTAACTCGTGACCAAATGGGCAACACGGTCGGCGCGCTGGCAGCGTTTGACGAAGCAATCCGGCACGCGCCCTTTTATTCGCGGCCCCGCTGGCAACGTGGAAATGTGCTGCTCAGAGCAGGCCAATACGAGGCGGCATTTAAGGATCTGAACCAAGCGGCGCAAAGCAATCCGGAACTAATTCCCAGGGTTATCGATCTTGCCTGGAGTCTCTCGCAGCGCGATCCAGCCTTAACAGAGAAGTTGGCCCAGATTCAAACGCCGAAGATGAGAATAGCCTTTGCTAAGCTCCTGGCGCGCGAAGGAAAGGCTTCGGAGGCGGTCGCGCAGCTTAAGGCTGCCGGAAACATCGGAGATGAAATCCGGGGCGACCTGATCCAGGAGCTTCTGACGAAAGAATCTTATGGGGAGGCGTACGAGGTTTGGAAAAGCGGGGTAGCCGGCGCTGTCGAGGGGACGGCCGCAATTTATGACGGCGGTTTTGAAGGACCGCTGACTCTGAATGAAAGGGGCTTTGGCTGGCGAGTGGCCGGCGAATCGAAAGGCCACAGATTTTCTTTGGATAGCACAGATCGGAATAGTGGTACAAAGAGCCTACTGATCAACTTCCAGGGCGAGTCCGCATCCCCCCTCCTTTCTCAGCTGGTTATGGTTGAACCCTCGGGTCGTTACAAGGTTAACTTCGCCGCACGCTCAAAGGACATTGTTTCGGGCGGACCGCCCCTCGCCGTAGTCACAGATCCTTCGAGTCGAGAACGTCTGGGCCAATCAACTACGTTGGTTAAAGGCGGCGACGGCTGGCAAACCATCAGTTTTGCATTCACTGCCGCGCCAAAAACGAATGCCGTTGTTATCAGTGTCGAGCGGGAGAGCTGCACTACATCCCCTTGTCCCATCTTTGGTTCGCTTTGGCTCGATAGTTTTTCCATGGAACGAGTAAAATGATTCACGAAACCAGATCAAACATTTCATATTGCGGAGCAACAGCTTGACCAAATCTAATCTTCCACGACTTAAATCCAGCTCCACTTGAATGAAGAAGGTTGACCGCCTTGGATGGGCGGCAGGTTTCTCGCTCAGGTCTTACGGAGTGCGAATTGGTGTGCGCTCCAACGACGCGGCTACGCTCAGTCGGGTCATGGAGCTTTTGCCCGGTGAATGGGAGAAGGTCGATCGACCTGTCGTCGATCGCGTCTATTCCATAATGGTGGGCGGCAGCGGCGCGCGCGCGAATGTGCGGCGCTTCAATTTGTTATACGGCGACCACATTAGACTCGCCCGTTCACTGGATCTCGACAATGTCCTGGAAGCATTTGACTCCGACCTTCGAATTTTCATCGCGGAGTTTGCGAAGCGCCGTGTGTTTGTTCACGCGGGCGTGGTCGGATGGAAAGGGAAGGCGATTGTAATTCCTGGACGAAGCTTTAGCGGCAAATCAACGCTGGTCGCTGAACTAATTCGAGCGGGAGCAACATACTACTCTGACGAGTATGCGGTGTTTGATTCACGTGGTCGAGTACATCCTTATACAAAACCGCTTGAACTGCGAGAAGAGGGAACTCATAAGCAATCGAAGATCGAGGTTGAGGAGATGGGCGGGCGCTCAGGCACAAAGCCCCTTGAGGTTGGGTTGGTATTGATGACGCAATTCAAGGATGGGGCGCGTTGGCGGCCACGAAGCCTGACTCCGGGAAAAGGCGTATTACAATTGCTCTTCAACACTGTTTCAGCGCGGCGTAATCCGCAAAGAGCTCTCGAAACTTTGGAGCGCGTGGCGGCACAGGCTGAAGTGCTACAGGGAGTGAGAGGCCAGGCGACTGAAACAGTCCCGGCGCTGTTGAAAAGGGTCGAAGCAAAATTAGCCATGCATTCGCGCGGATAAGTCTGCTATTAATCGAAATAAAGTGAGCTCGAGCGATAAGTTACGTAAGGGAGGCCTGGTCGCCGCAGTGCTATCCGGAGCCTGGCGACAAGGGGATCTTCCCGAATTAAATATCTCAGAGCTTGACCTCGACGAGGCCACTCCGCTGTTGAACGGATCCGGAGGGGCTTCATTGGCCTGGAAACGCATCGCAAATACTCATTTGCAAAACAGTGCTTCGGCCGAGGTTCTTCACCAGGCTTATCGCCTTCATTCGCTCCAATCCGCAATGCATGAAGAGAAGATCGCTAAGGTCTTTCGACTCCTTCGTCAGGCGCGGGTTAACCCGATCCTCGCAAAGGGTTGGGTCGCTGCGCGAATGTATGGTGACAGCGGGCTGAGGCCATACGGTGACATCGATCTTTGCGTACGTCGCGAACAATTCAAAGCCGCTGAAGAGGTTCTTAACTCTCCCGAAGCAAGCGACTGTTCGGTAGATCTGCACCGTCATTTCGTCGAACTAAGTGACAGAACATTTGATGAAATCTTGGAACGATCGGGAGTTGCGGCTTTAGGCGGTGAAGAGATACGAACGCTCGGACCAGAAGATCACCTGGGCCTTCTTTGTATTCACTTCTTGAGACACGGCGGCTGGCGGCCCATTTGGCTCTGCGATATTGGAGCGACAGTTGAGTCGCTTCCGGAGGGCTTCGACTGGAATGTCTGTCTGGGGCGTAACAACACACGAGCGAGTTGGATCGAGTCTGCAATCGGTCTCGCAGGACGATTACTTGGGGCCAAGACTAGTCATTTGCCTGTGAAACCTGCTGCGCGATTGCCGGCGTGGTTAATCGAAAACGTTCTCACCCAATGGGCAAATCCGTTTGCGATTGATCAGCCGCCAATGAGACATCCGGTTCCAATGGCTGTCCTTCTGCACCATCCCGCTGGACTGGTGGACGGACTACGACAGCGCTGGCCAAACGCGATATTGGCCACCATCAGCGTCAATGGCAAATTCAACAACATGCCGCGATTGCCGTATCAACTAGCAAACTGCCTCGCACGGGTGCGCCGTCTTTTCCTCGTGGATGAAGAAACCGCCAGTGATGAAGACAGTACCACCTCCCGGTAGCGGGTGGGTCTCACGATTGCCCAATGAACGACCCACCCGCTACCGAGGCTGTGTGAAAACTGAAGGTACGAGTGAATAACGCTGAAAGCGTTCGCTAGCTCCAGCCCCGGGTTGCGCTTTTGGCAACCCTGGGAAAGAGGCATTCATTTTTAGAAGACGCAACTCTGAAGGAGTTGCGTCGCCATTCGCCAAACGCAAGCAGCGCAACTCCTTCAGAGTTGCGAAGA
>Ga0190270_10000259_pt1 | contig 23309 bp, 19 predicted proteins | sample Popmic320T_FD_133748 | JGI IMG/M metagenome (GOLD analysis project Ga0190270, IMG submission 133748) | Populus adjacent soil microbial communities from riparian zone of Weber River, Utah, USA - 320 T | ecosystem: Environmental > Terrestrial > Soil > Riparian zone | place: USA: Utah | collected...
CAGTAACACCAAACCGCACCAGCGGAGCGTTTGACGTTGAACGCATTCGGGAGGACTTTCCGGTCCTGCGCCAGACGGTAAACGGCAAGCCTCTCGTCTATCTCGACAACGCTGCATCTTCGCAAGTACCCCAAGTTATCATCGACCGCGGCAGCATCTATCTGGAAGACGAACATTCAAACATACATCGCGGCGTCCACTATTTGAGTCAGAAGGCGACCACCGCCTATGAGGGCGCGCGTGAGAAGGTAAAACGCTTTATTAATGCACGCGATGCGAAAGAGTGCATCTTCGTCCGCGGAGCGACCGAGGGCATCAACCTGGTGATGCACGGTTATGGCCGCAAGTTTATCGGTCCGGGCGACGAGATCATTATTTCGGCCATGGAGCACCACGCCAACATTGTGCCCTGGCAGATGCTGTGCGAGGAGAAGGGCGCCACGCTGCGCGTCATCCCCATGAACGACGCCGGCGAACTGATCCAGGATTCATACAGAACTCTCTTGAGTGAGAAGACGAAATTTGTCGCTATCACGCAAGTCTCAAACGCGCTCGGTACCGTTAACCCAGTCAAAGAAATGATTGATGAGGCGCACAAGTATGGTGTGCCGGTGTTGATTGACGGCGCTCAGAGCGCGCCGCATATGCTCGTAGATGTTCAGGATCTGGATTGCGATTTCTTCGCCTTTTCGGGTCACAAGATGTTCGCGCCCACAGGCAGCGGCGTCGTCTATGGCAAGGCCGAATTGCTCGACAAGATGAATCCGTTCCAGGGCGGCGGCGACATGATTAAGAGCGTGACTTTTGAAAAGACTACCTACGCCGGTTTGCCGAACAAGTTTGAAGCCGGCACGCCGGCGATCGCCTCGCAAATCGGATTAGGCGCTTCCATCGACTACCTCAACACGATCAATCGCACGAAGGCGACCGCGCACGAGCATGAGCTTCTGCGCTATGCCACCGAACGGTTAAAGGCAATCGAGGGCGTGCGAATCGTCGGTACGGCCCGCGAGAAGGCCAGTGTGTTGTCGTTTGTGATTGATGACATTCACCCGCACGATATCGGCACCATCCTCGACCAGGAAGGCATTGCCGTGAGGGCAGGACATCACTGCGCACAACCCGTCATGCAGCGTTTCAACGTGCCGGCGACAGCGCGTGCTTCGTTCGCTTTCTACAACACGAAAGAAGAAGTTGATGTGTTGGCGCGAACGATCGAAAGAGTGATTGAGGTTTTTAGTTGATTGCCGATTTCCAATTGCCAATTGCCGATTAGTTTCGCTATGACGCTCCAATTGGCAATCGGAAATTGGAAATTGGAAATCGAACATGTCTGAACTCAGCGAGCTCTACCAACAGGTCATTCTCGACCATAACAAGAAGCCACGGAACTTCCGCAAGCTCGAGACGGCCAATCACTCGGCGGAAGGTTACAACCCATTGTGTGGCGACCAACTTACCGTCTATCTACATTTGGAGGACGACGCCGTAAAAGAAGTGAGCTTTGAAGGCTCCGGATGTGCCATTTCAAAAGCGGCGGCCAGCATGATGACCCAGGCCGTGAAGGGCAAGAGCAAAGAAGATGCAGAAGCGCTCTTTACAGACTTTCACCGCATGGTGACAGGGGAAGATTACGAAAACGGTGCCTCTGAACGTTTGGGCAATCTGAAGATCTTCGAAGGTGTTCGTGAGTTTCCGGTGCGCGTGAAATGCGCCACGCTGCCGTGGCACACGATGCAGGCTGCGCTCAACAATCAGGAATTGGTTTCCACGGAATAGCTCAGCATCTACGTTTGTACCACTCTGGTCGACACGCCTAACCAGTTACCGCGTTTACTCCTCCCGACAACATAAACAGGCATATTGATTCTACCCACCTTGTAAGCCTTAGGCTCGGCCAGGTTTTGCGAAAGGACCTCTAAAATGTTTCGATATTTTTCATTCAGGAGGAAGTCCTCCACTTCCATCTCCTTCACTTTGCAGTCTTCCGATTCACCGGTAAGCCTGCAAAGAAAGTCGTGAGTCAAATCGGTTAGGCCTTCCCAATGAATTACTTCAAACGGGTAATCGGACTCGCTCATGAAGAGCAATCCGGCACTCGCCCTCTTTAGCTGTTCAATTATCTGTAAATCGTCGTTAACCATTTAAACCCTCTGGGCTACGCCTAATAAAAAGGGTGGGACTCATAGAGAGTCCCACCCTTTTGGCGCGCAGTTTTAAATTTCCACTGCGCTTATTGTTTTGGTCCAATGACCAGTCCGTCACCGATGACGAAATAACCCGGAGGCATCGCGCCGTTATTCGCTTGAGAGTAATTCAAAGCGGCAGCCGCTTCCGCGTTAACATCGGCTATTTTCGCCGGACTATTACCCTTCGGCACGACTACCGTGTGGTAGCTACGACTTACATTTCCGGATGAATCAGTCGCGGTAATGATGATCAGATAAACCCGACCGTCATTCGTTGTGATGAATTCACCTCTAAGCCGGAGTGTAGATGGCGCGATGTCCTTCGCATCGGGCGAATGGACCGTGTTAATAGCGGTTGGCGTCTCGTCATCTTCATCGCCAAAAACCGCCACTTGAATCGTAACCGGATCGCCACTGTTGTCTGTGGCGGTGGCCTCTAAGCCCACGTTAATCAGGTTGCTATTGGTTGAGGATATCAAGTCGACGGCCACCGACGACGTTATCACCGGGGCAACCGTGTCATTGACAGTAATAGTGACCGTCACCACGTTGGAGTAGGCGGTCCCATCAAATGCACGGTACGTGAAGCTGTCGGTCCCTTCGAAGTTCAGACTCGGCGAATAGCTGAAGGAGCCGTCGGCGTTAAGAGTCAGCGTACCGTTCGAAACGTTTGAAACCAGCTGAGCGGAAAGCGCTGGACCATCTATATCCGAGTCGTTTCCGAGGACGCCCGGTGCCGGAACATTAAGCGCCGTATTCGAATTGGTAACGTAACTGTCGCCGGTTGCGACCGGGGCGTCGTTGACATTTGTAATCGTCATGTTAACGGTCGCCGTGTCGTTACCGCCGTTCCCATCACTGACTGTATAAGTGAATGAATCGGTGCCGAAGAAGTTAGCGTTTGGCGTATAGCTAACGTCGGCGCCGCCGTTGGTGATGACCACGGAACCGTTCGTGCCCTGAGTTACGGCTGTAACTGTCAGGGTATCGCCGTCAACGTCAACATCGTTGCTGCGGACGTTGATGGTGTTGGCGCCGCTGTCTTCTGCGATCGTTGCCGAGTCGTTAACGGCATCCGGACCGTCTTGAACGTTCGTTACAGTAACTGCGACCGTGGCCGTGTCGGAGCCGCCGTTGCCGTCAGAAATGGCGTAGGTGAAGGTGTCGCCGCCGAAGAAGTTAGCATTAGGTGTGTAGCTAACGTCGGCGCCGTCATTCGTGATGGCTACGGAACCGTTCGTGCCCTGAGTTACGGCTGTAACCGTCAGAATGTTGCCGTCAACGTCAACATCGTTGCTGCGAACGTTGATGGTGTTGGCGCCGCTGTCTTCCGCAACCATGGCCGAATCGTCCACTGCGTCAGGAGTGTCTTGAACGTTATTGACAGTCATTGTGACAGTCGCGGTATCGGATCCTCCCTGGCCATCGGAAATAGTGTAGGTGAAGGTGTCATTTCCGAAGAAGTTGGCGTTCGGTGTGTAGCTAACGTTGGCACCGCCATTCGTGATGGCGACAGAACCATTATTGCCCTGCGTTATGGCTGTAACTGTAAGAGTACCACCGTCAGAATCGCTATCATTCGCTAGCACATTGATCGTGTTCGCACCGCTCTCTTCCGTAACCGTGGCCTCATCGTCAACCGCGTCAGGATCATCATTTACGGAATTGACGGTGATGGTAACCGTACTGGTATTTGAATCCTGGGTTCCATCGTTGACCTTGAAGGTGAAACTGTCAGGTCCGTTATAGTTTGTACCCGGCGTGTAGGTAACGGTTGCGGAGCATTCGAGGTCCACACAGGAGGAAGTCCCGATGCTGCCAAGCGAGCCATTCGTCGGACCAGTCACAATTGAAAATGTCAGGGTAGTGGTATTCGACGGCCTGACGGCTTCAAGTGTGATCTCCACTGGGGTGTCTTCCGGTGTGGTTGCCGACTGATTGGCCGTTCCCGGTTTGTTCACACCATTACTGCCGGCCTCAACGCAGTTTTCGACTGCATCAGGAAGATTGGCGAAGAAGTCATAACCCGTGAGTGTCTCAACTGCATCAACGGTTGTAATGTAATTTTCCCATGGAGTGGTTCTAATGCCCTGGATGTTTGGCATGATCACAGCCAGCGTTTTGGTCGAACAATTTACTCTCGCTACATCGTCCCCGACGTCCTTTGGCATTATCAATGCAACCTTCCATGTCTGAGCTGGCACAGTCACATTGCCGCCGGCGATTGTGTTGGCGGATCCAGCACTTCCGGTCCCTCCTGTTCCTGAACCACCTGCCACGATGTAAATCTCATTTCCAGCAGTCACCAGAGTCCTTAAGTGCGCTTCAAGATTGGCCCACGGCCCCTGATTATTGTCAGGGGATTGGGGCATTATATTTGTCATCAGGAACGTCGCCTGATTAATTGGCATCGAGGTTTCTTTATCGCGATCTGCGTTTGGAACCATGTGACCGCGGTCAAACCCTGAGCCGACGTAATCGAACCCGGAAACGCGGAACCAAGCTTCTGGAACTGCGGGATCAGCTCGGAAAGTATCAACGCGAACGAGTGAGCCGATCCACTCATCTGAAAGGTGCCAGCTAACCCAGTTCGCCGTCCCACGTGTCCGATTGTATGAAAGTGACAACTCGGGCTTCTCCATCAGGTAGTTGTTGGGTTGGCTTAGATTAGCAGTGGCGCCGTTGGGATTACCCATCGTCAAGTGAACGCTGGGAGGATACGGTGGTGCCGTACCGTTCGCTACCGTGAATGTAAAGACCTTGTTCGAAGACAGAGAGTCAGCGTTAGTGCCTGAGTCGTCCAAATCAACGTCGTGAACCGCATCCTTGAAGATAGTAACGGTGCACTGCTCTCCGGCGACAAAGTTCACGTTAGGCGTGATCGTGTGCGTTTCTCCGCCAAAGAATGACCTGACGGTCGCACTGTTGTGGTTTCCGGAAGCGCAGTTGATGTCGTACCAGCCTGCATCCACGGTGACCGGTTCGGTAAAGTCAATAACGATGGTGGCATCGCGTGGTGCGGTGGTCGCGTTGTTACGAGGATCGGTGCTAAATACCGATGGCCCGATCTCGACAATAGGCGCTGTTCGGCGCGGATTCGGTGCTCCGGTTTCGAAGTCGTTCAAGTTGTTGTCAGAGTCCCTGGCTCCGCCGTTCTCGCGGAAGAGCGCGGTAGTGCTGCTGGGAGATGACGCTCTTGTCGTTTCGGCGCAGTTTGCCGTACTTCCGTAGCCGAGAAAATCCACAATCCCGGGGTTGCTTATGGGACAAGGACCCTCGAGAGCATCGAAGTTATTTACGAGTGCTACCTTGCCGGCCCCTGCACCCATGTTTATGTCGCTGGAGACATTGGCGGCGGGCAGGCTGGCACCTATCGTTTCATTGTTTGAGGCCAACGCGATTAGGTAATATTCGCCTGGTCCAATCGCGCCACCGAGTGGTTGAACCGTCCAAAAGTCTTGATCGGCAGGGCCGTATTGCAAAGACCAGCCCGTCAAGTCGATCGTGGCCGTCGCGTGTGGATTGTAGAGTTCTACATAATCATGATTATAGGTGGCCCCGCCATTGCCGCCGCCTCCGTAGAGTTGACTGATGGTGACGTGATCAGCAACCACTGGCAAAACAGTCAATTGAATCGTTGTGTTAAACGTTCGAGATTGTGCATCTGTAATCGTAACCGGCAGAGATTTCAGTCCGGTTGGATTATTTGCAGGTATCGTCGCGTTGAACGTGAACACGGTGGCGCCGCAGCAAAAGGATTGAGCAGCCGATCCGCCAATTTGAGTGAGATCTGCTGTTACCGTGACGCTTGTACTAGCCGGATTCTGGCCCGGAGCTACGCGAACTGACAGAGTAGTCGTCTCGCCTTGCACTACGGATACGGGATTAGCCGTACCAAAGCCCGAAAGACCTGTGCAACCGTTAAACGGTGATGAGCTGTTACGCGGATTTGGCGCACCTGAGTCAAAATCGATCTTGTTGTCGCTGGTGTCGAAACAACCGTTGTTCTTTCTTAGAGCTGCTGTCGTGTTGGTTAGCTGAGGCGCTGGTCCTGAGCCCTCAAAACAGACTGTTGCATCACCGTATCCAACGAAGTCGATCATTTCGGAGCCGTTGGGGCAGGCCCCGGTTAACGGTGTCGAGTTACTTACTAATGCCACGCGACCCGCAGTTGAGCTCACGAAAATGTTACCGCTCGCATCGGGCGCTGGTAGGTTTACCGTACCGCCTGACCCTTGTGATTCTTGAACCAGGTAATACTGTCCGGGGTGAAGCAGGAAGTTTGTTAGAGGCGTTACCTCCCAGGCTGACAATGTGGTCGAAAACACTTGTACCGACCAGCCACTTAAATCCACCGGCGCAGAACTACGATTTATCAGTTCAATGTAGTCATTCTTAAGAGTCGCACCCAAATTACCGCCGCCACCGTAAACCGTACTGACGACGACATTTCCTACTGTGGCGGGCGGAGTCACGCAGTTGTTTGAAACACCTGGGCTGGGTGCGGCCTGTGAATAAGTAGATGTGTTGCGGGCACCGCCGGCGCCGTTGGGACAGCGCCCAATGGAGTTATTTTCACCGCCCTCGTTGACCTGAGGCTCATCTGCATTCAGCAGAACCAATAGCCCAGCGTCGTCACCCTGCCCATTGTCGTAGACGATTGCATCTTGGAGGTTGACGGTTGAAACAGCAGTGCCAGTTGGAAAATCTGTTGCGCTCCCGACATAGAGTGCGACTGCGTCCTGCCCGTTCTGAAGACCGCTGAAGACCAGGTCAACCCCGGCCACTGCAGCGTTGCCCAGGACGAAGTACCCATTGGCGTCAGTTGTTTTTCCATCGAGGTCGAAGGCGTTATAGGACAAATCATTGCTGCCATTGAAAAGGACAACGACCAGGCCGTCGAGAGGTGTGTTACCGTCCCCGCCATCATATAACTCAATAAACTCCGCCGCGTCGGTACCTGGTGTGTCTGAGTCAATTTCATTGATTATCACGTTCTCTGCGACAGGTGGAGGCGGGCCTGCTGTGGTGAACGAGAAGGTAAAGTCAGACACCATCTGATCAGGCGGGTCGTTGGTATCCGCGTCAGTTATCTGAGTGGCGACCACAGTCACCGTACAGATGGTGCTAAAGGGAAGATCGGATGTAGGATCCAATGTGAACGTGGAACTAGGCGAAGTATTCTGGGTAAACGGGACCGTCGTTCCAGAGGGACATTCGATAGTAAAAGCGCTGCCGGTGGCATTTACGCTTTCGCTGAAGGTGATGCCAATGTTTGAACTCGAGGCCACGCCGGTAGCCACATTGGCCGGCGACGTGCTGCTGACCGTCGGCGCAGTATCGGTTACGACCGTACCGAAGGTTTGGCCAGCGTTAACGGCTCCCGGTGACGCAGTCACCGGACCCGTCCAAGTGAAGTCCCCGTACGCGGTTCCGGTGCCCGTCAGTTGGAGCGACAGGCCGATCGCTTCCGCGCCGGTCTCCGTCACACCGATGCTAGTACACGTCTGCCCTAAAGCCGGGCCGTTTGTCGCTGTGAACGTGCCTTCGTAACAGAGGAACTGAATGACGACGTTGCCCGGCCCCACGAGAGCCATGCCGTCCGGCGCGCCGTTCTGGAGGCCGTCTTGTGGGTAGGACAGGAAAACAGTTCCGTAGCCGCCCTGCTGTGCCGGGATCGTCCCGGAGAGGGCGGAGGCAGTACCGGGGGAGCTATATGTCGCTCCCCCGTTGCCGTTGTACCGCACGATTGAATAACCGGTCAGATTAGTCCCGGCGGGCCCAGCGACCTCGATGAACTCGCCTGTGTCGTTGCCCGTGTTGTCGTAATGGATTTCATTGATGAAGATGGTGGAAGTCGAGCCGGCGACTGGAGCCGGTGCCATTATTGCCACCGAGGATCTCAGACCTAAACCAAGGGCAACCAGAAATGCGACGGCGATAAGCACACGAGTGCGAGCGGTGAAGCGGGCGCTAATAGACATAGATAGGTCCTTTCAAGTTCAGCTCAGGGTAATTCCGGACGCTTTTTATCTGGGGACAACCAGAATTAAGGTTTAGGAATGCGCGATGTTTTTACCAGCATTCTTGCTACAGGTCAAGGTCAGATGCCAGAGTTTATGCATTGGCTGCTTGTGCTACTGGAATAAGGGTTTTCGCGTGAAAGAAATGATGAATGCCAGACTTTTTGCAGCACGCTGGAGCTGATGCTGCCAGACTTTTTGCAGCAGGTTGAAGCCAGCGACCAATAGCCAGCTTTGAGCTGACAAAGTCGGCGCACGTGGGCATAATGGCTGCTCTTCTGAGTTGCTGGAATCTGTCCCGTTGGAGCGCTGCCCCAGTGATCATTTCCTCAATCGAACTGCGTGAGATTCGACTGCCGTTAATTCATTTCTTTGAAACCAGTTTTGGTCGAACGACTGAACGGCGCATCGCGCTTGTCCGTGTCATCGACAACGACGGCGCCGAAGGTTGGGGAGAATGCACTGCGGGTGAGGGGCCGTTCTATTCGGAAGAATGGGCTGAAACTGCATGGTCAACGATCACTGAATTCTTAGCCCCGATGGTTGTCGGCAGCGAGATCGAAACGGCCGCAGGTGCTTCGGATCTTATGGGAGCGGTGCGCGGGAACCGCATGGCCAAGGCTGCGATTGAAACAGCCTGTTGGGACCTTGAGGCCAAGCGGCTTGGTTTGCCCTTATGGAAGCACTTGGGTGGTACGCGGAAGGAAATTCGTTGCGGCGTTTCTATCGGCATTCAGACTTCGCCGGAGATACTGCTTGATAAGATTCAGAAAGAGCTGGCCGCCGGCTATCAACGGATCAAGATCAAAATCAAGCCCGGTTGGGATGTGAAAATCGTTGAGCGCGTGCGTGAGAGTTTTCCGGACATCGCTTTGATGGGAGATGCTAATTCAGCCTACACGATTCGTGACGTCGCGTTGTTCCAGGAGTTGGATCAATACGGCCTGATGATGATTGAACAACCGTTAGCACATGACGACATTTTCGATCACGCGAAGCTTCAGACACAGATCAAAACACCGGTCTGTCTGGACGAGTCAATACGCACGTGTGAAGACGCAGTACACGCGATGGCTCTCGGCTCCTGCAGGATAGTGAATCTCAAACTGGGTCGAGTCGGCGGACACTGGCATGCACGACGGTTAGAGCGCACTTGCAGGGAAAAGAGCGTGCCGGTTTGGTGCGGCGGCATGCTCGAATCCGGAATCGGTCGAGCACACAACATCGCCATGGCGACGCTGGAGGGATTTAGTTTGCCGGGCGACGTTTCCGCGAGTGAGAGATATTGGCACGAGGACATCATCGAACCCGCGGTAACGGTTTCCCGCCGGGGAACGATTACGCCGCCTGACAACCCTGGAATCGGGTTCGAAGTAAACCTTCCGCGGATTGAAAGTCTGACGGTCAGGCGCCAGACGGTTAATCGCTAACTAAAGGGCAGACACAAACCCATACCGAAGCGATGGAAGCCTCCGTTAAAAACAGTAGTGCATTGATTGATTATTTTCTTGGCCGCCAGGAGGCGATCGTTGCGTTTGCGCGCGCCTTGGTTGAAGTGGAATCGCCCTCGGGCGATGCCGCTGGAAGCAAGGCAGTGGTCTCACTGCTGGCGGCCGCAGCGACGGGGATTAATCGAGTCACATCTATTGAACGGGTTACGAGTGAAAACTACGGCGAACATTTGCGAATAACTGCGTTCGGCGATTCGCGTGAGAAGCCGATTGTCATTCTGGGCCATACGGACACCGTCCATCCACTCGGCTCGCTGGGCCAGCGTCCCTGGCGAGTCGAAGGCAACAGGGCGTACGGACCGGGGATTTTCGATATGAAGGCGAACTGCGCACTGGCCGTTGAGGTAATACGAGCGTGTGCGGCCACCGGTCTAACTCCGAAACGCCCTGTGGTTTTACTGTTAACGTGTGACGAAGAAACGGGAAGCCGCACCGGGAAACATATTGTCGAAGCGGAAGCGCGACGGGCGCGTGCCGTTTTGGTGCTTGAGCCACCGGCGTCAGGCGGGCGCGTTAAGACGGGACGAAAGGGAACCGGCATTTTCACCATCGAGGCGCATGGACTCGCGGCGCACGCCGGACTCGAACCTCATAAAGGCGCCAGCGCAATTCTCGAATTGGCATATCAAACTGTTCGTCTACATTCCTTAAACGGTCCAGGAAGTGGGATAAGCGTAAACGTGGGCGTCTTTCACGGTGGCACGCTTTCCAACGTTGTGCCCGCGTTTGCTCAGGCGGAAGTTGATGTGCGCTTTATGACCGCGGATGAGGCAGCGCTGATTGAAAAGGAAATTCGCGACGTAGTTCCCCTTGACGAGCGGGTTCGCCTGGTTGTTAAGGGTGGAATAAACCGTCCGCCACTGGAGCGCAATGAGAAAGTGCTTCAACTCTATGAACAGGCCAGGTCTATCGCCCACGACTTGAATTTCGATCTGGGAGAGACGCAGGTCGGCGGAGCGTCGGATGGAAATTTCGCCGCAGCGGCCGGCGCTCCAGTGCTGGACGGTCTAGGTATTGACGGCGACGGCGCTCATGCTACTCACGAACATATTCTTCTGTCAGACATCCCTCGCCGCGGAGCTCTCCTCGCGGGCCTGATCTCAACTCTATGACCTGGCGGGTCCCAGAGTGTTGAAGCCTATTCTTTCAGCCGTCCGTTTCACGGACTTTGAGATCTTCCCCCCGGGATCCCAGCACTAAAAGTGCTGGGCATTATCAGCCGTCCGCTAACGCGGACTGAGGGTGGGAGCAATTAAGGGTTTTCACTCACGCGCTACCGCGCCCTGTTCTGTACCAATATGAAAATCGCAACCTGGAACGTTAATTCAATTATCGCGCGCTTGCCGCATGTGACGCGCTGGCTCGAGGCTGTTCAGCCGGACGTGCTTTGCATGCAGGAAACAAAGTGTACTGATGACAAGTTTCCCTTTGAGGAGTTTTCGCGCATCGGTTACTGCCCGACTGTGTTCGGTCAGCAGAGCTATAACGGCGTGGCAATCATCGCTCGCAACGAATGCCTCGAGGTGCAAAGAGGCAATTACGAAGACCAGGAAGGCGCTCATGCCCGTTTACTCGCGGCGACGATCGACGGTGTTCGCATTGTCAACGTTTACATTCCTAACGGTCAGGCGGTGGGTTCCGAAAAGTTTGAGTTTAAGCTTGATTGGATGAAACGACTGCGCGCTTTTTTCGATAATAATTTCGAGCGGGATTCACCGGTTGTGCTTTGTGGAGATTTCAACGTCGCGCCCGAGGATCGCGATGTTCATAATCCGCAGCTTTGGCAGGAAAGAATCATGTGCAGCCAGGCGGAGCGCATGGCGCTTGATGAGATAAAGCGCTGGGGATTCACCGATTCATTTCGGCTCCATCATGAAGAGGGTGGACAATTCTCCTGGTGGGACTATCGAGCGGGAGCGTTTCGGCGCAACATGGGTCTGCGCATCGATCATATTTGGGTGACTAAACCGCTGATTGCGGGAAGCAAGAACACGTGGATCGATATAGAGCCGCGCACCTGGGAGCGGCCATCTGATCACGCGCCTATCATCGCGGAGTTTTAATAGGTGGCAAGAAGGTGCGGCCCAGAATAATTCCGGGCCGCCCACAATCCGAATGTTCTGTGAGTTACGGGGTAGGTGTACCCAGGTTGTAGCTGTAGTTAAACCCACCACTGAGCATGGCAAAAATGAAGTACAGGATTAGCAGTACCGTCCAGGCCATCATGATCTGCTTAACGCCCAATCGGTTGGCATTCATCCAGCCCCAGATGAAAGCAAAGAGGCTGCAGAGCAGTCCGATAATTCCTTTCAGCGCGCCGTCGTTCTGGAAAATCTTAACCAGGACGATGATCCAACAGATGACACAGCCGATCAGCGTCAGTAAAGCAAGTATTCCAAACATTCCGTTTCTCCTCCATTCAAACGATTAGTTAAAAGCGATGTCTCAACCTCGAATCAACTGGGCAAACATGGTTGGGAAAAAGAGTAGTCGCACCAGCCAGTAGAGAATTAGACCACCAAAAATTATTATTGTAAGTCCCGTCTGTCTTTCCAGATTTTCAGCCTTATCGATTAGCGGCCCGCCTACCGATCTCGGCAACAGCGTCGCGGTAATCAATATCGCAATTAGCACCAGGATGACCGGCGCAAACGCATGAAATCTTATTGAAGCTTGTACCTCACCTCTCAGGAGTAAGATACAAGCGCGAGTTAAGCCGCAACCGGGACAAGGTACCCCGGTTAATCTAAAAAAGGGACACTCCCAGGCAGGGAGATTCAGCGAAAGCAAGCCGACGTGGAAACCGAGAGCTCCGGTCAGCACCAACCCGAATCTGCGGTCGCGCAATAACGTCGCTATTGGCGAAAACGCAGTCTGAGACAACATTGCGGGCGGCATTCTATAGCAGGTTGGGTGGAATCACTAATTTTTATTTAGACGCTCAGGTTTTATTGAATTACCAGCAAGAACGATGGCCGAAGCAATTAAGAGACCTTTTTGACGTTCCGAACGAATGCGCTAACGAACGACTTTAATGCAGAGTCAGAACGAGCTGAGAGAATTGGAATCAACCGCCGTTTAGGTAGCGGACTTGTCCGCTGACGGGGTGCACAAGTGCACCATCTAAACGGGAGAATGGTTCCCGCTGTCAGTTAGAGGTCAGCTCCGCAGTTTTTTCTGTAATGTCCTTTTGTGCCCATTCGTTGTCACGACTGGCTTCACCGGCCTTATTGCGCTTGGCCGCTTTCATTTTCTGGACCAGGTCCATGTGAGTTGAGAAATAGCCGAGGCTCTTACCGACAATCTCCTGCACGGAGGTGAATCCTTTGTCGACCATGAACTTTTCGAGTCCCTCATTCAACTCATCGATCATCTTCACGCCGTGTAGCATTACACCGGTGCAAATCTGAACCGTTGAGGAGCCGAGCAACATAAACTCGAGCGCATCGTGAGAGTTTTCTATTCCGCCGATACCGCTGATCGAAACGTCTTGAGGAAGCCCTAAGGCCAACTGACTAACCATTCTTAGTGCGATCGGACGAACAGCCTGCGAAGAATATCCACCCGGCACAGTGTGTCCCTCTACGGTCGGCATCGGCCGCATGGTTTCAAGGTCAACTCCTATCACGGACAGGATCGTATTGATCGCTGAAACGCCCACAGCGCCTCCACGCACGGCCGCAAACGAAGGCTCTTTAATGTTTGTAATGTTGGGTGTCATCTTGGCCCAAACAGGAATGTTGGAAACTTCCGTCACCCAACTCGTCACTTCTTCGCACAGATCCGGATGCTCGCCCATCTCCGAACCCATCTTGCGCTCAGTCATTCCGTGCGGACATGAAAAGTTCAATTCAAACGCATCAACGCCCGTGTCCTGGACCATGCGAGTCAACTCTTGCCAGCGACTCTTTTCATACTCCTCCATAATCGAGGCGATGAGGATGTGCTTTGGATACTCTTTCTTGACCTGTCGAAACTCTTCCAGCCAAACATCAATCGGACGATCAGAAATGAGTTCGATGTTTTCAAAACCGATGACCTCTCCCGAAGTCTTCGAACGCAGTTTTCCGTAGCGTGGCACAACGTTGACGACCTTTGCCGATTCAAGGCTGATGGTCTTTGCCACAGCGCCGCCCCAGCCGGCATCGAATGATTTAGCAATGACGCGCGCATTTGTTCCCGGCGGGCCCGATCCCAGCAGGAAAGGGTTGGGGAAGGTCATTCCGTTGACGGTGATCGATAAGTCCATCGCGTTACTCCAGTTTCTTTTACTCTGTCTAACTACTCCACGACCTCCAACTATTCGAAGTAACTGAACACTGAACATCCTTAATCAGCCACCAGCGCACCGTAAGTATCCGGCCGGCGGTCGCGGAAGAATTGCCAGGTGTTACGCACCTCCCGAATTTTATCCAGATCAAGATCGGCAACTACCAACGCATCCTGATCGCGAGGCGCCTCAGCCACAAACTGTCCGCGCGGATCGCAGAAGTAGCTCTGCCCGTAAAACTCGCCGATGTCCCAGGGCTGTTCATGGCCCACGCGATTGATAGCGCCGATGAAATATCCATTTGCGACGGCATGAGCGGGTTGCTCAATGCGCCAGAGATACTCTGACAGACCCGCTACCGTGGCCGAGGGATTAAAGACTATTTCGGCGCCATTCAGGCCAAGCGCGCGTGCTCCTTCCGGAAAATGCCGATCGTAGCAGATGTAGACACCGATGCGCGCAAACGCCGTATCAAACGCCGGGTAACCAAGATTGCCGGGTTTGAAATAAAACTTCTCCCAGAAACCAGGATTCACATGGGGAATATGGTTCTTCCGGTACTTGCCGAGGTATTTGCCGTCCGCATCGATCACCGCCGCCGTGTTGTAGTAAACGCCGGTAATCTCTTCTTCATAAATCGGCACCACGATGACCATGCCGTGCGCCTTGGCAACTTCCTGCATCAACCGCACGGTTGGTCCATCGGGAATTCTCTCGACCGCTTCATACCAACGCGTTTGCTGTTCGGCGCAGAAATATGGAGTCGTAAACACCTCCTGCATACAGACGATCTGTACGCCCTGTTTGGCGGCCTGCTCGATAAAGCCAAGGTGCTTTTCAATGTTGAGACGCTTGATGTCATCAATTGGCATGTCAGTGGGTGCAGCATTTGTGCATTGAATAAGACCGCATTTGACTGTTCGTGGCATACAAGCTCCTTACTTGAGATCCAATGTCGGAAAGGCTGCTGATCAATTACAGAACCCCGACGGGTCGGGATTGCGCGGGATTCAGGAATAGCAAACATATTAAGGGCCCTACACTAGTGTTGGGTAGCCGAAGGATCCCGCGCTCTCCCGACCCGTCGGGATTCTGCAATTGGTTGTCTTAATCAAACTACTCGGCACTCGTTTGACGATCCACTTTGGACTTCATCAAAACGTAATAGATAACGAAACCGAGTCCGAAGGTGATGAACCACGCGTAAGTATACAGCGTGTCCCAAAAAATTGGTTGTGCAACCTGCCCGCCGGGGGTGGATGCCGCGCGCAGAAAGCCCGGAACCACAGGTGCGATTGCCAGGATCAACGCCGTCACCGCGCGAAGGTTAAAGCCGTTCGAATAAGTGTAAGGACCGTTTGTTTCGAACAGGCCGGCCAGGTTCAGTCGCTGTTTTCTGAGTACCCAGTAATCACAAATCAAAATGCCGGCGATGGCGCCCATGAGGCCTGAGTAACCTATCAGCCAGGTGAAAATATACGCTCCCATCGTCCCCATCAACTTCCAGGGCATCATGATTACACCGATTAGAGCCGTGATGAGCCCACCGAGAACATAAGAAATCCGTTTCGGATTAAGATTCGAAAAATCGTTAGAAGGTGAAACAACATTCGCGGCCATGTTGGTCGTAAGCTGGGCAGCGAAAATAACCGCCGTCGCAAAAAGAACGATAATTACGCTGTCAAACTGTCGCATTAATTCAACCGGGTCGGGAATCGCTCGGCCATAGATGAGCAAGGTAGCGCTCGTAACAGCCACGCCGATAAAAGCAAATGCCGTCATGGTGAATGGCAGACCGAGCGCCTGGCCCAGCATTTGTGATTTCTGTGAACGGGCGTAGCGAGTGAAGTCAGGGATGTTCAAACTCAGAGTGGCCCAATAGCCAACGGATGCAGTCAAAGCTCCGGGGAAGATGTGCCAGAAGTTGTTCTGCTGTTTTTGCAGGGCGGACGACTCGGTCAACACGCGCCCCAAACCTCCCGCTTTCCAGGAAGCCCAGATCAGAAGTATCAATCCGCCCCCCAGCAGCAAAGGTGCTGACCACGTCTCGAGATGCTTGATTCCCTCGATACCCTTCAGGATGATAAAAACCTGAATGCCCCAGAACAGAAAGAAAGCTATCCAGGTATGGACTGGAATATCCAGGACTATTGCGCCGCCGAAAAGATTGGTCCAGCCAGACCACATCACAGTAAACAACGCATCAATTGCCGTCCCGCCAATCCACGTTTGAATACCAAACCAGCCGCAGGCGACGATAGCTCTGAGAATCGCCGGGATATTCGCGCCCCTTGTGCCGAATGAAGCACGAGCCAGAACAGGGAAGGAGACACCATATTTTGTTCCCGCGTGGGCGTTCAAAACCATCGGAATCAAAACAATCGTATTGCCAAGCAGGATCGTGAACATCGCCTGCCACCAATTCATTCCTGCTTCAATAAACCCGCCCGAGAGCGTGTACGTAGTGATGACTACGCTCATGCCGATCCATAGAGCCGCTATGTTCCAGGTGGACCAGGTACGTTCTTTAATCGTGGTCGGCGCGAGGTCTTTGTTCCAAAGCGGACTGCCGGAAACGTCCTTGCGGAGCTCTTCAAAGTCGCGCTGCGTGATGGCGATGTCGGTAGCGGTTGAGTCAGCCATAGAGGGTTTGTCGGGTCCTTACGACGTTTGTCAGTCGCTATTGCAGCCGGAAGCTGACCGTGACCTGCGCGGTTATAGAGATCAGACCAGGCGCGATGGCGCTCTCCGAATCACGATCAGAAAGCGTGCCTGCCACACTGCTTACGTTTTGAGTCATTGCTCTTGGAGTGTAGTCGCCGCTGCTTTCAGTTATGGAGTAGGCTGGGCCAATTGTTTGTCCGATTTCTCCTGCCAGCAGCTTCGCTTTCTCCTGTGCAGCCTTAATGGCCATCGCCCGTGCCTGGTCTCGATGGCGCCGGACCTGCGAGTCTCGAAACTCGACGTTTCTGACACGGGTCGCACCGGCTTTAAGAACATCGGAAAGCAAAGCATCAAACTTCGGGATCTCTCGCAATCGCACCACGACTGTTTTTGAAACCTGGTAACCGACAAACTCCCGCTTCACACCCCGGCGTGCTTCGTAATCCAAATCATCGACGTTGTATTTCGGCTCGACGCTGATGTAACTGGTTTGCACGTCTTCGTCCTTGACACTGTTTCGCCGAGCAATCGTCAGTATCTCCCTTATGCTGGCATCGGTCTTATTTTTGGCGATCAACATGTCTTTATCGACGGATTCGACAGACAGTGTAAAAACGATTTCGTCGGGTGGCACGCGGACTTCGGCCTGACCGGAGACGGTGATTAGCGGCCGGTCCCTGGCGTCCTGGGAAAACGCCGCGGTCGGCATCAGGAATAAGGTAGCAATCAGAAAAAAATAATATTTCATGATGGTTCAACTTCGATGTTTAATGGTCTGTCTGAGGGTCGGCGTTGGCGCCATTACACAAGCACGGACGAGAAGGAAATGGTGCATCTATTTTGGATTCGCACCGCGCGGACTAGCCGCGCAGTCGATCGGGAAAGGCCAAGCAGCGCGCATAGTAAGCTAACTGTCTTGAGGGCGACAAGTGTTTTTGGAGTTGCCGTTTTACTTGCGGCGATTTTCATAGACCTCACGAAAAGCCTCAAGTAACGGCAATTCCACAACGTCCCGGGGCCGTCCAGCCGATCGCTTGCTGGCAATGATGTCGCGGATATTCAAAACCGGAAAGCCGGTGGACATGTCCATGCGACTCTTAGCCTCGTCATAGCTATCAATTCCATCAGGCGCGAACACGAGATCGATATCGAAAGGCCCGGATTTCAACTGAATGAAATCCTTTCCTTGCGCGATTTCAGCCGTAACATCATGGTCGAGGGAGAATCCCAGCTCATTGAGCGCATTAATTATGCGCTGACTATTCTCGGGATCTTTACGGGGATAGACATCCACATCCTGCGTGGTTCCTGGATAGCCGAGCAGAATAGCGCCGCTCTTGCCGATAAACATATAGTCGACTTCATGGGCCGCGAAAGCGCGAGCGACCTCCTGAGCCTGTACTGGATTAAATTGATCGCGCGGCATCTAGAATCATTTTCTGAAGGGCGTCCAGTTCTCCATAGCCCAGATACTCCGGTACATTTGCGCGGCACCATTTACGGTATTCTTCAGTTGAATCGAACGAGCGCCATTGGGCGTCGTCGAGCACCGGCTTGTAGACATAGCAGAACCCATATCGCATACGGTCTTCCACTGAGCGCTGCAAGCTACGCTCACATTGTTGCCGGAAATCGTCCAGGTCATCGTTCTTCATGGGGTCCCATTGCACCTAACTGGCCAAGTCTACATCGACACACAAGTGCCGCGTTTTAGAAATTGTCCATCACCCGGCTTGCCTTTGTATTCGCCGTTTTCGATCACTACTTTCCCGCGTGAGAGAACGGTTTCCACCACTCCCTTAATCTTCTTGCCTTCGTACGTGTTGTAGTCGACGTTCATGTGGCTGGTCTTAAGCCCGAGTGTCTGCTCTTTTTCCGGATCAAAGATGACGATGTCAGCATCTGAGCCCACGGCGATCGTGCCTTTCTTCGGAAACAATCCGAACATCTTGGCGGCCGCAGTTGATGTGAGTTCCACAAAGCGATTGAGACTGATGCGATTTTCAACTACGCCGCCGTTGTAGATCAAAGGCACGCGGTTCTCGACACCCGGCGCGCCGTTGGGAATCTTGGTGAAGTCGTCAATCCCAAGTTCCTTCTGTTCTTTCATGCAGAACGGGCAGTGGTCGGTTGAAATCACTTGCAGGTCGTCCATCTTCAAACCCTTCCACAACTCAGCCTGGTTCGCTTTGTCACGAAGCGGAGGAGTCATGACATATTTGGCGCCGTTGAAACCCGGCTCGTCGTAATCATCGAGCGAAAGGAACAGATACTGCGGACAAGTTTCGGCGAAAGCAGGGATACCTCGATCCCGTGCCTGTCGCACTTGATTAAGCGCATCAGCACAAGAGAGGTGAACGATGTAAACCGGCGCCTCTGCCATCTCCGCGATCGCAATTGCTCGATGGACGCCTTCAGCTTCGGCGATGGTTGGGCGTGTCAAGGCGTGAAACTTCGGGGCCGTATGTCCTTTCGCCAGTGCGTGCTTGATGATTTCGTTGATCACGATTCCATTTTCGGCGTGCATGCAAATCAGACCGCCGCGCTCGCCTGCCGCTGACATCGCGCGAAAGATCGTGGCATCGTCAACCAGAAACACACCCGGATAAGCCATGAACATTTTGAAGCTGGTGACGCCCTCGTCCATCGCCGTGTGCAGCTCTTCAATCTGACTGTCTTCCAGCTCGGTTGTAATCAGATGAAAGCCATAGTCGATCGCGGTTTTGCCTTCCGCCTTTTTGTGCCAGTTGTCGATGCCCTCGATGAGTGACTGGCCTTTGTACTGGACGGCGAAGTCGATGATGGTCGTGGTGCCACCGTGCGCGGCGGCGCGGGTTCCGGTCAGAAAGTCGTCTGAAGATTGCGTACCGCCGAAGGGAAGCTCCATGTGCGTGTGTGGATCAATGCCACCGGGGATTACCAGTTTCCCTGAAGCGTCGATCACTTTATCAACTTCCATTTCCAGCTTGGCGCCGATCATGGAAACCTTCTCGTCTTCGATCAGGATATCAGCGCGGTAATCGTCAGTAGCCGTGATTACACGGCCGCTAGTAATTAAGGTTCTCATAGACTTGCCCTGTCCTCGAGTTTCGTCTACCCACTATGATGTGCGAAGGTTTTCGCTCCGTAGGAGCGAAATGTTTATAGCACCAAAGCACCCAAGTCAACCGCGCTCCGTAGGAGCGCAATGTGTACTAACGAACATGGCGCTCCTAACGGAGCGAGAAGGTTCCGAGGACAAAGGCTGGCTATAAACATCCGGCTCCTACGGAGCGAAGACAGAACCCGGAATTCTATTCGATAAACTCAAAAACGTATTTCTCTTCAAACGCGATTTCGTACTTCTTCAGCCACGCTAAATATTCTCCCTTGAAAGTTCTGCGCCGGTGATGTTTTTCCTGGTTCTGAATGTAGCGGATTATAGTGTCCAGCTGCGAATGTCCGTAAGAGGAAGCTCCGGACCCTTCCTGCCATGAGAACTTTCCGCGAACCCATTTGTTCTTGTTGATAAAACTCGACGAGTCGGCTTTGATCTCTCTAACTAAATCGGCTAAGGCCATGGAAGGTCTTAAGCCGAGTAGCGAAGACAGTTTGAATGTAAATTTGAGAGAAGGTATTTGCCATGATGGGAACCTTTCTGCCCCAACAGAGCTTGGGGAATTTATTGAAGCCAATCGTTAACGAACATTTCGCTCCTATCGGAGCGAGGAGTTCATGGGGAGCGTCCGGGGCTATAAACATTGGGCTCCTACGGAGCGAAGACCTACGGCTGATGCGGAGTTAGGAAGAACGTTACGAGGCGAGTCCAATTTGAAAGCAGCACTATTGAGAAGGCAAACGATTCTGAAGACCAGGCAAACTCTGCGATAAGCAAGAAAGCTTGTATCGGAAACTTTTGAAAGGTGACAGAAAGACAGAGAAAAAAGCAGAAAGAGACGGTGAAGAGAGAAGGAGTGAAAGACGCGGCTAACTTCGATTGGGAACCGTCGCCTCCGAATAATTAGGTGATTTTAGTTAAGAGAAACAAACCCTGCATCTAGTGCCGCGATTAGCTCATCCACGTCGTCCGTAGTCGAGTTGAGCATCATTCCAGTGCGAATACAGTTGCCGTAGAGCCCGCCCTTGCCGATTAGCACGTGGCGGCGCTTCGTTTCTTCCATGACAGCAGCAACGGCCTGTGGCGCCGGCTCTTTTGTCTCGCGGTCTTTCACCAGCTCGAGTCCCTGCATCAACCCCATGCCGCGGACGTCGCCGATCACGGGGTGCTTCTCCTTTAGTTCGTCCAAACGCTGGCGCAAATAGCCTCCAACAACAGCAGAATTTCTCCTCAAATCTTCTTCCTCGATTACTCGAATAACCGCGAGCGCGGCCGTCATTGAAACGGGATTGCCACCGAAGGTTGAAAAAGTCAGCCCAGGATATTTGTCGGCAACTTCCTCTGTGGCGACTGTGATCCCGACGGGAGCGCCGTTGCCGAGACCCTTCGCTGAAGTGATGATGTCGGGTTCGACGTCCCAGTGTTCAATGCCAAACCACTTATCGCCGGTGCGTCCCCACGCGGTTTGTACTTCGTCGGCAATAAACAATCCACCATGCTTTCGAGCGATTTCTACCGCGCGTTCGAAGTAACCCGGCGGCGGAACTATAAAGCCACCGACGCCCAGAATCGGTTCAGCCATGAAGGCTGCGATCTCGCCGGTGGTGGTCGTCATGATCAGTTCTTCAATATCGTTTGCGCACGCAAGTCCACACTCCGGGTAAGTGAGCTTAAACGGACAGCGATAGCAATACGGTGCGCGAGCATGAACAAAGCCGGCGACCTGTGCCGGCAGCGGCCGCCAGGGCGCGTGTCCCATCGCCGAAAGAGCGGTGGCCGACCGACCACTGTAACTATGACGCAAGACAACTATCTCATGACGTCCGGTCGCCATCTTTGCAGCATGGACGGCAGTGTCGTCGGCTTCAGTTCCGCTATTTGTGAAGAACGATTTCTTCAAACGGCCCGGCGTAATCTGATGAAGTTTTTCCGCCAGATCCGATTGGGGCTGATTGGCGTAGAGGGTTGAAGTGTGTGTGAGCGTTTGGACTTGTTTGACGATTGCTTCAGTGACCTTGGGATTTGCGTGGCCCACGCTAACCGTCAAAACGCCGCCAAAACAGTCAAGGTATTTGTTGCCCTGGTCGTCCCAGACATATTTTCCCTCACCACGAACCAGCGCGACCGGCTCCTGATAGTAAGTACCAACGGCAGGGAAGAGATACTCTTTGTGCTTTCGGACGGCTTCGGATGGCGTGGTTTTCGTTTCAGCAGTACTCATGATGTCGTTTCGGCTTTTAGCTTTCTGATGATTGCCTTTGCGAGAAACTCATTTATTTCGTTATGCCTGGGAACTGGCTGGGATTGTTTCGTTCTGGGGTTCAAGTACCAATCGTGCTTTCCTCCATGGCGCACCAACACGCATCCCATGTCTGCAAGTGTCTTGATGAGATCGCGGCGTTTCATTACGCGACAGCCATCTCCTCGACCTTCCTGATGTAAGGGACATCACCTGATTCAAGATCGCTGAGCAGGTCTTTCAAGTTCTCCAGAAGTTCGCCTTTGGAATTTCCTTGCGTCAGATAGTCCGGAAATTCATTCCAGTAACCAAGAAAGAAGTCGCCATCCTGCCAGAATGTGTACTTTACGCTTCTCATAGTTCATTCCACCTAATAAAGATTCCCTTCGCGTTTACGTCCCGTGTAGTCAACATAAACGACCTTTAACTCCGTGTAGAAGTCGAGTGCCGTGGATCCTTGCTCACGATCTCCAATCCCAGTGCCTTTGATTCCTCCAAATGGAATGTGCGCCTCACCACCGGTCGTCGGTGAGTTGATATGCGTCATGCCGGTCTCGATCTCGTCGACAAAACGAAAGATGCGCGCGGCGTCGTTTGAGAAGATCGACGAAGAGAGCCCGTACTCGGTGTCGTTGGCCACCTGCATGGCCTCATCAAAGTCTTTTACCCGAAGTACCGACACGACTGGTCCAAAAATTTCTTCTCGGGCGATGCGCATATCTGGTGTCACGTGATCGAAGACTGTAGGCTGAACAAAGAAACCCTTGTCGAGACCATTGCCCGTGGCGCGTCCGCCCCCGTACATCAGCTTCGCGCCGTCTTCGCGTCCAATATCGACATACTTCAGCACAGTCTTAAACTGGCTCTCGTCCACGCTCGGTCCCATTTCCGTGTTTGGATTCATGCCGTCACCTATGCGCATCGACTCCGCACGCTTTACCAGGCGCTCAACAAATTCGTCGGCAATAGCGTTGACTACTACCGCGCGACTGGTGGCCGTGCAACGTTGACCTGACGATCCGAATCCACCCTGGGCAGTTGATTCGACGGCCAGGTCGATATCGGCATCTTCCAGGATAACCACCGGATTCTTGCCGCCCATTTCACACTGAACCTTCCCACCGCGCCGGGAAACTTCCTCGTACAGACGAATGCCAACTTCATTTGAGCCGGTAAACGAAACTGCCTTCACCGCCCGGTGATTTATGATTTCATCACCCGCTTCGGAACCCGAGCCCAGCACCAAATTCAAAACACCGGGGGGAATGCCGGCCTCCTCGAAGATTTGCACGATGCGCACCGCCGTCGCCGGAGTC
>Ga0190270_10000260_pt1 | contig 23248 bp, 18 predicted proteins | sample Popmic320T_FD_133748 | JGI IMG/M metagenome (GOLD analysis project Ga0190270, IMG submission 133748) | Populus adjacent soil microbial communities from riparian zone of Weber River, Utah, USA - 320 T | ecosystem: Environmental > Terrestrial > Soil > Riparian zone | place: USA: Utah | collected...
CCGTAGAGGTCCGGGCAGGACGGAATAGTTGACCCGAGTTCTCCTGCCGTTCTCGCAGACGAGGCGACTGACGGACTCGGTCGGATGGCTGACCCTGTACCTCGGGCTGCTGCTGTTCCTGCCTTCCAGGCTGATCTTCGGCCCGCTGGGAAGCGCCGGTGCGCCCTCGATGCTCTTCGGGTTGGGCAGCCTGTTGCTCTGGCTGCTCACCTTCGTCGGCGCTGCGCGCCGGGCAGTCTCCGAGCCACAGCCAATTCGGATTGCGCTTGGAATTCTGCTGTTCTGTGTCGGTGTGTCTTACGTGTTCGCGATGACACGACCCCTCAGTCCCGATGAGACCAGCCCCGCAGATGTCGCGCTGCTCGCGCTCGCGTCGTGGGCTGGGACGCTGCTGCTCACCCATGACGGCATCAACGACAGGGGACGGCTCGATACCCTCATTTGGCGCTTCGCAGTCTGCGGCGGACTCATTGCGGCTCTCGGACTGGTTCAGATCGCCACACGCCAACTTTGGGTGGATCAGCTCTCGATCCCTGGCCTCACCGGCGATGCGGCGTACAGCCTCAGCACGCGAGGCGGGTATCCCCGGCCGGCGGGGACCGCGATCCACCCCATCGAGTATGGGGTGATTCTGGCGATGATCCTGCCCATCGCGCTCCACGTCGGCTTTCATCACACGCATCGCGGGCCGGTGGTGCGGTGGCTGCCGGCTCTCCCGCTTGTGGCCATCATCCCTCTGACCTCGTCGCGATCGGCGTACCTCGGCGCGACGGTCGGCCTGGTGGTGTGCATGGTCGGATGGTCACGCGCCCGCCGGCTGCGCGTCCTTGCGCTCCTGGTATTGGGCGCGCTGGCGATGGTGGTGGTCACGCCGAACTTCATCGCGTCCATCATGGGCCTGTTCACCGGCGCCGGCGATGACCCCAGCATCACTTCCCGTACCGACAGCTTTGCCTTCGCCGGTGACTTCATCGCACAGAATCCATGGTTCGGACGCGGTCTGGGCACGTTCCTGCCGAAGTACCGAATCTTCGACAACCAGTACCTCCTTCTCCTGGTGTCCGTCGGAATCGTCGGCACGCTGGCTTTCCTCGCTCTGGGGGTGACTGCTGCGGTGACCATGTTCCGCCTACGGGTTCGGTTGCGCGACGAGGCGTCGCGTGACCTTGCGATGTCGCTTGCAGCAGCGACCTGCGCCGGCTTCACTTGCCTGTTCATGTTCGATGCATTCGCCTTTCCGATGACGATGGGCACCCTGTTCCTGATTCTCGGACTGGCCGGCGCATTGCGTCGCATCGAAGATGCCAAAGCAGGTCTGGCGGCGCTCCTGAGATGACCAAGGTGCCCGTAGACATCGCCGCCGTCATCGTGACCTTCAACAGCGAGCACCACGTTGCCGAACTGCTCGACAGCATCGATGCGGCCATGGGTGAACTCTCCTACTCCGTCGTGGTCGTCGACAACGGGTCAACCGACGGCACCTTGGACGTTCTCGACGCACGCACTGACTGCACCGTCATCCGCTCGAGCAACGACGGGTACGCCGCGGGTATGAACCGAGCCGTGAAGAACTCACCGGGCGCGTCTGCGATCCTCATCCTCAATCCTGACGCGGTGCTCGATCCGGATTCGGTGCCCGCCATGTTCGACGTCCTGCGCAAACCGGAGACTGCCGTCGTCGCTCCGCGCGTGCGGGAGCAGGACGGGACGCTCTCGCCGACTCTGCGCCGCGGCCCCACGATGGGCCGGGTCGGTGGCCTCAGTTTCACAGGCTGGCCGATGTTCACCGAGCGGATTGAAGATCCTCGACAGTACGAGACCGAGCATGAAGTGGAGTGGGCGGTCGGCGCGATCCTCCTCATCGACAGCAGGCGCTACGCCGCCCTCGGCGGAATGGACGAGTCCTACTTCCTGTATTCGGAGGAGACCGACTTCAGCCTTCGCGCCAAGGATGCCGGGTGGGCGACAGTGTTCACCCCGGCCGCGGGCGCCATGCACATCGGCGGCGGGTCGGGCGAGAGCGCAACCACCCACACCATGAAGATTCTCAACCGCGTGCGCCTCTACCGCCGCAGAACGGGTACGTTCCGGGCGGCCGTCTACTTGGGGCTGACCGTCGCGACCGAACTCCGGCGGGCGCTGCTCGGCCATGACAAGTCCTGGCCTACCGTACGGGCGCTCCTGCGCCCGAGGGAACGACCCCCGCTGCTCCGAGCGAGCGACGCCATCCTGCCCAAGTGATCCCACCGAGAGGTCGACGACAATGAAGGTCGTGTTGATCGCGCCGGCATGCGACGGCGAAGACATCGGAGAGGCGTGGGTCGCCTTTCAATGGGCCAAGATGCTTTCGGAGAAGCACGACCTGACGTTGTTGACGACCTACAAGCGGGGTCATACGCCCTCAACCCTGCAGTTGCCCGGTGCCAGAGTGATCGAGTGGGAAGAACCCCCTGGAGTCGACCGATTCGAGCGCCTGAACAGCCTGATGCAACCCGGGTACGTCCCGTTCTACGTGCGTGCGCGTCGATGGCTTCGAAGGCGACTGGCGGAGGGTGAGAAGTTCGACGTCGCCCACCAGGTCGTTCCCGTGGCGATGCGCTACCCCTCCCCCGCCGCGGGCTTGGGGATTCCGCTGCTCATCGGGCCGGTCGGCGGAAGCCTAGAGTCGCCTCCCGCATTCGCCGACGAAGAGGGTGCGACCCCGTGGTGGCAGAGACTGCGAGCCCTCGATGCGTGGCGCATCCGGCGGGATCCGCTGCTGAGACGAACATACGAGTCGGCCGCATGCGTGATCGGAGTCGCCCCCTACGTGCAGGATTTCCTCGGCAGGCTCAGACTGCGTCGATTCGAGACCATGAGTGAGACGGCCGTCCACGTTGTACCCGCACACGTCGATCGTTCGCACCGCGTCGCCCCGGTGCGACTCCTCTATGTCGGACGGATCGTTCGAACGAAGGGACTGCGCGACATCATCAGAGCGCTCGGTCTCACGCGCGATCTGGCTGTGACCCTCGATGTGATCGGGGACGGGAACGACCGGGCCGAGTGCGAAGTTCTCGCAGCCGACCTGGACGTGGGTTCGAGAGTCACGTTCCATGGCAAAGTGCCCCGCGAAGCCGTCGATGGATTCTACGAACGCGCCGATGTCTTCGTGTTCCCGAGCTATCGAGAGCCGGGCGGAAATGTGAGCCTGGAGGCGATGGCGTACGGCCTTCCCCTCATCGTCTGCCGCCGCGGCGGACCCGGGGCGAACGTCGATGACTCGTGCGCCTTCCGGCTCGATTCGGATAGTCCCGAACAGCTCGCAGCAGACGTCGCCGGAGCCATTCGAGCCCTCGTCGAGAACCCCGATCTCCGACATCGAATGGGCGATGCGGCGCGCGAGCGTGCGACGAGCAGCCATCTCTGGACGCAGCGCCTCGATCGAGTGAGCGAGCTCTACGACGAGATCGTGATGCCGTCTGCGGGCGAGGTCAGCCCCCGGCCGGCGAGCTAGCCACGACGAGATTGGTCAGGAAGGCGACGGAACTGGGGCGCGGTTCGACGCCTCCGGCAAGCACCTCGTTCACCCAGTCGCTCCGGACGAAGTCGAGCTCGCCCAGCGGACGCAGTACCTCGGGATTCTCCCTCCAATGGGCAACGACGTTCGCCGCCATGATTCCACCGCCGGCGGGTGGACGGTTGCCTCGTCGCAGCCGCTGAACGGCCTTGCGCGCTGCCCTGCGACCGGTGCGCATCGCGTCCAACGCCGGCCGCCACCGCCCGGGGTTCGCATACGTCGAGGGCGCAGGTCTGCCGTTGAGCGGCATTGCGCCCAGCTCTGGGTCGAGTTCCATCTGCAGTGCGCCGAGGAATCGTGAATGGGCCTTGTCTCTGGGTCGCAGTCGCGCGGCGATATCGAGGAAGTCCGGGTCGAGCATCGGGTTGACGACGACACGCTGGTCGGAGACGGCGATGTCGGTGGCGCCTGCCCAGCGCTGCATGCGGTGACCGACGTACAGCTCATCGGCCGCCCGGAACCACTCGTCCCCGCCCGCCGCCAGGGCGTCATACACCTGGCGGTTCGCGATGTCTCGTGCCCAGGCGCTGAATTCATCGGTCAGCAGGCCGGGCTCCACCGCCTCGTTGACGAACATCCGCCACGACGCCAACTGCTCCGCGTCCTTGCGGGTGTAAGGGCGGTCCTCGATCCGCCCGACGTAGTAGAACCCCCGCGCGATCTCGCCTCCCAGTCCTGAGATGCGAACGCCCTGGTCGAAGTCCCGCTCGGCGATGCGCTGAGCGGCGAGCGCGACGGGGTCGGCCATGGCGTCCAGGCGAATCGCGTCGGCACGACATAGCTCCCACGCCTGGGCGGAGGTGATCGCACCCACATCGGTGAGCCCGTGCACCTGGTGGTCGATGCCGTACCGCGCCGCGATCGCTCGCGCTCTGGCGACGTCACCCGTCCCCGGAACCTCCAAGGTCATGGCCCGAAGACCCCGGCGCCGCCGTTCGGGAATGGCGCTGAGGAGCAGCCGCGAGTCCATGCCCCCCGTGAGCTGAAGCACCGCGTCGGGATAGTCGTCCAGCAGCGCGTTGAGGGATGTGCGCAGAAGTGCAGCCGCCTCGCGCACCGCCTCCTCGAGTTCGATCGGAGACGCGGTCCGCGAGGTCGGTCCGCTCACGTGCACACCGTCCGCCCCGAGGCGAGCGATGGCGCCCGGGTCGAGCTTCCGGACGCCGTCGAAAAGCGTCCGCTGCCCCAGCTGCCAGCCGAGCAGCGATTGAACGCCGACAGCGGCTCTGTCCAGCCCTGCGGATACCGCCCACCCCGCCTCGAGCCCAGAGCTGGACATGACCGATCCGTCGGCTCGGCCGGCCTCCGAGTGGAACAGGTGCTGGAATCCCATGGAGTCGGCCGTCATGGACACGCCGCTGATTTCTGACCCGACGGCACCGAAGGGGGGAAGAAGGCGGGTGAGAGCACGCGGATCAGTCCGCATCAAGTCGGCGACCTCGCGATCAGTCACTGTTCCGTGGGCCCGCCTCACCACCCGCGACACGGCCAGCACCGGGTGGGGGTCGGAGCTGGGACGCAGGCCCCAGAAGTCCAGGTTCACGCGACCGCACATGACGCGCGTCACCCCCGACGCGGGACCCGCGCCAAGTCGAGCGAGGTCCGCGGTCGTGGCGAGGAACCCCGGGAGGGTGAAGGGGTTCATGGTGCTAGGCCGAAGCGAGCTTCGCGTCCACGAATTCGGTCAGCGAGCCGACGGTGTCGAAAAGCTCGGCGCCGAACTCGTCATCGTCGATCGTGATGTTGAATCGCTCCTCAATGGCCGCGACGACGGCTACGACGCCGAAGGAATCCAGCTCAGGAAAGGCGCCGAACAGCGCTCTATCGGACGTGAGGTCGGCGGGCGTCTGCGACAGCTCGAGCGTCTCGATCAACACTCCGCGGACGGCATCCAGGGTGGCGGTCATGTAAGTCTCCTTGGGTGTCAGACGAGGACTTCGGCGGGGGCGGCGTGCCCTAGGAACGCGGTGGGGCTGGCGGTGAGCCCGTAGGCACCCGCCTGGAAGATCACGATGAGGTCGTCGATCCCGGCGGGCGGAAGTGCAATGTCATCGCCCAGCAGATCGAGGGGCGTGCAGAGGCATCCCACAACAGTGACCGGGTCGCCCGCGTCGACGTCGACACGGTTGCCGACCACCACGGGATAGTTGCGGCGGATGGCCTGGCCGAAATTGCCGGACGCCGCAAGCTGATGGTGCATTCCGCCGTCGACGACGAGGTAGGTCTTGCCTCGCGACACCTTGCGATCGAGTACACGAGTCACATACACACCGCATTCGCCGACGAGAAAGCGCCCCAGCTCGATGACCGGACTCGCCTCGGGGAACCGCTCGGCGATCGGCCCGTCGACCAGTTCGTGCAGCCCGCCGGCGACGGCGTTCAGATCCAGCGGCTGATCCTTCTCCGTGTAGGGGATGCCGAAACCACCGCCCAGGTTGAGATAACGCACGGGGCGATCGAGGTGGTCGGCCAGCGCGCTGACCAGATCGACGGTGCGCCGCTGTGACTGGGCGATGATCTCGGCGTTGAGATTCTGGGAGCCTGCGAAGACATGGAACCCGAGCACATCCACACCCGAGCCGGCGATCTCGCGAAGGACTGCGGGAACCTCCTCGGCGTCGATGCCGAACTGCTGGGGCCCGCCGCCCATACGCATGCCCGAGCCCTTGACCGCGAAGTCAGGGTTGACCCGGACGGCGATGGTCGGCATGACGCCGAGCTCGTCGCCCGCGGCGACGACACGAGCGAGTTCCGTCATCGACTCGATTTCGATCAGAATGCCTGCCGCGACCGCCTGCCGAATCTCGGAGGGTGCCTTGCCTGGTCCGGCGAAGCTCACACGATTCGGACGCATCGTCGTGTCCAGCGCCGCCTGCATCTCGAGCCCGGAAGCCACGTCGATCCGATCCACGCGCCGCGCGAGGTGCTGCACCACGGCGGGCATCGGGTTCGCCTTCATCGCGAAACTCAGCTCGACGCGAGAGGGCAGCACCTCACGCAGCCTGTCCACCCGCGCATCGAGCAGGCCGCGGTCGTAGGCGAAGAATGGCGTCGACCCGACGCGGCTGGCCAGCCGACTCAGAGGCAGCCCGCCGATCTTCAACTCGCCGTCCACCGTGCCGAATTCGGCGACGTGGTCTTGTGGCTTCACACGGAGACCTCGGCCTTCAGGAGATTGCGATCGAACTTGCCGTTTTGCGACCGGGGCAGCTCAGCGCGGACGTCGATCTGCGAAGGGACCATGTAGAGGGGAAGAAGCTGACGAAGGGCCGTCGTGAGTGCCGTGACGTCGAGCTGGGGCTGCGTCGGTGTGGCGATCAGGACGATGCGCTGGCCCAGCGTCGCATCCGGTAGACCAAGGGCGACGGCATCCCGTACGAGGCCGGTGCTGTACGCCGCTTCCTCGATCTCGGTGGGGCTGACCCGGTAGCCCGAGGTCTTGATCATGTCGTCGGCGCGACCCACGAAGTACAGAAAGCCGTCTTCGTCTGACACGACCGTGTCGCCCGACCACACCGCCATCTCCGGCGCGCGCCACTCCTGATCGGGATGGTGCACGAGGCGATAGCGCTCGGCGGTGCGCACCGGATCGTTCCAGTAGCCGAGGGCGACGAGCGCACCCCGATGAACGAGTTCACCCTGTTCTCCAGGCTCGCAGCGGGTGCCGTCGGACCGGAGCACGAGGATCTCGGCGTTGGGAATGGCCTTGCCGATGGAGTCGGGGCGCCGATCCACCTCGGCGGGGTCGAGGTACGTCGAGCGGAACGCTTCGGTGAGGCCGTACATGAGGTACGGCTCCGCCTCGGTGAATGTACCGCGGAGGCGATCAAGGGTGGGCCGCGGCATCCGTCCCCCCGTGTTCGCGAAATAGCGCAGACCCCGCGCGGCCGCCTCGGACCAGGGTACGTCGACGATCTGCAGCCAGAGCGGCGGAACCGCCGTCAGCCCCGTCACCCCGTACTGCTCGCAGAGCTTCGGCACTTCGCGCGGGAGGAGGTAGTTCATGAGAATGCAGTGGGCGCCGACCGAGAACGCCGTTGTGACCTGGCTCAATCCGGCATCGAAGCTCAGCGGCAGTGCGCTCAGGATCACGTCGTCACTGGTGTTCTTGAGGTAGGTGCTCACACTCTCGGCACCGACGATGAGGTTGCGGTGGCTGAGGACCACGCCCTTCGGCTTGCCCGTGCTGCCGGAGGTATAGAGGATCGCCGCGGGGTCGATGTCGATGGCGGCGGCCTCGAGAAGCGCGTCCGCCGTCGCGGAGGATCCCCGCCAGGCATGCAGTCTGTAAGCGGCGTGGCCGTCAGAGGCCACGTCGCCGATCACGATGACGTGCTCGACTGAGGTGTGCGGCAGGAGCTCGGACAGCTGTCCGAGCCGGTCGGCCGACGTGACCACGATGCGCGCGCCGCAGTCGTTCACGATGTGACCGACCTGAGTCGACTTGAGGACGTGATTGATCGGAACGAAGACACCGCCGGCAGCGGATGCTGCGAACAGCGCCACGACGGTCTCGATCCGTTTCTCGAGGTAGATCGCCACACGGTCGCCCCTACCCAGACCCAATTCGCTCAGTTGGGCCGCGACCGACGTCGCCGTCCGCCAGGTGTCCGCGTACGTGATGGTCTCGTTCCGGTACGACAGGGCGGGCGCACCTGGTGTCGCCGCGGCAGCTTGCGCCAGCAGATGGTGGAAGTTGGTCCGCATGGCGGTCACCGCCCGTACACCTCATCCTCGATGATCCGACTGACTGCGTCGCGGGTGGGTTGCCACGATCGCCCTACAACCGATGCTGCAGCGGCTTCGGCGCTCGCGTTGATGCCCGGCGACGTCACCGCGGCGCTGAGTGCCGACGCCAGACCTCCGGCGGTGGGCTCCGCCCAACGCACGTGCGGATTGGGCAGCACAAGATGTGCCAGCGGCATGTCATTGACGACCGGAATGTTCCCCGCCGCAAGCATCTCCTCGGCGACCAGCGTGATATTGGTGAACGACATGGCCAGACCCGCGATCGTTCGACCATAGAGATCGTTCAACTCGCTCGTCGTCAGGCGGCCGTGGTACGTGTGAGGGACCTCCAGTCCCCGCGGTGGCGCCCCGTAGACATGGATCTCCTGCTCCGGGTGGAGGCGGTGGAAGAGGGAGATGGCCACACGCGCGAGCTGATACCCTCTGCGGGCGTAGTCAGGTCGGCAGTAGAAGACGATCCCTCGCCGGACAGGCTGCGGGGAGGGCAACCGGTAGGCCGCCGAATCGCAGCCGAACGGGACGACATCGGAGGAGAGCCCGGTCTGCTCTCGGATCATCCCGTCCAGCATCTCTCCGAGCGCGATGCGTCGAAACGGAAGCCGGTACGTCATCGCCGCGAATTCGTGCTCAGCCCCATGCCCGTAGAAGTGGGGCTCGTAGTCCTGGATGAAGTACAGCCGTCGCGTCGGATCCTCGCCATAGCGAACGATCAAATGGGCGGACTCCCAGCCCGAGGCGACGACAGCGTCGACTTCGCGGATGCCGGATCGCACGTCTCTCACCTCAGCGCTCAGCGCCGGCCAATGTTCCCGGACTACTGCAGCGAGAGCGCCGACGTCCAATCCGTGCCTGTCGTAGAAGTACAGGATGCATCGGTGGCCACGTGCTTCCAGTGCCTCGACCATGCGGAACAGTGTCGTATGTCCCCCGGAGCCGGGCGCCGGCGCAGTCGACACCCACCCGATGGTGAGCGGGCGCCCCCGTTCGGGACGCGTGACCGGAGTCGGAAGATCTTCCGGCACCCCCGTGAGAATGTCGGCGTCCGCGATCTGGAAGAAGAGCCCTGCGGCCCCGGTCGCGCGATAAGCGCGCCAAGCGAGCCGCTGCGCAATCCCGTGAACCCCGACATCCCGCGCACGTCTCGCGGTCGCCACCATCGCCTTCAACCCGGGCACGGTGGGCAGCTCCTTTCCGCGGCCTGCACGATCGCCTTACGCACCGGAGACCACCCAGCGCGCATAGTACAGCTGGTGGCGCGCACGACGCTCTCCGCGCCTCAGGAGCGCCGAAACGCGCGCAGCTCCTGCGGGCGACTTTCCCTTCGCGACCCGCCGGAACGTCTTCCATTCCTTCGAGGGGGGCCAGACGCGTGCTGCGAAATCGAGGAGACCCGCGTAGTCCGCGCGCGATCGCTCTCTGTCGAGCGCAGACGACGCGAACCGGAGCGCGTCCCGAGCCAGGGCGCGGCGGGCTTGATCATGCATTCTGGTGGCAGACGGGAGCCGATCACCGAGGCGGCGGAACACGCTTGCGAACGCCCCTGCGCGCGCGTCGAGATCGACCAGAGTTCCTGACCCATCGTTCGCACTCATGCTTGCGCGGTGCTCTCGGTGCAGTGCCTGGTCGGCCCCGCCGACCCAACCCACATCGCTGACCGCAGCGACCCGCATGGCGATCTCCATGTCGGGAGCATACGGAAGCGACTGATCCATCGGGCCCAGCTCCGCCAGAATCCTGGAGCGCAGCACCATCTCAGGATTGGTTATCGCGCTGACTCCGAGCCGGCAGCGCTCAGCCAGCCAGTCTCGCCCGTCCCATACCGTCCATCGCACGTCGCGCACTCGGCCTGCGGGAGGTTGCACACTGTCGAAGTGCCAAGGGTGGCCGTACACCAGACCGACGTGCGGGTGCGCTTCGAAGAGCGCGGCTGCGCGAGCGAGCGCTCCCGGGGCAAGGAGGTCATCCGCATCCAGCTTCACGATGTACTCGCCGGACGCGGCCTCCCAACCTGCATTGAATGCAAGGACATGCCCGACGTTCTCGGCGTTGGCGATGACGCTGACATTCGGATGCGCCAGCGCGAGACGGCGGGCCACCTCCAGGCTGTCGTCCGTCGACACGTCGTCCACGATGATCACTTCGACATCGACATCCGCCTGGCTGATCGCACTGGTGACGGCATCCGGGAGGTATCGAGCGTAGTTGAAGCACGGGATGACGATCGAGACGAGTGGACCCAACCGTGGGGCAAGTCGAGGCGCACGCCCACGTTCGAGCGGTCGAGGCCGAGATGGTGTGAGGCTCGCAAGCATTCGCAACGCGCGCCCCGACATCGCATGGGCCTCGGCATAGGCTTCCCAACTCCGTGTGCGCGGGATGGGCGGCATGGCTCGCTCAGGCGACATCTGCCACCCCCACCCTCTCGCGGCCCTCGCCACGGAGCGCACGTACATGATGACGCAGCCACGGCCAGCTCACCAGCAGGTACACGACGACGGCTCCGAAGCCGCCGACCAGCACGGCGAATACCGGATTGCCGATCATGACCCGAGCAGCGATCGCGACTCCGACGGCGGGAATCGCGGCGACGGTCGGCCACCATGCCGCCCTCAGGATCGAGCGGAAGCGAACGCCCGCCGACCTCAATGCGATGGCGTATGCGGGCAGGATCACGAGGACCGCCACAACCACATGCACCCACCCTGCACCCACGATCCCGAATGCTCGGGTCGCGAGGATCATGCCGACGACGAGAACGACGAGCCACACGATCTGAACCCACAGCACGGGTCGCGACAGGCCCCGCGCGTAGAGGAATCCCGCGAAGATGTCGAAGACGACGCGAAGACTCCCATAGAGGCCGAGGGCGGCAAGGACCGGTGCCGCGGGTAGCCATTTAGCGCCGTAGACCACTTCGATGAGCGGAGCGCTCAGCGCAGCCAGGACGGCCCCGGCGGGCAGAGCTCCCGCCCAGGCGACGGCCACCACAGACGCGAGTCCTTCGCTGCCACTCCCCGTGCGTGAGAAGTACGGCAGCGAGATGGAGCGGACGACCTGCGACAGCGCGCTCATCGGCCAGCTGGAGATGTTGAATGCCAGCACGTAGTAGCCCAAGGCGGCCGCGCCGGCGACGCGGACCAGCACGATGTTGTCGACGTTCAGTAGCGCCCACGAAAGAAGATTTGCTGCAGCGATCGGCAGACCGAAGGCCAGTACGGGGCGGACCACAGATCGATCGATCGCATACCTCGGGACGACCCGCGCGAATCCGAACTGCATCGCTGACGAGACGATCTGTGCGGTCACCCGCCCGATCGCCAACCCGAGCACACCAAGCCCGAGCGCCACCAGAAGGAGGGTCACTGTGGTCGAGACGACGAAGTCGGCCACCCCGACGAAGAACATCTCCCGCTGCTGGAAGCGGCGCTGAAGCATGGCGTAGGGGACAACTGTGGCGCCCGCGAGAAGCAGCGTGAACGAGAGCACCGCGATTGCCGGAGCGGCGGCAGTGCTACCGAGAAGTCCCGCAATCGCCGTGCTCGACGCCACCGTGATGCCCGTCATGACGGCCCCGCTCAGCAGGCCCAGGCTTGCGACGGTCGGCGCGATCCTCTCGGGCTTGTCCGACCTGATGAGATCTGCCGACAGGCCGAGATCCGCCACCGTGATCAGGATGGATTGAACAGTGAGCGCAATGGCATACACGCCGAACTGCTCCGGCGTCAGAATGCGCGCCAGGACGATACCTACGACGAGCCCGCCCAGACGCAGCACGATAGTGCTCACGCCGCTCCACGCCGCGCCCCGTGTGGCGCGCGAGCGGAGTGTCGTGGCGGATTCGGTCATGGCGCACCCGCCGGCAGATGGCGTGCTGGGGATCGCACCCATGTCGTGAGCTGGGCCGTCGGAAGCGTCTCTCTCAGGCGAGCTGTGGTGTCGGACGACGCCTCGACCCACTCAGTACCCGATCGCAGGGTTCGCTCGCACTCGGATTCCGGGGCGCCGTCCGCGATGATGACCACGATCTGCGCGTTCGCCAGGTCTGGCGAGATGAGATGCGATGCGCCGGCGCGCGTGGCGACGATCATCGCCGCGCCCCACAGAGGCAGACTGCGCAAGACCGCGCCCTCCACGCCGGAACGCAGCCCCCATGGAACGAATCCATGGTGGTCAGAGTCGCTCGGGGCGTGGCCCATTCGCACGATCTCGAGCGATGAGGGGTCCCGTTCGACCAGCGCCTGCAGCCGTCGGGCGCTGTCCTCATCCACCATCAACAGCAGGAGGGTATCGAGGGATCTCCCCCCGAGGAGCTGAAACATCGACGAGCGATCCGGTCGCACATCACGCCCCCGCAGCGCCGCCCACTCGCGGCGGGCTCGACGGTTCGCTCGTGCCAGCAGGCGCCTGCCTGCCCTCACTGCGCTCCGTGCGCGCGACGTCGTCACACCCAGATTCGGGCGGTCTGCGACGCGACGATCGACGGGGGAGAGCGATGGGTCTTTCATCGCGGCCACCCGAGACGCCGTTTCCGCACAGTCACAGGCGATAAGGTCCTCGACGAGGATGCCCTTCCAGACATCCCAGTCTTCGGTTCCGAAGCCGGCATGCACGGTCCTGTGTCGAGGGCGGTCGGCCAGGATCGCCGAGGCCCCGACCAGCTCGGCCACGACGGCGCGCATCCGATCGAGTTCGGGATGACGGATGGTCGGATAGGCGGCCGCGTATTCTCGCGCCTGCTCCAGGTCTCCTCGGCAGAGGGCGACCCGACAGAGCCATGCCCATTCGACCGGATCAGCATGGGACGCCCCGTGCGAGCGCACGACGATTGCCGTGGAGTGTTCCAGCAATTCGCGGGCGCGCTCGGGTCGCCCGAGTTTCACCGAGCTTCGCGCCAACCCGAGGGCGGCCTCCGGCTCGAAATGAAAATTCAGCACCTGACCGTATCGGTCGGCCGCCTGGCCGGGTCGTCCGGCGACGAGCAACGCGTCTGCGGACTGACTCAGACGTCGATCCACGCCCGGCCGACCGACGAAACTCACCGGGCCCGAATCACCGGCATCGTCCAGAGCCAGAGGCCCGAACAGATCGGGCTGGACGATCCTCTTTCCCGGCGCGCCCTTCTGCAGTTCGTACCACTGGCGAACCTGGTCCCGATTCTCGATCGAGTGCCGGTCATGCGCGAGCCGAGTCCCGGCCGCCGTCATCGCGGCCAACACGTCGACGTTGTGGAGCAAGAACTCGACCTTATCCGCGACATCCTCATGGTCTGCGAACACGCAGTTCACCATGTCGATGAAACCGGCTTGCTCGACGGCGGGAGTGCGTTCGGTCAGAAGGAGGGCTCCGGCGGCCGGAATCTCGAGATGCTTGCGAACGAGTTCTTCCGCGATCGTCCCGCACGTGGGGACGATCAGCGCCGAGCTCAACGAGCGCGCGTAGGACTCCCCCGTCGGCATGGCGGTGGCACCCGCACGATCGAACCATCCGGCGTGCGGCATGCTCGTCACCGGGAACCGCTCGCGGAGCACCCGGTCGACTCGAACCCGCCAGGGGTAGTTGGCTTCACGGCTCCCGCTCAGCAGGATCGACTGGGACTTGGCCTCCGGGAACGGGTGGAACACGCTTCGGTCGGCGAAGTTCGGCCACGCGTACGTCCTGTCGGCGATGTCGGGGGTGTAGCCGACTGCCGACACCGCGATCGTGAAGAACGTGTCGATGCCCCAGTCATCCATGTCGGCGAGGAAGACCGAGCGGGTCGGGCAGTACCCGTCGGCGTTCAGCAGGCCCACCTTCGCAACCTCAGGGTGACGGTGGGTATTCGCGATCGCTCGGCCTCTCCGCGCGTACACGCCCGATTCGAAGAGGGCCAGATCCGGCTGCAGACGGTCGACCACCTCGTCGTAGTCGGCATTCGTGTCGATGACGGACACGTCGAAATACTGCCGAAGGCACTTCAGGTGATCGCGAAAATGCCCCGTGATGAACTCCGGCAACGCGGGATCCAGGATGCGGAAGAAGACCATGCGTGGCTTCCGACCGGTCCACCTGCGCGCGCTCTCGATCGACGCCACCGGATTCAGAACATCCATGTCAGACCTTCGCGCGGGCGTCGCGGACGGTCGCACCCTCCAGCGCTGCGACAACACGCTCCTGCTGCCCCTCGGCGAGGTGCGGGAACATCGGCAGGGACAGGATGCGGTCGGCAGCCGCCTCGGCCACGGGGAACTGCCCGCGGCGGTACCCGAGCGACGTGTACGCCTCAGTCAGGTGGACGGGCGTCGGATAGTGGATGCCGGCCCCGATGCCGGCGGCGCCGAGCTCGGCCAGAACGCGATCCCGTTCGTCGACCCGGATGACGTAGAGGTGCCAGACGTCCTCGTTTCCGGGACGAACGGCCGGGGTACGCACCCCTGCGACGTCGGAGAGGAGACCCGTGTAGCGAGCAGCGGCCGCGCGGCGGGCGGCGTTCCAGCCGTCGAGTCGTCGCAGCTTGGCCCGCAGCACCGTCGCCTGTACGGCGTCGAGCCGCGCGTTGACGCCGATGTGGTCGTGGACGTATTTCACGGAGCTGCCATGGGCGCCGAGATTGCGCACCAGCGTGGCGACCTCGGCGTCATTCGTCATCACCGCACCGGCATCGCCCGCCGCGCCGAGATTCTTGCCGGGGTAGAAGCTGGTCGCCGCGACGCGGGACAGCGCGCCCGCACGACCCGCGATCGAGCGCGCCCCCTGCGACTGGGCCGCATCCTCGATGACCACGAGGTCGTGCGCGCGGGCGATCGGAGTGATGCGCTCCATCTCTGCCGTCTGCCCGAATAGATGCACGGGGACGATCGCGCGGGTGCGTTCGGTGATCGCGGCTTCGATGGCGTCGGGATCGATGAGGAGGTATTCGTCATCCACGTCGACGAAGACCGGCACGGCCCCGATGCGCGACACCGCCTCGGCCGTGGCGATGAACGTGTTCGCCGGGACGATGACTTCGTCGCCCGGGGCGATGCCGACGGCGCGATAGGCGAGCTCGAGCGCGTCGGTGCCGTTGGAGACGCCGACGACGTGTTCAACGCCGATGTAGCCGGCGTACTCGCGTTCGAAGTCGTCGACTTCGGAACCGCCGATGAATCCCGCGGACTCGAGTTGCGCGCGCCACACGGGCACTACCTCGTCGACGATCTCCGCCTGCTGGGCGGCGAGGTCGAGGAACGGCACCTGGGCGATCGCGGCCCGCTGGGATGCCAGGTCGGTGAAGGGCACGATGGTGGTCAAGCTGTCACCTCCAGCTGGCGGGCGGGCACGCCGACCCAGGTCTGATCGTGTGGGACGTCGACCAGCACAACGGCTCCCATACCGATCGTGGCGGCGGTTCCGACGACGACGCCCTGCCGAATGGAGGCATTCATGCCGATATATGCCGCTTCGTGAATGCGTGCGAATCCGCCGATGGCGACGCCGGCGGCGAGGGTGGTGAAATCCTCGAGAATGCAGTCATGGGTGATGACGCTGTTCGGCATCGCCACGACGTGGCGACCGATCGTCGTATCCGCGGTGACGACGACGCCATCCAGCAGAATGCTGCCTGCCTTCACATCACTGGTCTTGCCGATCCGCGCCGAACGGGCCACGAACGTCGCGAAGCGCTCCTCGGGCACACCGAACTTGACGAGTCGACGCACCACGCTCCGGCGGCTCGCACTCGGTCCGACGCAGACGAGCAGGAACTCGTCGCGTGCGGCCACGTCGTCGATCGTTCCGATGACGGGGATGCCGGCGACCTCCGTCCCGTGCAGCTCGACGTTGTCGTCGACGATCCCGACGACGTCGGTGATACCCGCGGCGAGGACCTCTCGCGCCAGGCCGCTCGCCCCCACGAGCAGTAATCCCGCAGTCACGACGCTGCGCTCCCGGGAGCGCGGAGCACCGCGATCACGCGTTCCTGGTCGGCATCCGCCATCGTGTGGAAGACCGGCAGGATGAGCGTGTGGTCGTTCAGCCGCTCGGTGACCGGGAGGCCCTGCTGCGGCGTGAGGCCGCGGTACGGCGGCTGACGGTGGGAGGCCATGATGCCCCGGCGCGCCGAGATGTCCGCGCGGGACAGCGACTCGAGCAGTCCTTCACGATCGACGGGGTACTCCCCGAGCACCTCAACCCAGAAGGACTGGAAGTTCCCGGTGCCGTACGCCGGGTCGCACACCGCCCGCAGACCGGGGATGTCGGCGATCGCGCTCTGGTAGATCTCAGCGATCTTGCGCCGGCGCACCACGATCTCGGGCAGCCGGCCCAGCTGCACGATTCCCACCGCAGCCTGGAGGTCGGTCATGCGGAAGTTGAAGCCCATCTCGCTGTACTCCTCGGCAGGAGGCAGGACCGAAAGATTCCGGTCTGCGGCCGAGACGCTCATCGCGTGCTCACGCAGGTGACGGGCACGGGCCGCCCAGTCCTCGCGCCGCGTGGTGATCATGCCTCCCTCGCCCGTCGTGAGGAGTTTGCGCGGGTGGAACGACCACGCGGCGATGTCGGCGCCGGCCCCGACCGGGCGCCCCTTATAGGTCGATCCGGCACCGCACGCGGCATCCTCGATCACGACGATGCCGCGTGCGTCGGTCACTGCGCGGATTTCGTCCAGATCCACCGGAACCCCGCCCTGGTCGACAGCGATGACAGCTTTGGTGGCCGCAGTCAGCACGTCCGCTACGTTGGCACCCGTGAGGTTGCCGGTGGTCGGGTCCACATCGGCGAACACGGGATCGGCGCCAACGTAGCGGACGGCGTTCGTGGTCGCGATGAACGAGAACGAGGGGACGATGACCTCGTCACCCGGCCCGATCCCCGCGACGATCAGCGCGAGATGCAGGGCGGTGGTGCAGCTCGTGGTGGCGACCGCGAACGACGCCTGCATCGCGTCGGCGAACTCCTGCTCGAAGCTCAGCACGCGCGGCCCCTGGGCGACCCAGCCGCTCGCGATCACCTCGGCGACGGCATCCGCTTCTTCCTGTCCCAGCCACGGGACCATGACGTTGATGCGGTCGCTCACGCGCTCACCATCCGGCCCGCGGCGATCTCTTCGCGCAGCGGCGCCCACCAGTCCACGAGCATCCGCAGACCCTCGTCGATTCCGATGGTCGCCTCGAAGCCGAGGTCGCGCTGGGCGGCGCTCGTGTCGGCGAGCCGTCGGGTGACGCCGTTGACAGCGCGCTCGGGACCGTGCTCGACCCCGAGGTCGGATCCCATCACTCGCAGCAGCGCCTCGGCGAGTTCCAGCAGGCTGGTCTCGGTGCCGCTTGCGATGTTGTAGTCGCCGTCGACGATGTCGCTACGGCCAGCGAGGATATTGGCGCGCGCGATATCGGGGACGCAGACGAAATCCATCGTCTGCTGTCCGTCGCCGAAGATGAGTGGCGGCTTGCCGTCGGCGATGCGCTCCATCCAGCGGACGAGCACCTCGGTGTACAGACCGTGCACGTCCATGCGCGGGCCGTACACGTTGAAGTACCTGAGGATGACGTAGTCGAGCCCGTGCATCGCACGGAAGCTGCGGATCAGACCCTCGTTGAAGGACTTTGCAGCCCCGTAGAGCGTGTCGTTGTTGTGGTGATGGTGACGCTCCGTGGTCGGAAACTCCTCGGCGAGACCGAACACCGAGGCGCTGGATGCCGCGACGAGCTTTTTCACGCGATGCTTCGCTGCCGACTCGACGACGTTGAAGGTTCCGTCGACCAGCACCTCGAGCGCCAGTCTCGGCTCCTCCGCGCACTGCGTGATGCGGATCGCAGCCTGGTGGTAGACGAGATCCTTGCCGGCGGTGAGGTCGTCGACGAGCTTTGCATCTCGGATGTCGCCTTCGACGAGCGTCACGCGGCCCGAGGCGAGCGCGTCCTCCAGATTGCCCATCCGCCCGCGGACGAGGTTGTCCAGGATGTCGATGCGCGCGGCGCCGGCGTCCAGCAGCTGGTCGACGAGGGTCGACCCGATCGTTCCGGCACCTCCCGTGACGAGGATGTCGGCGCCTTCAAGAGCGGTCACCGTGCCATCTCCAGGTTCGTAGCCGCGGCGCCCATTGCCAGCGGCGCGCCGCCGGCAGCGACACTGCGGGCGGCCGCTTCCAGCACCGACAGCACCCGAAGCCCGGCTTCGCCACTGGTACGCGCGCTGCGTCCTTCGCGGATCGCAGTCGCGAACTCTGTCGCCACGCCCGCGAGCGCCTCCCCCTCGGGGAGTGCGGGTGACCACGTGTCGCCCAGGCGGTACGAGATGTTCGCGGCGCGCGTGTCGGCCGTCGTGACCTTCGACACGGTGTCGATGTCGACTCCGCGGTCGTAGACGCTCAGCCGCTGCTGCGGATTGAGGTCGTCCCAGACGAGCGTGCGCTTGGTGCCACCGATGACCATCTGCCGGATCTTCGTCGGGCTGAGCCAGTTGACGTGCACGTGCGCCATCGCGCCGCACTCGAGCGGCATTGCAAGATAGCCGACACACGACTTCCCGGTGCCGAGCGGGTCGGACCCGTGCGCTGACACGCTCGTCACGGCCAGACCGCCGGGCAGCACGAAGTCCATGATCGACAGGTCGTGCGGCGCGAGATCCCAGAAGACGTCGACATCGGGCTGGATGAGCCCCAGGTTGATGCGGACACTGTCGACGAAGAGAATCTCGCCGAGTGCGTCATCCGCGATCAGCTCGCGAATCTTCAGGACCGCCGGTGTGTAGCAGAACGTGTGGTCGGCCATCAGGACCAGGCCCAGCTCGCTCGCGCGCTCGACCATCTCAAGACCTGCGGTATGGCTGTCGGCGAGCGGCTTCTCCACGATCACGTGCTTGCCCGCCTCGAGCGCCGCCATCACAATCGGATGATGCGTGCGCGCGGGTGTGGCGACGGCGACTGCGTTGATCAGCGGATCATCCAGCACCTCTCTCAGCGCGCCAGTCACGGGCGCTCCCCCCACCGACTCGGCGACGCGTCGCGCTCGCTCGATGTCGAGGTCGCAGATCGCGGCCAGGTTCCAGGCCGGATTGCTGCGGAAGTTGCGGGCGAGGTTCGGTCCCCAATAGCCGGCCCCTACGACCGCGATGTTCATTCGGTGGCTCACGATTTGCCTCTTCCCCAGTTGTGCTTCCCCAGATGCACGACGGCCCGCCGGCCACGCAGGCCGGATGCCGTCCAAAGAGCGATCGCGGCAGCGTTCGCGCTGGCGCTGCCCGCGGTCGGCGGCCGCTCAGTTGAGGGCAGCACGAGCAGCGCGCCGGCTTCAGCGAGTTCGTTCGGTACGGCGAGCACGAACGCTCGAACCGCCCTCGTCCGCGTCGTCATCGCGCGAACGACGGATACCCCAGTCCCCATTTTTCCCCAGACTGCCCACGGCGCTGCAACAGCAACCCTGGACCACCCGCCCCAGCAGGTGTTCGTTACCGACGGCCGAACACGCGCTTCCCACAGCGCGTAGCCGTCGATATCCCCGGGTGCAGTATAGCGTGATCCGCGCGTCTACGAGCAAATGCCTTCCGCCCACATCGCCGATCCGCAACAACACGGGTTCCGCTCGCATCGATCCGGATCAGGTCACAGCTTGCGCAGCAGGACCCGCTCTACGCTGTGGGTGGCGGCCTTCTCGAGCACGAGCGTCGCCTGCTGCTTGGTCGGCAGCACGTTCTCGACGAGGTTCGGCAGGTTGATGTCGTTCCAGTAGCCCATCGCCGTCTGCACCGCCTCCTCATCGGAGAGGTGCGAAAAGACGTTGAAGAAGGAGTTGGGGTTCGCGAAGGCGCCACGGCGCAGTGCGAGGAACCGGTCGGCGAACCACGATGCGATGTGGTCGCTGTCGGCATCCACATAGATCGCGAAATCGAAGAGCTCGCTGATGGCGATGTCGTTCGGCGACGGAGAGGGCTGCAGGACGTTGAGGCCCTCGACGATCACCACGTCGGGGCGGCGCACCGTGACGTGGGCGTCGGGCACGATGTCGTATCGCATGTGCGAATAGAACGGTGCCCGCACCTCGTGGGCCCCGCTCTTGACCTCGGTGAGGAAGCGCACCAGGGCGCGACGGTCGTACGACTCGGGAAATCCCTTGCGGTCCATCAGGCCGCGCCGCTCGAGCTCGGCGTTCGGGTAGAGGAAGCCGTCGGTGGTCACAAGTTCGACCCGCGGCGTTGCCGGCCAGCGGCTCATCAGCTCGCGCAGGAGGCGCGCGATCGTGGATTTGCCGACCGCGACCGACCCCGCGACCGCGACGACGAAGGGCGTGGTCGAATCGGGCTCGCGCAGAAAGGCGCTCGTGTCGGCGCCGAGGCGTTTCGTCGCCGTCGCATACAGGCTGAGCAGTCGACTGAGAGGGAGGTACACCTCGCGCACCTCGGCCATGTCGAGGACGTCGCCGAGACCGCGGATCTGCACGATCTCGGTCTCGGCCAGCGGCTGAGCCATGTCGGCGGCCAGCCGCGCCCAGTCCGCGCGATCGATCTCTCGGTAGAGCGAGAGCTCGGGCGTGACAGAGGTCGTCACCGGGGTCGCTGCGTCTTCGGCGGGCATCCCGATCATCGTAACGGCTGCGGATGCCGCCGCCCCGCGCAGCGCACACCCCTGGTGCTGAGCCCCGTGCGAGCGCCGTTACGGCTGCGTGAACAGCATGTTGCCTGCGGCCGAGTCGGCGGGTCAGGGAGTTAGATTGAGGGTTCTGCTTTGGCGGCTTCGCCGTCCACGCACCGACGACTAGGGGAGGTCGCGATGCCCGATCCGTTGCCCGCGGGTCCGTTCAGCCGGCGGGGTTTTCTGGGACTCACACTGCTCGCGGTCCCCGTCGTCCTCGCCTCCTGCGCGGCCCCGGACGCGGCACCGTCAGCCACGTCACCCGCCGAGCCGTCGGCGCCGTCACCGACTGAGACGCCGGCGCCCACCGGGAGCGCGCGGCCGGAGGTGGTGCGTTCGTACGGCCCGAATGGCACACACTGGCCGGCGCACACGCCGTGGATCGGCGACACCGCGACAGCGGTCGTCGAGGTGCCCTGCGACTGGGCGGCGATCGGGGCCGCGCTGGCCGCCGTCACTCCTGCGCAGGCCGCGGCCGGCCTGCGGATCTCGGTCGCACCGGGAACACTGACCGGAGAGGGAACATCGTCCGGATCGACGCCGATGCTGACGGAGCTCGGGAGCGCGGACTGGGCGCAGAATGTGCTCGTCGCGCCGCGTGACGGCCGGGGCACGGTCACGATCACCGGCTCGGCCAGGCTGCTCGATGTCTATGGCGTGACGTTCGCCCGCATCGACGCCGACGACCTGCTCCTGACCAACTGCAGCCGCACGGCGTGGGCGCAGGCCAAGATGACCACGGGTCTGCGGATGACCTCGTCGTACGGTGCGACCACCCACGAGTGCGGCGCGTACGAGATCGTCATGGCCGACGCGAAGGCCGACATCTCCGACCCCCTGGGCTATGCGGCAGGCGAGGGCTGCATCATCATCGACTGTGTCTGGGAAGGCTGCTACAGCGCCCCGGTCTTCCGTCCCTCCGGAGCCAGCGACCACGTCGACACACTCCAGATGTACGGCAAAGGCTGGTATCGCGGGCTGACGGTGCGCGATACGACGGTCTTCGGATCGCTCAATTGCGCCCTGCAGATCGGCGGCTCACCCGAAGATGACCCGAACCGGGGCACGCCGTTCCTGACCGTCGACCACAGCATCCTCACCTCGCAGCAGACCGCCATCGAGGTGCGCTACCCGCGACCCGAGAATGCTGACACGCCGGAGCTGGCCCAGGCGATCAACGGCATCGGCGAACCGGGTCAGCTGTATGCGAACGATTCGTACATCTTCGGGTCGATGTATCGCAGCAGCTGGGCGCAGGTCGAGAACACGAAGGTGTCATCGGAGGGTGTCGAGGAGAAGAATCCGGTCGCGAACGGCGCGTGGGATTACGATCCCGAGATGGCTTCATGGGGCGGGAAGCAATTCGACGAACTCACACCCCTCCCGACCGACGAGTATCTCGCGTCGATCTGGGCTTAGGTCGGCGCCCGCCGGCTGAACGCCGCGCTACTATTCCCCCGTGCGCCTCGGAGTCCTCGACATCGGCTCGAACACCGTCCATCTGCTCGTCGCCGACGTGCGACCCGGCGGGCGGCCCCTGGCGACGACGAGCCAGCGCACCGTGCTGCGGCTGATGCGTTACCTCGCGCCCGACGGCTCGATCACCGAGGAGGGCGTCGCAGCCCTCGTGCAGGCCGTGCGCGAAGCGCGCGCGGTCGCCGAGACCGAGAAGGTGGACGAGCTGCTCGCGACCGCCACCTCCGCCGTACGCGAGGCCGAGAACGGCCCTGCGGTCATCGCCCGCATCGAGGAGGCGCTCGGCCAGCCCCTCCAGGTGCTCGGCGGCGACACCGAGGCGCGCTTCACCTTCCTCGCGGTGCGGAGGTGGTTCGGCTGGGCGGTGGGCCAGATCCTCCTGTTCGACATCGGCGGGGGTTCCCTCGAGATCGCGGCGGGCGCCGACGAGCTGCCCGAGGCCGCGGCATCCGTCCCGCTCGGTGCGGGCCGCATGACCCTGCGGTTCCTGCCCGACGATCCCCCCGGCGAGGCGGCCGTCGAGCAGCTGCGCGCGCACGCGAAGCAGACGCTCGCGCCGGTCGCGAAGACCTTCCGGGCGCTCGACCGCCCCGACCACGTGGTCGGCTCGTCGAAGGCGATCCGCTCGCTCGCGAAGCTCGTCGGATACCCGGCGCCGGGCTGGTCCGGCAGCGAACGGATGCTGCTCCCCCGGGCCTCGCTCGGCTCGTGGATTCCGCGACTCGCGCGCATCCCGGCATCCGCTCGTCAGGAGCTGCCCGGCATCACGCCCGACCGCACATTCCAGATCGTGGCCGCCGCGGTCGTCCTGCATGCCGCGATGCAGGCGCTCGACGTCGAGGAGCTCGAGGTGAGCCCCTGGGCGCTGCGCGAGGGCGTCCTGC
>Ga0190270_10000261_pt1 | contig 23159 bp, 17 predicted proteins | sample Popmic320T_FD_133748 | JGI IMG/M metagenome (GOLD analysis project Ga0190270, IMG submission 133748) | Populus adjacent soil microbial communities from riparian zone of Weber River, Utah, USA - 320 T | ecosystem: Environmental > Terrestrial > Soil > Riparian zone | place: USA: Utah | collected...
AATGCGGAAAACACAAGGAGGATCACATGTTCATCACTTCTTCTCGCCACGTTCGCCGTTTCTTTTCCACCGGTCTGGTGTTGACCTTGTTTCTTGCCGTGACGCTGACTACGCCGCCAACCACGACGCGAGCGGCGGGCTGCTCGCAGCCATTTTGCGCGGTCGATGTAGGGAAATATTGGATCAATAACAACCTGTGGGGCCAAAGCTCCGGCTCCGGGTGGCAGGCCGTCTGGGATACGTATCTTTCCGGTAACACTATGGGATGGGGAACCAATTGGAGTTGGGCGGGACAGTCCAATCAGGTTAAGTCTTACTCCAGCGTCGTGCTGGGGTGGCACTGGGGGTGGAGAAGGTCAGGCACAGGATTACCGGCGCAAATCTCAGCCAACCGGAATGTCAACACGGGCTGGAACTACTCGGTATCGCAAAGCGGCACGATGAACGTCGCCTACGACTGCTGGCTCCATACCATCTCGAATCCCAGTTGGAACAACAATCCCACTGATGAAGTCATGATCTGGCTCTACCGCGCCGGCGGAGCAGGCCCGCTGGGAACCTACCAGGCTACGGTCAATCTCGCCGGGACCTCCTGGGACCTTTACAGGGGAAACATAGGCTGGAACGTGTTTTCGTTCATCCGCAGAACCAACACGACCAATCAGACCCTGAACATCAGGGATTTCCTCAACCACCTCGTCTCCAGAGGATGGGTGAGTAACTCGAAGTACCTCACCAGCGTTGAAGCTGGGACCGAGGTGTTCATCGGCAACGGCCGCGTAGACACAAACTCCTACTTCTGCAACGTCCAATAAAATGGGACAGACTTATGGTCTTTGAGAAATAAGTGTGGCAAGCGTTTTTCCGGTCGATGCAGCGACCACGTGATCCTAGCCCGGCTTTGATGGTCTTTGAATATTAAATACAACCAGTGGCGCCTACGCGGTGCGCCCGCGTCCTCGCGGGCAGCCGACTGGCCAATCGCTTGCCCGCGAGGACGCGGGCGCACCGCTGGTTGCACTTAATATTCAAAGACCATCAAAGCCGAGCTAGGATCAACCGTCGCTGCCGCGACGAGGATGTGTTGTTGCATTTATTTATCAAACACCATCAGTCTGTCCAACTCTTTTACACCAGCTTAGGGGGAAGAACTCATGTCGAAATACTCAAGAACCACCATATTACGAGCCGCCATATTAATGGCGATGTGCCTGGTGGTCGGGGTCGGGGCGATGAGGATAGGTTGGGTCGGCGACTCCGCACGGGCGCAATTGAGCCAGGCGTATACCTGGCGCAATGTGACAATTCATGGCGGGGGCTATGTCCCCGGCATTGTTTTCAATGCGAAAGAACCGAATTTGATATACGCCCGCACTGATATCGGTGGGGCTTATCGTTGGGATGAAAGCTCTCAACGGTGGGTTCCGCTGATGGATTTCATCAACCGGAATGATTGGAACCTGATGGGCGTCGACACTCTGGCCACCGACCCGGTAGAGCCCAACCGGCTCTACGTGCAAGGCGGCACGTACACGAACGAATGGACGAACCAGAACGGCGCCATCTATCGGTCCACTGACCGAGGCAATACCTTCGAACGAACCGACCTGCCGTTCAAAGGCGGGGGCAACATGCCGGGACGTTCAATGGGCGAACGCCTGGCCATTGATCCCAATAAGAATAGCATCCTCTATCTGGGCGCCAGGAGCGGCGCCGGTCTTTGGAGAAGCGCCGATTACGGCGCCAGTTGGTCGAAAGTCGAAAACTTTCCCAACCCAGGAACTTACTTCGAGAGTAACGAGAGTTCCGTCACCCGCGACCTTCAGGGGGTGGTGTGGGTGACGTTCGATCCGCGTACCGGGACCCTGGGCAATCCGACCCAGACCATTTACGTAGGGGTCGCGGACAAGGGCGTGAGCGTCTATCGCAGCGTCAACGCCGGCGGCGCCTGGGAGGCCGTCCCCGGCCAACCGACCGGATTCCTGCCACATCACGGCGTACTGGCGTCTACAGGCATGCTCTACATCAGTTACAGCGACGGCGGCGGTCCATTTAACGGCGAGAAGGGCGACCTCTGGAAGTTCGACACGGCGACCGGCGCGTGGACGAAGATCAGCCCCGTGCCGTCCAGCAGCAGTGATAATTACTTCGGCTACGGAGGTCTGACAGTCGACGCCCAACATCCCAACACCATTATGGTCGCCGCTTTGAACTCCTGGTGGCCGGACACCATGATCTTCCGCAGCCTGGACGGCGGCGCGAGCTGGACCAGGATTTGGGACTGGGCGGACTATCCTAACCGCACGCTTCGATACATTCAGGACATCTCGGCGTCGGAGTGGCTGAGATTTAACACGCCGACAGAGCTGCCGGTGCTGTCGCCGAAACTGGGATGGATGGTCAGCGCATTGGTGATAGACCCATTCAACTCCGACAGGCTGATGTACGGCACCGGCGCGACCATCTACGGCGCGAACAACCTTAGCGACTGGGATAGGGGGCAGCCCATTAACATCTCGGTTATGGCGCAGGGGCTTGAAGAGACGGCCGTGTTGGACATCATCAGCCCGCCGACCGGCGCGCACTTGCTCAGCGCCCTGGGAGACATCACCGGCTTCCGGCACGATGACCTTTCGCTGGCGCCGGCCAGGATGTACGACAACCCGAGGGATACGCCCGTTAACCTGGATTACGCCGCGCGCAATTCGAACTTCGTCGTTCGGGTGGGCAACGGAAACGCGAATCATATCGCCTTCTCATTCGACGGAGGCGCGACCTGGGCGCCGTCGGGCGCCCAACCTGCGGGGACCAACGGCGGCGGGACTGTGGCTGCCGCAGCAGACGCCAGCCGCGTAGTGTGGAGCCCGCCGGGCGCGGAGGTCTCCTTCTCGACCAACAACGGCGCCTCCTGGACGGCATCGACGGGCATCCCGCGCGGCGCCACGGTGATTTCCGACCGGGTTAACCCGCTGAAGTTTTATGGATTCGCCAATGGCGTGTTCTATGTCAGCGCTGACGGCGGGGCTAATTTCACCGCCTCGGCCGCAGCCGGACTCCCAGGCTTTGTCAGATTCAAAGCCGTCCCCGGACGTGAAGGAGATGTTTGGCTGGCCGGCGGCGGAGGTGGGCTGTGGCGCTCCGTAGACGGCGGCGAGACATTCACCAGGCTCGGGAATGTGGAAGTCGCAGACGCTATCGGCTTCGGAAAGGCGGCTCCGCGCCGAGGCTATCCGGCCATCTATGCTCTTGCCCAGGTCGATGGGATTCAAGGCGTCTTCCGGTCGGACGACGCCGGGTCATCGTGGGTACGGATCAACGACGATCAGCATCAGTTCGCAACCGCAGGAGCGACCATCACGGGCGATCCTCGCGTATACGGGCGAGTCTACATAGGGACCAACGGCCGAGGGATCATCCAGGGAGACAGCCACGGACCAAACGGAGGTTGCACAGTGACTCCGGTCGTTTACGCGAACACTCCCTGGTACAATGAGCAGGTCGTCCGCCTGGACAACAATGGAGACGTAGACATCACCGCGTTGTCGGTCACGATCAGAATCCAGCGCACCGCCGGCTTGAACCACAGCGGCCAATACAACAACGTTGGCGGCGGGCAGATATTGCAGAGCCATAGCGGCGACGCGACGACTCTGATGTATCAGTTCACCTTGGCGCCGGGGCAGACGCTGAGACCGGGGAGCGGTTTCGCGTTCGCCGCTCAAACCGGCGGCTCCGGAAACCACCACCCGATGGGCGATGACGCCTACACGGTAAACTACAAAGCGGGAGGCGCGAGTTTCACACAGACAGGGCGCTTCTAAGCGCGTGAAATCGGTACAGAGCCGTGCGCGTCAGATTGCTACAGTACCGCGCGCGTAAGCAAGCGGCTGTCTGATTGGATAGCCGCTTGCTTACGCGCGCGGTACTGTACCCGGGGCCCAATCAAGTGAAACCGGAATGGCGGTAGACGCGTTTTTACTTGAAAGTAATAAAATCAAGAAACCAGATGATCTTATGAGAGGGAAAAATACATTACGAATCACGATCATCGCGTCTATGTTCGCCCTTTTCTGGCTGGCGGCGCCTTGGCCTGCGCGTCAGGCGCGTCAGGCGCAGCGCGACGCCGGGTTCGAAAAATCCGTGCGACCATTCCTGGCGGAGCACTGCATCGGGTGTCACAACGCAGATATGAAGACGGGCGGCCTGAACCTCGAGGTCTATTCAACTGTGGCCTCAATCATTCAGGATCGGCAGCGATGGGAGGAGGTGGCGAAGAAGATTCGGTCGGGTGAGATGCCGCCCAAAGGCATGCCGCGTCCGAATGAAACTGAAACCCAGGCGGTCATCCAATGGATTGAAAATCTATTCGAGCAAGTTGACCAAAAGGCAAAACCGGACCCGGGCCGCGTGACGGCGCGCAGGTTGAATCGTGTCGAATACGCCAACACCGTGCGTGACCTGCTCGGCATAGACTTTCGCGCCACTCAGGAATTTCCCGTGGACGATTCCGGCGACGGGTTCGATAATATCGCCGACGTCCTGACCATCTCTCCCGTGCTGATGGAGAAATACATGACCGCCGCCGAGCGGATCGCGGCCCGCGCCGTCGGCGCCGACCCGCTTCCTAAAAAGCCCCTCGAGTTCGAATACAGCCGCAAGAATATGAACCTCCGGAGGCTCAATCCAAGCGCGGTCGAAGCGACGCACCGCGTCGATTGGGACGGCGAATACGTCATTCGCTTCGGCCTGCCCGGGGAGCGCAGCGCGGACGCGAAGCCCGTGACGATGGGCTTCTTGATGGACGGCAAGCTTTTGAACACGATCCAGGTCGAGACCAAGCCCTCAAAGCTCGTTTACTTCGACCCGTACTCGGAAGAGGAAATGCGGCTGTTCCTGCCGGAAGGCGATCACACTTTCCGCGTCGCATTCATCAACGACGAGTTCGCCAAGGGCCTCACGGCGAGGGACGCCTACGACAACAAGAAGAACAAGTTCATCGGTTCGATGCTCTTCATCGGGCCTTACCCGTCCCAGACCGAGAAGGCGAGCCGGAAGAAGATACTGATCTGCGACCCGAATTCCGGGCCGGCTTGCGTTGAAAAGATCGTCTCCACATTGGCGCGCCGCGCCTACCGCCGCCCTGTCACAAGGGGCGAGGTCGCGCCGCTCGTCAAACTGGTCAACACGTCGAAGGCTGAAGGGCTGAGCTTGGAGCAGGGCATACAGGTGGCCATTCAGGCGATGCTGGTGTCGCCGCATTTCCTGTTCCGCATCGAGCGCGACACAGACCCGACCGACCCGGCCAAAGTCCACAAGATATCCGACATCGAACTGGCCTCGCGACTGAGCTACTTCCTGTGGAGTTCAATGCCGGACGACGAATTGCTGACCCTGGCCGAGGCCGGCAAGTTGCGCGCCTCGCTCGACGCGCAGGTCAAGCGCATGCTGGCCGACGAGAAAGCCGCCGAGCTGGCCGACAATTTCGCCGGTCAGTGGTTGGAAACGCGCAACCTGGACGTGGTCAAGCCCGATCCGCAGAAGTTTCCGTCCTGGGGCCCGGAATTGCGCGAGGCGATGAAGACCGAAACCAGGATGTTCTTCGAGGCAATGTTGCGCGAGAATCGCCCGCTCTCGGACTTTCTCGACGCGAGGTTCACTTTCCTGAACGAACCGCTGGCGAAGCATTACGGGATCGAAGGCGTCACGGGGCCTGAGTTCCGACGAGTGGAGTTGAAGAACGACCAGCGCGGCGGAATATTAAGCCACGCGAGCGTACTGACGGTTTCGAGCTATCCGACGCGCACATCGCCGGTGATCCGAGGGAAGTATGTGTTGCAGAACATCCTCGGCGCTCCGCCTCCCGCTCCGCCTCCCGACGTGCCGGTTCTGGACGAAGGGGCGGTGGGAAATACCGGCACGCTCCGGCAGCAGCTCGAAAAGCATCGCTTGAACCCTACCTGCGCCGCCTGCCACAACCGTATGGACGTGCTCGGCTTCGGCCTGGAAAATTACGACGCCATCGGACGATGGCGCACGATGGACGGAAAGTTCCAGATTGACGTGAGCGGCGCATTCCCCAACGGGAAGTCTTTCGCCACGCCGGCGGAGATGAGGGCGCTGCTCAAGGGAGAACTTCCCGATTTCGCGCGATGTTTGACCGGAAAAATGCTAACCTACGCACTGGGCCGTGGGCTTGAGCGGTATGACAGGAGAACGGTCAACGACATCACCAGGAAATTGGAGGCGTCCGGCTATCAATTCCAGACGCTCATTTACGAGGTGACGAAGAGCCTGCCGTTCCAGTTGCGGCGAGGCGAGGCTTTAGGAAAACAGGTGTCAATTGCCCGGTAATGAATAAATACTCTGTAAACAAAGTTATTTGGCATTTGTTTAAATCAGACCACGTGAGATGGGTACAGTACCGCGCGCGTAAGCAAGCGGCTGACTTATGAGACGGCCGCTTGCTTACGCGCGCGGTACTGTACCCATCTTGATTGTTCTGGATTAAATAAACACCAAAAAATTTAGTTAACGCTGTAATAAATTCGTTATTACGTGGGAGGAGGTTGTCCAACGATGATTACGCGAAAGGCGATACCAAGAAGAACGATTCTCAAAGGCATGGGGACGGCGATTGCGCTTCCTTTCCTCGACGCGATGACCCCGGCGCTGGCGTCTAGCAAGGCGCCGGGAGAGACGCCGGTGAGGATGATGTTCGTGTACGTGCCGAACGGCGTCATGATGGAGCATTGGAATCCGAAATACGAAGGGAAGCTCCGTGAGCTGCCGAGGGTCCTGAAGCCGCTCGAGCCGCTCAAAGACGACATCCTCCTGCTCGGCAACCTGACGAACAACGCCGGGCGGGCCTGGTTGGACGGCCCGGGCGATCATGGGCGTTGCTGTGGCTCCTATCTGACCAGCATTCACGTGCGCAAGACCACGACCGATATTCTGTCGGGCGTATCCTGCGACCAGATCGTCGCCAGTCAAATTGGCGCCAAGACCCGCTTCCCGTCGCTCGAAGTGGGCATCGAGGATGCGCGCCAGGCGGGCGATTGCGATTCGGGCTACTCCTGCGCCTACACGAACAATCTGGCCTGGAAGAGCGAGACCCAGCCGCTGCCGCCGATTCTGAACCCGCGCCAGTTTTTCGAGCGGTTATTCGGAAGCGGCGTCGCGTTGAGCCCCGAAGAGCGCGCGCGGCAGAGCCGGATTCGGCGCAGCGTAATGGACATGGTGGTCGCCGACACGAAGAAGCTTCAATCGACGCTCGGCCCCACCGACAAACGCAAGTTGGACGAATATCTCACCTCCATCCGCGAAATCGAGCGCCAACTGGAGAAGGCAGAGCAGGACAAGACCGAGATCAATCCCGGCATGGAGAAGCCTTACGGCATCCCGAGCGACTTCGCCGAACACTTCAAGTTGATGACCGACATGGTGACGGTGGCGTTTCAGGCCGACCTGACGCGCGTCGTGACGTTCATCGTCACGCGCGAGGGCACTTCGCGCTCCTACCGCGAGATCGGCATCCCGGACGGCCATCACCCGCTCACCCACCACCGAAACGACCCGGCTTTGACGGAGAAGGTCGCCCAGATCAATACCTATCACATGCAGCAGTTCGCGACGTGGATCGCGCGATTGAAGGCGATCAAGGAAGGCGACTCGACGCTGCTCGACAACTCGATGATCGTCTACGGCGCCGGGTTGTCGGACGGCAACCGTCATACGCACGAAGACCTGCCGACGCTCATCGCCGGGCGCGGCGGAAAATCCTTCAAGACGGGCCAACGCATCGTCCACCGCAGAGAGACGCCGCTGGCGAACCTCTTCCTGACGATGATGGATCGCATGGGCGTCCGGGCGGATTATTTCGGCGACGCGACGGGGCGGCTGGACGGCTTAAACCTGAGCTGAAATGCGCTACGCGCCTGAAACCTTCGCCGTCCGACAAGAATAACGATCGAATCCCCTATCGCTGGAAAGTTGTCCTGTTGGGCATTGTCAGTTGGGTATTGGATATTGCCGTTTTAGGAGAGAAGACTTTCTTTCCTGTTTTTCAATGGCCGATATTCAATAGCCAATACCCGGCGCCATTGCGCCGCGAGGGCGCATATGCGTCCACTCACAAGAAGGCGCCTTTCCGAGTCGCGCATCTTAACCAATCAAACTTTAGACAAGGAGATCTGACGATGAGAACCAGAATCATGTTTCTTTCCTTTTGCCTTGTAGTGACGGCAATGATCTGGGCCGCTGACACCAACGGTCAGTACCGAGATGACCGCTTTGACATGGCGTTGGTTTGGACCGCAGATATCAGCGGCAAGTGGACAGCTCAAGTTCCCGGGCGGGACGGGCAACCTCAGGAGACCACTTTTACTTTCAAGGTCGAAGGCGACAAGTTGACCGGAGCGGTGTCGGGCCGGCAGGGCGATACGCCGATTGCGGACGGGAAAATCAGCGGCGACGAAATTTCGTTTTCAGTGACGCGTGAACGTCAGGGCGCCACGATCAAGCAGCTTTACAAAGGCAAAGTGTCGGGCGAAGAAATCAAATTCACCCGCAGCGTCGAGGGCGGCCAAGGTGACCGGCCTCCAGTCGAATTCACCGCCAAAAAAGCGAAGTAACGTACGATCACGTCGCGTTGCGGCGCCATGAAAAAATGAAAATCTCATCCACAAAGTCACACGAAGAGACACTAAGGATTGATTTCATCTTCGTGATACTTCGTGTGGCTTTGTGGATGATTGTCTGAGGAGACCTGACTTTAATAAACGTTTCCTGGCATCAGATGGAGGCCGCAAGATGCAAAATCAAGGACAAGAGAAACCTTCCGTCGGAATCATTTTCGATTGCGGATTGGGCGACAGAATCGACGAGGCGCTGGCGCTGGCCTTGCTCTACGGCCTCGACGGTAAGAACGAGGCGCGCGTCATCTCGCTCAGCGTCAGCAAGCCCAACCTGAAGGCCGCCGCGTTTTGCGAAGCCATCGCTCGTTTCTATGGCGGGGCTTCGAGCGGGGCTTTCGGCGCCGTCGGGCGGACTCTGCCGGTCGGCCTCGCCGATGAGGGCAAGTCGCCGGAAGACACGCCGATGCTCACCGTCCCGCTGTCGAAGTTGAATGACGCCGGCGCGCCGCTCTACAGCCACGGCATCGAGAAGCCCACCGACACGGCCGAGGTCAGGGCGTTGATCCGCAACGCCCTAACGCAACAGCCCGATCAGAGCTGCGTCGTCGTCCTAACCGGGCCGGCGACCAACCTAGCAAGAACTCTCGATCTGCCCGGGGTCAAAGAACTGATTGCTCGCAAAGCTCGATTCCTATCGGTTGTGGGCGGCGCATACCCGGACGGCCCGCCGCAGTCCAGCGTCAAAACCGACATCGCGGCGGCGAGAAAGCTCTTCGCCGAATGGCCCGCGCCCATTGTCGCCTGCGGCGGCGAGATCGGAGCGTCGCTGCTCTATCCCGCGTCGAGCATTGAAAATGATTTCGCATGGGCGCCCGCTCACCCAGTTGTCGACGCCTACCGCGCTTACAAGCCGATGCCGTACGACGCGGCGACGTGCGCTATGGCCGCGCTGCTCTACGCCGTCCGACCTCAGGAAGGCTATTTCAAATTGTCCGAGCCGGGAACGATCAGCGTGCACGACGACGGCCGAACGAAGTTCACTCAGTCGCCCGGAGGCAAGCATCGCTGCCTGATCCTGGACCCTGAACAGAAGGACCGCGTCATCAAGACGTACACCGAAATCGCCAGCGCGAAACCTGCGCCGAGACAACCGCGATTCCGCCGGCAGCAGCAGCAACAACAACAACAGCAGCAGCAGGCGCCGCCAAAGCCGCCCGCAGCCAAGCCGCCGCAGAGTGGCGCGTAACGCTGATCCATAATGCGCTTTCGGCCAGGTTTTTTATCCGGACTGCTATGAAGCTCAAACCGCGCCATTTGCTGAGTGTTTTCCTTATCTTGATTGCCGTGGCTGAGGCGTCGGATTGATCCCGATGATCTGGGACGGTCTCCCTGAGTTCCTGAGTTTGTAACCTCTACTGGCTTGGCGCCGTCTTTATAAATGGCATCCGCCGACATCGTTATCCATTTACCGGGCGCAAACCAATTTGAAAACGACTCGACGCGTTCGCGGCCGATCTTCGGATGCGGGCGTCGTCTCAACCACGGGAGAGAACCATGAAACGTTTCGCTATTTCCATCGCGCTGGCGGCCTTTGCTTTCGGCCTGTTCATTCAGGGCGCGGACGCAGCCAAATGGACCGCTGGCATGAACGAGGGTAAGCCCGAATTCAAATCGATGGGGCCGCTGGCCTTCGGTCCTGACGGCGTTCTGTTCATCGCCGACGCCAAAGCAGCGGCGATCACGGCCATCGCCACCGGCGACACTAAACCCGCTTCGAACGCCAAACAGCTCAACGTCGAAGCTATCAACCAAAAAATCGCGGCGTTACTGGGCGCGAGCGCCGACCAGATTCTGATCAATGATCTGGCGGTCAACCCGATTTCGCGCAACGCCTATCTGGCCGTGTCTCGCGGCCGCGGCGCCGACGCCGTTCCCGCGCTGATTCGCGTCAAAGCCGACGGCCAACCGGAACTCGTCTCGCTCGACAAGGTGAAATTCTCGCGCGCCGACCTGCCTGATCCGCCCGCCGACGCGATGGTCGGACAGGGCAATCGCCAGAGCAATCCGCGCCTCGAAGCGATCACCGACATCGGATTCCTGGACGGGCGCCTTTTCATCGCCGGATTGGCGAATGAAGAATTCGCATCTACTCTGCGCGCGATCCCGTTCCCATTCAAGAACGTCGCCAGCGGAACCTCCGTCGAGATATTTCACGGCGCCCACGGGCGGTTTGAAACGCGCGCGCCGGTGCGCACGTTCACGACTTTCAAGATCGGCAAGGAAGATCACCTGCTGGCGGCTTACACCTGCACGCCGCTTGTCCAGTTCCCGATCAGCGAGCTGAAGCCCGGCGCCAAGATCAAAGGCAAGACCATCGCCGAGCTCGGCAACCGCAACCGCCCGCTCGATATGATCGCCTACGAGAAGGACGGCAAGACCTACCTGTTGATGGCCAATAGCAGCCGCGGCGTGATGAAGATCACCACCGAGCAGATCGACAAGGCCGAGAGCATCACCGAGCCTGTGGCCGACAAGAAGGGACTGACTTACGAAACCATCGCAAGCTGGACCGGTGTTGACCAACTCGATCGCTTCGACGCCAATCAAGTCGTCGTGCTTCGCCGCGCCGAAGGCGGCTCGCTCAACCTCCAATCGTTGCCTTTGCCGTAATTGAAGGCCAATCGTCAGGGCGCAAAGACGATGTTCGGACAATTTAAACAGTGAGCTTCTTTCGAACGATGCAAAAGGGAAGGAAAAAGGGAGTGGGGAGTGGGGAGTGGGGAGTGGGGACAAGGAAATTGTTTTCCCATCCCCATTCCCCACTCCCCACTCCCTACTCCCTTTTTGTCTTTTTTGTCCTCTTCGCCTTTTTCGCTTCCTCTTCGACCGGCGACAGTGGGCCTGACTTTAATGTCGCGGCTTTGCAAGATCAGGCCTCGATCCGTTGGACGTCTGATCCTGCGGATCCTTACAAAGTCGTTGTCGAGGTCTACAGTCTGAGCGCGGATGCGATCGAGCGATTGCGGCGATCGAAGCCGTCTCTGGCCCAATGGCGGCGTCTGCTCTCTGTTTATGTTGGGCAGGAAGGGCCGATGAGCGCTTCAGACCTGCCTCCGATGGCGGGCGCCTATCGAGTCGAAGCGAACGCGCTGCGATTCGAGCCGCAGTTCCCGCTGGAGCCAGGGCTTAAGTACCGCGCCGTCTTTCGCCCCGACCAACTGCCGGGTGGAAACAAAGCGGCGCCGATCACATCCGCCTATCAATCGCCGATGCGGAGCGCAACGCCGGCGACGCTGGTGAGTCGCGTCTATCCCAGCGCCGACACACTGCCTGAGAACCTGCTCAAGTTCTACGTCCACTTCACGGGGCCGATGAGCCGCGGGAACATTTACGACCACATTCGTCTGCGCGACGAGAACGGAAGGGACGTCGAACTGCCCTTCCTGGAGATCGACGAAGAGTTGTGGGACGCGACGACGACGCGGCTGACGCTGATCATCGATCCGGGACGCATCAAACGCGGCGTCCGACCGCTCGAAGAGATCGGCCCGGCGCTAGAAGCGGGAAAAAGCTATACGCTCGCGATCGGGCGCGAGTGGCGTGACGGGGCGGGGAATCCGCTCAAGGAGAATTTCCAGAAAGCGTTCAAGGTCGCGCCCCCTGACCGCGAACCGCCTGACCCGGCGCGATGGAAGGTCGAAGCGCCGCGAGCCGATTCGCGCGATCCGCTCGCGGTCGTTTTCCCAGAACCGATGGATCACGCTCTGTCCCTGCGCCTAATCCGCGTGGCCGGAGATCAGGGGGGGATGGTGGAAGGAAAAGTTTCATTGGAGGAACAGGAGCGCCGTTGGACATTTACTCCCGATAACGTTTGGCGCCGAGGGCGCTATCAACTTATTATCCATACCACACTGGAGGATTTGGCGGGAAACAACATCGGTAAGCCGTTCGAGGTGGATCTGTTTGAGGGTGTCGAGCGGCGGCTTTCCACGACAATCGTTAAGCTTTCATTCGAGATTCAAGACCAACGGGGAGGAAAATGAAACGAGACAAGATCACACGACGGAAATTCGTCGCGGGGACGACCGGCGCCGCCGTCGGCGCGATGATCGTGCCGCGTCATGCGCTCGGAGGTCCTGGCTATGTTGCGCCGAGCGATAAACTAAACGTCGCGGTCGTCGGCTGCGGGGGCCAGGGCGCGTCAGACGCGTCCGAATTGGTGGTCGGCGGCGACAACATAGTCGCGCTGGCCGACGTGGATTTCGGCTACGTGGACAAGGCCGTGGCCGAGCGCACCAAGGACCGGGAAGGTAAACCGAACGAGCAGATGGTCAAGCTGCAAGAGGCTTACGGCAAGGCCAAGCGCTACGACGACTTCCGCAAGATGCTCGATCAGCAAAAAGACATTGACGCGGTTCTGGTCGCCACGCCAGACCACATCCATGCCGTCGCGGCCAAGGCTGCGCTCGACGCGGGCAAGCATGTTTATTGCGAAAAGCCGCTGACATGGTCGGTCCACGAAGCCCGCGCGTTGCGCGAGGCGGCGAGGAAGAACCCAAAGCTCGTCACGCAAATGGGCAACCAGGGGCATTCGAGCCACGAAGCTCGTTTGATCAACGAGTGGATCCAGGCCGGCGTCATAGGCCCTGTGCGGGAAGTCTACGTCTGGACGAACCGTCCGATATGGCCGCAAGGCGTGCCGCGTCCTGGCAAACCGGCTTCGGAACCGGCGCCTGTTCAATCCTCTGACGCAAGACAAGGCGAAGCGGGACAGGGGCTGTCCCAATCCCCGCCGCAGGCGCAAACGCCCAGGCCGCCCGCCGGGCAAAGGATGGCCAGGGGCGGTTACGGCACCGCCGGCAGTTTCGGCAATGAGTGGACGCAGGTTCGCCTCAACAAGGATACCGCGTGGACGGTTCTCAACGATTTCTCGAAGCCGTCTACACTCAATTGGGATTTGTATCTGGGGCCTGCGCCAGAGGTCCCTTTCCATTCGATCTATCATCCGTTCAACTGGCGCGGCTGGGTTGATTACGGAACCGGCGCGCTGGGCGACATGGGCGCCCACCTGATTGACCACCCGTTTTGGGCGCTGGACCTCGGGCTGCCGACGCAGGTCGAAGCCACCTCGACTCCCTGGGGATACGACAGCAAGAACATCCCGGTCAGCCACCCGCTGGCGACGCAGGCCGTTTATCATTTCGCGGCGCGCGGCAATCAGCCGCCCGTCAAGATGGTCTGGCTAGACGGTGGGTTGATGGCGCCTCGGCCGGAGGTCCTGCCGGAAAATGTCTCGCTTGAACGCGGCGGCGGGGTCATCATCATCGGCGAGAAGGGAATCCTGATGCACGAGACTTACGGCAAGAACCCTCGCCTCTTCCCAGAATCGTTGATGGAGGCGGCGGCGAAGGTTCCCCAGAAATACGAGCGCATCGAGACCGATAAAGACAAGAACGCGCTGCACCGCCAGAACTGGGCCAAAGCCTGCAAGGGCCAGGCCAAGTCGACATCTCCGTTCGAATACGCCTCGAAGCTCACCGAGACGATGCTGCTCGGAATCGCGGCGCTGAAAGCGGGGCAGGGCGTACCGATTCGCTATGACGGCGAGAAGGGCGAGATCACGAACGTGAAAGAGGCCAACCAGTACCTCCACCGCGAATATCGCAAGGGCTGGATTTTGTGAATAGGACTTAGGGGACTCATAGGACTTTTTGGTCCTGTGAGTCCTAACGCTCCCATAAAACCCATAAGACTTATGAAAGCGAGAAAGCAATTAGCATTACTGGCGATTATGGCGGCGGTGTGGGTGATTGCGACTGGCTTTGCGGCGACGCAGGAGCCGAAACCGGCCAACCCGACGGGCGCTCAGCCGGTCAGCGCGGCAAAGGCGCCTGACAAACTGGAAAGTTTGCCGGCCTCGGAGTTTTCGCGCATTGTTCGTGAATTCTCCGAAGATGGCGGTTACTTCCGCTCGGACAATTTCACGTCCAACGAGACCGCATATCTGACCGTGGTGGATACGATGCGGCGCCTCGGCGCTTCCGGCGGGGCTTATCTCGGAGTGGGGCCGGAACAGAATTTCACCTACATCGCCAAGATTCGCCCGCGCATCGCCTTCATCGTGGACATCCGCCGCCAGGCGATAATCCAGCACCTGATGTACAAGGCTGTCTTCCACCTTTCGCCGGATCGCGCCCAGTTTCTCTCGCGCCTCTTGAGCCGGCCATTGCCGAAGGACAAGGTCGTGAAAGGGGACGCGCCGATACAAGAGATCGTCGCCTATTTCAGCCAGGCCGCCGCCGATGAAAAGACGTATGCGGCCAACCTGGCCGCGGTCCGCAAGACGATCGAGGAGGAGTTTCAATTCCCTCTCTCCGAGGGCGATCTGAAGAGTTTGGATTACGTCTACAAAAGCTTCCGCGAAGACGGGCTCGACATCGCCTACAGGATGGACGACTCGCGCGGCGGTTACTTTCCCACTTTTAGAGACCTGATCTTACAACCTGACCTCAACAATAAGCTCGGCAATTTTCTCGCCGTCGCCGAAGATTATGAATTCGTGCGCAATATGCACCGCAAGAATCTGATCATCCCCGTAGTCGGCGACTTCGGCGGAAAGAAGGCTCTCCGGGCCGTGGGCGATTACCTGCGGAAGAACGGCCTCACGCTGACAGCCTTCTACACGTCGAACGTCGAGCAGTACCTGTTTCAGAACGAGATCTTCGCGGCCTTCGCCGACAACGTGCGGACGCTGCCGATCAACGATCGCAGCCTCTTCATCCGCTCGGCCACAGGGCGCTTCCCACACCCAGCGCGACTGCCCGGCCACCGCGCCTCTACGCTGCTGCAGCAGATGTCGGTCTTCCTGAAAGACTTCAGTGAGGGGCGCTACCAGAGCTACTTCGAGCTGGTCACGATCAACTTCATCGGGCCTGACAAGCCATAGAACTTATAGGATCTATAGGACCTATGGGACTTACAAGTCCCATAGGTCCCATGGCGTCACTTTAACGTTTCGTGACGGTGATCGGCCCCTGGAGGCGGAAGTTTAACTGTGATTCGCTGGGGATCACCGCCGGGTCGCCGCGCGTCGCCAGCACAAGGCCTGTGCCGGCCCCGCCTCCCGCGCCCGCGCCGATCGCCGCGCCTTTACCGCCGCCGGCTATCGCGCCGATCGCCGCGCCGATTCCGGCGCCGATGCCGATCTTCATCGCGTCTTTCTTCTTCGTACCCTTGGCTTCCTTCGTGTAAGAGCTGGTCGAAAGATCTACAGTGCGCCCGTCGGCAAGTTGCAGGCTGCGCAGCTTGACCGTCATCGAAGCCCGCCCTTTTACCCTACCGCCAGGATCAGAGTTGACGACCACGCCCTGGACCGTCGCGCCTCGCTTGGCGATCACCCAGTCGCCGTCGACGATGGGGCGCGCCAGACTGGCCGTAAAGAGATCGCCGTCCTTGACGGTCTTTGTGGAAAGCTCCTTGGCCGTGAAGATCGAAATTTGGGAGCCTGAGCGAATCGTGAAAACGCGTGGCGGCGCCGGCGGCGCGGCGCTGGGGGCGGCGGGAGCGGCGCCCGCGCCTGCGGTGTTGGCCGGCGCGGCGCCTGGATTGGCAGCCGCGTTTGAAGCGACAGCGCCTGGATTACTCGCCGCGGTTGAAGCCGCGTCCGGCGTCGGCGACGCCGATGTCAGCGCCGTGGCGACGCTGGGAGAAGGACTTGGTTGAGCCGTCGACGCGTTCTCAGTGCTTTTAGATGAGCAGCCGAGTTGCGCCAGCAATAACGCGGCCACAGCGAATCCCCAGACTGCATGAATTTTCAGACGATTTTTCATAGCGCTCCTATTCATATCAGTACCGCGAGCGGTAGCGAGCGGGACCACATTATCGACCCTCTATAGGCGTCTCGCTTGCGGCGCTGATTCGTAAAAAGTTGAAATTTGAGCCATTGGTCTTCCCCGCCTTTGTTGCTTCGCTGGAGGAGGACGGAAGACTTAATGAAACGATGCGGCAATGACCGCGTAATATTCGCCAATTTATCGCTACGAGCGCAAGCGGCGTCGCGCCACTTTGCTCTATTTTCGCGCCGGGCGATAATGATTAGGCGATGAAGATTTTGACTGCGCAACAGATGCGAGAGATTGACCGGCTGACAGTCGAGCGCTGCGGCGTTCCGTATCCGACATTAATGGAGACGGCGGGCGCGCGGGTAGTTGAAGCGATAATCGAAAATTACGGGCCGGTCGAAGATAAGTCGTTCGGAGTTTTTTGCGGAAAAGGCAATAACGGCGGCGATGGCGCGGTAGTCGCCAGGCTGTTGTTTATGCGCGGCGCGCGCGTGAGGGTTTTTCTGTTTGGCGGAATTGAAGACACAAAAGGCGAAGCGCGCGCCAATTTTGAGATCGTCAGAAGACTTGCTGAACCAGTAATCGGTTTTAGGGAGGGGAAGATTTTCTTTCAGGAGATCAAAGACGAGTCTGAGGCCGGCTTCGTTTATTTTCCGAACTTCCTGATCGATGCGTTGCTGGGTACAGGCCTGACCCGGCGGGCTGAAGGCTTATACGCCCGGGCCATCGAGACGCTTAACAGCCTCAACGAAAATTTCCCCCCTCACAAGCCGGTGATTGCGGTTGATATACCGTCCGGGATCTCATCTGACATCGGCGCAATTATCGGCCCGCACGTTCGCGCCGACCTGACCATCTCTTTCACGGCTCCGAAAATCGGAAATGTTCTGCCCCCCGCCAGCCAGGCTAACGGCGACCTCGTTGTCGCGACAATCGGCACGCCGGATTGGTTGATCGAAGAGGAATCGGGATCGAAGCTTCACCTTGTCGAAGAAAAACTGATTGCGGAGTGGCTGCAAGCTTCGCGCCGACACGCTGACGCGCACAAGGGCTCGGTCGGCGATGTTCTTTTGATCGCAGGCTCGCGTGGCAAGACGGGCGCAGCCGCGCTCTCTTCTGAAACGATTCTGCGAGCGGGCGCGGGACTCGTCACCGTGGCCACGGCGCGTTCGGCCCAATCGCTGCTGGTCACTCAAACGCGAACCGAAGTGATGACCGAAGCGCTGGACGAAACCCGCGACGGCGCGATTTCGAGCGCGGCTCTGGACCATGCGTTGCAACTCGCGCAAAAGCGTACGGTCATCGCCGTCGGCCCCGGACTCTCTTCGAGCGACGAAAGCACGCGAGCCTTTGCGCGCGGGATGGTGGAAAAGCGAACCGCGCCGATGGTCATTGACGCCGACGGGTTGAACGCGCTCGCGCCCTGGCCCGAAGATTTGAAAGGCTCGGATGAAGCGCCGATCATCGTCACGCCGCATCCTGGCGAGATGGCCCGGCTGACGGACAAGACTAACGCTGAGATTGTCGCCGACCGAATCAACGTCGCACGGGAGTTTGCGACAAAGCATCACATCATCACGGTTCTGAAAGGCAGCCGCACGATCATCGCCTCGCCCGGCGGCGAAGTTTACGTCAATCCCACGGGCAACGCGGGAATGGCGACCGCCGGCTCGGGCGACGTTCTGACGGGCCTCGTCGCGGGACTGCTCGCTCAGCGCCCGTCGGAGCCTCTTGAAGCGACCGTCGCCGCGGTCTATCTGCACGGCCTCGCGGGAGATCTTGCGGCTGACAGACTCGGAATGCGCCCGCTCATCGCTTCCGACATCATCGCCAGTTTGAGCGAGGCCATTTTGCAAGTCGGCGGCGATGCGGAGCGCGGTCGAACAAGCGCAATCTCAACGATCTGATGTCATCGATTCCAACCGGACAGTTCGTCACGCGATCCGCCGAAGAGACCTTCGATCTTGCTTACCGCATAGGCGAGGCGATCAACGAGCCGGCGGTCTTTCTGCTTCAAGGCGACCTTGGCGTGGGCAAGACGGTATTCGCCAAGGGCGTCGGCGCCGGGTTGGACATTGATCCCGCCGAAGTCAACAGCCCGACATTTACGATTGTGAATCAACACGAAGGGCGGATGCGACTTTACCATGTCGATCTGTATCGGATCGAAGGGGGCGTGAATGAAGCTTACGATCTAGGTTTGGAAGAAATGCTGGACGATCCTGCCGGCGTGGTCGTGATTGAGTGGCCAGAGAGGTTGGGGGCATTCACAATTTCGAGCGCTTATCGAATCACCATCTCCGATCTCGGCGGCGATGAGCGCCGAATAGTATTGGTTTAAATAGATGAACAAAAAGGTTTACGAAATCGATGGTAATAATTTTTCTACGCTCGAAGAATTCTGCGACGAGTTCAATCGAAAAATGAATCTCGAAATCTCTTGGAACGGAAACCTGGACGCTTTGAATGATATTTTACACGGTGGTTTCGGGACGCCTGATGAAGGCTTCGTTCTGGCCTGGAAGAATTCAGCGCAATCAAGAAAGAGGCTCGATTATAGCGAAACTATAAGACAGATCGAAAAGAAGCTACAACGTTGTCATCCGTTGAACGTGCCGTATATCAAGGAGGAACTTGACAATGCCAAACGGAATGAAGGCCCGACGGTTTTCGACTGGTTAGTAGAAATCATCTGTGGCGAAGGACACGAAGATATAGAACTGAGGCTCGAATGATTTGTTGACTCTCAACACTCCACTCGTCGAACTTCATCATCACGGCCTGCCCCGCGTCGGCCAGAAGACCGCGCACGGGGTGGCCGCCGAGGTCGCCGCGATCGCCGCGAAGCCCGACGCCCGCGACGCGACGGTCGAGGACCTGCTGCATTATTTGCCGATGCGCTACGAAGACCGGTCGAATCTGGCGCGCATTTCGCAGTTGCAGGACGGGCAGACTGCATCGGTCGAGGTGATGGTGCGCGTGGGCGGGATCATTCCGCTCAAAGGCGGGCGACTGAAGATGTACGAGTTCATCGCCACGGACGGCGAAATGCAGGCGCGCGCTTACTGGTGGAACCAGATCTATCTCAACAGGGTCTTTCAACGCGGCTCGCGCGTGATCCTCTACGGCCAGTGGAAGCTGAACAAGTACAAAGGCTATTACGAGGTCGAAAATCCCGAGTATGAGCTTTTGACCGACGACGACGACGATCCCGAAACGTCGGCCATCCACACCGCGCGCCGCGTGCCCATCTACCGCAAGCTAGGCGATTTCCGCACGCGGCAATTGCGCTCGATCTTTCATCACCTGCTCAAGGGGATCGAAAAGGACGCCGCCGAATCTCTGCCCGATGAGATCATCGCGCGCTGCAATCTGATCCCGCGCCTTGACGCTTTGCGCAAAGTCCATTTTCCCGCCGACGATTCGCCGATAGACGATTACAATCTGGCGCGTTCGCCCGCGCACCGGCGATTGATTTTCGAGGAGTTCTTCTGGCTATCGATTGCGCTAGGCCTGCGCAGGGGCGAGCGCGTCAGCGAGCCGAAGGGCGAAATCATCGAGATCACCGACCGAGTGCGCGAGGCCGTGCGTTCGATCCTGCCGTTCCACCCGACCGAAGCCCAGAAGCGGGCGTTGAAGGAAGTCGTCGACGACATGACCAGCGACAAGCCCATGAACCGCCTGCTGCAGGGCGACGTGGGCAGCGGCAAGACGATTGTCGCGGTTCAGGCGATGGTCGTCGCGATCGAGAACGGTTACCAGACGGCCTTGATGGCGCCGACGGAGATTCTGGCCGAACAGCACGCCCGCAACGTCCGGCGCTGGCTGGCCGATACGCCCTACCGCGTAGAGCTACTCACGGGAAGTTTGAAGGCGAAAGAGAAGCGCGAGATTCAGGAGGCCGTCGCTTCTGGCGACGTCGACCTGATCGTCGGCACACACGCGCTGATTCAGGACGCGGTGCAATTCAGAAAGCTCGGCTTCGCCGTGATCGACGAGCAGCATCGCTTCGGCGTGCTGCAGCGCGCCGAACTTCGAAGGCGCGGCGTCAACCCCGACGTCCTGGTAGTGACGGCCACGCCGATTCCGCGCAGCCTGGCGATGACAGTTTACGGTGACCTCGAAGTCTCGATCATCGACGAGATGCCGCCGGGCCGCACGCCTGTCGCGACGCACGTGCGAGGCGAAGACCGGCGCGAGAAGATTTACGAGTTCGTCCGCGACCAGGTAAAAAAGGGGCGCCAGGCTTACGTCGTCTATCCGATCATCGAGGAGTCCGAAAAGCTCGATTTGCGAAACGCGACCGAGATGTACGAAAACCTGCGCCAGGAGGTCTTCCCGGAATTCAGCGTCGGCCTGCTGCATGGAAAAATGAAGCCCGCCGAGAAAGAGGGCGTGATGGCGGCTTTCGGCGCGAACAAGATTCAGATTCTGGTGGCGACGACCGTGATCGAGGTCGGCGTGGACGTGCCGAACGCCACGGTCATGCTGATCGAACACGCAGAACGTTTCGGCCTGTCGCAACTGCATCAATTGCGCGGGAGGGTCGGACGCGGCGCGGCGGAGAGTTTCTGCATTCTGCTCGCGCAGTTTCAAAAGACCAAAGAAGCGCGAGAGCGGTTGAAAATAATGGAAGAGACCACAGACGGCTTCAAGATCGCCGAGAGGGACCTTGAGATTCGAGGCCCCGGCGAGGTGATGGGCACCCGCCAATCGGGCATTCCCGCGTTCCGCATCGCCAACATCGTGCGCGACCAGAAGATTTTAGAGATCGCGCGGCGCGAGGCGGACTACATGCTCAACGAGCGCAGAAAAACACGCGAGACCGACCGCTTGATTAGCCACGTGCGCAGCCAGCCGCGATACGGGCTGGCGAATGTCGGTTAATAAGACTTGCCACAGAGATCACAGAGGCCACAGAGGTAGATAGAGAGGGAAACAGCAGAGAAGATTTTTCTCTCCGTCTCTGCTGTCCCCCTGTCTCTCCATCTCTGTGGCCTGCGGTGGCCTGCGGTGGCGAATTTTCAGTCCGCGTCCTGCTCTTCCATAAAGACTAGCGCGTAACGCAAGCGCGATGTCGTCGGAAGGGGTTCGTACGCTTTCTCGCGGCGAAGCGCGAAAGCGAGAGCGTCTGCGACGGCTTCTGTGAGGTCGGGATGAATGCCTTGCTTCATGCATGCGTCCAAGTGAGTGGCGAGAATGTCTTCGGCCCAGGCAATCTCCTCAGCAGTGATCCTGAAAAGGTGTTCCGTTTCGGATTCGGTCCTCGCTATCACTTGGTGTTTGATGTGCGAATCCAGCAAGCGTTTAGCGAGAGAAACGGCGTTTGGGTGCTTCATGTCCTATTCTCCAGTTAAGCTTGTTCGATTAATTTTTTTCCGTGACCGCGACTTGATGCAGGCATACTACAATCGCCCGGCGTGGCAGGCAAGTTATTTCTCTATCAAACGTCGCGATTTGTGATCCGTCCATAGTTCCTCGCCGGCGGCGGTGGCTTCGAGCTTGCGCGAGAGGCTAAGGCGCGCCAACCCTCTTTCGATGAGCGTGGCGATCTCCCGCTTGGCGTTCACTTCATCGATGTCGGCGCCGACGCCTAGCGTGTGATCGATGACCCAACCCGCCAGGCCGACCCTTTCAGCGCAGATCGACGCGACCAGGTGTTCGGGGCTGTAACGCCCGCCGAGTTCGGCGATGACGCCGAGCAGCGCAAACGCGCAAGCGTCGAGATCGCCGATTTCGGAGGCCAGGCGAGCCAATTCCGGGGCGCCGGCGTCGGGCGCCGCGACTCGCGGTTCGTCAGGCGCCAGCGGCAGAGGTTCCTGCGTACTCTCGACCCTGGCCCTCAATTGGTAATCGCCGCGCAGTCCGCGCGCGACCTGCTTTTCGTAAAGCAGCAACGTGCAGACGGGGTCGAGCGAGGCGTAATTCAATTGTTCAGCGGTCAGGGGGCGGCGGCCCCAATCGCCTCGCTGTTCGGTCTTGTCGAGATGGAAGCCCAGGTGGGCTTCGACCTGGGCCTGCAGCGAGCAGCGGCGCTCGCCGCTGCGCCGCGCGGCCAGCATCGTGTCGTGAATCGGAGAGGTGGCGATGCGATAATGGCGTGACAGTTTCACCGCGTCGAAGCCGGCGTTATGAATGGCCTTGACCTGCGCGCTCAACTCGAGAGGGCGCCGCAGCGACTCCGGGTCGAAATCCGCCATCGCGTCAATGACGATTGCGCGTATCGCGTCGTTTTCGCGGAAGGCCAACTGAATGAGCGCGACACGCTCCAACTCACGGTCCCACCAGTAGGCCGTTTCGATGTCGAGCGCGATCACTGGCGCCGCGTCGAGGCGTCCGAGAACCGCTTTGATCGCGAGTTTGTCGCTGACGAATTCGACGGTGTGGTTAAACATTGCGGCTATCTTCTTTGATCATTCGCGCGGAAGCAAGATGGTTTATGTTTGTCGCCCTGAAGCCAAACATTGCCCACTGCCCCTTAGAGTGGTTATCAGATCAGTGTGCTGATTTATTCTTCGTCGCCGCAGCGACGGTTGAACTTAGGCCGGCGTTTATGGTCTTTGAGAAATAAATGCAACAACCGTCTTCCCGGTCGCGGAGCGACCACGTGAGCTTAGCCCGGCTTTTCAAAGCCGGGTCGACTAACGCATATCCGTTTTCAGTCGCGGAGCGACGGTTGATACCG
>Ga0190270_10000262_pt1 | contig 23155 bp, 13 predicted proteins | sample Popmic320T_FD_133748 | JGI IMG/M metagenome (GOLD analysis project Ga0190270, IMG submission 133748) | Populus adjacent soil microbial communities from riparian zone of Weber River, Utah, USA - 320 T | ecosystem: Environmental > Terrestrial > Soil > Riparian zone | place: USA: Utah | collected...
CATTCGCCAAACGCAAGCAGCGCAACTCCTTCAGAGTTGCGAAGAATCTCTTGGAACGTCTTGAACCCAGGGTTTCAAAGCCAACCCTGGGCTGGAATTCGCGAACGCTTTCAGCGTTATTGGCCTGCGAGTGGGTAAGGTTCTCACCTTGTTTTACCAGCCTGCCAATGCACCTCATTGCTGTCGCGCGATCCAACCTCAAAGAATCAGTAGATCGACACCGCAACCGACTAGGAACTCTAACTCGTAACACTAGACGAAGCCGACTGACCTCAAGAGCAGTTGATACCTCAAGCAGCTTCTCTCCCAACCAGCCGGTAAATTCAATAACTCTTCTCTTGCCTGTAACTGTTTCTATCTATATTTCCCTGAATACTTCCAGGGGTGAGCCGGAAGCGAAAACGCGTGCGGTTACGTTTCTACCGGATTTCTCACACAGGTACGGGAATGAAATCGATTTGTGTTCTGACACCATTTACTAAACCCTCGATAGTTGAGGAGCACCTCATGGTCCTATATCGCAAGCGCCGACTTCGCCTGGCCTGCTCCACGGAGACTCACAATGCAGCACCCTCAATCATGCGACTTCAAGGAACGACTTCATAAATCGCTCAGTCGCGCCACGCTAAACTTCCCAACATTGCACGTTAAAAAACAGCAGCACGTTTATGTCTGTACCGACCTTTCGGAGAGCGTGTACTTCATTCAATCAGGTCAAATCAAGTTGCTGATGCTTTCACCCGAAGGCAAAGAATGCCTGCTGGCTATTCACACGGAGGGCGACATATTCGGTGAGTTGTGCCTGGCACGATCAGACCTGCGTCAGGAAACGGCAACTGCCATGGGAGAAACCACCTTGAAACGAATCCCATCATCGGCGTTCCTGCTGCACCTGGCTGATAACTCCTTGGTCGAGGGCTTCGTGCAGTACCTGGCGAATCGAGTGGGTGAGCAGCAGCAGGTCATCTCGCACCTGATTACCGTGGATAGCGAACACCGTTTAGGCGAAACGTTGCTGATGCTCGCTCGTAAGCTCGGCCAACCCGACCCTCGAAGCACCCGCATTCAACAGAAAATCACGCACGAAGAACTTTCAGAGATGGTGGGCACGACGCGCCCGCGCATCACCGCCTTCATGCATAAGTTTCGAGCGTTAGGGTTCGTTGAAATAACGCCCCAACACTTTCTGATCGTCAAGGAAAGGAAGCTGTCGGATTATCTCGCCGGGGGTGTGGCTAAGCCTTGCCGCGCTGATTAGTCCATTGACAGGTCTTATGTAACTAACCGGACGCCAAACAGCAGCTCAAACCTGCCTTGGCCGGCTACGCTACTTTCCTTTTCTCTGCGCCTTGTTCAGTTTTAGCCACTGAGTTTCTTCAAGATTGTCCAATATTGAACATACAGCTATCGAAGTCCGAAGTATTGTCGCGTAGTAAGCCACAGGTCTTAGACTAGTGCTTTTCGATCGCAATTCAGGTATGACGCAATTCGGGTATTGACCTGTAATGGGCATATGGTGCGCCCATTGTATCCGGCAACGGACCTGACCTCAGCCTCTCAAACTCCTCGTCCCCTTGACTCGAGAGCTTGTAGTCAATTTTTTCAACTTTGATTTGATAAGCGATGTTGCGATCTCACAAAACATCACTACACACTCATTCCTCTCTTCACCGGTGGAGGTGTCCTCATGTTTTCTCCGTCCTCACTACTGCGCACATCACGATTTGTTTCCTCAAACCGTAGAGTAGTTTTATCAATACTGGCAGTCGTGTCTCTTGCGGCGGCTATCTCATTGAGCTTGCGACTTGCGCAGTCAGCGCCAGCGGGGCCAACGAGTCCGCCGGTTTCACCTTTACCGCCGCCACTGCCATCCGTGATGCTCGACGTTCCGAGTGAAGTGCTCATCGGCGAGACGATGACCTTCAAGGTGAAATTTAAGAACACGGGCACCACCGTTGGCTATGGTCCGTTTGTAGATATCGTTCTCGATGCCGGTGGTGCAAATATTGCCAAACCAACTCCGACACTGCCAGACCCGCCGTGCGTCTGCGACGGAATCAAGTTTGTTAGTGCGCGGATGGTCGATGTCAGCGGCGGCCCACTAGCGCTTCCACCGGTTCCACCCTCCCCGATCACCACGGCCTGTGCAAAATTGCCAAACCCCGTCTCTGTGGATCATCCGTTTGCAGCCAGTGGCGTCATCGATGTGACCATGCGTCCGGGAGCTCAACTTGTGACATTGGCTCTCCCCTTCGGAAGCTTTGAGCCAGATCAACCTGAAATTGTCATTGAAGTCACAGTAAACGTCAGCAATCTTGCGGACGCCGGCACGCCGCTCAATATCTACGCGCGCAGTGGATTTCGCTACGGCACGGACCCATTGGATAATCCCACCGGTATCAATCCCGATCCTCCGATCTTGAGCGATGACACTCCGTTGGGGACCCAGGTCGGTGATAGCACCCTGTGGCCCAGTCAACAGACCACCCCGACGGTGATGATCCTCAAGAAAATATACGGGGGTCCGGAAAATGAAACCGCCACCGGGCCAAACTTCCCTCGCTCCTATACGCTTACCGTTGACATCGCCAATCTTCAAACCGTCAACAACGTGATCTTGACGGATTGCCTTCCTGACAACATGGCGTTTCTTCAATTCACATCGATCAACCAATCGGGCGTCTCAACCGGGCCGATAGTGGGTAGCGCCGCACTGAATAATTGCTTCACGGTCACGTGGCCCACACTCACAGGCATGCCCGGACCGGACGGCATTGTCGTTTTTGAATTCTTCATTCCTAGAAACGATGCCAACGGGAATCTAATCCTTGCACCAGACTGTAGCAACGCTTTTTCAAACAATGACATCAAGGCGAAGGGCGATTGGCTGCCCACTGATGTCTGCGATATGTCGCCTCGTCCGATCACGAGCGACGTGACGCCCACCGACCACATTCTCACGGACAAATGCATAGCGATTCAGAAAGGTTGGGCTTTCGCTACTGATAGCGGCGCTCCCGGCCTGACGCCGGGCGATACGCTTCTGTACACGCTCAACTTCCAGGTCTCGGACTTCAAGAGCTTTGGTGAATTGGAGATCGTTGACACGCTATCGGACGGGCAGTCATTAGCCGTGGGAATGGCGGCGACCTTCACAGTGACGGATCAGTTCACGCCCGGCACGAGTGGCAACTTCACTTCCGGCACAGACCTGATCGTGACACCCGATCCCGCCGGGCAATGCGGAGGGGTTATTGGTGTAACTGAGCTGAAGTTTAAGGTATCTCAGGCAATGATGGCCCATGCTTCGGCTTCAAACCCGAGGCACTCAGCGGGTATTTTGACTGGAGGGCGCGCGACCTCGAATGGGTCAGCGCCGGGAGCGATTGGCACGATACAGCTCTTTGTAAAGATAGATGACAAGTTCACGTTTCCCCAGCCCCAACCGAATCCAAAGCTCGGGGATAACTTCGTGGACAAAGAAGATCCGATTAACAACTGTGTCGCCATTGATGGCAAGTCACTTACAAACGTCGATCCGCCCGCTTTGCCAAACATAGTCGAAGGCTTCGGCCATGACGGCAGCTCCACGGCGCTCGAGATCATCGGCGATACTCTCAAGAAGACAGTCTACTCCGTTCAGCGAGGCGGTCAGTTTATTTGCGCGCCATCCTCAATCGTTTCTACTAGCGGCGCCGCCTGTTCCAATTCTCCGATGCCGCCTCAGGAAGTACGTCCCGGCGATGATGTTACTTTCCGCATCGAGAAAACGATTCCATCGACCGACGCGGAACAACTAACCATTGAGGATTGGCTACCGCTGCCGATCTTCAATATTAATGTCAGTAGCAGCTTCTCCCTTACGCCGTGTGGTCCAACGGCAGTACCTTCTGCGAACAGCGGATGCTTTCACTCAAGTGACACTCTGCACATCCCGTTTCCGGCGAAGCCCACATTCATGCCTGGGGTCTTGTCGAACAGCATCGAGTTCCAATACGGGGACATCTTCGACACGACTAACATGCCGAACAAGATTGATCTTCTGTTTACGAGTACGGTGAGGAATGACCCGTTTGCTGATCAGCTCTTCCTGACGAATGAAGTGCAGGAGTGTGAAGACAACAGCTTCCGCTCCCGACGCTGCCAGGTGGCCATCGCGCAGGTGAATCTGCGAGAGCCCAACCTGAAGATTCGAAAAGGGATCATAGCTACCAGCAATCCGAACGCATCATTCAGCGATCCAGCATCGCCTCAGACCACACCTCCAACAGCTCGGCCGCCCGCGGGCGCGACACTTAGTCAGAATGGGATCGCCGGCATCGTTAACTCAAACGATCTACTTACGGGCGTTCTAAACAGCAACGTCTCGAACGTTGATGCGAATGATCTGGTTACCTTTGCCATAACTATCGAGAACCAGGGGGGGCATCCAGCGTTCGATGTGAAGATGGATGACATAGTCCCTTCAGATTGTTTTGAAATCGTTCCCAACACTACTGTAGTCAAACTTGGCTCGGAGGCGAGCTTGACCCATACAATTTCCCCGCCAGGTCCGGGCTTCACTTTCGCCACGCCCGGTCCTCTGGCCGAGCTTAATCCCACTACAACTACCACCGGTGAGAACATTATCGTCATAACGTTTCAGGCCAGGATTAAGGCAGATATCACGCCCGGCTGCTGCCAAAACCAAGCCAAGATCACTCAATACGCCTCGATTGCCAACGGGCCAGACTTCGTCGCCGCCGGCTTTAATCCGCCCTACGCAGACTCGGCTGAAGTTTGCACCAGGCCCACTCTTACAAAATCCGTAGTCGCTACGTCTGAGGCCCATACTGGACCAGAGACTTCAGCGCTTGGTACGCCGGAGGTTACGATCGGGGAGATCGTTCGCTATCGGCTCGAGGTGCGCCTGCCCGAAGGCTCTTCTCCGAACTTACAGATAACCGACGCGCTACCGGCGGGAATGAAGTTTTTAGACGGGGGTACCGGGCGCCTTGCGTTCGTCTCAAACGGAGCTGGGATTACTCATGGTTTCGGTCCGGCCTTCAACCTAGGCGGTAATGCGCCACCTCCCAGTGCGACGCTCAATCCATTGCCGCCCGTTCCTTCCAGCGCAATCGGCGTTGGCACGGGTTGCGGCGCTGATGTGACTTTCAATCTCGGCAACGTTCAGAACAACGATAACGACAATGACCTTGAATACGTCGTCATCGAATTCAACGCGCTGGTTTGTAATGACGCGGGAAACCAGGACGGCATGGCGCTGTCTAACTCTTTCAGCGTGTCGGTCAACAACTCCACGATCATCGGCTCACCCGCAATTAACGTTATCGTCCGCGAACCTAACTTGACGATCACCAAAGTCGTCTCACCCACGACGGTGGTCCAGGGGGCGACGGTCACGTACACCGTAACAATCACAAACTCAAGTCTGGTTAAGGCGTTCGAGGTGCAGTTTGCCGACACGTTACCTTCAGGTCTGATCCTGAATCCTGGATCCGTCAACTTCACCGGAGGCTGTTCGACGCCCGCTCTAATAAACGCAGTACCTTCGCTGGCGTGTGCCGAGATACCGGTTGGCGGTGTCGTCACTATTACCTACAAGGCATTAGCTGACCCCATCACCTGCCCCGTAACCCTGACAAACAATGCCAGGACGACGTGGACGAGTCTCCCTGGACCCAACGGAACAACAACCAATAGTCCGCCTATGTCCACCACACCCGCAATCTCGGGCGCGTCGGACGGCGAGCGCGACGGCTCAAGTCCCCCGCTCAACGATTACCTGGCTAGTGTCTCAGCGCCCCTCACCGTTAGATGCCCACCGTGCACTCCGGCTCCTTCGGGCATGGTCGCCTGGTTTCCCGGCGAAGGTAACGCGAACGACATCCAGGGGGGCAACCACGGCACACTACAAAACGGCACGACGTTCGCACCTGGTAAGGTTGGACAGGCTTTCAGTCTCGATGGTTCAAACGATTACGTACAACTCAGCAACAGCGCATTCAACCCATTTCCTGCCACCGGGTTTACGTATGATTTTTGGATTAACCCTCTAGACACCCCTGCGGGACGCAGCCGTACCATCATATCGAATCACCATGCAACGGGTGATTGGTGGAATGGGATATCACTCGCCAACGGATCGGTCGAGTTCGTGTTACAAAACGTGGCGACGAGTCAGACCTTCATATGGACAACCTCAACTTCTCTGACGCCCAACACATGGCACCACATCGCGGTCGCATATCAGAATCAAGGTAATCAGGCTACTGATGCCGTCATTTACTTGAATGGGACGGCACAGGTATTAACCACGGCTCTTGTCGGGTCACCCTACAGCACAAGCTTCACGCCCGGCTACAATGCGACCGATCCGCTTGGGTTTGCTCTGGGACGCCTGCTTGAGGATACGCCCAATGCTTATTTCAGAGGGCTCATTGACGAGGTTGAGTTCTTCAACCGCGTCCTCTCGCAAGACGAAGTTCAGAAAATCTTCAACGCGCGTAGCTCGGGCAAGTGTAAGTGCCCTGCGATCACTTTAAATCCGGCGGCGGGCGCTTTGCCGCCAGCCCGGGCCAATGTTCCCTACACACAAATCTTTACGGCGACGGGAGGATGCGCATCAACATTCACGTTCGCCATAACGGGCGGAGCCCTGCCTGCCGGTCTCACGCTTTCACCCAACGGCGTGTTGTCGGGCACGCCAACGCAGCAGGGCGATTTCACCTTCACCGTGACGGCGACAGATAGCTGCGGGTGCAGCAAGAGCCAGACCTACACGTTAAACGTTGATTGCCCGTTAGTGCAGTTGCCGTTATTCAATACGGGCGTAGCGGATGATGGCAGTGTGCTCGCTAGCGGAGCCACGGACCCGCATTATTCGCTGATCCTGCCGAATGGCAACACCACCTCACCGCAGGTGCTCACCTCCATCCCTGGTTCCTATGTTCCAAACAACGCGACTTCGAGGTGGATTGGGCCGGGCGACAGCAGTCAGCCCGCCGGCCAATACACTTATCGAGTCACCTTCACACTGACCGGATGCGATCCGAGCAGCGTCGTTATCAATGGACAATGGGCTTCAGACAACCAGGGCGTGATTCGCGTCAACGGTGTCAACACTTCCTTTACGACTCCGACAGCCGGCTTCAGCCAGTTCTCGCAGTTCACGCTCAACAGCACCAACGCCTCCTTCCATGCAGGGCTGAATGTGATGGATTTCGTAGTCAATAACAACGAAGGTCCGACCGGCTTGCGCGTGGAGATGACCGGCACAGTCGAATGTTGTGGATGCGTCACTCCGATCACGTTGAATCCGGCGGCTGGCGCGTTGCCGGCGAGTGTGGTCAATACTCCATACAGCCAAATCTTCACCGCGTCGGGCGGCGACTGCGCATCACCTTTTACGTTCAGTATTACGAGCGGGGCCTTACCGTTTGGCCTCACACTCTCTACTAGTGGTGTGTTATCAGGCACACCGAAACAGCCGGGAGATTTCACTTTCACAGTGACGGCTACCGACAGCTGCGGTTGCAGTAAGAGCCAGATCTATAATTTGAAGGTGGAGTGCCCGATGGTGCCGCTGCCGCTCTTCAACACTGGCGTGGCCGATGATCGCGGTGTGCTCGCGGGCGGAGCGAGCGACCCGCATTACACTCTTACCCTGCCCAACAGCACTACGGCGTCCGCGCAGGTGCTCGCAACGATACCGCTCAGCTATGTGCCGAACAACAGCGTTTCGAGATGGATCGGGCCAGCGCCAGCTAATCTGACTACCGGCACCTACACCTACACTATGACCTTCACGATGCCCGCAGGCGCCGACTTGAACACTGCCATCATCGCCGGTCAGTGGGCGAGCGACAACCAGGCGGCAATCTTTCTCAACGGCAACCTTATCGGAACCACCGGCTCGGCTGCCTTTGGCTCCTTCACGCCATTCGTTATCACGGGCCCTGGCAATTTCAACCAGAACGTAAACACACTCGAGTTTAGAGTACAGAATAACGAGGGCGTGACGGGCTTGCGGGTCGAGATGACCGGCTCCGTCACATGCTGTCCGCAAAAGCCTGACCCGTTGCTAATCAGCCGGTTCAGGGAGAACGGGCCCGCCGGGTCGCGTGATGAGTTCGTAGAGATTTTTAATCCTCTCAGCTCATCTCATACCGTGGTATCGGGTGACGGTTCCGGCTACGGAATTTTTGCCACGGCTGGAAATGGCACGACCTCAAACACCCAATCACTCGCATGTCGGATTCCTGAGGGCACTGTGATTCCGGCACGAGGTTATTTTCTGTGTGCGGGTGCCAGCTACAGCCTGGGAAATTTGGGACGTAACGGAGGGTTTGCAGGGGCTACGTCGGTTGGTGATGCGCCCATCATTGTCGACATTGCCAACGACGCCGGTCTCGCTTTACTCAATGTCAGCGGCTCTATCATTGCAAACGCCTTCATTTTCGATAAGGTGGGTTTTGCGGCATACGGGTTGGGTGCGCCCGCCCCGGCATCTCCATCCGTCGCCCCATCTTTCTGCGAGGGAACTTGCCTTCAACCAGTTGGGGACGCCAGCACAGTTACGTTAGGACCCGGGGGAGTCTGCCCACTCTTTGCAGGCCCCGCGTGTGCGCCGCAATCATTCCCTGTTGTTTCAGGGGGTACTATTCCGCCTGGGAATGGTGGCACAACTTCCGGTGGTACGCCGGTTTGTTACGGCGAATCCGGACAGTACGAGTTCCTGCGCAGGCAGACAACGTTTAACCCGAACGTGGGTACGCTGCATCAAGACACAGGCAACAACGCCGATGATTTCATTTTGGTTTCGCCCAACGCCGCCACAGGCAATGTTGGACAGACCGTCACCGGCATTTCGGGTATAACTTCGGTGCTCGGCGCGGCCGGACCGCACAACCTTAGCGCCCCTACAGATATTCCGTCGACTCAGCTTGGTAGGGCAGGGTTTTCTTGCCCGTTCGTAAATGCCGAGCGCAATTACCATCAGGATCCAAGCATAGCGAATCCATGCAATGTCCCCCAGGGTACTTTTACCCTGCGGTTCAGGTACACCAATCTCTCTGCCGCTGCGATTACTGGTCTGCGATTTAGAGTGGATGATCTCTCGACAGTCTGCGGAAACCAGGCCTCGTTGATTACAGCCACGGGTAATGCCCGGAATCTCTCGCCCGCGCCAAACTGTCAGGCCAGTGAAAGTTTCACTGCGATTCTCAAAGCGGTAAATTCAATGAGCGAATTCGTGATGGATTGCGAAAATACACTGCAGGCTGTTAACGGAACTGTGCTCGAGGACCTGAGCATAACCGGGGGGGCTGCCCTCGCCGCACCGGGGCCGTTGTCGCCTCTCGGTGGCGGTATTGACACTAGCCTGATCGTCAACCCATCCTTTAACGCTAGTTCGACCGGCGATGGGGTCACGGGAGGCAGCGGCGTGTTTGCTACCGCAGTTGGCACAAGCCCTACGACCAAAGTCCTGTTTATTAAGGTCAAGTTTGGCGTGGTGAAGCCTGGGCGCTTCAAGTTGCTCATCATCCCGGAGGGAAGGTAGGCGCCCACTACAACTACTTGATCAGGAAGCGTCTCTTCGGCGGCAATTCGGAAGCCGACGTCGCAGCCATGGTGAGAAACAGGGCATCGGTGGAAGCCTTGCGATTGATGTTGACCACGAGCTGTTCGCGCATCTCTTCAATTTGGGAAATCCAACGGGCTGGACGCACACTGTCGAGACTTTTGGCAATCTGCTTGAGTTGGCCCAGCAGGTCCTCGTTGACCACGATTTCCGGCGCAGCGTTGATCGCCAGCATCCAGGCATCTCGGATCAGTGTCTCCAGAATATCGAGTCGCGCTTCGTACTCGTCCTTGAAAGCTGCTGAGTTTAGGTCCTCTGCTGACTTTAGAAGTTCACCGCGATCGTCCCCGGTCGCGAGTGACTTTAATACTCGGAGCATTGCCTCACGCTGAGAAGTGTATTCGTCGAAATCCTGATCGACAGCCCGACCCAAACTGCCGCGAGCGAGCCTGGCTCGACTACGTGCATCCGCCGCGACCGCCAGCTTGTTTTCCACCAAATAGGTTTCGATTTCCTGCGGCTTCAGTGGCGAGAATCGAATCATCTGGCACCGTGAACGGACCGTCGGCAGCAACATTGCCGGGCGCGACGTCAATAGCACAATGTGAGCTGTGTCGGGCGGCTCTTCCAGAACTTTCAGCAACGCATTTGCCGACGAATCATTTAGTTTGTCGGCGTCTTCTATCAAAAACATGCGCGCTTTTCCTTCGTAGGGACGGAAGTTTGCTTCGCGCTCTATTTGTCGCATTTGATCCACCAGCAACAAACGCTTAGGAGCAACCACCATTCCCACGTCCGGGTGATCAGTCCAAATAATTCCTTTCCAGTCATCTGACTCAGCGCTCTGCGGGTAATTAAACCTGCCCGTACGCACACAAGGGGGACACCCGCCGCAACCTTCCACGCCCCGGGGCGTACGACAGTTAAGGGCCCTCGCAATCTCCAGAGCGAAAAGTTTTTTCCCAACGCCTTCTTCTCCCGTGAAGAGCATAGCGCCGGGCAAGCGGCCTGCTTCCAGAGTGCGCCTGAGTAAGGCTTTGACACGGTCATTTCCAGCCAATTGATCAAGCATTTGATTCTATGTCTTAGTTTCCAATGTCGCGGCGGCTGGCTCTACCTCTTCGCTTAAGTATCCTCTGCGAAGCAAAAATGGAACCACAATCTTTTTGACGTGCTCGTGCGTTTCCTCCGCAGCCCTATTTGTGTCCACAACTTTTATTCGCCCAGGTTCCGCGTTCGCGAGACGCAAGTAAGCGTCGCGCACACGGATGTGGAAGTCTTCAGCCTCCGCGTCGAGGCGATCGCCTCGCTGCTTTTCGTTTGACCGGCGCCGCGTGCGAACGTTCGACTCGTCTACGCTGAGATCAAAAAGCAGCGTTAAATCCGGTTTCAAGCCTTCCGTCGCCAGCTGAATGATCTCGCCGATTAACTTTGGTGAAAAACCGCGCCCCGCTCCCTGATAAGCCGCAGTGGCATCTGCGTAACGATCGGAGAACACTAGTCGACCTTCAGCGAGCGCCGGCCTCAGAACTCGGCGCACATGCTGCGCGCGATCCGCGGCGAAGACAAGCAGCTCCGCCAGCGGGTCAACTTCTTCATGCGCGTCAAGCAACGCGGCTCTGAGACGGTTGCCAACAGGTGTGCCGCCAGGTTCACGCGTCAGTAATGCATCGCAGCCTTTGGATTTGAGGAAATTCGCAAGTAGGCGTAACTGCGTAGACTTGCCGCTGCCGTCGATCCCTTCGAAGGTAATAAAAGTTCCTGCCACCCGATCCTCTTCAGTGAAGTTTAGATTTAGCGGACAGAGTTTAAAGGAATGTTACGGCTGAGGCGAGCCGGTCGGTTGGTCCCGCTGGGAGTGAGTCGGTTCCTCTTGTGAGAACTCGGAAGCGGGATGCGGGCGCAGTTCTCCGCTGCTGCGTCTGTTTTGAGAAATCGTCGAGATAGCGTGCTTGAAGATTAGTTGTTCATGGGATCCGGACTCCAGTAAAACGGAGAATTTGTCGAAACTTCGGATACGGCCCGTAAGCTTCGCGCCGTTCAACAGATACACGACCACCGCGGTTTTTTCCCGGCGGACGGTATTTAGAAAAGCGTCCTGAATGTTTTGCGGCGCAGGCTTTCCGTCGGACATGTATGGCACCTGAAGACTAAATTAGGTAGGGGGTGACAGATTACTCCAGTGTGTAAGTCCTGACAAGGACAATTAAAATTGTGAAGGAAACGTTAGGGTTAGCCGTACGCAAGTCGCTTCAAGGTGAACCGGGATTGACGTGGTTCGCTTAAGAATCCGCTAAGACCGCCTTCAAAACAGATTGATTTATTTGGAAATGCTCGCCGAAACTCTCAAACCACTCAACCCCCAGCTCCTTTCGAAACCACGTCAGTTGGCGCTTGGCGTAATGGCGGACATCCAACTTTGTCTGTTCGATTGCACTCGGCAAATCGCGTTTGCCCGCCAAATACTCGACCACGCGGCGGTAACCATGAGCGCCAAGGGCGTTCGAATTCGCAGGAACGCCCTTGGAAAGCAACGTTTCAACCTCCTCGACCAAGCCGGCAGAGAAGTGACCTTCAGTACGTTTGTTGATGCGGGCGTAGAGTGCGGCTCGGGGCGGATTCAAAGCCATTATGCGCAGCCGGCGGGTGCTCTCATGGGGATCGGGCCGTCGAGCTTTTTGTTCCGACATGGGTTTGCCGGTCTGCAGACGAACCTCGATCGCGCGTTGGACGCGAGGCCAATCGCGCGGGTAAAGCTCTTTGGCGGAGGCAGAATCAAGCTTCTGCAAAAGGCGGTAAAGGTATTCAGCCCCGCGGTCCTCACGAATCTCGTTGAGACGACGTCGGATATCCCCATCAGTTTGCGGGCTGGGGAAGAATGGATTGCGCAGCGCACGCAGGTAAAGTCCCGTGCCACCCACCAGTATCGGCACCTGGCCGCGGCCTTCAATCTCTTCAATTTTGGCTGCAGCCTCCCGTGCCCATTCGCCGGCTGTGTAGTTGATTGACGGAGGCACGAAGTCGATTAGGTGATGCGGCACGCCTTTGCGTTCCTCGATCGGAACCTTGGCAGTGGCTATCTCGATATCACGATAAACCTGCACTGAGTCGCAGTTGATGATCTCGCCGCCGAGATGCAGAGCGACCTCGATTCCCAAGGTGCTTTTGCCTGAAGCTGTTGGGCCAACAATGGCGATGACAGGTTTGCGGGATTCGCTGCGACTCACGCCGGAGAGAATATCATGCGGTAGAAAATTACTAACCAGATGAGGCCGAGGAGGATTAGCGCGCCGATGATCTGGTTGCGTGAGAAACGCATCGACTAGAGACTAACGAATCACAGATTGAAGATTGCGCTTACCGGTAGCTGAAAACCAGGAAGGACTGCGGAAGTAAGTTCATCGTCGCCAGTCAAGGTGGCAATCTCATTTAGCTTGTTTGTTTCCAGTCGAAGCACCGAAACAGATCGACTCTCGCTGTCGACGATCCAATATTCTTCTACGTTGTATTTCCCGTACAGCCGCCGCTTGGCCTCGAGATCGCGACGGCGATTGGCTGCGCCTGGTGAAAGAATCTCAACCACGAGGTCTACTGCGCCAGTGAACTTTTCGCCGGTGACAACTTGATCCCAGCGTTCGTGGCGAACAAAGGCCAGGTCAGGGATCACCGCATCGTAATCGCTAAAGATGGCGCCGGCGCCGGGGACGAGGATTCCAATCGGATGCGTTTTCAGATATGACCCAAGTTCCAATTGAAGATTGTTAAGCACGCGTTGGTGTGGAATACCGGGAGCTCGAGACACGTATAGTTCTCCTTCGATTAGCTCATAGCGGTTTCCATCGTCTTCAGGAAAAGCGTCCAGGTCGGCGACTGTCAGGAGAGGTTCAATCTTTGAAGCCATGTCGATTTCCTTCATTTCCATAGCGGGTTAACGGGTGAGAATCTAGCACAGAGTTTGGCTTGCGACACGCCGAGCCGCAAAGAGTGGGGGGCTCGGCAGATGCAGGAATTCTTTCATCGAGACTATTGGTAGATTTTCTTCGATTTGCAAAACAAAACGATCCACGAATCACATGAACGGAAGACGAAATACGCGGAGCGATCTGATTCGCACCGTGGCTTCAGCCCGGTGATCAGCAGCAATATGAAATTCTTCAACCGTTTCTAACGGTTTCTGATTCCGCCACCGCCAAAACCGTTGAAACGGTTTCTTGCCCACTCCGGTTTCCTTGTCACCGGGCTGAAGCCGCGGTGCTAATGAGATCGCTCCGCGTATTGTCTGTGTTCGTGAGTTCGTTCGTGTAGTTCGTGGATCGTGCTATGCCTTTGGCCGGAGGCCTGGATGAAATTGAGCTTAGGAGTTCGCCCGAGGCGCTCAATACATCCGTGTCAATTCAATTCCCGCGTAATAGGCCTTCAGGATCTGTTCGTGAGTAAATCCCTGGCGCGCAAGTCCGTAAGCGCCGACCTGACACATACCGACGCCGTGTCCCCAACCTCGGCCCAGAAATGCGAACCCGGTAACCCTGCCGTTATCGTCATACTTGCGTTCGATGACAAAGAGTTGTTCCCGCAGACCGAGTGCCGAACGGATGCGGCCGCCGCGCACATGGCCCACCCCGTCGGTGCCCACAACTTCCAGGTCCAATGCTCTTCGTGAAGTTCCGCGAGCAATGACGCGCACATCCACCAGCGACCCAAGGCCGCGTGCGTAGCGTCCTAAACGCGCCTGTACCTGTCCGAGCGACAATTCCGTCGTCCAATTGGAATAAGGCGAGAAGCGATCGGCGGCCGCACCGTTTGGCGCGGGTCTTACTTCGAGGTAATCCACTTCACCTGCGGCGTTAACGTGAAAAACTACCGGCTCGCCGCCGACCAGGGCTACCGACTTGACCGGATAGAGGTTTTCACCGATTTGCCGGAAAAGAAATAGATCGTTGCTAACCTTGATCGGCTGGTCCTTACCCTTTGTGCTTCGCAACACCAGGTTGTCTTCCGAAGTCGGCCGGGCAGTTCCTTTTTGCAGTTGCAACAAACCTTTCGATTCCAGCGCCCGCGAAATTGAATGCAACGCACGTCCACGAGATAAGGGTTCACGGGCGCGCAGCGTCGCGTCCGGCAGCACCGAAAGGTAACCCTCGCGTAGTAGGTATGCTACGTCGGCCCGATTGGCCGGAGGTATATCGGCGGAATCGCGAACCGCGAGTAAATAGTCAACGTCAGCATTGTTCAGCAGCGTACTGCCACGACTATCGCCGAATATCGCCACACTCAAAGCCGTTGCAAATGCCGGTGGCCGATGTACATCTTCAGTCACCGTTGGCGCAACTTGCCGCGCCAGCCTCGCGACTGACGAAAGCCAACTGCGGACTTCGTCGACCTCTGAATCGTCCTCGAGCCATGAATCGCTGACCTTCGGGCGCAGGTAGGTGAAACTGTGGAGACTTAGAAGGGCAACGTCGCGGGCTAGTGGAAGATTTTGCTCTTCCTTAAGCTCGGCAGGATCGCGCGAGGTCTTTATCGTAAACGGAGAGAGTGCGGCGCGGCCTTCGGCTGCACACTCCCGGCCTTTCAGGTAACCAACAGCGTTAACGAATATGTTTTCGCCCTCTTCAGTCCGTCCTCCACAAGTCGATGTGTAAAGCGCATTGATAGGCTCGCCCTCGAAGGTGGCAATCATGCCTCGTGTTTCATCGACGGCTCGAGACGACAACGAATTTTCAGAGGCGAGACCTTTGTAAACCTGGCTCCGCGTGGTCGGTAGCAGATCATATCCCTGCGACATAAACTGACCGCGGTTCTTCAAAGCATAGGTGCGGGCCGCGATCGCCTGCGCTTTATGCGCTTCGATCAACGGAAAGCCGCCGGCTGAAAGCTCGTTGGGCACAACGCCTTTAACGTAGTCTTCAAGCCCAAGGACGTTAACTACCGTGAGCGCGCCGCGAGTATTTGTGAATACTTCAATACGTCCTCGATATGGCTGATCGTTGAAGCGCACCGGAACCTTTTCGTCATCAGACGCAAAAGTGACCGGAGCACTCGAACTAAAAAGCCTTCCACTGCCGGCGGAAAAAGCAACCACTTCTCTCGACGGCAAACTCGGCCGCGCCACGGGGCGAACCATCGCTGACGTGCGAGTCAGGGAAGCATTCGACTGACGCTGTGACTCACGACCCTCGACCCTCGGCGAGGAGACCTCATTGGAAGGCGCGCCCGGTAAGGGTACAACTGAGACGGCAAAGCCCGCGTCCTCCAAACGCGCACGGAGTTCTTCGGCTTCCGCACGGTCGAGTCGCCGGCCAACGAACAGTCCCCAGGTTTTCGTTTCTGTGTCCTGAATGACTTGCGATTCCTGTGAGGTGGCGTCGCGGATTTCTTTCGATCGTTCCTCGGCCTCGACACGCGACGCCATTCCCGCAATTTGCAATCGATACGCGGGCTCTTCGGTTGGAGGAAGCGCCACCGGCGAAAGAAGTCGTGGTTCGAGTCGCACGCGCGGAACACTGAGCGATGCGAAGGTGTTCGCGAGGTCCGTAGCGTTCATCAAACGCCCGCTGGTCGATACGGTTGCCGAGCGGGCATCTGTCGCAAGCGCCACGCGAATCGTGGGTTCTTGTTTGGAAGTTGGGTCGAGCTTCTCTAGTGAGACGATCCGATTCGGGGTCGGGATTTTCCAATCCGAATTCGGCGCGGGCGTCGACGTCGGTTGAGGTTGCCTTGAATCACGTTCAGCCTGAGAGCGCCTTGGGCGTATCTCTTCCTGACTGAACGCTGGAACGACGTTTAGAGATTGAACAAGCAGAATCGCGATTGTGAATCGCGCAAAGAAATCGCGCATGAACAGGAAACCCTCGCGGATTAGTCTTGGGGGCTTTTCCGCGCGGCCATAGTACTACAGAAACATCTTAAACGAATGCCGAAGTCTATGATCTTTCATCAAGGGTCTCCGCTCAAAATTAAGTTCGGATAAGCTCTGACTTAAAAGTCATTAAGGGCATAGCCCAAGGGGAGTCTGGTCACTGTAAGGCGGGGGCATAGCCTGCGCCTCGCATCCGGCGGGCTAAGCCGAACCTGACATGCCTCTGCCTTTTGATGCAATGTTGTTCGAACTGTTAGAGGATTGCATCGAGGTCTGCGCCCGGAAGGACCTCAATGGGTTCCTGTCCCTTGCGGAAAATTCGGGCGCCCGTAGATCCCTTGAGTAGAGTCACACCTTCTTCAATACGCAGCATCGCACCTTCCCGCAAACCAACCACCGGGACGTCGTTGTCTTCAAGGTATTGAAGAAGCCTTTCTTCGCGGGTTTCACCCATGTGTGTTGAACCTGGATCCGGGTCGAGATAATGAGGATTGATTTGAAAAAAAACGAGGCCGAGCGCGTTGAAAGAGGGCGGCTCAACGATGGGCATGTCATTCGTAGTTTTTATCGTGGGCGCTGCGACATTTGAACCAGCGCTCGATCCGATATACGGCATTCCGTCTTCAACCCGTTCGCGAATTGACGACAACAGGTCAAAGTCGTAGAGCGTCTTCATCAAGCGGAAGGTATTCCCACCGCCGATGAAGATCGATTGCGCATCGCGCATCGCCTGCTGCTTGTCGGAAATCTCGTGAATTGAATCCAAAGCGTAACTCATGCGCGCAAACCGCTCCCGCGCCTTTTGCGCATAGCCGTCACGATCATGGAGCGCGAAGGGAACAAAGAGCACGCGCTCGATAGTGCCCAGGAAATCACGGACTTCGGCTTCAGCGTGATCGAGAAAGCCGCTGCCATGAAGAGTTGAGTTGCTGATTAAGAGAAGACGCTTTGTCATGTTGTAGGACAGACATTCCTGTCTGTCACGCGTAGCCGACCAGTCCGTTTATAATCTAACAAGAATCTTCGACAGACAGGAATGTCTGTCCTACCTAGCTTGCGAATCGTTCTTCCACCGTTGTTGCGAAAACAATCGTGCCGAGAAGCCCGATTGCGGACGCAGCAATGAAAGGCGCGTCGGGATTAAGTTGCCACATGAGTCCGCCAATCGCCGCCGCCGGTGTGATTGACAGGCTACGAACCAGGTAATAAAGCCCCACCGATCTTGCCCGCAGATCCTCCCTCGCAAAATCGACAATCATCGCCTTACGCGCCGGCTCGCCAATTTCACGCAGGCCGCCGATGATAAACGCGCCCACGAGCAGAGCAAAGTTTGATGCCAGAATAACCGCCAGAGGAAACAGTGCGAAACAAATGAAGGTAACGATGACAAAAGGCTTTCGGCCAACACGGTCGGCGATTTTTCCAGCCGGAATGTACACGAGGATCGACGTCACCATCTGAATTGCGATCAGCGTTCCGTATCGCGCTGCACTCAAACCGTGCACGTTGGTTACGTAAAGAACCGTGAACACTCCGGTCAAGCCTTCGCACATCCTGATGATAACGTCGGAAATCAGAAGACGCTTCAACGCGGCATGAAACGACTTCCAAACACCGCGGATGTTGGTGGGTTCGGCAACTTTTATCTCAATGTTTATTCGCTGAATCAGAAGCACTGTCACGGCGGCAAGAAACAGCGTCACCACGAGCCCGATGTGAATGCCGCGCACAACTCCAAACGCGCCGATGAGCGCACCGCCAATCATGGGAGCAATAACAATTGGAACGCGCTTCAGAATCGACTGGATCGTGAAACCCATCGCGCGCTTGTCAGGTGGGAGCGAATCGCCGATGACAGCAAAAATGGCGGGCGAGGCCATGCTTTGCCACGCCATGGCGAATGCCAGGCCGATGAAGACCAGCGGCCACGAGGCGCTGAATAAATAAATCAGGTATCCCGCCGAGGCGAGCGCTACAAAAACCAGAAAAGCGCGGCGCCTGCCGACACGGTCTGCCAGCCAACCTCCCGGGTATTGGTAAATTGCATCGAGAAGGTTTTCGGCGGTTCCGAAGAGGCCGATTACGGGGACAGAGGCCCCAAGTGTCTCAAGGTATTTTGGAAGATATTTTTTCCATAACTCCTCGCCGAGACCGATCATGAAAACGGTGGCGGAAGAAATAGAGACGTTGCGTTCGAGACTTAGGTAGTCGGCTAGTTTAGCTAGACGGCTTCCAGTCTCATTCATGGTCGGAGGACCTTAAATGTTGGGTGGGTACCCTATGAACTAAGAACGGGTACATTACAGAACCGAGCGCGGTAGCGCGGATGCTAGAGGCCACTCTAGCTTCAGCAGCTCGGAGCACTGCAGCTGATTTGACGCTTAAACTGAATAAATCCCCCACAGCCTGACCAGCTTCTGGCATCCGGCGCTACCACGCTCGGTTCTGTAACAAGCGCGGTTATTAATAGCAAGCTCAAGCAGCCCTCTGCTGGTCCATCACCGTGGAGGGTTCGGCGTTTTCACCTTTCTTGTTCTTTCTCGACGCGCGGATGCCCTTATAGGCGTCCTTTGAAAGACTCAAGATCGACCGGCGGTTTTGAAATATCACTTTTAACCAGGCGCGTTTGTTCATCTGTGGAAAGTAAATTCCGCGGAAGAACAGACGCATCACCAGATGGATTACGCGGTAGCTGACTGGATGATCCTTGAGTGAATCGATCGCTTGCTTATTCCGCTCCGGACTATATGACCTCGACCACGCTTGATCCAGTTCAAACTGCGTCTGAGGAATCGTCATCTTCAACGGCTCATGTGCCATTTGATACGGCGCGAATTCCATCCAGTGTTTGGGGCGCGTCAGACGTCCGGCGGCAACCAAACGGTCGAAAAGCGGCGTGGCAGGGAAGGGTGTTAGTTGTCCAAAGACAGGCAATCCCGGCGGCCAGCTTTCAACCTGAGCGAGTGTGCGATCGGCAACTCCTGGCGTGTCGTTGTCGAGACCGATGATAAAGGAAGTGATGGCGTATATATTTCGCTTGGCCAGACGATTAAGGACAGTGGCGTATTCGGCAGGCTTGTTAAAGCTCTTGTTTACGTCGGCGAGATTAACTGCGTCGATCGACTCCATACCAATGAAGATCCACTTGCCGTGTGATGCTTCAATCAAATCCACCAGTTCTTCATCGCGCAGAAGATTCGCGCTGATCTGCGCCAGCCAGGGCACCTGCGCATTGGCCGCAATGATGTCTCGCAGAAGTGATTTCGTGCGTTTGATGTTGATCGCGAAGTTGTCGTCGATGAAGAAGACGATTACCTGAGTGCGATTCTCGCGTGCGTGTTTCTTGAGCCGCAAGAGCTCGTTGACCACGCTCTCATTTGAACGAAACCTGATCGAGTCGCCGAAGAAGCCCGTCACTGTGCAGAACTCACAGCCGTAGGGACAGCCACGACCTGATTCGATGGGTACAACGTGGACCGAACCCCATCCCGAACCCATTTTACTGAGCCACGGTCTGGCAAATTTCGGGACCATGTCAAACTGCTCAAGGTCCATCTTGTCCCAGGGGATCTCGGGATATGGTTGCAGGCTGGGTTTGCGCTCTTTGCCGGTTTCATCGACCGGTTCATAGACTTCCTTTAAACAACCGTTGGCGGCATCTTCCACGATTCGCGGCCACGTCTCATCGGCCTCACCCAACGCGATTGCGTCGGCGTGGCGCACCCCTCCATCGCGTCCCAGAGCTTCGTCCGGAACCTCGGTAACGTGGGGGCCTCCCATCACAACCGGCACTCCAGCGGCGCGAATCGCATCCGCCATTCGATAGGCCCGGGCGACCATTCTCGTCATCGCGCCAATTCCAACGAGTCCGATTCCCTGGTCCTTCACATACCGCACAAGCTCTTCTTCGTCCATGGGACGGGCATTGCCATCGACGAGAAGCACTTCGTGACCGGGAGGTGTCAGCGACTGGAGGAGAAACATCCACAGGTGCGGCATGAAGTTTCGAGTGACCCCGTTATCAGGGCAATAGAGCAAGATTTTCATAGTTTTCCTTACGAACGCAGTTGCAAACTCAGATAACCCTTTGAGGTGTTCGTGCTGATTACGGCGCGGACAGAAAGAAAGGGAAAATCTTCACCAGGATCGGGGCCTTAAATTCTGGGGCAGCATACCAGTTCCGTACTACTCAGTACAGAGCGCAGAGAGGCTTTAATTGCTTTTAACACTGAAATAACCCTTCTTTGCGAGAATCTCCTGTCCTTCCCGGCTTAAGAGGAGGTCTACGAACTTTCGCGCCGCAGCTTCCTTTTGCGACGTCTTTACGATGCCCAACGCCTGGTCGATAGGCTGATGCAAACGTTCGTCAACTTGCAGGTAAATTGCTTGAGCGGAGGGGATCAGTCACTGATATGCTTTACAACATTATGCGTGGCCCATTGTTTGGTCGTCTCGCCCTCGTTGCTGTGTCAGCTCTGCTGTTATCGGGTTGTCACAGTTCCGACCGGTTTGATCAGAAGCCTATCCTGGTAGCAGCCGCCGCTGATCTCGGCCCTGCTTTCGAAGAGATTGGCCGTGAATATGAAAAGACTACGGGAACTAAAGTCACGTTCAGCTTTGGTTCAACCGGCACACTCGCTAAGCAAATCGAGAACGGCGCTCCGATGGACCTGTTTGCTGCAGCTAATGTCGCTTTTATTGACGACCTCCAGAAGAAAGGTTTAATCATCCCAGACACCAAGGCTCTCTATGCTCGCGGCCGAATCACACTCTGGAAGCATCCTGATAGTAAACTGCAGATCGACAAACTGCAGGACCTTACTCGCCCCGAAGTCCAAAAGGTCGGTATTGCTGTCCCAGAGCATGCTCCCTACGGCGCGGCAGCTCGGGAAGCTATGCAGACGGCCGGGATATGGGACCAGGTAAAAGATAAAATGGTTTTCGCCGAGAACGTGCGCATGGCGTTGCAGTACGCTGAAACCGGTAACACCGACGTTTCTGTTGTGGCTCTTTCTCTCAGCATGCAAAGTAAGGGACATTGGTTTTTGATACCAGAAGAACTGCACAAGCCTTTGGACCAGGCGCTTGCTGTTATCAAAGACACAAGGAACGAAGAGAAGGCCCGCCGTTTTGCCTCTTTTATCAACGGTCCGCAAGGAAGGCCGATCATGCGGAAATATGGCTTTACCCTGCCTGGCGAAACCCAATGAAGAAGACGTGCCCCACTGTCTTAATCTTTCCAGAGAAGACAAAGGTATGGTATAGACCAATTATCCCGTGCAACGAATTGGGTCGAATTAGTAGGACAGGCATTCCTGGCCGTCACAGACTGGTTAGAAGTATTGTCCCCAGGTGCTTGTAACGAACGCTAGACAGACAGGAATGTCTGTCCTATTTCCTTTATGAATGAGCGAACAGTAAACCGAAGTGTTTGGTTTTTCGCGACGGTTTGTGTGGTTGCGCTTGTCGCTGGTAGTTGTTTACCTAAACCGCCATCGGAATCCGGCGACGTTAATATCACTGTCTACGCCTTTTCGATCATGAAGGAGTCGCTGGAGAAAGGTATCTTTCCGGGCTTTGCCGCCAAATGGAAACAGTCGCATGCGCAGGACGTGCGGTTTACTTCTTCGTTTGCCGGATCCGAAACGGTAACCAATCAGATTCTGCAGGGGGTTAATGCCGACGTCGCCATTCTTTCGATCGAGCGAGATGTTCTGCGCTTGAGAGACGGTGGATTTGTTACCGCTGATTGGCGAACGCATCCGCATAAATCAATTGTAAACAAGACGCCGTTTGTAATTGTGGTCAGAGGAGGTAACCCGAAGGGTATTTCCGATTTTGTTGACCTTGCGAAACCCGGGGTGGGTCTGATTCATCCTGACCCGGTGAGCTCCGGCGGAGCCCAATGGTCCATCCTTGCGATTTACGGTTCTGAACTCGTCAAATCACAACAGCAATTCGGAGAAGCCGACACGGCGCGCGCGCTGCAAACACTCCGGGCAATCTGGCGTAACGTTAAATCGACGCCTGGTTCCGCGCGAGAAGCGCGAACGCAATTTGAAACTGGGTTCGGCGACGCGCTGCTCACCTATGAGCTGGAAGGGCTTTTGATGAAGCAGTCGAAGAAGACGCCGGTCGAGATTGTGGCGCCGAAGTCAACTATCTTTAGTGAACACCCGGCCGTGGTGATTGACAAAAACGTACCCGCGAATAAACGACAGGTAGTCAATGCCTTCATGGAATATCTGTGGACCGACGAAGCGCAGCAAGCTTTCGTCAACCACTACTTTTATTCCGTCACCAACAACGCCTTCAACGACGCAAGCAAAGATTTCGGGAAGATTGAAACGCCTTTTACGATCGAGAAATTTGGTGGCTGGGAAAAAGCGTATCCAGACGTTATCGAAAAGATATTCAGAGACCAGGTGCAGCGAGCAAGGTAGAAATCAGGCGTAGGTTGCTTACAGAACCGCGCGCGGTAGAGGCTGTGTGAAAACTCAGGTACGACCAATAACGCTGAAAGCGTTCGCGAATTCCAGCCCAGGGTTGGCTTTGAAACCCTGGGTTCAAGACGTTCCAAGAGATTCTTTGCAACTCTGAAGGAGTTGCGCTGCTTGCGTTTGGCGAATGGCGACGCAACTCCTTCAGAGTTGCGTCTTCTAAAAATGAATGCCTCTTTCCCAGGGTTGCCAAAGCGCAACCCTGGGCTGGAG